>Ga0306924_10000007_pt1 | contig 315069 bp, 291 predicted proteins | sample sta12Can44000111_FD_203756 | JGI IMG/M metagenome (GOLD analysis project Ga0306924, IMG submission 203756) | Lab enrichment of tropical soil microbial communities from Luquillo Experimental Forest, Puerto Rico - statanox.12C.anox.44.000.111 (v2)... | ecosystem: Environmental > Terrestrial >... | reverse complement strand
TCGCCAGAATGTTCTTCTTGCGCACCATGCCGGCGTAAAACAGCGCCAGACCGGGAATGGTCATCAGCAGGACCAGCGCCGTCGACGTCAGCATCCACGCCGTGTCGGCCTTGTCGAGAACGGGGGCGGCTGCAGCCGGAGCGGCATCGGCGCCGGCATCGGCGGTTTGGGCCAAAGCCTGGCCACACCACAGGGTGGCGGTCATGGCCGCGCTGGCGGCGATGCCGGAAATCTTGCCAGAAATCTGGCTGGTGAATTTCTTCATCTGTCAGGTCTCCGGATTAGAGAGCGGCTTCGTTGGCTTCGCCGGTGCGGATGCGCACCACCTGAGCCAGTTCGCTGACGAAAATCTTGCCGTCGCCGATCTTGCCGGTATTGGCCGAAGTGCGGATGGCTTCCACCACGCGCTCGGCCAATTCGTCGGCAACGGCGACTTCGATCTTGATCTTGGGCAGGAAAGAAACGGCGTATTCGGCGCCGCGATAGATCTCGGTCTGCCCCTTCTGGCGGCCGAAACCCTTGACTTCGCTGACGGTGAGTCCCTGAACGCCGAGGCCCGACAGCGCGTCGCGCACTTCGTCGAGTTTGAACGGCTTGATGATGGCGATGATATATTTCATCGAATCCCCCGAAAGGTCTGTTTGACTGTCATCATGACGGCCTGCGGGGGATGGTTCGGTCTCCCGAGGCGCGTCTCTCATGATCAAGATTCGTGCCAGATCGTTAGTGCGTTGATTCGACGCGAAAAGTCTCTTGCCGCAAAGCTGTGCATCTCGGCGCGTGATCAAATTGTGGGCAGAAAATTGTCCCTGTTGCCTTATCCTTTCGCTTTACAGGGGGATTTAGGCGTTCAGGTTGCCCATGGTTGCCGTCGGATAGCGGTCCCCGGCGGCGGCTCCGGGCGGAACGGCGTCGGACAACGCCTTGATTTCGCCCTGGGACAAAGTGACGTCGAGCGCTTTCAGATTTTCTTCCAGATGCGGAATCCGGCGGGTTCCGGGGATCGGCACTACGTCGGAGCCCTGTGCCAGCAACCAGGCCAGCACCAATTGGCCGGGAGTGCAGCCCTTGGCGCCGGCCTGTGCCTTTACTTTGTCCACCAAGGCCAGATTGCGGGCAAGGTTCTCTTCGCGGAAACGCGGCGACAGGCGGCGGAAATCGTTTTCCGCCAAGCCCTCGGTGCCGTCCAGCCGGCCGGTCAGGAAACCCCGGCCCAGGGGGCTGTAGGCGACAAAGGCGGTGCCGCCTTTGCGGCAGGCGTCCAGCACGCCGTTGGTTTCGGGGTCGCGGCTCCACAGCGACCATTCCGACTGCAGGGCGGCAATGGGATGCACGGCCTGGGCGCGGGCCAAGGTTCCCGCCGACACCTCGGACAGGCCAAGGGCGCGGACTTTGCCCTCCTTCACCAATTCGGCCATGGTGCCGACGGTTTCCTCGATGGGCCGGGTCTTGTCGCGACGGTGGGCGTAATAAAGGTCGATGACCTCGACGCCCAGGCGCCTGAGCGAGGCCTCGCAGGCCTTGCGGATATAGGCGGGGCTGTTGTCGATGCTGCGGGCGGCATAATTGGCGCTGTCGCGAACGATGCCGAACTTGGTGGCCAGCACGAAACGATCCCGGCGTCCCTTCAGGAAACGGGACAGCAGTTCCTCGTTATGGCCGATGCCGTACATGTCGGCGGTGTCGAGCAACGTGACGCCCAATTCTCCGGCCCGTTCGAGGGTGCGCAGGGATTCGCCGTCGTCGTGGGCGCCGTAGAATTCAGACATGCCCATGCAGCCCAGGCCCAGGGCGGAAACGGTCAGGGGGCCGATAGTGCGCGTTTTCATGGATATCTCCGGAACAAGAGGAATTGCCGAAGGCTACGCCCGGCCAGTATCATCCATCAAATTCATAAAAATTATGTCTTCATAAGGAATATTCATATGGCGGTGGACCTGAACCTGTTGGCGGTCTTCGACGTGCTGATGGCCGAGCGCAACGTCACCCGCACGGCGGCGAAATTGCGCTTGACCCAGCCGGCGGTCAGTCATGCCCTCGGGCGTTTGCGGCGGCAGTTGAACGATCAGCTTCTGTCGCGTGGTCCCCGGGGCATGGAGCCGACGCCGTTCGCCCTGTCGGTTGCCGGGCGTCTGCGGCCTTTGCTTGAGGAACTGGACGGCATGATGCGGCCTGCGGGCGGGTTCGATCCTGCCACGGCGCAACGGCTGTTCACCATCGGACTGTCGGACTATGTGGCTTTCGTCCTGATGCCCGGTCTGGTCGAGCGGCTGCGTGTCGCCGCCCCCGGAGTACGGCTGATGGTGCGCAACGCCAGCCGTGCTACCGGCGTGGCCATGGTGGAAACGGGCGAAGTCGAACTGGCGGTCGGGCATTTCCCCGATCCTCCCAAGCGGCTGGCGATGACGAAGCTGTTCGACAAGGGCTTCGTCTGCGCCGCCCGCCGCGGGCATCCGGCCTTCGCCGCTCCTTTGACCGCCGAGGCCTATGCCGCTTGCGATCATCTGAACGTGTCGCTGAACGGCGAGGAAAGCGGCTATATCGACAGGGTGCTGGAGCAGGCCGGGATTCGGCGGCGGGTGGTGGTGACGGCGGGGCACTTTCTCATGACGCCTTATCTGTTGCGGCAGTCGGATCTGGTGGCCACCGAGCCGGTGCATCTGCTTGAGCCTTTGGCCGAGCAACTGGACCTGGTTCTCAGTCCGCCGCCGGTGCCATTGCCGACCTTCGACATCTCCGCCTTGTGGCGCAGGAGCAATCAGTCGGACTTTGGCCTGGAATGGCTGCGCCAACAGGTTGTCAGCATCCTCTCCAAGGGAGGAGCTTGAGGCCTGGGGTTTTGCTAACCCATGGAAAAACTGCGGAAAATTCGCTGATCGCGGCGTATATGATGTTTCCGTTATGCACGGAAAGTCTCTAGCCGGAGGGGTTTTTTTGAGGCAGAGTTTTCCCCATATAAAAAGCCGCCCTACCCACCAAGTCGGGATATACGCAATGAAATCCGCAGGTGGGGGGAGTGGCAAGACCGTTCCGCCCAGCACGGGATAATGCGACGCACTTTCACGCGTGGCGCATAAATGGAGACGTCCGCCATGAACACCTCAGTATCCAAGCTTGGCACTGCCGTTCTCGCAGTGCTCGGCGCCATCGCCCTCGGCGTGATCGCCTTGAACCGAGGCGAAACCATCAATGCCGTCTGGCTGGTGATCGCTTCTGTCTGTACATACCTGATCGCTTATCGCATCTATGGCATCTTCATCGCCAAGCATGTGATCTCGGTCGACGGCAGCCGGCAGACCCCCGCGGTCCGCTACAATGACGGTCTGGACTACGTTCCGACCAACAAATACGTTCTGTTCGGCCACCACTTCGCCGCCATCGCCGGCGCCGGCCCGCTGGTCGGTCCCGTTCTGGCGGCTCAGATGGGCTATCTGCCGGGCACTCTGTGGATTCTGCTCGGCGTCGTTTTCGCCGGCGCGGTTCAGGACTTCCTGGTTCTGGTGATCTCGACGCGCCGCGACGGCCGTTCGCTGGGCGACATCATCCGTTCGGAAATGGGCGGCGTCGCGGGCGGTATCGCGCTGGTGGGCGTTCTGCTGATCATGATCATCATCGTCGCCATTCTGGCGCTGGTGGTGGTGAAAGCCCTGGCGGGCAGCCCGTGGGGAACGTTCACGGTGGTTTCGACCTTGCCGACCGCCATCATCATGGGCATCTATTGCCGGTTCATCCGTCCGGGTCGCGTCGGCGAAATGTCGGTTATCGGCTTCGTGCTGCTGATCGCCGGCCTGTATTTCGGTCAGGTGGTTTCGCAAAGCCCCGACTGGGCGCCGCTGTTCACCTATGACGGCAAGACCCTGGCCATCGCCATCATGGTCTACGGCTTCGTCGCCTCGGTGCTGCCGGTGTGGTTCCTGCTCGCGCCCCGCGACTATCTGACCACGTTCCTGAAAATCGGCACCATCATCGCCCTGGCCATCGGTATCGTCTTCGTTCTGCCCGATCTGAAGATGCCTGCCGTGACGAAGTTCATCGACGGCACCGGCCCGGTTTTCTCGGGCGCCTTGTTCCCCTTCCTGTTCATCACCATCGCCTGCGGCGCGGTGTCGGGCTTCCACTCGCTGATCAGCTCGGGGACCACCCCCAAGATGCTGGAAAACGAGACCCAGGGAACCTTCATCGGCTACGGCGGCATGCTGATGGAAAGCTTCGTCGCCATCATGGCCATGATCGCCGCCAGCGTCATCGAGCCCGGCATCTATTTCGCCATGAACAGCCCGGCCGGTCTGATCGGCACCGACGCGGCCAACGCCGCCACGGTGATTTCGGGCTGGGGCTTCGTCATCACCCCCGACATGCTGACCCAGATGGCTCAGGACGTCGGCGAGAAGACCATCCTGTCGCGTGCCGGCGGCGCTCCGACCCTGGCCGTGGGCATGGCCCATATCTTCTCGAACTTCATCGGCGGCAAGGCGATGATGGGCTTTTGGTACCACTTCGCCATTCTGTTCGAAGCCTTGTTCATTCTGACCACCGTCGATGCCGGCACCCGCGTCGCCCGCTTCATGATTCAGGACATGGTCGGCGCCGTGGTGCCCGCTTTCAAGGAAACCAAGAACTGGGCCAACAACGTCATCGGCTCGGCCTTGTCGGTGGCGGCTTGGGGATACTTCCTCTATGCCGGGGTCACCGATCCTTTGGGCGGCATCAACACCCTGTGGCCGTTGTTCGGCATCTCGAACCAGATGCTGGCCGGCATCGCCTTGATCATGTGCACGGTGGTGCTGTTCAAGATGAAGCGCGGCAACGTCGCCTGGGTGCCGATGTTCCCCGCCGCCTGGTTGCTGATCTGTACTCTGAACGCCGGTTTCCAAAAGGTGTTCAGCGACAATCCGGCCATCGGTTTCTGGGCTCATGGCAACAAGTTCCAGGCCGCTCTTGACCAGAACCAGATTCTGGCCCCGGCCAAGAGCCTGGAGCAGATGGCTCAGGTGGTGACCAACGATCGCGTCGATGCGGTGATGGCCGCGGCCTTCGTGCTGGTGGTGCTGGCCATGCTGGTGGCCGGCGTCATCGCCGTCGTCAAGGCCCGTTCCAATCCGAACGTGTCGACCCATGAAATCGGCGGCGGAGCGCCGGGGACGGTGGGCAATGCTTGACGAGTTTCGCGCCTTCGTGAAAGGCGTGAAGCAGACCGGCCGATTGATGATCGGCGTGCCGGACTACGAGAACTATGTTCGGCACCGCCAGACCACCCATCCCGATCTGCCGGTCATGTCCTACGAAGAATTCTTCGTGGAACGGCAAAACAGCCGATACGGCATCGGTGACGGCAAGTTCATCCGCTGCTGCTGATCGGCAACGGCCAACAAAAGGCGCCGCCCCGGGGGAAACTCCGGGGCGGCGTTGCTTTGGGGAGGAGGGATTCAGACCGGGTCGGGAAACAGGAGCAAAGGCTCGGCTGGAAAAGCTTCGGTTTCGGTCATGTCGTGGGCCAGGCTGCGCTGAATCAGATGATAGGCCAGATCGCCCGACAAGCCGGGCCAACTGCGCAGGAATAGAAAGTTTTCGCGGCTGATCAGTTGCATCTTGTCGAGGATTTCCCGGTGCTCCCGGCGATGGGCTTCCATCCGGCTGCCGTCTCGATGGGACAGAAGCAGCTCTTCCCGCAAAAAATGCGCCTGGGTGCTGGTCAGCAGACTCTCGAAACGGGCCATGGCCTGGGGCAGATTGTGGTCGCGGCTTTCCTCGCGGAAAGCCAGCGTCAGCGCCCACAGCTTGGCATGGTCGTCGTCCAGCGCCGCATGGCCGACGGATGGCTGTTTGCCGATCGGCTCAGGACGGCTTTCGTCGGGCGGGAAAGGCCCTGGCATGAAAAGGCTCCGAAAAGGCACATAAATACACAGATATCTTATTCTGCCACTTTGTCTCAATCTTGTCTGACTGGTCCGGTCCGGGGAATGCTAGGCTGAATGTCAGCGGAGACGAGGGGTTATGACGGCTGACGTGCGCATTTTGGTGGTTGAGGACGCTTTGCCGGTGCAGGCGTTGCTGGCGACCATCCTGCGCCAGGAAGGGTATCGGGTCGAAACGGCCTCGACCTCGGCCCAGGCGGTTTCTTTTCTCGATAAGGGCGATTTCGCATTGGTGCTGCTGGACGTCCAGCTTCCCGACGGCGACGGATTGTCGCTGGCGCGGCGGCTGCGTGAAGATGGGCGGCGGCATGGACGACGCCCCGGGGTGATCATCGTTTCGTCGTCGGGATTGCCCGAGCAGAGGGCTCAGGGGCTGGAGGTCGGGGCCGACGATTACGTCACCAAGCCGGTCTTCCCCCGCGAGCTGGTGGCGCGTGTGCGGAACCTGTTGGCCTTATGCGGGCCGGGCGTGCCCGAGACGGTGCAGGCGTTCGGCCGTTGGCGGCTTGATCGTCAGCGGCGCGAGGTTCGGGACGCCCAGGACCGCAAGCTGAATCTGACGCCCGCCGAATATGCCTTGCTGCTGCTGTTGGCCGACCGTCCCGGACGCATCCTGTCGCGGGACAGCCTGGGCTATCTGCTGGGCAGCGATCATCCGGACATCGACCCCAGGCATATCGACACCCTGGTCAGTCGCATCCGCCGCAAGCTGGGGGCCGCCCGCGGCGAGGTCGTCGAGACCTGCCGCGGCCAGGGATACAGGTTTACGGGATAGCCCGCCGGTTTTGACCCGCTTATTTCAGCCCGCCTATTTCAGTTCGCAGCGTTCGCTGGCGACGTCGGCATAGCCGCGGCTGACCGAGGCGGTGACGGTGTAGTGCAGTTCCTGAGCGGGGCGCAGCATCACCGCCTGCTCGATGGGCAGCTTGCCTGAGAGTTCGGCGGCGTGGCCGGTTCCGGCCACATGCAGGCGGACCGGACGGTCGGGATCGAACCATTGTTCGCGGCCGTCGTTGGCGCCGATGCCGTCGGCGGAAACTTCGACCTGATCGTCCAGGCGGACCGAGGTGGCGGTGTTGGCGCCCTTGGTCTTGGGCGTGCGCACCAGGAAGCGCTTGACCGGCAAGGTTTCGCACTGACGGGGAACCGGCGCGGTCTTGATGATGAAGGCCAGCCTCTTGGGTTCCAGGCCTTCAGCCATGCGGGCGCGGATCAGGGCCGTCAGATCCTTGATCTCGTCCGAAGGCTTGCTTTGCTCGTAAAGTCCCCGCAGCTCGTCGCTCTGCTTGCGCAGTTCGTTCAGGGCGGCGCGGTCGCCGTCGGCCTGTTCGCGGGCCTTGGACGACTGGTCGTTGGCGGCGCTCAGCTGTTCGCGTAGCGATGCCAATTCACCCTGGGCCACGCGATAGCCGACCTCGTAGGCGTAAAACACCAGCAGGCCAAAGGCTCCGATGCCCAAGACCAGCTTGACCAGAAACACCATAATTTGGCGGCGGCGCTCTTCATTGCGCCGGCTTCTGCGACGGCTCATATCCCCTTGAACCCCGTGACAGTGAGACGTGACATGACGGGGCCGGTCGGCCCTCGTTCGGATCGGTTGGCGACTTTAGCGGATCGCTTCGTCCGCGACCAGCTTGTAGAGACGCGGATCGCGCAACGCCGAGATGGACAGCATCTTTGCCGCCGTGGGATCGCCCACTCGGGTTAGCCGGGCGTGGGCAATGCCCTCTCCGTCCTTGGTCAGGCCCTGAACTTCCCACACGGTGGAGGATTCGGCCTGCTGATACCGTTGTCCCACCAGCACTTCGCGACGCGCCATTTGTTGCCGTAGCCCTTGTTCTAACCATGACAGGCGGGACGAGGTTGCTCCCCATCAGCCCGAGGTTGGGCTGTTTAGAGGATTTCTGCGGCAAAGGAAAGCTTTTGCAAGCGGGACTTACCGACGGCGGTAGTGAATGTGTGAACCGTCGTCGGCGGCAAAAGAGACGTCGTCCAGCAGCCCTTGGGCGTCGAAACGCAGGGTGCGCTGCAATTCTCCGGTGACCTGGCACAGCTGGCCTGGTTCTTCTCCGGCATGGGGGGCGGCGGCTTCGCAGGCGGTCTCAGTCTTGTAGAGCTGGCCGTCGTTGCTGTCGAAAATTGGGCGGGGGCCGTTCACCATGCTGGCCGACCACAGGCTGAGGGGCACGCTGTCGGCGGCGATGCGGCGGGTCTGGCCGTCTACCGTCAACGCCAGATCGCCGTTGTCTTCGGCCACGCTTAGATGGTGTTTCTCGCTGTCTTCCTCGGTGTCCGAGACCATGGAGACCAGCCGCTCGCCGCGCCAGACTTCGGTGGTGATCTGGTGAAAGTGGTAAAGGGTGATCGGGCCCAGGCTGACATCGGCGCTCACCTTGAGGCGGGCTTCCAGCTTGCCTTCCCCCAGGCGGCGGAAATCGGCGTGATAGGATCCGATGACGTCGCCCTTGCGGACGATGGCGAAATCCAGCGATCCCCCCTCGGGCGGCGCCATCTCGGCGGCCACATTGGTTCCGCACAGCCACAACAGGCCAGCTGCGGCCAAGCCTGCGGGAAGCCGGGGCAGACGCATGGACGGGCGGACGGCGGGCAGAGGCAAGGCGGACGGCTCCGGTATTGACGCAGCCCGTACTGGGCTGCCGTGGCTGAGTGTGCCGACAGATTCCCGCCTTGCAAACAACAAGTTGAGGGGCGAGCTGCAAATTTTGTAGCTTATTGGAGACCGGCATTCAGGCGGCGGCGGCGAGGTTCCGCAGATTTCCGCAAGAGGACCGGATCTTGGAGAAAGTGGAACGGGGCTTGCAAAAGAGGCGTGATATTGCGTGCGGCGCCCTGATGCCCAGGGCTTTGCCAGCGCGCCGGGGGCGGATACCGCATGTGGCAGATTCTGTGTGATTTCGACGGCACCATCGCTGTCAAAGACGTGACCGACACGTTGCTGGAGCAATTTTCGCTCGACGGCTGGGAAGAGATCGAGGCCGAATGGCTGGAGGGGAAAATCGGTTCCCGCGACTGCATGGCCCGCCAGATCGGCTTGCTGCGCGCCTCGCGCCGCGATCTGGACGCGGCCTTGGACGCCATCGATATCGATCCCGGTTTTCCCGAATTCGTCGCTTTGTGCCGTGACGCCGGCCTGCCGCTGACCGTGGTCAGCGACGGCCTTGATTACGCCATCAAGCGGATTCTCGACCGCCACGGCCTGGGTGATCTGCCCATCGTCGCCAATCATCTGGAAATGGTCGGCGACGACGAATACCGTCTGACCTTCCCCTATGCCAACGCCGATTGCCGCAAGGGCAGCGGCACCTGCAAATGCCGCACGGCCAAGGTGTTGTGCGGCAAGGGTGAATACAGCCTGCTGGTGGGTGACGGCACGTCCGACATGTGCGCCGCCGGGTCGGTCGATCTGGTGTTTGCCAAGCACAAGCTGCTGACCTATTGCCGCGAGAAGGGGCTGCCGGTGGTGGCCTATCGCGACTTCACCAATGCCACCGTGCAATTGGCGGCTCTGCTGGAAGAGCCGGCGGCTCAGGTGCTGGCGGTTTCCCCCGCCGAGTAACTGCGGCAAGGCTTTGTTTTCAACGTACCCGCCGGGACCGGCCGTCATTGCGCGGCGTCCGGCGGGAGATTGACGCCGGGCTTCGTCACAGGCCCGGCGGTATCCTCTGGAGACCCTTAGTAAATGACCGAGATGACCGAACAAGAGCTGCTTGAGAACGAAGCGAAGTACTGTTCCTTCGGCGATACCGTGCACTATATCGACCCGCCGAAGATCTTCAGCCGCTGCGAGGGCTCCTATCTGTTCGATTCCGCCGGAACGCCGTTCCTGGATCTGCAGATGTGGTATTCGGCGGTCAACTTCGGCTACGCCAACCAGCGCCTGAACGACGCCTTGAAGAAGCAGATCGACACCCTGCCGCAGCTGGCCTGCCAGTATCTGCATAAGGAAAAGATCGAGCTGGCCACCAAGATTTCCCAGCGCGTGGAAAAGACCTACGGCACCAAGGGGCGCGTGCATTTCAATGTCGGCGGTTCGCAGTCCATCGACGATTCGTTGAAGCTGGTGCGTAACGCCTGCGGCGGCAAGAGCCTGATGTTCGCCTTCGAGGGCGGCTATCACGGTCGCTCCATCGGCGCTTCGGCCATCACCTCGTCGTACCGCTATCGCCGCCGCTACGGCCATTTCGGCGACCGCGCCCAGTTCGTGCCGTTCCCCTATTGCTATCGTTGCCCCTATGGCAAGAAGAAGGACGATTGCGGCCTGTACTGCGTCGATCAGTTCGCCCGCATGTTCGAGACCGAATATTACGGCGTCTGGGATCCCAAGCACGGTTCGGCCGAATACGCCGCCTTCTATGTGGAAGCCATCCAGGGGACCGGTGGTTACGTCGTGCCGCCTGCCGGCTATTTCGAAAAGCTGAAGACCATCCTCGAAGCCCACAAAATTCTGCTGGTGGACGACGAGATTCAGATGGGCTTCTATCGCGCCGGCAAGTTCTGGGCGCTGGAAAACTTCAACGTCAAGCCGGACATCATCGTCTTCGGCAAGGCGGTGACCAACGGCCTGAACCCCATCGCCGGTCTGTGGGCCCGCGAAGAGCTGATCAATCCGACCATCTTCCCGCCGGGTTCGACTCACTCGACCTTCTCGTCCAACAGCCTGGGCACGGCGGCGGCTCTTGAAACCATCAAGATGATGGAAGAGACCGACTACGAGACCATGACCAAGGAAAAGGGCGCTTACTTCTTGGCCGGCATCAAGGAGCTGTACAAGAAGCACAAGATCGTCGGCGACGTCGACGGCCTGGGCATGGCCCTGCGCATCGAGATTACCGGCGAGGACCGCTTCACTCCCGACAAGGCGATGACCGACAAGATCGTCGACATCTGCATGGCGGGCGACTTGGATGCCGGCAACGGCAAGAAGGTCGGCCTGGTGCTGGATATTGGCGGCTATTACAAGAACGTCATCACCCTGGCCCCCAGCCTGCACATCACCACGGAAGAAATCGATCTGGCGATCCGTTTGCTGGATCAGGCGTTCACCCGCGCCACCGCCAAGTAAGAACCGTCAAGGGCGCGGCGGGTTCCACTCCGTCGCGCCCGAATTGTTTTTGAGATAAGGATCAGGACAAGCAATGACCCGGGTTTCCGAACAGAAAAGCCTCTTTGCGCGCGACACATGGTGGCAGCGTCTGATGCTGGTCTGTTTCGGCGCCATGCCCTGGTCCGGTCCCGGCCAGGTCGAGGTCGTGTCCGGGGAAATTGCCGACGCCAGCTTCCATTATCCCGGCGGCAAGGCGGCGGTGATCCTGATTCACGGGCTGACCGGGACGCCGACCGAGATGCGTTTCGTCGGCAAAGGATTGGCCAGTGCCGGTTTCTCGGTTTACGGCTTGCAGATGGCCGGGCATTGCGGCACCGAGGACGATCTTTTGCGCACCGGCTGGAAAGACTGGTACGCCAGCGTCGAGGCTGCTTACGACGACGTAGCCAAGGCGCACGACGTGGTGTTCGTCGCCGGTTTGTCCATGGGGGCGGTGATGTCCATGCATCTGGTGGCCCGCCGTCCCGGCAAGCTGCGCGGCATGGGGCTGCTGTCCACAACCCTGACCTATGACGGCTGGGCGATTCCCAAGTTCCGCTTTCTGATGCCGCTGTTCCTGCATACCCCGCTGGGACTGCATTACCGTTTCGTCGAAAATTTTCCCTACGGCATCAAGGACGACCGCCTGCGTCAGCGGGTGGTGGCCAACATGCATGCCGGCAACTCGGTGGAAGCCGGCAATCTGGGCATGACGGGGGCGTCCCTGCGCGAGTTATGGAGCCTGGTCGATGTCGTGAAGGCGGAAATGCCGGCCATCACCACGCCGGCCATCATCCTGCATGCCGCCGAGGACGACGTGGCCAGCCGCAAGAACGCCGATTATTGCGAAGCTCATCTGGGCGGTCCGAAAAAGAAAGTGCTGTTCCACGAGAGCTACCACATCATCACGGTGGACCGGGAGCGCAACGAGGTGGTCCGTCAGTTGGCGGACTATTTCAAGGCTCTTTGCTCGCCCGACGATCTGTCGCCGGTAAAGCCGGGCAAGGGCGAAGCCGATCAGACGGATTCCGATTGAACGGGCGATAGCGGGAAGGGAGGCGCGGATACATGAAGTACGGCACATCCCATCTGCGCCGCTGGCTTGCCTCGATTCAGGGCAAGCTGATCATCGCCTCGCTGTTGCTCAGCCTGATTCCCACGGCCATCGCCGCCGAACTGACCGTGCGTCTGGTGCTGGGGGTCATGGACAGCGATGTCGAGGCTTTCCTGCACGAAACCTCGATCCTGTTTCTGGGCAACTTCCAGGAAACCCAGCAGGAAGGCGCCGCTCTCAGCCATTACCTGTATGAAGAGCATCAGCAGCGCTATCCGGGCAAGGCCATCAACCAGGTCGATCCCTCCTTCATGCGGCTGGTGGAGACCTTGGGCTACGGCGTGGTGGTGATCTACGACGCCGAAGACAAGCACATCGTCTATTCCAACTATCCGGTGCGCCGTTTCGAGCTGTTGCCCAGCGGGGCGGGCAACAATCTTTACAGCCTGCAATTGCCCAACCGCACCACGGTGATGTCGGGCGGCAGTTACGCCTATCAGGCGGAAGGCCATTCCCACGTCATTCTGGTCGGCAACTGGTTGGACGAGAATTTCATCGAGAATCTGAAGTCGGTCACGTCCATCGATCTGAGGCTCTATTACCAGCGCGACGGGCAGTTCCAGATGATCTATTCGTCCCGTTCGGAGGCGGCCGCCGGAACGCGGTTGCCCGACGAGGTGGTGCAGGCTCTGAAGGCGGGGCATTCCTCCTATTACGATTCCGAAGCCGAGGACGGCCGTTTCCGCGTGGAATACATGCCGGTGCGCAACGCCAAGGGCGAGATGATCGGCATCATGTCGTCGGGCATGCGCTCCACCGAACTGCCAAAAATCGGCGATCTTCCGGTCAACACCATTCTCATGGTGTTTCTGTCTGGCGGTTTCCTGACGGCGCTGACCGGCATGTTCATTTCGCGACGTCTGTCCCGTCCCTTGCGGGCGCTGGCCAAAGGGGTGAGTTCGATCATCGACGGCCACTACGGCCACCGGGTGGCGGTGCAGGGTGATGACGAGGTGGCCGAACTGGCCCAGGCCTTCAACCATATGTCGGAACGGTTGGGGCAGTTGCGGTCGCTGGAGGCGGAACTGCGGCGCAAGGACCGGCTGTCGGCTTTGGGCGAAGTGGCCATGGGCATCGCCCACGAGGTGCGCAATCCCCTGGGCACTATCAAGACCTCGGCGGAGCTGGTGCGGAAGCGCGAAGGGCTGGCTCCCGGCGACGTCAAGCTACTGGGCTACGTGGTGGACGAGGTGCGGCGCATCGACAGCCTGATCACCGAGTTCCTGTCCTTCGCCCGCCCGACGGCCCCGGTGCTGCGGCGGCTGCCGTTGTCGGCGGTCGCCAAAAGGGTGGCGGATTTCTGCGAGCCGGAACTCTCCAGCCACAAGATCAGCCTCAGCGTCGAAGACCAGTCGGACGGCGTCATGGTGGACGGCGACGAAGACCATCTGTTCCAGGCGGCGCTGAATTTGGTGCTGAACGCCATCGACGCCATGGAGGGCGGGGGGACGCTGACCATCAGCGTTTGGCGCGACGGGGCATGGGCGAAAATATCCTTTGCCGATACCGGCCCCGGCATTCCGTCCGACATGCAGGAAAAGATTTTCGATCCCTTCTTCACCACCAAGCCCCGCGGCACGGGTCTGGGGCTTGCCAAGGTCTTCGCGGTGATGGAAAACCATCAGGGCGGCGTCGATCTGAACAGTGAAGCCGGACAGGGAAGCTGTTTCATTCTGATGCTTCCCGCCGCAGACTGAGGGTGTTCCCATGACTCATACCGTCTTGCTGGTGGATGACGAGCCCCGCTTGGCCGACGTGACCGCCGTCGCCTTGGAGCAGGCGGGCTATCGCGTGCTGACGGCTGCGGACGGCGCGTCGGCCCTGGCGCTGCTGGACGGAGAGCAGGTCAGTCTGGTGCTGACCGACCTGCGGATGCCGGGCATGTCCGGGCGCGAACTGATGCAGGAGGTCAAGCGTCTGCACCCCCAGTTGCCGGTGGTGGTGATGACCGCCTACAGTTCGGTCAAGGACGCGGTGCAGTTGATCAAGGAGGGGGCTTTCGACTATGTCGGCAAACCCTTCGAAATCGACGATCTTGAGAAAACTCTGAAGAACGCCTTGCGGTTGTCGGACGTGCTGGCCGACAACGAGCGCCTGCGCGGCGAGTTGGAAGGACGTTACCGCTTCGAGATGCTGGTCGGCGCCAGCCCGGCCTTTCGCGGCGTTATCGAAAGCATCGCCGAAGTTTGCGAAAGCCGCGCCAACGTGCTGCTGACCGGCGAATCCGGCACGGGCAAGGAACTGGTAGCTCGGGCCATTCACTACAACAGCCCGCGCAGGGATAAGCCCTTCGTCGCCATCAACTGCGCGGCCATTCCCGAAGGATTGCTGGAATCCGAATTGTTCGGGCATGTGAAGGGAGCCTTTACCGGAGCGGTGGCCGACCGCGAGGGGCGCTTCGCCCAAGCCGATGGCGGCACCTTGTTCCTGGACGAGATCGGCGACATGCCGCTGCCCGTGCAGGCCAAGATTCTGCGCGTGTTGCAGGAACGCAGCTTCGAGCCGGTGGGCGGGGCCAAGACCCGCCAGGTCGACGTCCGCATCGTTGCCGCCACCAACAAGGATTTGCAGGCGGCCGTGCAGACCGGCACTTTCCGCGACGACCTTTATTACCGCTTGAACGTTTTTCCCATCGCCTTGCCGGCTTTGCGGGACCGGGCCGACGACATTCCGGCTCTGGCGGCGCATTTCCTCGACACCCTGGGCCTGGGCATGGGCAAACGGCTGGATGGCTTCACCCAGGCCGCCTTGGCCGCCATGGCGCATTACGCCTGGCCGGGCAACATCCGCGAGTTGCAGAACTGCGTCGAGCGTGGTCTGATCGTGGCCAAGGGCAGCATGGTGGATGTCGGGGACTTGCCGCGCTATCTGTTCGCCGCGCAGACGGTGGGCAGCGACGGGCCGCGCTTTCCCATGGATCTGGACGAGGAACTGGCCCGTTTCGAGCGGGAAACCATCCTGGCGGCGCTGAACAAGGCCGACGGAGTGCAGGTGCAGGCAGCGCAATTGTTGGGCATTAACGAACGAAGCCTGTGGCATCGCATCAAGAAATACGGCATTCAAATTACCCGGCGGGCCGTCTCCTGACGCCGCGTCTCTTCTGACCGGCCTTGAAGTCACCGCAATTCGGGTGTTTCTTAAATCTGGTGCAACCCAATCAAAGTGAGTGATCCGACTATGACCTTTCTTCGTCCGCTGTTTGCCGTCGGGGCCGCCGCCCTGATCGCCGTCACCCTGTCGGCCGCGCCGGTTTCCAGTGCGCGGGCGGACGACGTCAAGGACGGTCAGGTTCTGATCAACCAACTGATGGACAGCGCCATCAGGGATTTCGGCGGCAAGACCCTGCCGTTCGCGCAGACCGACGCTTTGCTGCGCGATTACATCGCTAAGTTCGGATCGGTGCCGTTGAGCAGCCAGGACATTCTGGGTCGCTATTGGAGCAAGGCCACCCCCGAGGAACAGGCCGAATTCCAGAAGCTGGCCGTCGATTACGCCATCGGTTCCTGGTCGAAGCAACTGGCCGACATGCCGGCCCAGCAGAGCCTGCAGTTCACCACGGCCGAGACCACACCGGAAGGCCGCATCATTCAGCACTCCTTGGTGACGAACTCCGACACCACCGCCGTCGACTGGCAGGTGGCCCATGCCGAGGACGGCCATCTGGTGATCTCCGACGTGTCGGTTAACGGCGTCAGCATGGTGCAGACCATGAAGGCCGATTTCAGCACCATCATCCGCGCCAACGGCGGCAAGGTGTCCGCCTTGCTGGATGCGCTGAGGGCCAAGATCGCCAGCTACAAGTAAAAGATAGAAACAAAGAAAAAGCCGCCGTCCCGGTCCGGGCGGCGGCTTTTTCTTTGGGACTCTTCCTCCCGGAGCATGGCTGGCTCCGGGAGGAAGCCCGGCCCGGGAGAGGAAGAGACGGGCCGGGTGGAGCTTGCGGGAGGCTTTAAGATGCCGGTTTCCAGGTGGGCTTCGACGCCTGGCGCGAAGCGGCCAGGATGACGATCAAGGTGCCGACGTAGAACAAAGCCTGCATGGCCGAGGGGCGTTCCTGATAGCCGATCAGCACCGACAGCACGCGTCCGGCGACGCCGTCCTGGGCCATCAGCCAGGAACTGTCCCACAAGGGGTCGATCAGGGCGGGCAGCGTGCCGGCGGCTACCAGATAGCCGGCAGCCTGGGCGGCCATGCCCGACGCCAGCAAGGTCAGCAGCAGGCTGGTGACGCTGAACAGGTGGCGGGCGGAAATCTTCAGCAGGCCAAGATAAAGCAGGGCGCCGACCAGACCGCCTCCGGCCAGACCGACGATGACGCCAAGGGCGATGTCCAGAGCCGATTCCGGCTGGGACAGGGCGATGCCGTAAACGAACAGCACGGCTTCCGAACCTTCGCGCAGCACGGCCAGCCCGACGACGACCGACAGCATATAGAGCGGTGATTCGCCGCTGGCCACCGAGCGTCCGGTTTCTTTCAGCTTGGCGGCCATTTCGCGCCCGTGCTGGCGCATCCAGACCACGGTCCAGCCGATCAGGCCGGCGGCGAAAGCCAGAATGGCGGTGTTGAAATATTCCTGGCCCATGCCTTCGGCGGCATCCGAGATGGTGCCGGCGAAAGCGGCTACCAGGGCGGCGCCGGCGAAGCCGCCGAGCAGGCCGTAGGCGACCCAGCGGTTGCGGCCCGGGGCGCCTTCGGCGGCGGCCATGACCACGCCGATGACTACGGCCATTTCCAAAACTTCACGGAACACGATGATGGCGGTCGCCAACATGGGGGTTACTCCTTCGGCTGCACCACCACGGTGCCTTTGGCTGTGTCTTCATGATATTCGCCGATGAAGGCATAGGTGCCCGGCTTCAGCGGCCCCAGCAGAATGGTGACCTCCTTGCCAGCGGGCACCACCTTCTCGCGGCGCAGGGGAATGCTGTCGAACTCCTCGGGCGTGGCATCCTGGTTGCTGACGATGACCGTGACCTTGGTGTCGGCGGGGATGCTGATGCTGTCGGGAGTGAAACGATGATCCTTGATGGTCAGGCGGTACACACCCGGTTCATCGGCTTGGGCCGCCGAAAACGGCGCCAAGGCGGGCAGAGCCAGCAGGGACAACCCCAAAACGGCGGGGGATAAACGGCGGATGGGCATGACCTTCGATCCTCGCAAAGCGCTTGCTTCTGATATTGATAACGATTCTCAACATTATTTGCAAGTGCGTCCGTCACGGATGAGTCATGTCTCCGGCATATGGATGTTCGGCGGGAAGAATGGAGGGGCGAAGCCCTAGGGCTGGAATTGCTCGGCCAGAATGCGTTCTTCCAGATTGTGCTCGGGATCGCACAGCAGATCGAGACCGATGGTGCGGTCCTCGCGGATTTCGACGCGGGAGACGTCGCGCACTTCCGTATGGTCGGCCACGGCGGAAACCGGACGCTTTTCCGTTTCCAGAACCTCGAAGCTGACGGTGGCCTTGTGAGACAGCAGGGCGCCGCGCCAATGGCGGGGACGGAAGGCGGAAATGGGGGTCAGGGCCAGCACGCCGGCGCCCATGGGGATGATGGGGCCGTGGGCCGACAGATTGTAGGCGGTGCTGCCGGCGGGGGTGGACAGCAGGCAGCCGTCGCAGATCAGCTCTTCGAGCCGCACGCGGCCATCGACGCGGATGCGCAGCTTGGCCGCCTGGCGGGTTTCGCGCAGCAGAGAAACCTCGTTGATGGCCAGGGCTTCGTGATGGGCGCCGTCCATGGTCTGGGCCTTCATGACCAGGGGATGCAGCCTTACCGGCTCGGCCCGGTTCAGCCGCTCCATCAGATCGTCCTCGACGTAGCAGTTCATCAGAAAGCCGACGGTGCCGCGGTTCATGCCGTAGATGGGCAGATGGCGGTCGATGTTCCTATGCAATGTCTCCAGCATGAAGCCGTCGCCGCCCAGGGCGACGATGACGTCGGCCTGATCCAGCGGCACCGAGCCGTAGCGATGCTTCAGATGCTTCAGGGCGCGCTGCGCGGTTTCATTCTCGGCGGCAACGAAGGAAACATTGTGGAAAGGCATGGTATTGAGGGCTTTTTCAGAAAGGCTTGCTGGAGTATAACCCAGCGAAACCGCTCCGCTAGTAGCCTCATGTCGCATGGCTGACGATTTTCCTGTTACCAGCCGGACGGATTTTGCTGTTTCCACCGGCATTGGGTCTCGGGAGGAGCCATGGCCAAGGAAGATGTGATCGAGTTTCCCGGCGTTGTCATTGAACTGCTGCCCAACGCCATGTTTCGCGTGCGTCTGGAAAACGGCCATGAAATTCTGGCCCAGCTTTCCGGCAAAATGCGTAAGAACCATATTCGTGTCCTCAATGGCGATCGTGTCAGCGTAGAGATGACTCCCTACGATTTGACCAAAGGTCGTCTGACTTTCCGGTTTAAGTGACCCTGATTCTCGCTTCCGCGTCTCCCCGGCGCCTTGATCTTTTGGCCCAGATCGGTCTTCGCCCCGACGTCGTCGACCCCGCCGACGTGGACGAGACGCCGGCCGATCGGGAATTGCCCGGTCCCCATGCCCTGCGTCTGGCGGAAGCCAAGGCCAGAACCGTGGCCGCCCGTCATCCCGGCGCCTTCGTGCTGGCCGCCGATACCGTCGTCGCCTGCGGCCGGCGCATTTTGCCCAAGGCGGAAACCGAGAAACAGGCGCGGTTTTGCCTGTCGCTGCTGGCGGGTCGACGCCATCGCGTGCTGGGCGGCGTCTGCGTGCTGGCTCCCGACGGGCGCATGGCCAGCCGTCTGGTGACGACCACGGTGACCTTCAAGCCTTTGGACGCCGGCGAATACGACCGCTATATCGCCTGCGGGGAATGGCAGGGCAAGGCTGGCGGCTACGCCATCCAGGGATTGGCGGCCGTGTTCGTGCGCCAGCTTGCGGGCAGCTATTCCAACGTGGTTGGTTTGCCGTTGCACGAGACCTATGGGCTCCTGCGGGGCTTGGGCCATGCCGCCGGTTGACGGCCTGCTGATTCAGGCGTCGCCGGGGGAGCAGCGCATCGCCCTGTTGTCCGCCGGGCAGGTGGTGGAGTTCCGCATCGAACGCGGAGCCGCCGCGCCCGGCGATATTCTGCTGGGCCGGGTGGTCTCGCTGATCAGGCCGTTGGGGGCGGCCCTGGTGGAAATCGGCGAGCCTTTGCCCGGCTTTCTCAATCAGGCCAAGGATTTGTCGGAAGGCCAGAGCCTGCCGGTGCAGGTGACGGCCTCGGCTCGAGGAACCAAGGGGGCCGAATTGAGCGCCGCCCCTTCGCTTCAGGGCGGTCTGCTGGCGTACAGCCCGTTCCGCCCCGGCTTCAGCCTGTCGCGGCGCATCGTCGCCGAAAAGGAGCGCGCCCGCCTGTCCGAGCTTCTGAAACCCCTGCGCCGCGAGGACGAGGGGCTGGTGGTCCGTACCCAGGCGGAGGGAGCGCCGGAGCAGGCGCTGCTGTTCGAATTGGAGGCTTTGCGCGGCCAGTGGCGCGATATCCGTGCCGCCATGGCCGTCGCCGCGGCGCCGGCCCCGTTGCGCGTGCCGTCGGCTTTGTCCCGTCTGTTGGGCGAGCATGCCGCCATCCGTCGCGTTACCGTCGACGACCGCGCCGCCCTGGCCGGCTTACGGGAGCAGTTCCCCGGCACGGATTTCCAGGCCGACGCCTTTGCCGACGCCGCCGATCTTCTCGATCAAGCATTGGCTCCCCGCGTCGCCTTGCCGGGCGGCGGGGCGCTGGAAATCGGCACCGTGGCCGGCATTACCGTCATCGACATTGACAGCGGTTCCGGCGCTCCGCTGGAGGCCAATCTGGCGGCGGTTCCCGAGATTGCCCGCCAACTGCGTCTGCGCGGTCTGTCCGGCCATATTCTGGTGGACGTCATCCCCATGCGGGAGCGCCGATCGCTGGCGCAGATTTCCGAGGCGTTGCGGCAAGCCGTCGTTGCCGATCCGACTCCGACCCAGGTGGTGGGGACGACGCCGCTGGGAATGGTCGAACTGACCCGCGAACGGCGCGGTTCCAGTCTGGCCGAATGCCTGATGGCGGATGCCTCGCCGCGGCTGTCCGACGACAGTTTGGGGCTGGAGGCCCTGGCGGCCCTTCTGCGCGAGGCCGGTGCGGCTCCCGGCCGCCGCCTGGCTCTGGCGGCGGCACCGGCCGTTGCCGCCACGCTGCGCCGTCGCCCGGCGGCCGTCGCCGAGACCGAACGGCGCCTGGGCCATGCCCTGAGCCTGCGCGACGATGCCGGCCTGGACGGTTGGCGCATCATCGAGGAATGAACATGAGCAAATCGTCCGTCTGTCCCATTTGCGGCAAGCCCGCCCAGGAAAAACTCCGCCCCTTCTGCTCGCGCCGTTGCGCCGACGTCGACCTCGGCCGTTGGCTGGGAGAGGTCTATGTCGTGCCCGGCGACGAGACCCAACCCGTTGCCGGAACCGGGCTTTCCGGCACCGACGACGAAGAATGACATTTTTTGATTCCGCCTATGGACAGAGCGAAAGAAGTTGTCTATAAGCAGCGTCCTCACCAAGGACGCCTGTGCCCAGGTAGCTCAGTTGGTAGAGCATGCGACTGAAAATCGCAGTGTCGCTGGTTCGATTCCGGCCCTGGGCACCACTCCTTCCATAAGTCCTTGGAAGAGAACAACTCCTTCAAAAGCATAGGATATCAGCCTCCCCGGTGGTACAAAGGGGAGGTACAAATGGTCCTAGCTATGAGCCGTCCCACTAAGCATCCGAAGACCGGGGTTTACCTCTTCCGCAAGGTCGTCCCCGAAGACCTCCGCGCCATCATCGGCAAGACGGAGGAAAAGCGTTCGCTCGGCACCAAAGACATGAGCGAGGCGAAAGTTCGTCATGCCGCTGTGGCCGCTGAGGTCGAGATGCGGTGGCGGGCGCTTCGCGCCAAGTCCGATCCGCTGTCAAAGCCCGAGCCTCTATCCCATCGGCAAATCGTGGCTCTGGCTGGTGAGGAGTACCGCTCAATCCTTGGCAGGATGCAGGATGATCCGGGTGAGGCGGACGTGTGGGGATTTGCCCTTCATGCTGGCCGTATACGGGGGGAAGAAAGCGAAGAGGCTCTAAGCGGGTCTATTGCTGACGCTCTGTTACTGCGAAAGGGCATCGCCACGGATGACGACAGCCGGGCAAGGCTGATCCGAGAATTGGCGAAGGCCCATCAACAGGTGGCTCAACTCCTCAAGCGGAACGCTGAGGGCGACTACCGCCCTGATCCAGATGCCGCCCGCTTCCCTGAACTGAACTGTCGGGGCAGACAGATACGCAGACCTATTGCTTCCGTGAAACTTTTGCGGCGGAAAGGGGGGATGGGGGCCGGTCCTGGGGGTATCGTTGCCGGCATCAAACAGAAAACTTTGGATGCCGCCATTGACGCGGACGCAGTTGATGAAAACACCACCATGAAAAACATGACGGCCCAACAAGCCGCCACCCTATATCGTTATCAGGTGGATTATTGTTTGGGGCGGGTCGGCGGCAGCGCCGCTTTGGACGGCGTGGGGGACAAGCAGGCCGCCGCCGCTCTTTGCGACACACTGTTCCAGTTCGGCGATAACGGCGGAGCCGATGTGATCAGGCAAGCGGTGGACGCCGTTACGAAGACGTCAAGCGTTGAAACGGGCCGGTTGGGCAAAACTTATTATGAAAAATTCTGCCTGCTTGCCCAGAACCCGCAGACAAGGCAGGCACTGTCGGACGCATTGGCGGAACAGAGAGAAATTCGTGCAAGACATGTCAATGGCGATGAGATTGATGTCAATCGCATTCAGCATTTCACTTTCAAGTAATCGTCACTTTGCGAGGGGGGAGAGGGCGTCATCGGCGTGTGTCTAATCCAGGGATCACAGGGTCCAAGCGGTTGATGCCTCTTCTTCCAACAACGACTTTCCATTCTTCGCCCACGTGCCGAAGAACAAGGCCTCGGAATGGCCCTTCTTCCGTTTCGCATTTCCCACCTCCGCATCGTCGGCTGGTGACAAGTATGCGCACATCGCCTGGCTTCCATTCCGAGACCAGTTCACGGCATTCGTCGTAAGTTGGGATGTGGCATTGCAAGAATGGTGGGGGAATATCGGCCTTTGTCAGTACCTTGGCCGATTGGATGTGGTACTTTTCCATCTCTTGATGTTGGCGGGCGTATTTCTGGGAAATGCTGCCATCAAGCTTAATGCCAGTATCACTGGGTGGTGCCGTGACCGACATCGAATAGAAATCGTCTCGATACCGAACCAGCGAGGCCAGATACGTCTCCAGCGTGCAAAGCGGCGTCGAAAGATTGCCGATGCATTTGCTGGTGGTGGTGTCGTCATCTTGCGTCAGGACGCGCCAATAGCCTTTGGGGTCGGGCTTGGGCAGGTCGGGATTGGTCTTTTCCGCCCAAGCCGGAGTCGATATCAGCAGCGCGGCGGCAATCAAGCTCAGACGAAGACGCATGGTTTTTTCCACAGGAAAGGGTGGCGGGAATGTACCATGCCCGCTTTTCCATTGGGAGTGGCGGGGGCATATGTCAAACGACAGCCGTTCCCACACATCTGTCGCAAGATCAGGCTGGCACTATCCCCGTGACCGTCGATGGTCGATGAGCATTTCGACGAACCTTACCGACAGTTCCAGATCGGCTCAAATCGCAACGGCCTGAGTGTCCGGCCAAACGGGGGCCAGATCACTAGATGATTTTTGGAATTTTTTTCCCTATTCTCTCATTCCTCCATTTTTTGGTGGGGCTCCGCAAATCTAGCCCAGGAACGTGATAGGTTTTATCTCTCCCCCACCGCCTGCATCAGCCTTTCTCGGACATAGGCGATATCGTCCGCTGCCCAGCCCAGCAATTCGCGGGCTGGGTATTTGACGCGGGGGCCGTCTTTGGCGACGGCGTCGACCTCGCCCAGGTGGTGGACTTCGGCAAGGCGTCCCGTCCGGCCTGAATAGCCGATCTCGATGTCGCCGGGGGTAGCGGTCAGGGCGAGGCGGCGGATTTCACGCATCCCCTGAAGCATCTTGACTCTTTTTCTGATCTTGCCGGCGGCGGTGCGCTTGCGGGGCTCCCAGGGGGTGCCGTCGGGAGCGGTCTGGCGGGCGATGCAGCGCTGATTGCGTTTGCGCAGTTCGCGGCCAATGTCGCGTAAAAGCCTTTTCCGTTCCGACGCGTCTTTTTCCGCAACGAGATTGTCCCGCTCGAAGCCTCTTTCACGGCGATCAATGACTGGCTGGGTGAAGAGGTGGTCGCCTTCAACCCCTATGAGCCTATCGCCGCCGCCTGATCGTCCCGCCTGCCAGCCTGGGCCGCTCCCTGAGAGGGGAAGCGGCCTTTTTTTGCCCGCCTGCACTCCTCACGGACACCCTGATCGACCACCCGAAAACCGCCCGACAATCGCAGTCTCCCCCCCGCCACGCCTGCGCCTCAAATGGACCTCTTTTTTTGCACTGCCGAGACGGCCAAAAACAGGCAGGCTGGCTGGCTTTTGTGAGGGTTTTGTGGCCGTTTCAATCTCTGCATTTATGGCCTCCGGCTCTGCAATCAAAATGTCGGGCAATAGGTGGTGCCGGCGGCCAACCTATTGAAGCGGCGGGTAGGCGTCGGAAAACGGTAATTAAGGTGATGCTTTCCGATATGCACCTATAACCCGCTGATTTGTCATGATAAAAAAATTACCTCCAATAAGTAACCATAGGTAATTTTTTAAATTCAAAAAGGTAATCGCATTGATTTTATTGATTATTTCATTTTTTAAAATGACCGCCTAAAATAGTAATCTAATTACTTAAATTTTTCCTAATAATTACCCTTAAGTATGCCGTGAAATGCATTCTCTTTCAATGCCATATGGCTGTTTTTTTGTTGATGATTACCTATATTGCCGTTTTCCGATGGTCAAATTTTTTGGCAAATAACATCGTGCGCGCGTTTGACGTGGATATGCGCAATTGCCCGGAACCGTTTGGAATTCCGAGGCTTTCACTGCGAAATAGCACGGCTATATGTCCTCTGCTGGCCGGCGTTGCCCCATAGGCGGCAGGCGATCCTAGAGCGGGTTATCGGTGGGACACTTGTGCCCGGAAAGCATAGGTAAGCATGGCGGTGACAGTGTGTCCCACTTTCCCATAACCCACTGATTTTGCGCGATTGTGGCACCCCGGCCCTGGGCACCACTCTAAACCCCTGAAAGGTAGCGGTTTCGGGGGGCATTTTGGCCCTTTGAAGGGACTTGCCGGCCGATCCATCGCATTCAATCTTTTTTAAAGATTTACTGGTTATTATCTCGATCGTGGGGGGAAGGGGTGCCGTCGCCGCGGGATTTGGCGGTAGATGCGGCGCCTTCTCGGAATCCTTGAGAATAGTCGGCCCGGTGGGAGGGTGAGCGATGTCGATAAGCAGCACATCCTTAAGCAGCGGTTTGCAGTCGCTGGATTATGCGTCGCTCTATCAGGCGCAGAATCAGACTTCGACTTCGACCGACGGCAGTACCGGCGATTTGGCCAGTCTGGTCAAGCCGGCGACGGTTTCTCTCGACGCCTCCAGCGCCACCACGGCGGCTTCCGACGCCCTGCAGCAGATTGCCCGCCCCTCAGACGTTTCGTTGAGCGCCGATGGTTTGTCGCAGCTTTCCGACTACATGGCCAACAAGACCAGCCTGGATTCCACCAGCGCGGTTCAGAGCGGCAACAGCTTCCTGCTGAAGCTGTTCGGCGGTTCATAAGAGATAAAGACAATGGCCGATAGTCCGCGCGGCTGCGGCCCCTGCACCATTTGCTGCCAGTTTTTCGCCGTGCCGGAAACCGGCAAGCCCACCGGCCGCTGGTGCCCCGAATGCACCGATGACGGCTGCTCCATCCATCTCACCCGCCCGCAATCCTGCCGAAACTTCGAATGTTTCTGGCTGATGGACGACAGTTTTCCCGACGATTTGCGTCCGGATCTGTGCGGCGTGGTGGTGTCTTTCAACGAAGATCATGATAGCGCCGTGGTTCATGTCGATCCGGAACGCCCGGACGCTTTGGTGGAAACGCCGGGACTTGAACTGATGCAGTCGCTGACGGCGGCCTTCGATCCCGTCTTCGTCGTCTGCGGCGACGATCGGATGATGATCCGCCGTGACGGCGGCGCAACCACCTTATCTCCAGAAAGCCGTTGACCTTGCCCGTCTTTGTGGCAACGTCACGGCGGGGAAATCTTTCCAGATCGGATGTGCCATGGCCGACGAGACACCTACCTCCGTCCAGCTCGACGACGAGCTGCGCCCGCTGACGGCTGAACGCCGCCCAGCCAAAGGCAAGCCGCCGTCCGAGGATATTTTCGGCGAAAGCGACGGCTTGTGGCGGCACCATCTGCTGTATGGCGGCGCGACGCTGATTTCGCTGTTGTGGCTGATCATGTGCGTGACTTATGTGGACAAGTCCCTGGGCTGGTCCAACCTGTTCATGCTGCAGCCCCAGGAATTCGGCGGCGTTCTGGGGGCCACGGTGGTTCCCATGGCCTTTCTCTGGCTGTTCGTGGCCTTTCTGGACCGCGGCACCATCTTACGGCGGGAAGCCGCGCAACTGCGGCATTATCTCGATCGTCTGGCCTATCCCAACGACGAGGCCGAAGCCCGCGTCACCACTATTTCCAATGCTTTGCGCCGTCAGGCGGAATCGTTGAACGCCGCTTCGGCCGAAGCGGCCGAGCGGGCCGAGCAGGTGCGCCTGGTCCTGTCGCGCCAGACCGAGGAACTGTCCAGGCTGGCCGATAAGGTGGGCGGCGACACGCAGCGGGTGGTCGACAGCCTGAAGACCGAGATCGAAACCTTGTCGCGCAGCACCGACGGCGCCATGGGGCGTATCGTCGAAGTGCGCGAAGCCACCCGCGATCTGGTGTCCGCCACCGAGAACGCCTTGGCCCAGGCCAAGGATTTCAGCGTCACCATGGGCGAACAGGTGGACCGCCTGGGCAGCACCGCCAACCGTGCAGCCGAACAGGTAGACGGCGCCAACGCCACCCTGCACAAGGCGACCGAGCAACTGACCCGCTCGGTCGGCGGCGCCCAGGCCAAGGTCGAGGCTTTGGCCGGCGTGGTCGAAGCCCAGTCGTCGGCCATCACCAACGTCTCGGACCGCGCCGCCGGCCGGGCCGAGGACGTCACCGCCGAGCTGAACCGCCGCGTCGAGGCGCTGGACAATCTGTTCGTGCGTCAGAACGAGGACTTGGAGAATGCCTCCACCCGTCTTGCCGAACAGACCGGCCGCATCACCAGTTCGCTGGAGCAGCAGGCCACCGGCCTGGACCAGATCACCGAGCGCGTGCTGGCCCGCGTCAAGATCGTCGAGGAAGGTCTGGGCGTGCAGACCCGCGAATTGTCCACCGCTTCGGATCAGGCGCTGGCGCGCTTCCGCGAACTCAGCGACGCCATGAGCCGTCATAACGACGGCCTGCGGGCCGCCGCCGACGATGCCGCCCAGCAATTGGGCGCCGTGGGCGAGGTGTTCCTTCAGCGCAAGGATGAGGTCGAGGCCGGCTGCGAGCGGTCGCTGTCCAAGGTGCGCGAGGTGGGCGAGGCTTTCCAGGGGCAAAGCCGGGCGCTGGCCGCCTCTACCGATCAGATGACCCAGCGGTCCCGCGAATTGCTTGACGCCCTGCGTCAACAGATCGACGAACTGGGACGCGGCGCTGACAAGGCCGCCGGTCAGGCTGAGGCCATCCGCGCGTCCTTGCGCAAGCAGGCCGACGAACTGGCCGATATCGCCAATCTGGTTTCGACCCAGTCGAAGCTGTCCGAGGCGTCGTTGGGCCAGCAGGCCCGACATCTGAATTCCACGTCGGAGCAGGTGATGACCCGCGTCAAGGGCATCGCCGACGCCTTGCGCCAGAACGTCAACGACCTGATGGCCATGTCCACCCGCGTGGGGTCGGAATTGCAGTCGGTGGGCGAGGTTCTGCGGCTGCGCAGCCAGGATGTCTCGTCGGCCTCGCAGCGGGCCGTGGAAGACGTGCAGATGGTGGCCGACGGCTTCGACGAACGCTCCAGCCAGTTGGCTCATGCCGCCGAACAGGCGGCGTCGCGGCTTCGCATGGCTGGCGACGACATGCGCCGCCAGACCGAACTGATCATCACCACCGCCGATCAGGCCCATATGGATATGGGGTCGGTTGGCCAGACCTTGCAGCATCAGGCCGGGGAAGTCACCCGCATCGCCGAGGACGCCACCGAGCTGCTCAAGGCCTTCAGCCAGCAACTGCGCCAGAACAGCGTCGAGCTGGGGGATGCGGCGCAGCAGGCCCAACTGCAATCGCGCGGGGCTGGCGACGCTCTGCGTGTCACGGCCCGCGAATTCGAGGAGACCGCCGGCAAGACGGCGGCTCACGTGGTGACGGTGTCCGAACAGCTCAAGGTCGGGGTCCGCGACCTTGCCGCCGGCTCGGAACGCATCACCGCCCAGGTTCGGGGCGCCGGCGAATCCCTGCGCCGCCAGTCCCAGGAACTGTCCGATGCGACCGAGCACACGGCCGCCCAGTTGGAAACCGTGTTCGAGATGCTGCGCCAGAAATCCAACGATCTGGGCATCACCGGCGAGCGGCTGTCCAACCATGCCGAAACCCTGGTGCAGACCTTCGCTCGCCAGGCCGACGATCTGATCAAGGCATCGCGCGGCGCGGAAACCCAGGCCCGCGAACTGGAGCAGCAGCGCAGCAACGTCTCGGTCGAAAAGTTCCTGCAGACGGCGGCGTTCATCGTCGAAAAGCTGCAATCCTTGTCGGTGGATATCAGCCGTATCTTCCAGAGCGGCGTCGACGACAAGACCTGGCGTGAATTTCATTCCGGCGACCAGTCGGTGTTTCTGCGCAAGATCCTGAAGAATCTGGACCGCAATCAGATCGCCGCCATTCGCACCCGTTACGAGGAGGACAGCCAGTTCCGCGAATTCGTGAACCGTTATCTGGCCGAATTCGAAACCTTGCTGAACCATGCCCGCACGGCGGACCGCGCCGATGTGCTGACGGGCGCCTTCACCAGCGCCGAAGTCGGCAAGCTTTATCTGGTTCTGGCCCGGGCCTTGGGGCGGCTGGAATAATCAAAAGCGTCGGAACAATAAAAAAGGCCGGGGGAAGCCGGCCTTTTTTATTGCGGTCAAACCGGCTGTTTCGGCTTCGTCGTCCCGGAAACCATGGTCTGGAAGAACTCGATCTGCCAGTTCATTTCCTCGGCGGTCAGCGGAAAAGCGTGGCTGCCGCTTTTGGGGCGGATGACGTCCGATGGAGCGATCTTGGCCAGACGGATCTGGGCCAACACGGCGATGGACATGCCCAGGCGGGCCCGCCAGACCAGGGCGGTCATGCCTTTGGCCGATCGGGTGGTGATGATTTTCTGAGCCAGGGCGAAGGGCAGGCTGGAGCGGGTGGCCAGGGCGGCGGCGACGAAATCCTCGTCGCCCGAAGCGATGGCCGACATGATCGCCGGTTCTTCCAGCTGTCCCGCCTTCAGCAGGCGTTCGGCCACTTCCATGGGGCCTTCGCCGACCGACTGCTGGAACTGCGGAGCGCTGACGCCGCGCTGGAAGTCGGCCATGTCGGACCCCACTTCCTCGACCCGGCGGCGGACGACGGCGGCGACGGCGGCCTTGGTCTCGGGGTCCAGGTCCGGGCGTTCCTGCAGCACCTGCAACAAGCTTTCGGCGACGAAGCGGGCCAGCCGGGTGGCGGCGCGGGCCGACAATTGCGGCCGCCGGACCAACGGACCGTGCCAAGTCTCGTGATCGGGGGCGCGGTCCAGCAGCATGTCCAGGGTTTCTTCACGGATCTGGGCGCTGGGATTGGCCAGCAGAACGGCGATGGCGTCGATATCGTCGCTGCGGGCGATGGCGTCGGCCACCGGCGCCTTGACGTCCTGACGTTTGGAGATGGCCGTCAGCTTGCCGTTGATGGGGCTGCTGTTGATGATCTCCAGCAGGTCTTCGTCGCTGAGAACCGGCGAGAACTGCAAAACCGGGTTCGACACCGCCAGCTCGCTGTCGTGAGCCAGGGCGCGGATCAGTTCCGGAGGGGCGTTGGCCACGTCCTTCAAGGCTTCGGCCAGAATTTGGCGGACGCGGGTGATCTGGTCGCGGGCCAACAGGGCCAGCGCCTCGTAAGTCATCAGCCGCAGGCGGTCCTGCTCATCGGCGGACAGGCCGGGAGCCAGACGGGCGATCTTGGCGGCCAGATCGCCGCGCACCGAAGGGTCGATGTCGGCGGCCAGCCGCAGATCCGCCTGGATCGGCGTCGCCTGATTGGCGGCGATCTGCCGGCGCACGTCGGGATGCGGATCTTCGGCCAGATAATAAAGAATCTCCGGGCGCAGGTCGGGGCGGGCCGCCAAGGTGCGGCGCACCTCGGGATCCTTGTGGCGGGCCAGCTCCTTGGCCTCCTCGTAGCTCAGATCGGCCTCGGCGCGCAGGCGTGTGGCCGGATCGGCCGGACGGCCGCGGACCAGATCGAGCAATTTATCGACAAGCCCGCTCATGACAACGGGTCCTTGTGCAGGGGATCTTTGGCGTGCGGCGGACCGGCGATGCGGAAGTCGCACTTGCCGTCGCGTTTGACGGCGTACATGGCTTCGTCGGCGCGGGCCAGCAGTTCGTTCAGGGTTTCCGGCAGCCCCGGCGTATGTACGGCCAAGCCCAGCGACATCGTCAGCGGCATGGTTTGCGAACCCGAAAATTCGTTCAGCGCCCCGCCGGCCTCGATGATCTGGCGGCAGCGCCGCACGGCGATCTCTTCGTCCCCGCCTTCCAGCCAGATGGCGAATTCGTCGCCGCCTAGACGGGCCAGAAGATCGATGGGCCGGGTATGTTGGATGAGAATCTCGCGCACTTTCTGCAAGGCCTCGTCGCCACGCTTATGTCCGTGAACATCGTTGACCAGCTTGAAATTGTCCAGGTCGACATAGATCAGCGACGCTGCCTTGCCGTCGCGGGCCAGACGGCCGAAGCGGCGGGTCAGCTCCTCGAAGAAGGCGCGGCGGTTGAACAGGCCGGTCAGGCCGTCGGTGCGCGAAAGGGTCAGGATGCGTTCGTGATTGGCGATCTGTTCGTTGGCGATGCCGATCTGGTTGGCGACATCCTCCAGCAACAGGCGTTCGTCGTCGTTCCACGAAGCGGCTTCGCCGTCGCGCCAGACACAGATGGCGCCGTTGATGTCGTGGCGGTAACGGGTGACGGCGGCCAGGGCCTGACGGTGCTCGATACCGCCCTCGAAGCGGTCGTCGGTGACGAAGTTGGCCAGCACCGACGATCCGTCGCCAATCTCGCCGAAGATGGCGGCCGAAACGTAACCCAGGGTGTCGTTCTGATAGCGGTAGATCTGGCAGCCGGTGCTGCCCAGGGCGCGGGCGGTGGCTTCGGCGGCGATCTTCAGCATGTCGGCCGGGTCAACCACGTCGCGGATGGTGCGCACGATATAGGTCAGCAGGCGTTCGCGGTTGTTGGCGCGGGCCAGGGCGGCGTCGCGTTCGCGCTCCAAGGTGATGTCGCGGCAGACGCCGCGGGCGCCCCGGCGGCGTCCTTCGCCGTCCAGCAGCGGAGAGGACGAGGCGAGAATGCAGGCGGGAGCGCCGTCGGCGCGGCGGAACCATACTTCGGCATCTTCGACCGGCTTGTCGGAGCGGAACGGCAGCATGCCGTTGACGCCGGGCTGCTCCATGATCAGCTGTTCCGGGCTGCGGCCCACCAACTGGTCGGCGGAATGGCCCAAGGCGCCGCGGGGCGACACGAAGACGAAGGTGCCGTCCGGCCCCACCTCCCAGGCGAAATCGCTGGAGATTTCCACAAGGTCTTTATAACGCTGGCGGGATTCCACCAGGGCGGCGCGCAGGTTGCTTTCCAAGGTGACGTCCTTGGCCAGCACCAGGGCGGTGCCGTCGGCAAGCGGCAGGACGTTCAGTTCATAAAGCAAAGAGCCGGCCGGGCCGGGAACCATCACCACTTCGACCTGGGAATGGCCGGTGGCCACGGCGCGGGCGACACAGGCCGTCAGGCCGGGCAAAGCGCCGTTGCGGGCGATGTCGGCGATGAATTCGGCTTCGGCATTGATGGCGTCGACCTGACCCGAGGCGGCGGCGATCAGGGTCGGAGCAGGAAAACTTTCCAAGGCGGCAGCCGAAAGGGCGTGCACATCCGTCCCAGGATCCTTATCCCAGCCCAAGACCCCCAACAGCCATTTGACTGCGCTCATCTCACTCCTGCCCGTCGCTTGCCTGCGCAGTCCCCAGCGTCCAGACGCGAAACGGCGAATTCACTATCAAACCTGTACATAGGATAACCGGCATTTCCCTTAAGGAATACGACATTTTCACCATATCCACAGGAACCCTTGCGGTCATGGGGGGGAAAGTCTTATCCCTATCGTATGGCCGAGCTTCTCCACCCTCCCTTAGGCGATCTTGAATATTGGGTGTTCGATCTGGACAACACCCTTTATCCGGCGTCTTGCAGCCTTTTTCCGCAGATCGACGTGCGCATGCGCCAGTTCATCGCGGAAGCCCTGAAACTGCCGCTGGACGAAGCATTCGTCCTGCAAAAGCGCTATTACCATGAATATGGCACCACCCTGCGCGGCTTGATGCAGGCCCACGGCATTCCGCCGGCGGAATTCCTCGCCTATGTCCACGATATCGATTGCAGCGTGCTGGAGCCGGCTCCCCGGCTGGCGGCGGCGGTCAAGGCGTTGCCGGGGGTCAAGCTGATCTATACCAACGGCTCCGAGCGCCATGCCCGCAACGTGCTTGAACATCTGGGCATGCTGGAACTGTTCGATGGCATTTTCGACATCCAGGCTGCGGATTACATCCCTAAGCCCAATGCCGAGAGCTACGACATGATGATCAGGCGCCATGCCGTTGATCCCAGGCTGGCGGCGATGTTCGAGGATATTCCCCGCAATCTGCTGCCCGCCGCCCAGGCCGGCATGACCACCGTATTGGTGGAGGACGAGGACGGCCACAGCCACTGGTCGGGAATCGAGGGCAGCAACGAGGCGGCTCTGGCCCATGTCCACCATGTCACCGACGATCTGGCCGGATGGCTGGAACGCGCCGTTTCGTGAAGTGATCTTGCTTTGGGTCCTGCGGCCCGGTAATCCTTCTTGTCGTTTTCATCCCAATCAAATGGACCATCCGTCATGTCGTTGAGCCCCCATATCATCGCCCGCGTCGAAGAAGCCTGGGAAAACCGCGCTTCCGTCACTACCCAGACCCAGGGTCTGGTGCGCGAGGCCGTCGAGGAGACCCTGGACGCCTTGGACGCCGGCCGGATTCGCGTGGCCGAGAAGATCGACGGCAAATGGGTGGTCAACCAGTGGGCCAAGAAGGCAGTGCTGCTGTCGTTCCGTTTGAACGACAACGCTCTGATCGAAGGCGGCGCCGGCAAGGACGGGGTGTGGTACGACAAGGTGCCCACCAAGTTCGAGGGTTGGAGCGCCGATAGGTTCAAGGATGCCGGTTTCCGCGCCGTTCCCGGTTCGGTGGTGCGCCGTTCGGCCTTTATCGCCAAGGGCGTGGTTCTGATGCCGTCCTTCGTCAATCTGGGCGCCTATGTGGATGAAGGCACCATGGTCGATACCTGGGCCACCGTCGGCTCTTGCGCCCAGATCGGCAAGAACGTGCATTTGTCGGGCGGCGCCGGCATCGGCGGCGTGCTGGAGCCCTTGCAGGCCGGTCCGGTGATCATCGAGGACAACTGCTTCATCGGCGCCCGCGCCGAGGTGGCCGAAGGCGTCATCGTCGAGACCGGCGCCGTGCTGTCCATGGGCGTCTATCTGGGTGCCTCGACCAAGATCGTCGACCGCGAGACGGGCGAAGTGTTCGTCGGCCGCGTGCCCGCCTATTCGGTGGTGGTGCCCGGCAGTCTGCCCGGCAAGCCGCTGCCGGACGGCACCCCCGGCCCCAGCCTTTATTGCGCCGTGATCGTCAAGAAGGTGGACGAAAAGACCCGCTCCAAGGTTTCCATCAACGAACTGCTGCGCGACTAATCCACGAGGGTTTCCGATGACTTTGGCCGAACCGCTCGCTCTGGCCCAGGCGCTGATCCGCCGGGCCAGCGTCACCCCCGCCGACGAAGGGGCCTTGGACGTGTTGCAGCAAGCCCTGGAAAGCCTGGGCTTTCACTGCCTGCGTCTGCCTTTCGGCAAGGATGCGGGACGGCCGGTCATCGAAAACCTGTACGCCCGCCGGGGCGAGGCCGCTCCCAACGTCTGCTTTGCCGGCCACACCGACGTGGTGCCGCCGGGGCAGGGGTGGACGGTCGATCCTTTCGGCGGCGAGGTGGTCGGCGACCATCTGTTCGGCCGCGGCGCCACCGACATGAAGGGCGCCATCGCCAGCTTCGTGACCGCCGTCGCCCGTCTTTTGGCCGAAGGCGAGCCCCAGGGCTCCATCAGCCTGCTGATTACCGGCGACGAGGAAGCGCGGGCCCTGGACGGCACAGTGCGCGTACTGGAGGCCCTGAAGGCGCGCGGCGAGACCATCGATTTCTGCATCGTCGGCGAACCGACCAATCCCCGCGCCTTGGGCGAGATGATCAAGATTGGCCGCCGCGGCAGCCTGAACGGACGGTTGCGGGTTCTGGGGGCGCAGGGACATACCGCCTATCCCCATCTGGCCGACAATCCGTTGCCGCGTCTGCTGGCCATGCTGGGTACCATCACCGCCGAGCCGCTGGATCAGGGCACGCCGCATTTCCAGCCTTCGACCCTGGCTTTGACCACCATCGACGTCGGCAATCCGGCGACGAACGTCATTCCGGCCGAAGCCCGCGCCGGTTTCAACATCCGTTTCAACGATCTGCATTCCGGAAAAAGCCTGGAAGAATGGCTGCGCGCCAAGTTCGACGAGGCGGGCGGAGCCTACGAGCTTGAGATCGAGGTGTCCGGCGAAAGTTTCCTGACGCCGCCCGGACCGTTGTCTGAGGCGTTGAGCCGCGCCATCCAGGAAGAATGCGGGCGCGAACCGGAGCTGTCCACCTCGGGCGGCACCTCGGATGCCCGCTTCATCAAAAACTATTGTCCGGTAGCTGAATTCGGTCTGGTCGGCCAGACCATGCACAAGGCCGATGAAAAAGCCGCCCTGGCCGATCTTGAGGTTCTGAGCCGCGTTTATCTGCGGACCCTGCGCGAGCTGACGGCGTCATGATGTCTGCCCTCGAGGCGCGTCTGGCCCTGCTGGGGGTCAAGGGAATATTGCGGTTCGACGCCACGGCCTTCCGCTGTTTTCCCGGAAGCCTGGGAACCTGCCTGCGTTCGTTCCAGGTGGCTTTGTGGGTGGCGCCGCTGCAGGCCCTGGTGGTCTGGCTGTCCGTGACTGACGAGGTGGGCGATGCCGACCCGACCGGCTATCTGACGGGGCAGGCGCTGGCCTATGCCGTGTCGTGGCTGCTTTACCCCTTGCTGCTGATCCCCATCAGCCGCCATTTCCACCGCCTGGAGCGGCTGCCCGGCTATTTGACCGCCTTCAATTGGTTCCAACTGGTGGAATTCGTCGTAATGACGCCCATCCTGGCGGTCGGCAGCCTGCAATGGCTGCCTGTCGAAGCTTCGGTGCTGCTGTGGATGTGCGGCACCCTGGTTCTGCTGGCCTATGAATGGTTCATGCTGCGCCGGGGGCTGGAGGTCGAGGGGCTGACCGCGGCCTCGTTGGTGCTGATCAATTTTCTGCTCAACCTGCTGATCTATCGGGCGGCCGAGGTTCTTTCGTGAAAAAGCGCATTCCCGTCCGTGTGATCTGGGGGCTGGCGGCGGCTATTCTGATCGATACGCTGGTACAGTTGTCGTGGAAATGGGTGGCCGCCTGGCTGCCGGCCGACGGCGGCGCGCAGGCTCTGCTGTCGGCGGTGCTGCACCGGCCGTACCCGCTGGTGGTGGTGGCCTTCATGGCCTTGCAGATGACGAACTGGCTGAAGCTTCTGGCCCATGTCGATCTGAGCTTCGCCCAGCCCATTACCGCCCTTAGCTATATTTCGGTCTGCCTGTTGTCGGTGTTCCTGTTTTCGGAGGAACTGGGCAATATCCAGATTGCCGGCATCGCCTGCATCATTCTTGGGGTCTGGTTTATCAGCGGCACCGATCACGGCGGCCAGCGAGAGCCGCCTTTGCCTCATGAGCTGGAGCCATGAGCGGTTCCGATCCCATTGCCGTTTCCCTGGTCGGCGTGTTGCTGGTCGTCGTTTGTTCGGCGATCGAAGGCTTCGCCCAGGTCTATTACAAAAAGGCCTCTCATGCCGGGCGTGGCGGCCGGCGCTGGGTGGTCTACGGCACCAGTCTGTTCGGCCTGGAGGCGGTGCTTTACACCGTGGCCTTGCGCTTTCTGGATCTGTCGACGGCCTATCCGCTGGGGTCTTTGAGTTTTGTCTCGGTGACCCTGCTGTCTCAATGGATGCTGCGCGAGCGGGTAATCGCCCGGCGCTGGATCGGCGTTCTGCTGATTTTGGTGGGCGCGGCCATGGTGGTGATGCACGGATGATCCTTTCCGTCCGCTTTGTCGCGTCCGAACGCGATGTTCCCGTCGATCTTTGGGCGGCCTGCTTTCCGCCGCCGCTGGAGGGGCGCTGGTGGTTCCGCGCCATGGAGCAGGGTGGTCTGGACGATCAGTTCGCGTTCTTCTACGCCGTGCTGGAAGAGGACGGCGGCCGTCCGGTGGGCGTCGCTCCGGCCTTCATGATGAATCTGGGCATCGAGATGATGGTGCCGGAAGGGCTGCTGCCGATCGCCCGGCTGGCGGGCAAGCTGGCGCCGTCGCTTCTTTTCCAGCGCACCCTGTTCGTGGGTTCGCCCTGTTCCGACGAAGGCGTGGTGGGACTGTTGCCTGGGGTGGACCGGGATGCCGCCTTGGACGCGCTGCACGTCGCTTTCGACGCCGAAAGCCGCCGCCGCAAGGCCTCGATGCTGGTGTGGAAAGACTTTCCCCGGCATTGGGATGAAGCTTTCGCAGGCTTGAAGGGCCGTCACCGGCTGTTTTCCATGCACAGCTTTCCCGGCACCGTGGCTGTTCTGGGCGACAAGGGGCGCGACAGTTATTATGCCGGGCTGAAATCGTCGCGGCGCTATACCATGCAGCGCAAGCTGAAGCGCAGCCGCCAATTGGTCGAATTGACCGTCGAAGCCGTGCAGTATCCCGACTCGGCGGTCCTGGATGAAGTGTTCGCTCTGTTCTGGCAAACCTACGAACGGGCCAGCACCCGTTTCGAGACGCTGACCCGGGTCTTCTTCGATCGGCTGGCGGAATTGGATCTGTCTCATTTCATCCTGCTGCGCGAGGCTTCCAGCGGCAAGCTGGTGGCCTTCATGCTGTGCTTCGTGCAGGGCGATCACGTCATCAACAAATTCATCGGTCTGGATTACGGACGGCCCCGCGACTGGTCGCTGTATTTCCGTCTGTGGGACGCCGTGGTGGATTGGGCCGGCGGCCTGGGCGCGACGGTCATTCAAAGCGGCCAGACCGGCTATCGCGCCAAGATCGAGATGGGGCACCGCCTGGTGCCCATGTCGAACCACAGCCGTCATCGCAATCCGCTGATCCATTGGATCTACGCCACGGTGGCGTCGGGGGTGAACTGGCAGACCCTGGACAAGGATCTTGCCCTGTATCTGAAGGCCCATCCCGACGAAATCCCGGCATGATTCTTGACGCTGAAACCGTGGCGTCATATCTCAGCACACAAGATCGATCTTTTTTATTGGAACCAGTCTCGATGGCGCTTCTTCCCATCCTTGTCGCCCCCGCCCCTTGTCTGAAGCAGAAGGCGGCTCCCGTCACGCAGGTGGACGACGAGCTTCGCCGTCTGATGGACGACATGCTGGAAACCATGTACGAGGCTCCGGGCATCGGCTTGGCCGCGCCGCAGGTGGGCGTGTCGAAGCGTCTGCTGGTCATCGACATCGCCAAGGAAGGCGAGCCCAAGGCGCCCATGCGGGTGATCAACCCCGAGATCGTCTGGGCCTCGGACGAGGACAACGTCTATGAGGAGGGCTGTCTGTCGGTGCCCGAGCATTACGCCGAAGTCACCCGTCCGGCCCGCGTCCGGGTCCGCTATCAGGACGAAACCGGCGCCAAGCACGAAGCGGATTTCGACGGTCTGATGGGCACGGTGATCCAGCACGAGATGGACCATCTAGACGGCATTCTGTTCGTCGATCATCTGTCGAACCTGAAGCGCAACATGATTCTGCGCAAGCTGTCCAAGTCGCGCGGCAAGTGAGGCCAACGATGCGTCTGATCTTCATGGGGACGCCGGATTTCTCGGTGTCCATCCTGGGGGCTTTGATCGAAGCCGGGCACGAGATCGTCGCCGTCTATTCCCAGCCGCCCCGCCCGGCCGGGCGGGGCCATAAGGAGCAGCCGACTCCCGTCCATGCCTTCGCCGTCGAGCACGGGCTGACGGCGCGGACGCCGAAATCCCTGCGCAGCGCCGAAGCCCAGGCCGATTTCTCGGCTCTTCAGGCCGACGCCGCCGTGGTGGCGGCCTATGGTCTGATCCTGCCGAAGGCGATCTTGGAGGCTCCGGCCAAGGGCTGTTTCAACGTCCATGCCTCGCTGCTGCCGCGCTGGCGCGGCGCCGCTCCCATCCAGCGGGCCATCCAGGCCGGCGACGCCGAGTCCGGCGTTACCATCATGCAGATGGACGAAGGGCTGGATACCGGCGATATGCTGCTGACCGAGCGGCTGCCCATCACCGCCACCACCACGGGCCAAAGCCTGCATGATGATTTGGCGGCCATGGGGGCGCGGCTGATGGTTCTGGCGTTGGAGCGGCTTCAGGCCGGAATCCTGACGGCGGAAAAGCAGCCGGATCAGGGCGTGACCTATGCCGCCAAGCTGGCCAAGGAAGAGGGGCGCCTGGATTGGCGCCGCACGGCCCGTGAACTGGATTGCACCATTCGCGCCTTCACCCCCTGGCCGGGCGTATGGTTCGATTACAACGGCGAACGCATCAAGCTGCTGGCCGCCGAGCCGGTATCGGGCGCCGGCGAACCCGGCGTCTTGCTGGACGACAAGCTGACCGTGGCATGCGGCCAGGGCGCTTTGCGCCTGCTGAAGCTGCAACGGGCCGGCAAGGGGGCGCTGGAGGCTGAAGCTTTCCTGCGCGGCTACGCCATTCCCAAGGGAACAAGGCTGTGCCCCGCTACAAACTGACCCTGGAATATGACGGCACGGGCTTGGTGGGCTGGCAGCGCCAGACCACGGGGCCGTCGGTGCAGCAGTTTCTGGAAGAGGCGCTGGTCAAGCTGGCCGGACGGCGGACCGAGATCGCCGCCGCCGGGCGGACCGACGCCGGAGTTCACGCCACCGGGCAGGTGGTGCATGTGGACGTCGACAAGGACCTGAAGCCGGAGGCCGTCTGCAACGGTTTGAATTATTGGCTGCGCGGCGAGGAGGGCGCATCGTCGGTGATCGTGCTGGCGGCCGAACTTGCGCCCGAAGGCTTCCACGCCCGTTTCTCGGCCGTCGGCCGGCAATATCTTTACCGGATTTCCAACCGCCGGGCCGGGCCGGTGCTGGAGGCCAATCGAGTCTGGTGGGTTCCCAAGCCCCTGAACGCCGAGGCCATGCACGAGGCGGCGCAAAGGCTGGTGGGGCACTACGACTTCACCAGCTTCCGTTCCATCGAATGCCAGGCGCAAAGTCCGATGAAAACCATGGACCGGCTGGACGTGGTTCGCGTCGGCGATGAAATCCGCATCGTGGCGGCCTCCCGCTCGTTCCTGCACCATCAGGTTCGCAACATGGTGGGCACTCTGAAGCTGGTCGGCGACGGCAAGTGGAACGCCGACCGCGTGACGCAAGTGTTGCAGGCCCGTGATCGTTCTGTTGCAGGCCCGACCGCGCCGCCTTACGGCCTGTACCTGACGGGCGTTTCCTACTAACAATCCTTCCCACCTGACTTTTCATGGGGGAAGTGATGAGCGTTCCGTTGCATGCCGACAGCCAGACGACCTTGAGCAAGCGCCGCTATCAGCGCCTGATCATGTCGGTGCCGGTGGTGGTCAACGGCAGCGCGACCCGCACCATCGACTGGTCGGCCATCGGCTTTCGCCTGCCTCATGAACTGCCGGGCGTCGGCGAAGAGCCGTTCCGTGCCGAACTGATCGTTCCGGCCGGCGGGCTGATGTTCTTCTTCAAGATCATGGCCCACCATATCCACCGCAACGACGACGACGGCTATGCCGGGTATCATTTCAAGGAACTGACCGACATCGAGCACGACATGCTACGCGCCCTGGTCATCCATTTCGTCTCGGGCGGTTGTTTCCCGCTGGAGGACGAAACCCGTCTGGAGATCAACCGTCAGGCCATCGCCACCGCCCGGGCCGACGGCCTTTGCGAGCATGACGAACTGGGCTATGCCATCGCCAAGGCATGACGCGGCTTTGTTGACCAGGATCAAGCCGGTTGTCCCGATAATCCCTTAAGGCTTTACCCCTGCAATCGTTTTGCGGTGGAGGGTGTCATGCGGATTTGGAGTTCGATCCTGTTGGCGGCTGGCCTGCTGACCAGTGGACTGGCGGTTTCGTCCGCGGCATTCGGAACCGAAAAGGAGGCGTGCCATCCGGCGGCGCGGGCCAATTGCGCCGGGGCCGACCTGCGCGAGACGGATATGGTCGGCATGACGCTGTCCGGCATTGTCCTTAGCCGCGCCAATCTGTGGGCCGACGATCTGGCCGGAAGCAATCTGTCGGGCGGACGGCTGGACCATGCCAACCTTTATGCGGCGACACTCAAGAAAGCCGATTTGTCGGGGGCCGATCTGCGTGGGGCTGACCTGACGCAGGCGCATCTTGAGGGCGCCAACCTGAGAGGCGCCGACCTGCGGGGGGCCAATCTCAAAATGGCGGCGCTGGACAATGCCGACCTGACCGGAGCCGACCTGCGCGGCGCCAGTCTGATTCTGGCGGATATCCGCACCGCCCGCCTGGATCGGGTGCAGTTCGAGGGTGCCCAGTGGCTGGATCGCCGCATTTGCCTGGCGGGGTCGCTCGGCAAATGCATCGAAGGCGAGGCGTCGCAGCGTCTGCCTTCGGGATCGCTTGCGCCGTGACTCCTCTCAGACCTTGGCCACGATGAACTGGCGGCGGAAGGGGAACAGGGTGACGCCGTCGCTGCGCTGGGGATAGGCTTTGGCCATGCGGCGGCGGTAATTTTCCAGGAACTGGCCGCGCAGCGGCTCCTCCAGGGCATCCAGCAAGGGCTTCAGGGCGGTGCCCAGGGTCCATTGCACCACGGCGTCGTCGCCGCGCAGCACCTGTAAATAATCGCATTCCCAGATGTCCACGGACGCGCCCGCGGCGGTCAGAATGTCCCAATAGATTTCGGGGCGGGCCACCGGATCGTGGCGCAGCAACGGAGCCAGGGTGTCGGCCCAGGGGCCTTCCTGGGCGGCTTCGCGCATGCCGGTATGGCTGGGGGCGTCGAAATTGCGAGGCATCTGCACGGCCAGCACGCCGCCGGGGGCCAGATGCTGCAACAGCCGCGGGAACAGCATTTCATGCCCGCCCAGCCATTGCAGGGCGGCGTTGGAATAAATAAGATCCAGGGGCTGGTCGGCCCACCAATGGGCGATGTCGGCCTGGATCCAACGGGTCGAAGGGTCGGCAAGCCGGGCCTTGGCCAGCATTTCGCCTGAGGAATCGACGCCGATGAGGCGGGCCTCGGGCCAGCGGGATTTCAGGAACGGCGTCACGTTGCCCGGTCCGCAGCCAAGGTCGCAGACGGTTTTCGGCGCGGCGAGGTCAATATGCGCCAGCAGTTCCAGGGCGGGACGGAGGCGCTGATTGGCGAACTTCAGGTACTGCTCGGGGTTCCATCCCGAGTGACTGTTCTGACGATCTGGTTCCATGGCGATTGACTCCTGCTTACTCTGCCCTTATACACCGATGCTTCCTTTTTCGTGAGCATGTCCGGAGTACCTTATCGTGAAGCGCACTTACCAGCCCAGCAAGCTCGTCCGCGCCCGTCGTCATGGCTTCCGCGCCCGTATGGCCACCGTTGGCGGCCGCCGCGTGATCGCCGACCGTCGCCGCCAGGGCCGCAAGCGTCTGTCCGCCTAAGCTTCCATTTATGGAAGCTGTGGTCGGGCGGTTGAAGCGGCGCTCGGAGTTTCTCCGGGTCGCGGCGACACGCTGCAAATGGGCAGCGCCCGGCCTGATCCTTCAGGCGGCTCGCGCCGCCCAGGATGCGCAGGTTATGCCTGCCAACGCAACGACGCCGCCTTCGGGCGGCGCGTCCGTTCCTGCTGCGCCTGTTCCATCGCCTGAAAAGACCGATTTGCGGGTGGGTTTCACCTGCAGCAAGAAGGTCGGCAACTCCGTGGCCCGCAACCGTGCCAAACGGCGTTTGCGCGCGGCCGCCGCCGAGCTTCTGCCGTCCTTGGCCCAGCCCGGTTTCGACTATGTGCTGATCGGGCGGCAGGAAACCTTGCGCCGCCCTTACGGTCTTCTGTTGCAGGATTTGCGGACGGCGTTAAAACGTGTCGGCGCGCTTCGCGATCCGGCGGGCGCCGAACCGGCCATCAGCGCAGGGGGAGGGGCGAATGACAGGAAAGCGGTCTGATCCGATCAGCTTGCTGCTGCGTGGTCTGATTCGCGGCTATCAGCTGCTGATTTCGCCGATTCTGCCGCCCCCCAGCTGCCGCTTTCTGCCGACCTGTTCCCATTACGGCATGGAGGCCGTCGAGACCCATGGACCAATCAAGGGTTCCTGGCTTACCCTGCGCCGCATCCTGCGCTGTCATCCTTGGGGCGGCTCGGGCTATGATCCCGTCCCGCCTGCCGTGAAATCCGTGTCTGTCCCCGAATCTTCATGTGTCCCCGAATCTTCATGTGTCCCCGAATCTTCATGTGTCTATGGGCATGGCTGTCGCCACCCTGGCTCCCGTTAACCCGCCAATCCATGCGCCCTTGGCCGAACCGGTAAGAAGGTCATGAACGAAAACCGCAACATCTTCCTGGCGATCGCCCTTTCGATTGGCATCCTGCTGGGCTGGGAATTCTTTTTCGCGAAGAATCCGGCGCCGCAGCCCCAGGCCCAGAACACTTCGGCCCCCGCCGGCGCTCCCGGCGCCGCTCCGGGCGCCGTGCCCGGCCAGCCCGCCGCCCAGGCTCCGGTCAGCCGCGCCGACTATCTGGCCCAGGCGCCCCGCGTGAAAATCTCCACTCCCAGCCTGTCGGGTTCGATCTCGCTGCTGGGCGCCCGCCTGGACGATCTGTCGTTGGTGCGTTACCACGAGACCATCGACCCCAGCAGCCCGGAAATCACCCTGCTGTCGCCGGCCACCGGCGAAGGTGCCTATTACGCCGAATTCGGCTGGGTCGCGGCGGCGGATTCCAAGGCCGCCGTGCCCACCAACGACACCCGCTGGGCCGCCGATACCGACACCTTGAGCCCCGGCCATCCGGTCACGCTGACCTGGGACAACGGTCAGGGGCTGCGTTTCCGCCGCGTCTACACGGTGGATGACAGCTATCTGTTCACCGTCACCCAGACGGTCGAGAACATGGGCGGCCAGTCCGTGACCCTGTTCCCTTATGGTCTGGTGTCCCGCTGGGGCACGCCTAAGGCCGACACCAATTCCTCGATCCTGCACGAAGGCCCTATCGGGGTGTTCGACGGCGCCTCGAAGGAAGTGAAGTACAAGTCCCTGAAGGACGACGACCATCTGGTGGAGCATAAGACCACCGGCGGCTGGTTGGGCTTCGCCGACAAGTACTGGCTGACCGCCCTGGTGCCCGATCAGAAGGCCGAGACCGCCGCCCGCATGAGCTGGCGTTCGGTGGACGGCCAGGACCGCTACCAGACCGACTGGCTGGGCAGCGCCCTGGTGGTCGAGCCCGGCAAGACCGTCACTTCGGACAGCCGCCTGTTCGCCGGCGCCAAGGAACTCGACAAGCTGGACGCCTATAGCAAGGCCATCGTGCCCGACGGCGACCTGAAGCTGCATCTGTCGATCGATTTCGGCATGTTCTGGCTGTTGACCATTCCGTTCTTCCACTTCCTGCGCTTCATCCACGAGCACATTCCGAACTTCGGCATCGCCATCATGGTCTTCACCGTGATCATCAAGGGCGCCTTCTTCCCCATCGCCAACAAGTCCTATCACGCGATGAGCAAGATGAAGAAGCTGCAGCCGGAGATGAAGGAGCTTCAGACCCGCTTCGCCGACGACAAGGCTCGCCTGAACCAGGAAATGATGGCGCTGTACAAGCGTGAAAAGGCCAATCCGGTGTCGGGCTGCCTGCCGATCCTGATCCAGATTCCGGTGTTCTTCGCCCTCTACAAGGTGCTCTACGTCACCATCGAGATGCGTCAGGCTCCGTTCTACGGCTGGATCCACGATTTGTCGGTTCCCGATCCGACCAACCTGTTCACGCTGTTCGGCCTGATTCCCTGGGTGCCGCCGGAAATGCTGCATATCGGCATCTGGCCGCTGATCATGGGCGTGACCATGTGGGCCCAGCAGAAGCTGAACCCCCAGCCGACCGATCCGGTGCAGGCGAAGATGTTCACCTTCCTGCCGCTGATCTTCACCTACATGCTGGCTCGTTTCCCAGCCGGTCTGGTGATCTACTGGGCTTGGAGCAACAGCCTGTCGATCCTTCAGCAGTGGGTGATCATGAAGCGGGCGTCGAAGTGAGCGACGAGTCCGCTCTGACTCCTGAACAAGAAGCCGCGGCCCGCATTGAAGCGGGCCGTCTGCTCTTCGCCAAGGAATGCGAATTCTCGGTCGGCACCGCCACTTTGGACCGGCTGCCGACCGCCGATTTGCCCGAGGTCGCCTTCGCCGGGCGTTCGAACGTCGGCAAGTCGAGCCTGATCAACGCCTTGACCGGGCGCAATTCGCTGGCCCGCACCTCGAATACGCCGGGGCGCACCCAGCAGCTTAATTTTTTCGACCTGGGCCACCGCATCATGCTGGTGGATTTGCCGGGCTACGGCTACGCCCAGGCGCCCAAGGACCAGGTGGCGGGCTGGAATCAGCTGGTCAACGACTATCTGCGCGGCCGCGTGGTGCTGAAGCGCTGCTATGTGCTGATCGACAGCCGCCACGGTCTGAAGGACGTCGACCGCGAGGTCATGACCATGCTGGACAAGGCCGCCGTCACCTACCAGATCGTTCTGACCAAGGCCGACAAGATCAAGCCGTCGGCCTTGGAGACGGTGAAGAACGCGGTGACCGCCGAGGTTTCGCGCCGTCCCGCCGCCTTCCCGATTATTCTGTCCACCAGTTCGGAAAGCGGCTTCGGCGTTCCCGAACTGCGGGCCGTCATCACCGAACTTGCCAATCCCCCCGCTTGATGGAGGTCATAAGCATGTCTGCCGATCTCACCCGCGCCGACGAACGGGCCGCTTGGCTGGAAAAGGCCAGCACCCTGTCGGAGGCTTTGCCTTTTTTCCGCCAGCATGCCGATGAAACCATCGTCATCAAGTACGGCGGCCACGCCATGGGCGACGACAGCTTGGCCATGCTGTTCGCCCGCGACGTGGTGCTGTTGCGCCAGGTCGGCATCAACCCGGTGGTGGTACACGGCGGCGGGCCGCAGATCGGCAAGATGCTCGAACGTCTGAAGATCAAGAGCGAGTTCATCGACGGTCTGCGGGTGACCGATCAGGCCACCGTCGAGATCGTGGAAATGGTTCTGGCCGGCTCCATCAACAAGCAAATCGTCTCGGCCATCAATCAGGCCGGAGGTTTCGCCGTCGGCCTGTCGGGCAAGGACGGCGGTCTGATCCGCGCCCGCAAGCTGCGCCGCACCCAGAAGGATCCGGATTCGAATATCGAAAAGGTGCTGGACCTGGGCTTCGTCGGCGAGCCGGTGGAGATCAATCCGCATGTGCTGGAGCATTTCCATCGCTCGGACATCATCCCGGTCATCGCGCCGACCGGCGTCGGTCCTTCGGGCGAGACCTACAACATCAACGCCGATACCTCGGCGGGCGCCATCGGCGGCGCGGTGGGTGCCCAGCGCCTGCTGTTCCTGACCGACGTGGCGGGCGTTCTGGACAAGCAGGGCAACCTGATCCCGGAAATGACCATGCAGCAGGCCAAGGATCTGATCGCCGACGGCACCATCACCGGCGGCATGATTCCCAAGGTGGAAACCTGCCTGCATGCGGTGGAGCAGGGCGTCGAGGCGGCGGTCATCCTGGATGGCCGCGTGCCCCATGCCATGCTGCTGGAACTGTTCACGCCCCACGGCGCGGGCACCCTGATCCGCCGGGACGCGAAGTAACAGGCTGTCGGTTCCGGCCTGACGAAGAAAGGGCGGCTCGCAGAGCCGCCCTTTTTGTTGGCGAATGACGTCTGGGGTTAGCCCAGCAACTGCACCAGGCCCAGGCTGACGGCGCCGATCATCAGCCAACTGCTGACCGCCAGGACCATCGGGCGCAAACCCTTGCGGTGCAAGGCCCGCAGATCCATGCCGAAACCCATGGCGCCCAGGGCGGCCGCCAGCATGGCTCCGGCCAGCAGGCCGGTTTCCTTGATGAGCGGAGCCGGGACCATGCCACTGCTGGCCAGACCGGCCAGGGCCAGGAAACCGAAAACGAACCAGGGAACGGGGATCTTGGCGTGGGGTTCCTCGCTGTCGCGGTGCTTGCGGTGCTCGTGGGCGGCCATGGCCAGCACCAGGGGGGCCAGCAGCAGGATGCGGGCCATTTTGGCGATGGTGGCGGTGCGGGTGGCATTGTCGCCCAACTGGGTGGCGGCACCCACGACCTGGGCGACCTCGTGCAGGGACGCGCCCAGCCAGATGCCGGCATGGTTGGCGTCCAATCCCAGCATCAGGCTGAGAGCCGGCTGAACGATCATGGCCAGGGTGCCCAGCAGCGTGACGGCGGCCAGGGCATAGGCGACATCCTCGTCCTTGCCTTTGGTGACGCTGTTGGCGGCGACCACGGCGGAGGCTCCGCAGACGGCGGTGCCGGTGGCGATCAGACGGGCCAGCTTGGGCTCGACGCCCAGGCGGGCGCCCAGCCAGACGGTGCCGCCGAAACAGGCCAGCAATCCGGCGGCCACCGCCAGAAGGGCGGGCAGGCCCAGCCCGAGGATCTGTCCCACCGTCACCTGAAGCCCCAGCAGCACGACGGCGGCGCGCAGCAGGGTGCGCATGGAAAAGCCCAGGCCGTCCCGCAACATGGGGCGCATGCCAATGATCTGACGCAGCACGATGCCTAGCAAAATGGCGATGATGGCCGGGCTCAGATTGCCCAGTCCCGGCAGCTTGCGGATGGTCATGGCCGCTCCGGCCAGTCCCGCTGACAGCAGCACGCCCGGCAGCAGGCCCAGCAGTTTGGCCGGAGCGGTGACGGGAGCTTGGGGAAGAGCGGCGGTATCGGCGGTGTCCATGATGAAGCCCTGGGTGGGGAAAACATGACCACAGAGTGCGCTTGACGCGGATCATCAGTCCAACGCATTGTTTCTCTTGTTTCCATAAGGAAAATCGATTGATGACCCTGGAGCAGTTGCGCATCTTCGTCGCCGTGGCCGAGCGGACGCACTTCACCCGTGCCGCCGAGGCTTTGGGGCTGACCCAATCGGCGGTCAGTTCGGCGGTGGCGGCTTTGGAAGCGCGGACAGCGGTGAAACTGTTCCACCGCATCGGGCGGCGGGTGGAGCTGACGACGGAAGGCGTTGCCTTTCTGGCCGAGGCGCGGCAGGTATTGCGGGCCGCCCGTCATGCCGAGGAAGCCCTGGACGATTTCGCCGGTTTGAGGCGGGGGCATCTGACGGTAATGGCCAGCCAGACGACGGCGGGCTATTGGCTGCCGCCGCTGCTCTACCGTTTCCGCCAAAGCTATCCCGGCATCCGGGTCGATCTTTCCATCGGTAATACCGCTCAGGTGGCGGCAGCGGTGGCGGCGGGCGAGGCGGAGTTCGGTTTCGTCGAGGGCGCGGTGGAGCAGCCCTTGCTGTCCAGCCGTCCGGTGGCCGACGACCGGCTGGTGCTGGTGGTGGGCGGCGAGCATGTTTGGGCTGCTGACCTGGCTCTCGGCGCCGACGAATTCCGACGTTTGCCCTGGGTTCTGCGAGAATCCGGGTCGGGCACCCGCGCCGCTACCGAGGCTTTGCTGGCGACGCGGGGGCTTGATCTGTCGCATGTGTCGCAAAGCCTGGAACTGCCCAGCAACGAAGCGGTGCGCGCCGCCGTCGAAGCCGGAGCGGGGGCGTCGGTGCTGTCCATGCTGGTGGTGGGCACGGCCATCAAGGCCGGTTTGTTGCAGGCGGCGGCCTGCGCCTTGCCGGGCCGCCCCTTTTCGCTGTTATGGCATCGGGAACGACTATTCAGCCGCGCCGGTCAGGCTTTTATCGAAACGCTTCCGGGCGCATGAACGCGGCGACGGCCTGATCCTCGGGCGAGCCCTGGGCCAAAGCCTCGGCGACGCGGGCCTGATCCGCGGCACCCTTGTTCTGGGAGAGTTTGAACTTTCCCTCTAGCCGTTCAATGGTCAGAGCGAAGCCGACGATGCCCGTCTGCATCTTGCCGCGATAATCTTCGGGCAGGGCGTCATAGGACCAGTCCTGGGTTTCGTAATCGCCCGACAGCCGGGCCATCAGGGCGGCGGTGTCGGCGTCCGACAGCAGACGGGCCGGGCCGGCAGCGTGAACCACCATGTAATTCCAGGTCGGCACCGCCGGTCCGCTTTCGTACCAGCGAGGGGAGATATAGGCGTGCGGCCCGTGAAAAACCGCCAGGGTCGGCGCTCCCTCCAAGGCTTTGGCGTGGCCGTTGCCACGGGCTAGATGTCCCAGCAGCCGATCGCCTTCCAGCCGCAGCGGCACATGGCTGATCCAGGGTTCGGTTCCGGTCGTGGTGACGACGGTGGCGAAGGGAAAGGCTCTGATGAAGCTTTCCAATTCCTGCCGGTCGTCTTTGGCAAAGGCGGAGGGGCGGTAGATCACGGCTTCTTCCCATAACGGGCCACCAGCATGGCGGCGGCTCCGGCCGCCAGCTTCTCGGGGGAAATGCCGGGGTCGGCCGGCAATCCCAGCACGGCGCGCAGATGGGTGTCGCCCTTGATCATGCCGAGAAACAAAAGGGTGGCGATGGGGATGTCGTCTTCGGGCACCGACAGCAGGCCGCGCGCGGTCAGGTCGGACAAAAGATCGCGGAGACGGCGGCAGGCGCGGACGGGGCCGACGCTGTAAAAGGCCTCGCCCACTTCCGGCAGGCGCGGCGCTTCGCCCATGATCACGCGGTGCAGGGCCAACGCCTCGGGGGCTTGGATCAGCTTGATGAAATGGATGGCGACCGCATAGAGCGCCTGTTCGGCATCGTCATAGGCGGCGGGAAGCTGCAAACCGGCGAAGGCGACTTCGCAGCGGGCGGCGATCATCGCCTCGAACAAGGCGCGCTTGTTGGCGAAATGAGCATAGATAGTGGCCTTGGAGACGTTGGCCTTGGAGGCCACGGTATCCATGCTGGCGGCGGCGTATCCGCTTTCCAGAAACACCGTTTGGGCGGCGGCTAAAATTGCGTCTTGCTTGGACATGACGGGCTTATCGCCGCAACAAAGATTCTTTTTTGGACGCGACATCCTTGACCTCATCGCCTGGGAAGGCTATGTACTAAACCGTTCAGTTCAGTTTTACAATGATCGAATCCTGGGATTATGCCATGAACAAGCGCAAGTTACTCGTGTTTCTCGGCCCTGCCGTCGCGCTGGCGCTGGTGGTGACCGGCTACGAGTGGTTTACGTCCTGGCGTTTCCACCAGAGCACCGACGACGCCTATCTGCACAGCGACATCACCTCCATCTCGCCCAAGGTGGCGGGGCATGTGGAGTCGCTGGAGGTTACGGACAACCAGATGGTCCACAAGGGCGACGTGCTGGTGCGCATCGACGACCGCGACTACCGCGCCAAGGTCGAGGAGATGCGTGCTCAGGTGCTGGCCCGCGAGGCGTCGTTGGCCAATCTCGACGCCCGTCTTAACCTTCAGCATTCGACCATCGCCGCCAGCGAGGCCCAGATCGGCAGCGCCTCGGCGGAAGTGGTGCGGGCTCAGGCCGACCTGAACCGCAGCCAGGCCCTGGTGCGCGAGGATTTCGTCAGCCGCCAGACCCTGGATACCCATCAGGCCGACAATCTGAAGGCCAGCGCGGCCATGCGCGCCGCCCAGGCCAATGCCGACGCCTCCCACCGTCAGATCGGCGTGCTGGAAAGCGAGCGGGCCATGGATGTGGCGCAGCTTGAGGAAGCCCGCGCGCAATTGGCTTCGGCCGAGCTGGACCTGGAGCATACGGTGATCACCTCTCCGGTCGACGGCGTGGTCGGCAATCGCGGCGTGCAGTTGGGCCAGTATGTGCGCACCGGCTCGCCCCTGCTGTCGGTGGTTCCCGTCGATCAGGTGTGGGTCGAGGCTAATTTCAAGGAAACCCAGATCGGCAAGATGCACCCCGGCCAACCGGTGAGCATTTCCATCGACACCTTCTCGGGTGAGACGCTTCAGGGCCATGTGGACAGCCTGTCCCCGGCCAGCGGCGCCAAGTTCAGCCTGTTGCCGCCCGACAACGCCACCGGCAACTTCACCAAAGTCGTTCAGCGCATTCCCGTTAAAATCATCGTGGAACCCGGCCATTCCCTGGAAGGCAAACTGCTTCCCGGGATGAGTGCCGTCGTGACGGTGGACACCAGCGGCAAAGACGACGCCGGTCTTGGGCTTTTCCCCAAGGCCGTCGCCGCCAAGGCTCCGTAGATGTCCACCGATCCCGAAGTCCGTCCAGAGGCCCCTGTTCCCTCCACCCCCAAGCACCCCGCCGAACGGGTGGTCTCTGGACGCGATTGGGTCGGTTTCATGGCGATGGTGGTCGGCATGTTCATGGCCATCCTCGACATTCAGATCGTTTCAAGTTCCCTGTCCGAGGTGCAGGCCGGCATCAGCGCCGGTTCGGACGAGGTGGCCTGGGTTCAGACCGCCTATCTGATCGCCGAAGTCATCATGATTCCGCTGTCGGGCTGGCTGGCCCGGCTGCTGTCCACCCGCACCCTGTTTCTGGCGTCTTGCGTCACCTTCACGGTGATGAGCGCCGCCTGCGCCTTTGCCTGGGACGTCAATTCCATGATCGTCTTCCGCGCCTTGCAGGGTTTCCTGGGCGGAGCGATGATTCCCACGGTGTTCGCCACCAGTTTCATGCTGTTCCCCCAGCGGATGCAGGCCGGCGTTTCGGTGCTGGTCGGCCTGACGGCCACCATGGCTCCCACCGTCGGTCCGACCCTGGGCGGTTGGCTGACCCAGAGCCTGACCTGGCATTGGCTGTTCCTGATCAACGTCTTGCCGGGCGTCCTGGTCACTACCCTGGTCTATTTTTTCGTCAAGGGCGACAGGCCGAAATGGGAGATGCTGAAAGGCTTCGACGGCTGGGGCATTCTGTTCGTCGCCGGTTTCCTGGGCTGCCTGGAATACGTTCTGGAAGAAGGCAACCGCAATGACTGGTTCCAGGACGACGCCATCTTTTGGTCGGCGGTGGTGTCCGGTGTTTGCTTCGTCGGCATGCTGGCCCGTGAATTGACCACCAGTCATCCGGTGGTGGATCTGAAAGCCTTCAAGAACCGAAATTTCCTGTTGGGCTGCATGTTCAGCTTCATTCTGGGCATCGGTCTTTACGGGGCGACCTACGTGGTGCCGCTCTATTTGGGCGAAGTGCTGCAATATGACTCGCTGGAAATCGGCCTGACCATGATGGTTACCGGCGTCTTCCAGTTCATGTCGGCCCCGGTGGCCGGCATCTTGGTCAAGAAGATGGACCCGCGCCTGATGCTGGGCATGGGGTTGGCCTTGTTCGGCGGCGGGCTTTACCTCAACAGCGGTCTGACTTCGGGCTGGGGCTATTGGGATCTGTTCGTGCCCCAGGCGGTGCGCGGCAGCGCCCTGATGCTGTGTTTCATGCCGATCAATCAGTTGGCCCTGGGTATGCTTCCCCGCGAGGAGGTGCAGAACGCCAGCGGTCTTTACAACCTGATGCGCAATCTGGGCGGCGCCATCGGTCTGGCTCTGATCAACACGGTGATCACCAACCGCACCAAGCTGCACGAGCTGCGTCTGGCCGAACGCATCACCAACGCCCGCTCGGTGGTGACCGAGCAGTTCGACGCCCTGACCGACAAATACGACGCCCAGTTCGCCACCAACGCCGAGGCGATGGCGCGAACCATGATTTCCAAACGTCTGGAATTGCAGGCCACGGTGCTGACGTTCCAAGACGTGCTGCTGCTGATGGCGTCGGTCTTCGTCATCGCCTTGCTGCTGATGCCCTTCCTGCGCAAAGTCCAGCCGGGCGCGGCGGCGGGTGACGCCCACTGATCCGGCTGGGCGGGGACGCAACCCCTTTCTTTTCCTGATTTTTCCGGGTCTGTACGCTGCCGCCGTCAAGGGGGCGGCGCCCTCACGGCGCGGCTTCCCGGGGAACGGGGGGAAATGCTTGCGGAAAGCACTTGCCTTTTCCCCCTTACCCCCCGATATTCCCGAACGGGAGGCTGGCAGCGGACGAGTCCGTCGCCAACCCGGTCAGGTCCGGAAGGAAGCAGCCGTAACGATTTTCGACTTGGGTCGCCGTCCAGTCTCCCACCTCTCCTTTTCGCATTGGGCGATATGACCGACGCGCCAGCCGCAGCTCCTTATCGGGTTCTGGCCCGGAAATACCGGCCGACCGACTTTGCCGGGCTGATCGGTCAGGAAGCGCTGGTGCGCACCCTGACCAACGCCATTCAGACCGGCCGACTGGCGCACGCCTTCGTGCTGACCGGCGTACGCGGGGTGGGCAAGACCACCACCGCCCGCATCATCGCCCGCGCCCTGAACTGCGTCGGTCCCGACGGCACCGGCGGCCCCACCACCGAGCCTTGCGGCGTCTGCGACCATTGCCGCGCCATCGCCGAGGACCGCCATGTCGATGTCATGGAAATGGACGCCGCCAGCCGCACCGGCGTCAACGACATCCGCGAGATCATCGACGGCGTGCGTTACCGGCCGACCTCGGCGCGGTTCAAGGTCTATATCATCGACGAAGTGCACATGCTCTCCACCGCGGCCTTCAACGCGCTGCTGAAGACGCTGGAAGAGCCGCCCGAGCATGTGAAATTCATCTTCGCCACCACCGAAATCCGCAAGATCCCCGTCACCGTGCTGTCCCGCTGCCAGCGTTTCGACCTGCGCCGCGTCGAGATGGAGGTGCTGGAGAAGCATTTCTCGACCATTGCCGACAAGGAAGCGGCCGAGATCGACCCCACGGCCATGGCCATGATCTGCCGCGCCGCCGACGGCTCTGTGCGCGACGGCCTGTCGCTGCTGGATCAGGCCATCGCCCACGGAGCCGGCAAGGTGTCCGAGGAACAGGTCCGCGACATGCTGGGCTTGGCCGACCGGGCCCGTGTCTTCGATCTGTTCGACGCCGCCATGAAGGGCGACGTGCCCTCGGCCCTGAAACAGATGGCCGACCAATATGCCGTCGGTGCCGACCCGGTGGTGGTGATCCAGGACATGCTGGAACTGACCCATTGGCTGACCCGTTTGAAGCTGGTGCCGGATTCGGCCTCGACCGCCGCGGTTTCGGAAACCGAGCGGGTGCGCGGCGGCGAAATGGCCAAGACCTTGTCTATGGGCGTACTGACCCGCGTCTGGCAGATGCTGCTGAAGGGATTGGGCGAGGTTCGCGCCGCGCCGTCGCCCCTACAGGCCGCCGAGATGGTGCTGGTGCGTCTGGCCTATGCCGCCGATCTGCCGTCTCCGGCCGAAGCGATCGAATCCCTGCGCAACAACCCGCCGCCTTCCGGTGGCGGCGGTGGCGGCGGATTGTCTTCGGGCGGCGCTCCGGCGGGAGGCTATGCCCAGGCGGTGTCCCAGGCCACGGTGAACGGCACCCCGGTGGGTGGTCCCACCATGATGGTGTCGCCCGGATTGCCCCAGGCCGCCAACGCGCCGGGCAACGCCCTGGCGGCGCAGGGACTGCCGGGCAGCTTCGCCGAACTGGTCGATCTGTTCCTGGAGAAGCGCGAAGCGCGCATGGCCGCCGAACTGAAGAGCAGCGTGCATCTGGTGCGTTACGAGCCCGGCCTGCTGGAGTTCCGTCCAGACGAGGGCGTGTCGAAAGACCTGGCCCTGAAGGTCAGCAAGATGCTGGGCGATTGGACCGGCCGCCCCTGGCTGGTCAGCGTTTCCCGCCAACCGGGCGAACCGACCCTGCGCCAGCAGCAGATCGAAATTGAAATCAAGCGCAAGCAGGACGCCGCCGCCCATCCGCTGGTGCAGGCCATCTTGCAGGCGTTTCCCGGCGCCAGCATCGAAGCTGTGCGCGATCTTGTGGACGAAGAGGCCGACGACGCCCTTCCCCTGACCATCGACAGCGGCGATAGCGAAGCCGTAAGTGGAGAAGACGAATGAAGAACCTTGGCAACCTGATGAAGCAGGCCCAGCAGATGCAGGCCAAGATGGGCGAGATGCAGGCCAAGCTGGACCTGATGGAAGTCACCGGCGCCTCTGGCGGCGGTATGGTCCAGGTTCTGATCAACGGCAAGGGCGAACTGCGCAAGCTGAAGATCGATCCGTCCCTGGTCGACCCCAACGACGTGGAAGTGCTGGAAGACTTGATCGTCGCCGCCTTCAACGACGCCAAGACCAAGGTGGACGCCACCATGCAGGACGAAATGAAAAAGATGACCGGCGGCATGAACCTGCCGGCCGGTTTCAAGCTGCCCTTCTGATCGTAGCGCCATGGCTGGCCCCGAGATCGAGCGACTGGTGCAATTGCTTGCCCGGCTGCCCGGCATGGGGCCGCGCTCGGCCCGCAGGGCGGCGCTTTACATGCTCAAGCGCCGCGAAACCCTGATGGATCCGTTGGCGGCGGCCCTGGCTGCCGCCCAAGACCATGTCCGCACCTGTTCGGTCTGCGGCAATTTTGACAGCTCCGATCCTTGCAGTCTGTGCGCCGACCCTAAACGCGACGACGCCACCGTCTGCGTCGTAGAGGATGTTTCGGGTCTGTGGGCGTTGGAACGGTCTGGGATTTACCGCGGCCGCTATCATGTGCTGGGCGGCGTTCTGTCGGCCCTGGACGGCGTGGGACCGGATGATCTGAACATCGATCATCTGGTGGCCCGCGTCCGGGCCGGGACGGTCCAGGAGATCATTTTGGCCGTTGGTGCGACCGTGGATGGACAAACCACCGCCCATTACCTAGCCGACCGTCTGAAGGGGCTGGGCGTCACCGTCTCGACCCTGGCGCTGGGCGTGCCGGTGGGCGGCGAGCTGGATTATCTGGACGACGGCACCATCGGCGCGGCTTTGAAGGCGCGGCGGATTCTCTAGCCGGTCCAGCCGAATCCGCTTAGCGGCTATCCCGCGATGGCCGGGATCAGACCCGTCCACAATCCGTACAGCTGAAGAGCTCCGAACAGGGCGATCAGACCGGCGCCGCCCAAGGCCAGGGTTTGACGGACCCGCAACAGCCGGTCGGCTCCCAACTGGGACAGGCCGCGCTGAACTCCCAGCACTCCCAGGCTGACCGCCGATACGGTGATGGCCACTCCGCAGCCCATGGCCAGGGTCGAAACGATGCCGACCCAGAAGATACCGTTCGTCAGGGTGAACAGCAGCACCAGGATCGCCCCGGAACAGGGGCGCAGCCCGACGGCGCCGCCGGTCAACAGTACCTGAAGCCATTCGGGACGCGATGCCTTCTTGGAGGCGGGATGGTGATCGTGATGTTGGTCGTGGTGATCGTGGCCGCAGCCGCAATGGCCGTGCTCATGATCATGAAGATGATGACCATGCCCGCCACGTTCGCCATGCTCGCAGCAGGTGCGGCTGCTGACGACGCCCCAGGCCATCCACAGCCCCAGAGCGCAAAGGGCGGCGTAGCTGAACATCTCAAGCTGCCCGGCGCGGGTCATGATCTCGCTGGAGCCGGCTTCCAGGATCAGCGCCAGCAAGCCCACCAGGACGATAGCGCTGACGGATTGAACCAGCGCCGCCGATCCGCTCATGGCCAGACCGTGCAGCAGGCGGGCGCGGCGGCTGAGGAAGTAGCTGCCCACCACCACCTTGCCGTGGCCGGGGCCGACGGCGTGAAAAACACCGTAAAGGAACGACAGCAGGATAATGGCCAGGGCGGGTTTCATACCGCCTTCGTCGCGCACGGCCCGCAGGTCGGCGCGGATTTCGGCGTTCAGCTCGCGCTGCACCGACACCAGGGCCGACAGGGCGGAACGCAGGGGTTCGGGCAAATTGGGAGTGAGCATGTCGGGCGCTTGGACCGGAGCCGTTTCTCCTTGCGCGGTGTCGGGCTTGCCGAACATGTCGGCGGCCTGGGGCGCGGCCAGGGGGATAGCGATCAGGGCCAACAGGAGCAGAAGGCGCTTCAACATGTGACCTCGGCGATCTTGGGGGTGATGGAGCCGTAATAGAGCAGGTGCTTGGGATCGTCGGTGATGCGGGCGCGGCAGGAAGCCGTGCCATCGCCCTCGATCAGGGCGCTTTGTCCCTTGGCCGGGCCGACGTCGACGTAATAGCTGTCGTCCCAGATGCCGACCTTCAGCGCCGCGCCCTTGACGGCGGCGGGCTGGACCAGCCGCACGGTGAACAGATAGCGGAGCTTGTCGCCCTCCATGCGGGCGGTGAAGTCTTCCACGTCGGGTTTGATTTTCAACGCCTTGTCGTTCAGCCAGAGATGGGTGAAGTAATCGTAGTTCTTCAGGTTGGAAAAGGCGTTTTGTTGCAGCTTGGCGATTTCGGCCGGGCTGAAGGCGGAGTGGCGGTCGCCGCCCATGCCTTTCAGCTTGCGCAGGTCCGACAGTACGGTCGCGGAAAAATCCTCGTCGAAGGTCCAGTCTTCACGGAGCGAGACCACGGCGCCTTTGTCTAGCCGGGCGGTGACGATGGTGTCGACCCAGACATGCGGGTGCGCCGACGCCAGCGACGGCGTCAGAAGCATGATCAGGGTGGACAGGACCGGGCGGCGCATGGGTCGGTTCCCTTGAGGACGGATGAGGGAATAGCCGCCGATTGTGGCGGGAAAATGATCAAGCCCCGGGTTCGCCGACCCATTGGCGGATTGCGCTTTTCACGCCTTCGATGCCGGTACGGATCATCTGGCGGGCGCGGCGGAAGGCTTCCAGACGCTCCAGATGGTCATGGGCCCAGGCTTTCCAGCGCAACAAAGTGGTTTCCAGTACGACGAACCAGTGCAAGGTCGACAGGGACGGATGGCACAGGGCGTAAAGCCGCGCCCAGACCGCCATGCCGGAAACCTTGGCGGCCAGCAGCACGGCCAATCCGGACAGGAAATGGCCTTGGGCCATCAGCCAGACGGCGGCCACCTTAAAGGGCAGGATCACCGCCACCGGCAACAGAAACAGCACCATGGCGCCATAAGGCGGCAGGGTGCGGATGCGGTCTTCGAGACGGGCAACGAGGGGAAGGCGGCCCAATAGGGCCATCAGGCGGCTTAATCCCGCCCATAGGACTTCTTCGATAAGGACGCCGATGACGCCCAAACCCACCAGAACGGGCCGCAGAACGGCGGCCAGGGTCCGGCGGAAATTTCGGTCCATGATTATCCGGCGACCCGAACGATGACGTCGATACGGCGGATGGTGGTGCCTTCGGGGGCGTCGGGCACCTTGCTCAGGGCCACCAGATGGCCGGGAATGTCTTCCAGACGGCCAGAGCGCTCGAAGAAGTAATGATGGTGGTCGGTGGTGTTGGTGTCGAAGTAGGAACGCCCGGTGTCCACCACGATCTCGCGCAGCATGCCGGCGTCGGTGAACTGGTGCAGGGTGTTGTAGACGGTGGCCAGCGAAACGCGGATGTTGCCGGACTGCGCCTCGTCGTGCAGCTGTTCCGCCGAGATATGGCGGTCGCAACCGTCGAACAGCAGCTTGGCCAGGGCAAGACGTTGGCGCGTCGGCCGCAGCCCGGAGGCGCGAAGACGGTCAAGAGCCTGACTGTAGGGGCGTTGGCAGTGCATGGTCATGTCGCCGATGTCCCGCTGCTGGAGGTTAAAAATTGATGTGGCGTTATAACTTGAACACCTGGTTTAGAACAATTGGAAAGCGTAACCGGGCATTTCAAGTGATGGCGGATATTTCATTGTTCCGCCGTCTTTGCGGGACGGCGGAACAACAGGGGCGCATCAATCGCCGGTCATGATCCGGTCGACCAACTGCTTTACCGTGGGGATGAAGCCGTCGGCATAAAACGGGTCGTTCGAGAAGTGGTGGGCGGCATGGCCGGCGAACATCAGTTCAAACTCGGGGTCGGCGCCGTGGGCGATGTTCTGCAGGGTCTTCTGAATGCAGAAACTGCGGGGGTCGGCGCGCTTGCCGGTGGTGCCGGTCTCGCCCTGGAACCAGTTGGAGAAGGCGCAGGCCGACAGACAGCCCATGCAGTTGACCTGATCCTTGCGGATTTCCTCGGACTTGGCGGGAGTGACATAGATCAGGGTCGAATCCGGGGTGCGCAGGGGTTCGGTGAAGCCCTGGGCGATCCAGCCTTCGGCATGTTTCTTGTCTTCGGGGGTGACGAAAGCCGAACGTCCGCGCAGGCCGATCGGCATCTCGGCGGTGTGCTCTCCCACGGCTTCGGGGCTGTAGGGAATCTGGTGTTCCAGGCGTTCGCACAGTTCCTTAAGGAACGAGTTCTTCACCGCCGACGAATAGAAGCCGGTGGGGCTGAAGCGGTGCAGCAGAATGTCGCCGGGGCTCAGGGTGGTCAGCTTGCGTTTCCATTCCATGGAAATGGGGCTTTCCACCGTCAGGAGCGGGCGGGTGCCGTACTGGAAGGCGACCGGACCGAGTTCGGGATTGTCGATGAAGTCTTCCCAGTCGCGCAGATACCAGACGCCGCCGGCCATGAACAGCGGCACTTCGGGGCAACCCATTTCGCGCATGGTGGCGCGCAGTTCGCGCACGCGGGGCAGCGGATCCTGGGGCTGCAAGGGATCTTCGGAATTGGACAGGCCGTTGTGGCCGCCAGCCAGCCAGGGGTCTTCATAGACCACGCCGCCCAGCAATTCGCCGTATTTGTGATAGGAGCGTTTCCACAAAGCCTTGAAGGCGCGGGCCGACGAAACGATGGGATAATAGTGGATGCCGTAGTGGGCGGCGATCTCGGCCACGCGATAGGGCATGCCGGCGCCGCAGGTGACGCCGTGGACCAAGCCTTTGGCCCCTTCCAGAACGCCGGTCAGCACCTCTTCGGCGCCGCCCATTTCCCACAGCACGTTCATGTGCAGGCGGCCTTTGCCGCCGGCGATGTCGTGGGCGATGCGGGCCTGGGCGATACCGCCCCTGATGCCGTAGTTGATCAGTTCGACATGGCGTTCGCGCCGGGTCTTGCCCTGATAGACGACAGGCACGAATTTGCCGGTTTCATCGTAAAAGTCGGCATTCACCCCTGAGAAGGTTCCAACCCCGCCCGCGGCGGCCCAGGCGCCCGAACTGGCGCCGGTGGAGATGGCAACGCCCTTTCCGCCTTCGACGAGGGGAAGAACTTCCTTGCCGGAAATGACCATGGACTTAAGGGGTTTCACGTCGACGTACACTCCACATACGGGCGCCGTTCGGCGCTCGGTATTTCCACCCGTTATCGGCACCAAGATATATAGACTTTGCCATCGCCCTGCAAAGGAAGAGAACGCTTCTCAAGAGATCGTGGCGGCGATCAGGTCGGGGCGGTCGCTGAATACTCCGTCGACACCCCAGGCCCACAGGCGTTCCGCCCGGGCGGGGTGGTTGACGGTATAGGCCAGCAGACCGTATCCGGCGTCCTTGATCTCGCGGGTCAGGGCGGGCGATAGCAGGGTGTGGTCGACGTTGAAGCTGGTGCATTCCAGTTGCGCCAACCGCTTTTTCCAGTCCGAGGGAATCGTCTCGACCAGCCAGGCGCGGGGCCAGGCGGGAGCAACCTCCTTGGCGGTGGCGACGGCGCTCTCGGCAAAGCTGGAGACCAGGGGAACGGGGGCGTCCTGAGGCCAGACGGCCTGCGCCAGGGCCAGGGCGACAACCGCCGTGCGGGGACCGTCGGCCTCATCCGCCTTGATTTCGATGTTCACCCCAAGACCCAGCGCGGCGATGTGGCACAGCGCGTCCTCAAGAGTGGGAAGTTTTTCGCCCGCGAAATCGGGGCCGAACCAGGACCCGGCATCCAGGGCCGCCAGGGCGGCGGCGTCATGGCGCGTCAGCAGGCCATGGCCGTTGGACGTGCGGTCTAAATCGTCGTCGTGGAAAACGACGGGGACGCCGTCGGCCGAAAGCTGGACATCCAGCTCGACCCACGGCGCCCCGCAGTCTTTTGCCTTGGCAAAGGAAGCCAGAGTGTTTTCCGGAGCATGCGCGGCGGCGCCGCGATGCCCGATCACTTTGGGAAAATGCACTCTGGTCTTCGGCATTCGGCTTACGCCTCGGCCTTTTCTTCCTTGTCCTTCTTGGTCAGGTCTTCGCCGGTTTCCTGGTCGACCTGCTTCATGGACAGCTTGACCTTGCCGCGGTCGTCGAAGCCGATGACCTTGACCTTGACCAGATCGCCCATCTTGACGACGTCGGTGACCTTCTCGACCCGGCGGGGAGCCAGTTCGGAGACGTGCACCAGACCGTCCTTGGAGCCCAGGAAGTTCACGAAGGCGCCGAAATCGACGGTCTTCACGACCTTGCCGTTGTAAATCACGCCCAGTTCCGGTTCGGCGACGATACCCTTGATCCAGTCGATGGCGCGCTGGCCGGCATCGGAATCGACCGAAGCCACCTTGATGGTGCCGTCGTCGTCGATGTCGATCTTGGCGCCGGTCTGCTCGCAGATCTCGCGGATGACCTTGCCGCCGGTGCCGATGACTTCGCGGATCTTTTCCTTCGGGATCGAGAAGGTGGTGATGCGCGGAGCGTTGCCCGACACGGAGTCGCGGGCGCTGTCGATGCCCTTGGCCATCTCGCCCAGGATGTGCAGACGGCCGTCCTTGGCCTGGGCCAGGGCGATCTGCATGATTTCCTTGGTGATCGAGGTGATCTTGATGTCCATCTGCAGAGCGGTCACGCCCTCGGAGGTGCCGGCCACCTTGAAGTCCATGTCGCCCAGGTGATCTTCGTCACCCAGGATGTCGGACAGCACGGCGAAGCCGTCGTTTTCCTTGATCAGGCCCATGGCGATGCCGGCCACCGGACGGGGCAGGGGAACGCCGGCGTCCATCAAAGCCAGGGACGAGCCGCAAACGGTGGCCATCGAGGACGAACCGTTGGACTCGGTGATCTCCGACACCACGCGAATGGTGTAGGGAAAGGCTTCCTTGACCGGCAGGGTCGGGTGAACGGCGCGCCAGGCCAGCTTGCCGTGGCCGATTTCGCGGCGGCCGGGCGAACCCATGCGGCCGGCCTCACCCACCGAATAGGGGGGGAAGTTGTAATGCAGCATGAAGTTTTCACGGTATTCGCCGGCCAGAGCGTCGATGATCTGCTCGTCCTGGCCGGTGCCCAGGGTGGCGACAACCAAAGCCTGGGTTTCGCCGCGGGTGAACAGGGCCGAACCGTGGGCGCGGGGCAGGACGCCCACTTCCACTTCGATCGGACGGACGGTCTTGGTGTCGCGGCCGTCGATGCGGACGCCGGTCTTCAAGATGTTGCCGCGAACCACGTCGGATTCCAGGCCCTTGAAGACTTCGGCGCCGACAGCCAGTTCGGCGGCGTTGTCGGCCAGCAGGGCCAGAGCCTGCTTTTTGACTTCGCCGACGGCGGCATAACGGTCCTGCTTGATCACGACCTTATAGGCGGTGGCCAGCGCTTCAATGATGCCGTTGGCGGCGAACTTCTCGCGGACCGAGGCGACTTCCGGAGCCGGGGGAGCGACGTCCCAGGGTTCCTTGGCGCACTGTTCGGCCAGCTCGATGATGGCCTTGATGACCGGTTGGAAGCTGTCGTGACCGAAGGTGACGGCGCCCAGCATGATCTCTTCCGACAGCTCCTTGGCTTCGGATTCGACCATCAGTACGCCTTCGACGGTGCCGGCGACCACCAGTTCCAGGGCCGAGGCCTCGATCTGGTCGGAGGTGGGGTTCAGCACGTACTGGCCGTCGATGTAGGCGACGCGGGCGGCGCCGATCGGGCCCATGAAGGGCAGGCCGGAAATGGTCAGGGCGGCCGAGACGCCGACCATCGAGACGATGTCGGGATCGTTCTCCAGGTCGTGGCTCAGCACGGTGCAGACCACCTGGGTCTCGTTGCGGAAGCCGTCGGCGAACAGCGGGCGGATCGGACGGTCGATCAGGCGGGAGACCAGGGTCTCCTTCTCGGACGGACGGCCTTCACGCTTGAAGAAACCGCCGGGGATCTTGCCGGCGGCGAAAGCCTTTTCCTGATAGTTCACGGTCAACGGAAAGAAGTCGATGCCGGGCTTGACGGACTTGGCGCCGACGACGGTGCAGAGCACCTTGGTCTCGCCGTAGGTGGCCATCACGGCGCCATCAGCCTGACGGGCGATCTTGCCGGTTTCCAGAACCAGCTTGCGGCCGCCCCACATCAGCTCTTTGCGATAGGTCTTGAACATGGACATACAAATTTTCCTTATCCCATCGGACAGCGGCCGGATTGCCGATGCCCAGCGTACTCGAAGGCGGGCCAAACCGATGGCGCTTCGCCTTTTCGTCTCGCCGGCCGGATGTTCAGCCAGGCCGGGAAGACGGACGGGAACCCGAACAGCCGGGTTCGCCGAAACTCGTGGGGTTTTAAAGGCCCCTAAATGCGCGGAGACCCGCGCAAGGCATCCTTGCGCGGGCTCCAAGCGAAACCACCGACCAAACCAGCGTGTGATATCGGTCGCGGCGTCTTCATCCGGGCGCTTACTTGCGCAGGCCCAGGCGGCCGATCAGCTGCTCGTAACGGGCAACGCTGTTGGCCTTGAGATAGTCCAGCATGCGGCGGCGCTGACCGACCAGGATCAGCAGGCCACGACGCGAGTGGAAATCCTTCTTATGCTCCTTCAGGTGCTCGGTCAGATTGCGGATGCGTTCCGACGTGATGGCGACCTGCACTTCCGGCGAACCAGTGTCGCCTTCGGTGGTGGCATATTCCTTGATGAGCTCCTGCTTGCGCTCGGGAGTAATCGACATCGGGGACTCCTATGTTCAGAGGTTTAGAACGCGCACCGGGCGGACTTCTCCGTCCTCGATACGGGCCAACGCCACCAAACGCTGTTCCGCCATGGCTCGCATGGTGATCCCCGCGGGAATGGAGGAAAGCGTGTCCCGGGCAGCCAGTCGGAGAACCGAAAGCGACTGCCCGCTCTGCAGGCGACGGGCCTCTTCTTCAGTCAGGGCCAGGGCCGGGATGTCGTCCAGCGCGGTCTCGACGGGAAGAATGAAGTTTGCAGACGCGGCACTATGCCCAAACTCTTCCAGCATATCCAGGGAAATCGCATTTCCCTCGTGGAAGGGACCGCAGGAGGTGCGCCGCAGCATCGAGACGTATCCCACGGTTCCCAAGGCCAAGGCCAGATCGCGGGCCAGCGAGCGGATATAGGCGCCCTTGCCGGTGCCGACCTCGAATTCGGCCCAGTCGGGGGTGGCTTCGACCAGGCGGAAGCTGTCGATGCGCACGATGCGCGATTTTAGCTCTACCTGCTGATCCTTGCGGGCCAGATCGTAAGCGCGCCGGCCATCGATTTTTACGGCGGAATAAGCCGGCGGCACCTGTTCGATGTCGCCGGTGAAGGCGGGCAGGGCGGCAAGAATTTGCTCGGTGGCGGGGCGGACATCCGAGGTGGCGGTAACTTCGCCCTCGGCGTCGTCGGTGGAGCGGGATTCGCCCCAGGTGACGCGCCAGCGATAGGTCTTGGCGCCATCCATCACGTAAGCCACGGTTTTGGTGGCCTCGCCCATGGCGATCGGCAGAATGCCGGTGGCCAGGGGATCCAGCGTGCCGCCATGACCGACCTTGGCGGCGCCGGTCAGCCGGCGTACCTTGGTCACCACGGCGGTGGAGGTCATTTCCAACGGCTTGTCGATGGCGATCCAGCCGTTGATGGGTTTGCCGGTGCGCTTACGCCCCATCGTCGCGGCCTTCGTCGTCGTCCATGACGAGACGATCCTCCACGCCGAAGTCGCCTTCTTCGCCGGCTTCGACGTCGCGCAGCACTTCCGGGCTGTGAAGCAGCGCGTCGATGCGGCTGGCGGTGTCGAAGGTGGTGTCGGAGACGAAGGAGAAGTCGGGCACCATCCGCAACTGAACCATCCGGGCCACTTCGTGGCGCAGATAGGGACGGGCGCGCTTCAGGCCGGCCAGCAACTGCTTGGTCTCGCCGCCGCCCAAAGGCACGACGAAAACGGTGGCGTTGCGCAGATCCGGGCTGACGCTGACTTCGGTGACGGTTACGCTGCGGCCAGCGACGTCGGGGTCGCGGATTTCACCGCGTTCCAACACGCTGGCTACGGCATGGCGCAGTTCTTCGCCAACACGCAATTGGCGTTGGCTTGGGGGCTTCTGGCCGCCTCGACTCATGGCCCTGACTTTCGGCTGTTCGCGAAGGTGTCGCCGGGTCCTTACAGGACGCCGGCGATCTCCTCGATATCGAAGCACTCGATGATATCACCGGACTGCAGGTCGTTGTAGTTCTCGAACGACATGCCGCACTCGTAGCCTTCCTGGACTTCCTTGACGTCGTCCTTGAAACGCTTGAGCTGGCCCAGCTTGCCTTCGTGGATCACGACGTTGTCGCGCAGCAGGCGAACCTTGGCGCCGCGCTTGACCACGCCTTCGACCACGCGGCAGCCGGCGACCTTGCCCACCTTGGTGATGTTGAAGACTTCGCGGATTTCGGCGTTGCCCAGGAACCGTTCCTTGAGGGTCGGCGACAGCATGCCGGTCAAAGCCTTGCGCAGATCGTCCGCCACGTCGTAGATGATCGAGTAATAGCGGATGTCGACATTGTCGCGCCGAGCCATGTCGCGGGCCTGCGGGTTGGCGCGGACGTTGAAGCCGATCACCAGGGCGTCGGAAGCCTTGGCCAGGGTGATGTCGGATTCGTTGATGCCGCCCACGGCGGAATGCAGCACGCGGACCTTGACCTCGTCGGTGCCCATCTTTTCCAGGGTCGAGACGATGGCTTCCACCGAACCCTGCACGTCGCCCTTGATGACCACGGGCAGTTCCTTGGCCTCGCCGGCGGCGATGCGCGAGAACATCTGTTCCAGGGTGCCGCGGGCGCCGGCGGCGGCCTTGGCGTCACGCTCCTTGCGCTGACGGTAGCTGGCGACTTCGCGGGCGCGGGCTTCGTCCTCGACGGTGATGAAATCGTCACCGGCGGCGGGCGTGCCTTGCAGGCCCAGCACCTCGACCGGGCAGGCCGGACCGGCCTCCTCGGTCTTGTTTCCGTGATCGTCGACCAGAGCGCGGACGCGGCCCCACTCGGAACCGGCCACGAAGACGTCGCCGACCTTCAGCGTGCCCTTCTGGACCAGCACGGTGGCGACGGAGCCACGGCCGCGTTCCATCTTGGCCTCGATCACCACGCCCTGGGCGGCGCGGTCGGGGTTGGCCTTCAGGTCGAGCATTTCAGCCTGCAGGAGGATGGCCTCCTCCAGCTTTTCCAGATTCAGGCGCTGCTTGGCCGAGACTTCCACGGTCAGCACGTCGCCGCCCAGATCCTCGGTCACCAGTTCGTGGTTCAGCAGTTCCTGGCGGACGCGGTCGGGGTTGGCGCCCGGCTTGTCGATCTTGTTGATGGCGACGATGATCGGCACCTTGGCGGCCTTGGCGTGGCGGATGGCCTCGACGGTTTGCGGCATGATGCCGTCGTCGGCGGCCACCACCAGCACGACGATGTCCGTCACCTTGGCGCCGCGGGCGCGCATGGCGGTGAAGGCTTCGTGGCCGGGGGTGTCGATGAAGGTGATGCGTTCGCCGCTCTTCAGGTTGACCTGATAAGCGCCGATATGCTGGGTGATGCCGCCGGCTTCGCCCGACACCACGTCGGTGGCGCGCAAGGCGTCCAGCAGCGAGGTCTTGCCGTGGTCGACGTGGCCCATGACGGTGACGACCGGGGGACGGGACGTCAGCACTTCCTCGGCGTCGGATTCGCCGGTCAGGCCGATTTCGACGTCGGATTCGGCGACGCGCTTGACGTTGTGCCCGAACTCGGTAACCACCAGTTCGGCGGTGTCGGCGTCGATGACCTGATTGATGGTGGCCATGATACCGTTGCGCATCAGGCACTTGATCACGTCGACGCCGCGTTCGGCCATACGGTTGGCCAGCTCCTGGACGGAAATGGTCTCGGGCACGACGACGTCGCGGATAACCTTTTCCGACGACTTCTGCATCTGCTTCAGACGTTCGCGTTCGCGGGCGCGCTTGACGGCGGCCAGGGAACGGCCGCGCTGACCGCGATCGTCGTCGTCGAGAGCCGCCGTGATGGTCAGCTTGCCTTCGCGGCGGCGGGGCTCGTTGCGCTTCGGCACCGGAGCGGGCTTGTGCGGGGCAGGGCGAACGCCCGGACGCTTGGCGCGTTCCTCCTCGTCCTCCTCCTCGGCCGTCTTGGCGGCGGTCGAAGCGGGAGCGGCGGCCGCCGGCGCGGCCGGCTTGTTCTGAGGCGCGGCGGCGGGAGCGGCCGGGGCTTGAACCGGAGCCGGTTCCGGCGCGGCAGCCTGAGCCACCGGCTGGGCGGCGATCGGAGCAGCCGGGGCCGGTTCGGGCTGAGGTTCGGCGGCGCGGCGGGCGGCCTCTTCTTCCTCACGCTGCTGGCGTTCGGCTTCCTCGGCGGCGAAGCGGACGGCTTCTTCCTCGGCGCGGCGGCGGGCTTCCTCGTCGGCCTTCAGGGCATCCTGAAGGGCGCGGACGCGGGCGGCCTTTTCACCGGTGGTCAGATCGTGATGGCCCGGAGCATGGGCTGCGGGCTTGGCCTGGGCCGGGGCGGGAGCCTGGGGCTGGGCGGCGGCGGGTTCGGGCTGCGGAGCGGGAGCCTCGGAGGGGACCGTGAGATCCGGACCTCCCTGGACCTTGTGCATGGCTCCGCCGGCGCCCGGTGCAAAGGTGCGCGTCTTGCGCACTTCCACGGTCACTACCTTGGATCGCCCGTGGGAGAAGCTCTGTCGGACCTGTCCGGTCTCCACGGTCTTCTTCAGTTCGAGCTTGCCCTGCGACAGCTTCAGCGGCGCCTTCCGGTCGTTGTCGTTCTCGGTCATCGGTTCGACTTTACTCTCGCTACCCGCGGGCCGGTGGCCCGCGCCCTCAAATTCATTCCGTGCCGCTGTTCGGGCGGAACCCGGACAGCCTGGCGGCTTCTATCCGCAAGCCCTCTGCCAACCGACCCGGTTGCAGGAGGACGTGAACGGCTTGGCTCCGCCCGAAAGCGGCTCCCAATTCATCGCTGCGCAGCAGCGCGATCAGCGGCAGCGCAGGCGCTAAGGCCCTGATCTTGTCCCGCCCATCGGCGGCCCCGTCGGCGGCCGCCAGTAAAACGGCTCCCCTTCGGGATTTCAACTCGGCTTTGACCTTTTCAAACCCGACGATGGCCTGTCCGGCCCGGCGGGCCAGCCCCAGCAACTCGGTACAGCGGCGGGCCAGCAGGTGCTCGATTCGGTCTGCCAAATCCGGTGGCGCCGCCAACTTGCGGCGCGCGGCCTTGGAAAACAAACTCTTCGCCGCAGCGGTATTTACCATATCCCGCTGGGCACTCAACCAGAATCCCCGTCCGGGCAGCTTGCCGGCCAGATCGGGAACGACTTCGCCGTTGGGGCCAGCGACGAAGCGAATCATTTCTTCGGCGGCTTTGACCTCGCCGCTGACGATGCAGCGCCGGTTGGGTCCGGTCTCGTCCTGGAGGGGGATCGCTTCCCCGTCCAGGTCGAATGCTTCCGCCGTCAGGTCCTTTGGTTCGGGCGCGCTCAGGCCTGTTCCCCTTCGGCGCCGTTTTCCTCGCCGTCGAACCAGTGGGCACGGGCGGCCATGATCACGGCGTTCGCCTGATCCAGGGTCATCGCATCCTTGCCCAGGATTTCGATCAGTTCGTCGCCGGCCAGATCGGCCAGATCGTCAAGGGTCTTGACGCCGTTCTCGCCTAGCTTGACCTGGAAGGTCGAGGTCAGGCCTTCGATGGTGGCCAGTTCTTCGGCGACGCCCAGCTCACGGCAGCGAACGGCGTTGCGGGCGTCCTGCTCTTCCAGGAAGGTGCGGGCGCGCTGCTGCAATTCCTCGGCCACGGACTCGTCGAAGCCTTCGATGTCGCTCAGGTCTTCGCTCGGCACGTAGGCCACTTCCTCGACGGACGAGAAGCCTTCGGTGACCAGCAGGTGAGCGATCACGTCGTCGACGTCCAGCGCGTCGATGAACATCTTCGAGCGGTTCTTGAACTCCTCGACGCGGCGTTCGGATTCGGCGGCTTCGGTCTCGATGTCGATGTCCCAGCCGGTCAGCTGCGAGGCCAGACGCACGTTCTGGCCGCGACGGCCGATGGCCAGGCTCAACTGGTCGTCGGGCACCACCACTTCGATGCGGTTGGCTTCCTCGTCCAGCACCACCTTGGCGACCTCGGCCGGGGCCAGGGCGTTGACGATGAAAGTGGCCGGATCCTGGGACCACTGAATGATGTCGATCTTTTCGCCCTGTAGCTCGGCGACGACGGCCTGCACGCGCGAACCGCGCATGCCGACGCAGGCGCCGACCGGGTCGATGCTGGAATCGCGGCTGATCACGGCGATCTTGGCGCGGGAGCCCGGATCGCGGGCCACGGCCTTGATTTCAATGATGCCGTCGTAGATTTCCGGCACTTCCTGGGCGAACAGCTTGGCCATGAACTGGGGATGCGTGCGCGACAGGAAAATCTGCGGGCCGCGCTGCTCTTCGCGCACGTCGAAGATGTAGGCGCGGACGCGGTCGCCGGTGCGGAAGGCTTCGCGGGGAATCAGCTCGTCGCGGCGCATCAGAGCCTCGGCGCGGCCAAGGTCGACGACCACGTTGCCGAATTCCACGCGCTTGACCAGACCGTTGACGATTTCGCCCGAGCGATCCTTGAATTCCTCGAACTGGCGCTTGCGTTCAGCGTCGCGCACCTTCTGCACGATGACCTGCTTGGCGGTTTGGGCGCCGATGCGGCCGAAATCGATGGGCGGCAGCGGGTCGATGACGAAATCGCCGATTTCCGCGTCGGCCTTGCGGCGCTTGGCGGCGCCCAGGGTCAATTGCGTGGCGTCGTTTTCGACTGCTTCGACCACTTCCATATAGCGCGAAAGCAGAATCTCGCCGGTTTTGCGGTCGATATGGGCGCGAATGTCATGCTCGTGGCCGTATTTGGAGCGGCCGGCCTTTTGAATGGCCTGCTCCATGGCTTCGAGGACCTCGTCGCGGTCGATGTTCTTCTCGCGGGCGACGGTGTCGGCGACCTGAAGAAGTTCGGGGCGGGGCAATGCTGCAGTTCGTTCCATGGTCCGTACTCGGTATCCGTCTCGGGCCTAATTGTCCTGCTCAAGCTGGGCGGCGGCGATCAGGTCGTCGGTCAGCACCAGCTTGGCGCGATGAATGTCCGCGTAGGGGATCAAAACCTCTTGGGTTTCGATCTCCAGGCGAACCTGGGAGGCTTCGTCCAAACCCAGCAAGCGTCCGCGGAAGCGCTTGCGCCCGTCCACGGGGCGGTGGGTCTCAACCTTGGCTTCGAAGCCGGCGAAACGCTCGAAATCCTGCGCCCGGGTCAGTGGCCTGTCGATGCCGGGCGAACTGACTTCCAGGGAGTAGGCGCTGGGGATCGGGTCTTCCACGTCCAGCAGAGCGGAAACGGACCGGCTGATCTCGGCGCAGTCTTCCACGGTCATGGGCTGACGGTCGCGGCGTTCGGCCATGATCTGAAGAGTCTGGTGCTTTTGCCCCTGAAGGAGCACGCGGACCAGTTCATATCCCATGGCGTCCAAAGACGGCGCGACCAGTGCCGAGATGCGTTCCTCGATACTCATGCGCGACGATCACCTTACCCCAAAAAAGAAAAAAGTGGGCCAACGGCCCACCCCTACAACCCCACCTCCCGGGCGGGACTACAAGAATGTGTCAAGCGCCACTATAGCCATGGCGGCTTTGGAGGCAAGCTTTTTGATTCTCCGGGGCGCCGGGGGGCGCCGGGTTCTATGTCTGGCGGGGCTTGCGGCGATAGCGCAGATAGATGGGCGCGCGGCCCTGCTCGATGGCCTTGGCTTCATAGCGCGTCAGCGGCCAGTCGGCGGGCTTGACCGAGATGTCTTCGGCGATATTTTCGAAGTCGGGACGCAGAGCCATCTGTTCCAGCGCCCATTCCTTATAGACGGCGTCGTCGGTGCCGATACGCAGTTCGGCGCCGTCCCGCATCAGGCGCGATAACTGGTCCAAGTTGGCGGAGCCGACGAAACGGCGTTCGGCATGGCGCTTTTTCGGCCAGGGATCGGGGAACAGCACGAATGCCCGTTCCAGGCAGGCGTCGGGCAGCGCCGGGAACAGCCGCCGGACGTCTTCCGGGAAAATCCGCACATTCTCGATGCCGCCGCGGTCGAGATGAGCCAGAAGACTGGCGATGCCGTTCAGGAACACTTCGCCGCCGATCAGGCCGACGTCTGGGTTCTGGGCGGCTTGCCAAGCCAGATGTTCACCGCCGCCGAAACCGACCTCCAGCCACAAGGCGCGGGGGGCGTGGGCGAACAGGGCGAAAGGATCGATGGTTTCGCCATGCTGGGGCTCGGCCACGGAAATGCGCGGCAGCAGGGTTTCCACCAGGGTCTGGCCGGTCTGGCGCAAGGGTTTTCCCTTGCGCCGGCCGAAAAACCGAGGTCGCGAACCGGCCTCGTCGTCTGAAATATGGGAGGGCATCAGGCGATGAACATCAGGACAGAGCGGACTTCAGCGCATCCACCAGATCCAGCTTTTCCCACGAGAAACCGCCGTCGGCTTCGGGCTCGCGGCCGAAGTGGCCGTAGGCGGCGGTGCGGGCGTAGATCGGCTTGTTCAGGCCCAGATGGGTGCGGATGCCGCGGGGACTGAGATCCATCAGTTCCTGTAGAACCTTGGACAGCTTGTCCTCGTCTACCTTGCCGGTGCCGAAAGTGTCCACATAAACCGACAGCGGGCGCGAGACGCCGATGGCGTAGCTCAACTGGATGACGCATTTGTCGGCCAGACCCGAGCCGACCACGTTCTTGGCCAGATAGCGGGCGGCATAAGCGGCGGAACGATCGACCTTGGTCGGATCCTTGCCGGAGAAGGCGCCGCCGCCATGGGGGGCGGCACCGCCGTAAGTGTCGACGATGATCTTGCGTCCGGTCAGGCCGGCGTCGCCGTCAGGGCCGCCGATGACGAAACGGCCGGTGGGGTTCACGTAGAACTGGTCTTCCGAACACATCCAGCCTTCGGGCAAGACGTTCAGCACATGGGGGCGGACGATTTCGCGGACTTCGTCCTGGCTCAGCGGCTCGCCATGCTGGGTGGAGACCACCACCGAAGCGGCGCCGACCGGCTTGCCGTTCACATAGCGCAGGGTGACCTGGCTCTTGGCGTCGGGCCCCAGATGGGGTTCGGCGCCGGAATGGCGGGCTTCGGCCAGGGATTTCAGGATGGCGTGGGAATAGAAAATCGGGGCGGGCATCAGCACCGGGGTCTCGTTGACGGCATAGCCGAACATGATGCCCTGGTCGCCGGCGCCTTCATCCTTGTTGCCGGCGGCGTCGACGCCGACGGCGATGTCGGCGGACTGCGAGTGGACGTAGACGTCGACCTTGGCGTTCTTCCAGTGGAAGCCGTCCTGTTCGTAGCCGATATCTTTCACGGCGGCGCGGGCGACGTCTTCCATGACCTTGGCGGTCACGGAAGTCGGGCCGCGCACTTCACCGGCCAGAACGATCTGGTTGGTGGTGCACAGGGTCTCCACGGCCACGCGGGCCTGGGGATCGGCAGTCAGGAAGGTGTCGACGATAGCATCGGAGATGCGGTCGGAAACCTTGTCGGGATGGCCTTCCGAAACTGATTCGCTGGTAAACAGGTAGTTGGACTTCGACATGTCGATCCTCCGAAATCCGGTTGAGTACAGGACCTTGGGGCATCGACGAACCGCATCGGTGCTCCCACTTAGCCAGGATTTTCGTGGCGGCAAGCGGTCAAATCATCCACGTCCCTGCAATCAGGGAGCCTAGTTCGTACAAATTTTGTCATGGGGATTCAAGCCTTTTCGCAGAGGGAAAAGGCTTTACGATGGAGGGGTGTCGTCGTTGGCGGTCTGGGGTTGGCTGGCGCGGGCGAGGGTTCGCGCCAGTTCATAGAGCTGATGGCGCAATTCCGCATTTTCAATATTGCGGTAGATGCCGATCATCTGTCGAATTTCCTGAGGCGTGGGGCTGTCGTCCAGGTGGCTGACGAGGCTGGCGGGTGCTGATGAAACCACCTCGGCCGGCATATTTTCAAAAAAATGGCTGGGGGGCACCGCCAGTTGCACGCCGATCTGATGCAGGCGTGAGGCCGATACCGTGGAATCGCCGCTTTCATATTTTTGTACCTGTTGAACGGACAGGCCCAATCCACGGGCCAAATCCGCGCGGCTGATCCCGAGCTGTTTGCGGCGATCGCGGATGCGCCGTCCGACGTGACGGTCAACCGGACGATCGTTGCCGCGGCTTGTCGCCGATGCTTTCACGCGGCCAGATAGATTGGCGGCGGTGTCCTCGTGCTCGCTCATTAGCTGCTTTTCCAAAATCTGTGGCGTTGCGAACATATACAACTGATAGCTGCTGACAAATTGTCTCACAGCCATTCCGTGTTTACGCCAGATTGGAAAAACGTCAAGTGGAAAATACTATGTTATGCCCTTCGAGCAAGAAAGCTTATATCTTGTTGAAAATCATACGATTAACCAGATTGATAATACAACTTATAGTAGTTTTTCTAGAAAAGACAAAAGGCGCCGGAGGTCCGGCGCCTTTTGGCGGGGAGGGGTGTCGAGCAATCGACTGACGATGAACGGCGACCGGGATCGAAGGCTGGGGAAGCGGAGTTGGTGGGCTCCGCGCCCTGCTGCCCGTGCCGAGGCGGGGTGTTACTTGCTTTCGGTGGCTTCGGCGGCGGTGGCCAGGGCCTTCGCCAGCTCGAACACCCGCTTGCGCACCGAGGGATCGGTGATGCGGTAATAGGCGCGGACAAGTTCCAGCGTCTCGCGCTTGGTCATGGGGTCAGCTTCGAAGGTGCCCTGGGGCTCTTCGGCCAAGCCGGCAATCATCATGCGCGGGCTTTGCTGCGACACGTCGTTGGTCATGTCGTCATAGAAGAAGGAGACCGGTACGTCCAGAACGCGCGACAGGTCGAACAGGCGCGAGGCGCCGATGCGGTTGGCGCCGCGTTCGTACTTCTGCACCTGCTGGAAAGTCAGGCCGATGGCTTCGCCAAGCTTTTCCTGGCTCATGCCGAGCAGGGTGCGGCGCAGGCGGACGCGGGCGCCGACATGCACGTCGATGGGATTGGGCTTGCCCGACGGGGTGCGGCCGCGGCCGGAGCGGCGGGGAGCGTCGGTCTTGAGGGGCTTGGGGGTGTTGGCGACACGGGGCATGGGGGAATCCACAAATAATCGACGTTGGGAGAAGCCGGCGGAAATGTGACAAAATGTCATGTCATGACCAAACGGCAGACAGTGTTGATATAGTCATACGGGTGTATGCAAGTCAACATGCATCATTACCACAAGCTGTGTTTCTAGTCAGGGAATGACTTAATTGCGCGACAACCGTCGGCAAGCCACTGACAAAACAACAATAACAAATAGTGGCAAAAATACCATCATATTGCCGTATAGGGCAAAGAAGGTGGGGTGCGGCAAAGGTTTGGGAAGGTTCCCATCCACGATCCCTTTCTCGCCTAACGAGAGTTGGGTCGTCACCCTGCCAAAAGGGTCTACAACCGCCGTTATACCCGTGTTGGCGGCGCGGGCCAGCGGAAGGCCTTCTTCGATGGCTCTGAGGCGGGAAGCGGCAAAATGTTGATATGGTCCGGCCGACAGTCCGAACCAGCCGTCATTGGTGATATTCAGCATCCAGGCGGGTCGGTTGGTCTCGTCGGCAACGGCGCCGGGAAAAATGGCTTCATAGCAGATAATCGGAGAAACCGGCGGCAAACCGGGCAGGTTCAGGGTGCGCGGACCGGGGCCGGGCGAGAAGTCGATGCTACCGGCGGTGATCTTCGGCATGGGCAGAACCGTGCTCAACGGCACATATTCGCCGAAGGGCACCAAATGCGCCTTGTCGTAGCTGCCAAGAATTTGTCCCACCCCGTTCAGGGCTTGCAGGCTGTTCCACAGATGAACGATCTCACCATCGATGATCTCGGCGCGAGGAGCGCCGGTCAGAAGCAGGCCGTGAGGTGGAACGGCCTGTGTCAGCATGTCGCGGGCGTTTTGATCGTGATCGATGAACACCGGCGCCGCGGTTTCCGGCCAGATGACCGCCGTCGTCTTGTCGAAGCCGAGTGCGGTGGACAGCTCGATATGCTGCATCAGATGCATCCAGCGCATGCCCGGGGTCCATTTATCGGCCTGGGACACGTTGGCCTGCACCAGCCGCAGGGAAACGTTCGGCCAGACCGGCTGGGGTTCGGCGGGAATGCGCTGCCAGCCCCACAGGGCGATGGCGGCCAGCAGCAGGTGCGGCAGGATGACGGCGCGGCGCGCGCCTTTGACGCCGGCCGTGAAAAGAACGGCGGGCATGGCGGCGGCCAGCAGGGTGATCAGCGACAGGCCGTAGATGCTGACGACGGACGCGAACTGTGCCACCGGCAAGGCGGCGATCCAGACGCTGCCAAGCAGATTCCAGGGAAAGCCGGTCAGGAACCAACTGCGCACCCATTCGAGAAAGACCCAGGCGGCGGCCAGCATGAGGATGCGCGCCGGTCCGGCCGGCGCCAGACGTCGGGCGACATAGGCGGCCAGCCCGGTGAACAGGGCCATGCCGGCGCCCAGTCCGAAGACGGCGAAGGGGATCATCCAGCCGAACTTCCAGGGATCGATCAACATGGCGTGGCCGATCCAGTAGAAGCCGGCCGAGAAATGGCCGAAGCCCCACCACCAGCCGGCGGCGAAAGCGCCGCGCGGACGCCTGGCGCTGTCGATGAACAGAGCCAGGGCCGGCAGAGCCAGCCACAGGACGGGGACCATATCGACCGGCGGCATGGCCAGGGCGGCCAGCACGCCGAAAAGAGCGGCCGCACCATGACGCCTCCAGCCGGACAACCCGGTCAGAGTGTCGGCGGCCCGGGTCAGGGCGGTCACGAGGCGGAATCCTCGATCTTAGGCAGATTACGCAGCCGCAGCCGTTTGATGCGGCGAGGGTCGGCGTCGACGATTTCGAATTCGATGCCGGTCAGGTCGTGGGTGATCAGTTCGCCCCGGCTGGGGACGCGGCCGGCCAGCGAGAAAACCAGTCCGCCCAGGGTGTCGATGTCTTCGATTTCCTCGTCCTCGAAGAACTTGCCCACATGCGTCTCGAATTCTTCCAGCGGCAGGCGGGCGTCCACTTCGACCACGCCGTCGGGGCGGCGGATGAAATCGGGGTCGATTTCGCGGTCGTGTTCGTCCTCGATCTCGCCGACGATCTGTTCAACCAGATCCTCAATGGTGACAAGGCCGTCGATACCGCCGTACTCGTCCACCACCAGCGCCATGTGGGTACGCTTCAGGCGCATCTCCAACAGCAGGTCCATGACGCGGATGGACGGCGAGATAAACAGAATTTTGCGGACGATGCGCTGTAGGGCGAAGGGCTTGCCCGACGCCACCATCATCAGCACATCCTTGATGTGAACCAGCCCGACGGCGTCGTCCAGGGTTCCGCGATAGACAGGAAAGCGGGAGTGCCCTTTGACGTGGATCACCTCGATCAGCTCCTCCAGGGTGATCTTGCTGTCCACGCCGGTGATGTCGGCGCGGGGCACCATGACGTCATAGGCGGACAAATCTCGCAGATGCAGGATGTTGCCCAGCAGACGACGTTCGTGCTCGTCGATGGGAAGATCTTCTTCCTCGCGGTCCTCGAACAGCTCTTCAAGGGTCTCGCGCACGGATTCGCCGCTTTTGGCGCGGCGGCGGGTCTTCAGCCATCCGCGGATGGCCTGGACCAGGGATTCGTCGGAGGCCCCGCTTTCACGGGGCTTGCTACTGCCGCTGTTATCGCTCATGACGCTTCATCTGTCCTGTAGGGATCGGCGATGCCCAGCATGCCGAGGATCGAGCTTTCCAGCCCCTCCATTTCCTGGGCTTCGTCTTCTTCCATGTGGTCGAAGCCCAGAAGGTGGAGAACGCCGTGGATCACCAGATGCGACAGGTGGTCCGACAGGGTCTTGCCCTCGGCTTCGGCCTCGGCCGCGGTGGTTTCGTAGGCGATGATGACGTCGCCCAGCAGCAGCGGACCGTCTTCGGTCTCGGGGGCGTCTTCGTCGTCCAGGGCGGCGAAGGACAGCACGTTGGTGGGCTTGTCTTGGCCGCGGTATTGGCCGTTCAGTGTCCGCACCATGGAATCGTCGGCCAGCACCAGGCTCAGTTCGGCACGCTCCAGCGGCAGGTCTTCGCACAGGGCGGCGCCGGTGGATAAGGCGATGGCGGCCACCCGCTGGCAGCGTTCCTCGATGCCGGCAATCTTGTCGGCCCAGGGGCCGGCTTCGATGGAGACGATGATTTCGGGGCCGCTCATGCCTGTTCCTTTTTCTTGTCGCGGGCGTCGTAGGCCCGGACGATGCGGCTGACCAGACCGTGGCGTACCACGTCGCGGTCGGTGAAGCGGGCCACGCCGATACCGGGCACGCCGTCGAGAATTTCCAGAGCGTCCTGCAGGCCCGAACGCACGCCGGGCGGCAGGTCCACCTGCGACAGATCGCCGGTCACGACCATGCGGGAATGCTCGCCCAGGCGGGTGAGGAACATCTTCATCTGCATGGGCGTGGTGTTCTGGGCTTCATCCAGGATGATGAAGGAGCTGGCCAGGGTGCGCCCGCGCATGAAGGCCAGGGGCGCGACCTCGATGTCGCCCGAAGCCAGCTTCTTGGCTACCTGGTCGCCGGGCAGCATGTCGTGCAGGGCGTCATAGAGGGGGCGCAGATAAGGATCGACTTTTTCCCGAAGATCGCCGGGCAGGAAGCCCAGCCGTTCTCCGGCCTCGACGGCGGGGCGCGACAGGATGATGCGGTCCACCTCGCCGGTGATCATCATCGAAACGGCCTTGGCCACCGCCAGATAGGTTTTTCCGGTGCCAGCGGGACCGAGGCCGAATACCAGCTCTTGGGCGTTCATGGCCTTGATGTAGTCGGCCTGAACCGGGGTGCGGGCCTGGATATGGCGCTTTCGGGTGATGATGGTCGGGCCGGCGCCGCCGTTCTCGGCGGTCATGCCGCCCATGCGCAGGGCGGCATCGACATCGGCGCTCTCCACCGGATAGCCGCGTTTCAGGCGCTGATACAGCGCATCCAGGACGCCGGCCGCCTCCGATACCTTGCCGATGTCGCCGGAGATGATCACCGCATTCCCGCGCGAGGTCAGGCTGACGTCCAGCGATTCGCCGATACGGTCGAGATGCTGGTTGTGCGGCCCGAACAGCATCGGCAGCAAGGCGTTGTCGTCGTAATCCCGGGAAATTTGATGGGCGTCGCTCACGCGCTGATCCTCTGTTCGGTCAATTCTCCGGCCAGAGAGTTGGGGTGGGCCTCGACGATGGTCAGGCGCTGGACGGTATTCATCATGGAGGCCGGAGCCGAAACGAATACCGACTGCATATAAGGGCTGCGGCCGATCAGCTGGCCGTCGCGGCGGCCGGGGCGTTCCAGCAGCACATCGAAGCTGCGCCCGACGCAGGCTTGGTTGAAAGCGTTGGATTGCTCGGCGATCAGGTCGTGGAAGGCGGCAAGCCGTTCTTCCTTCACCTTTTCCTCGACCTGCAATTCCATGGCCGATGCCGGAGTGCCGGGGCGGGGGCTGTATTTGAAGCTGTAGGACTGGGCGAAGCCGACCTTGCGCACCAGATCCAGGCTGTCCTGGAAATCCCGCTCGGTCTCGCCGGGGAAGCCGACGATGAAATCGGAGGACAGGGCCAGATCGGGACGGGCGGCGCGCAGGCGGTCCACCAGCTTCAGGTAGTCGGCGGCGGTGTGCTGGCGGTTCATGGCGGCCAGAATGCGGTCGGACCCGGACTGCACCGGCAGATGCAGGAACGGCATCAGTTGCGGCACGTCGCCATGGGCGGCGATCAGTTCGTCGTTCATGTCGCGGGGGTGCGACGTGGTGTAGCGGATGCGTTGCAGGCCGTCGATCGCGGCCAATTCGCGGATCAGGCGGCCCAGGCTCCAGCCTTTGCCGTCCGGGCCTTCGCCGTGATAGCCGTTGACGTTCTGGCCCAGCAAAGTGATCTCCGCCGCGCCGCCCGACACCAGGCGTCGGGCCTCGGTCAAGATCTTGGCGGCGTCGCGGGAATATTCGGAGCCGCGGGTATAGGGAACCACGCAGAAGGTGCAGAACTTGTCGCAGCCTTCCTGGACCGACAGAAAGGCCGACGGACCTTGGGCGTTCGGTTCGGGCAGATGGTCGAATTTGGGCTCGGCGGGAAAGTCGGTGTCCAGCACGGCGCCTCCGGCGCGGCTGGCCCGGGCGACCATTTCGGGCAGGCGGTGATAGGTCTGCGGACCCAGCACGATATCGACATAAGGCGCGCGGGCGATGATTTCCAGACCTTCGGCCTGGGCGACGCAGCCGGCGACGGCGATGACCAGTCCCTTGCCTTCGCTTTCCTTGGACAGCTTCAGATTGCGCAGGCGCCCCAGTTCGGAGAACACCTTTTCCGAGGCATGCTCGCGGATGTGGCAGGTGTTGACGATCACCATGTCGGCGTCTTCGGGCTCGTCGGCGGCGGTGTAGCCGAGCGGTTCCAGCACGTCCGCCATCCGGGCGGAATCGTAGACGTTCATCTGGCAGCCGTAGGTACGGATGAAAAGTTTCTTGGCCAAGGACTCAAAATCTCGAAAAAGGGGAGGCAAGCCGGCTTGCTCTCCTGTTGATAACTAACATCGGGTCCGGCGAAGTCAAGTTAACGCTGGGATACCGTGATCGGCGGAAGCCGTCCGGCGTTGGCGGCGACCAGCCCGTTGGAGACGACATCGTGGCAATGATCGCTCAGGGCTTTGCGCGAACCGAATTCCTCCAGCCGCACGGGCGGATGGAATTCCACCTCGATGGTGGTGCTGCCCATGCCGAGGGCTTCCCACAGATGCGGCGCCAGATCCATGTCGCCGTACCAGGCGTAGAAAGGCCGCCAAATCCGGCCGATGGGCAGGTTGTCCAGGCGGGTATAGGCCACGGTCACCGGCTGCACGGCCAGGGACCGGCCGTCGCCGATCGGCGTTTCCGCCACCGACAACAGGGCGCTTTTGAACGGCAGGACGCGGTTACCGTCATTGCTGGTGCCTTCGGGGAACAGGATCATGGATTCCAGCTCCTTGTCGATGCGTCCCAGCATTTCATCGCGCTGGTCCAGGCTTTTGCGAGGGCGGCGGTCGACGAAGGTGGTGCGTCCCAACTTGGCCAGCAGGCCGATGCCGGGCCATTGGCTGACCTCCTTTTTGGCGATGAACACGGCGGGCAGCAAGGCTCCCAGCACGATGATGTCCAGATAGGAGGCGTGATTGGCTACGAATAGGGTGGGGCGCTCGGCGGACGGCGTGCCGCGTACCGTGATGGTGAAGCCGACGATGGCGGCGGTGACGCGCCAATAGAACCGGGCGATCCGCCGCACCAGCGGCAAGGCGGTTCGTCCGCAGGCCAGGATCAGGGCATAGGGCGGCACGACGAGCAGCGTCCAGAGCAGGAAGGCGACAAGCCGGAAAGCGGCGCGGGCCGGGCTGTGGAAGCTGTTCACGGGCGGCTCGGAGTCACGATCGCGGGCAAGGGCGTCTCATAGGCTGCGGGAGGCGGTGCGGTCGTAATGGCGGAAATATTTGTCGGTGACCAGATCCGTCTTGACGATCACGCAGACGTCGGTGGTGTTGAACTGCTGATCGATCACCGCGCCGTCGCCGACGAAGCCGCCCAGGCGCAGATAGCCCTTCACCAGCGGCGGCAAGGCCACCAAGGCCCGCTTGGGATTGATCTGGTCCGCCGGCATGCGGTTCATCTCGGTGAACTGTCCGGGCAGGGCGCGGGGGCGCCAGGCTTCGGGGGCCAGATGGTTGTGGTAGAGATAGCTTAAAGGCAGGGCCAAGGCGTCCGGGTCGGTGCCCGGCAGGCTGGCGCAGCCGAACATCAGGTCGATGTTGTGGGCAAAGACATAGCTGGCGATGCCGCGCCATAGGGCCTGCATGGTCATCTTGGTGCGGTAATCGGCATCGACGCACGAACGGCCCAGTTCCAGCACGTTGCCGACGAAGGCCTGGATGGGGCCGATGTCGTATTCGCCCGAGGAATAGAAATTCTTGAACTTGGGGCTTTCCCGGCGCTGGAGGCGATAGGTGCCGACGACGCCCTCGGTGCCTTTGCCCCGCTTGGGGTCGATCACCAGCAGGTGGTCCCAGTCTTCGTCGTGCTGGTCGAAGTCGCGGCCGGAGGCGGCCATCTCCGGGGTCGGCTTGGCGCCCATTTCGTCATAGAAGACCCGATAGCGCAGGCGCTGGGCGGCTTCGATTTCAGCGGAACTGTTGGCCAGCCTGATTTCCAGGCCGCCGGTTTCCGCGTCGTCCACCTCGGTCATCTCGGCGTTCATGATGCCTCTTCGCAGTTGAGCCGGCTCTTTGCCGATAATGCGGGCGGCCGGCAAACCGTTCAATGATCTTCCGAGGACTCGCTGGGATCCAGGGGAACCGCGTACAGCTCCAGGCGGTGGCCCACCAGCTTGTAGCCGAAGGTGCGGGCGATTTCGCGCTGCAAGGCTTCGATCTGGGGATTCTGGAACTCGATGACCTTGCCGCTTTGCACGTCGATCAGGTGATCGTGGTGGGCGTCGGGCATCTCTTCATAGCGGGCGCGACCGTCGCCGAAGTCGTGGCGTTCAAGGATGTTGGCTTCCTCGAACAGGCGCACGGTCCGATAGACGGTGGCGATGCTGATGTTGGGATCGATGGTCGTGGAGCGGCGATGCACCTCCTCGACGTCGGGATGGTCGGTGGCTTCCGAAAGCACACGGGCGATGACCCGGCGCTGCTCGGTCATCTTCATCCCTTTTTCGATACACCGCTGTTCGATACGTGAAATCATGGATGTTTTTTAACCGATAGTTCAAAGCCCCTGCAAGCGCAAACCAACCGCAATCGGGGTAGGGGCTTGCCGATGCAACATAGCTGTAAAACAAAACGGCGCCCAGGCCTGCGCCGGACGCCGTTCGCCAACGCGAAGAGGGAGCGTTCGTCAGACCACGGCGCGGCGGCGCTTGCGGGGCTTGGTGCCCAGGCCGATCTTCTTGGCCAGCGAGCTGCGGTGCTGCGCGTAATTGGGGGCAACCATCGGATAGTCGGCCGGCAGGTTCCAGCGGTCGCGGTATTCTTCCGGGGTCATGTTGTAAGCGGTCTTCAGGTGACGCTTCAGCATTTTCAGCTTCTTGCCGTCTTCCAGGCAGATGATGTAATCCGGGGTAACCGACTTCTTGACCGGAACGGCGGGCTGCGGACGCTCGGGGGTCGAGGGGGTGGTGCCAACCGAGGAAAGAGTGCGGAAAACTTCGTTGATCAGCTGCGGCAATTCGCTAAGGGCGACATTGTTGTTGCCGACATGAGCAGCGACGATTTCGGTGGTTAGCGCCAGCAATTCATTCTGGCTGGATTGCTCGGACATTGACAGGTGACCCTCTAAATACAAAGTCTGGGGCTTATATAATTTTTTTTATCAGCCTTGGCAATATCGAATGTTAAAGGAGAAAAAAGTTGTCGGACATTGTGACTGACAAACCCAAACATACGCTGGACATCACTGGCGAATTTTGTCCGCTAACCTTCGTGAAAACTAAGTTGCTGATCGAAAAAATAAACAGTGGCGACTCTCTGGAAGTGCGCCTTAAGGGTGCGGAACCCTTGCGAAATGTCCCCAGATCAGTGAGGGAATTGGGGCACGTCATTTTGTCACTGACGCCAGAGCCTGGAGAAGGCCCCGACGGTATTCATCGATTACTGCTGCGCAAGTGCGATTGAGAAGACGTGAATGTCGTCCAGGTTGAGCGATGTGTCGAGGTGAGCAGCCAAAAGGTTGAGTGTTTCCTCGACGCTTCTCTCGTAGCTGAAAGTACGTGTCTGGTCCGGATGGAACTCGGCTAGTAATCGCCGTCTGAATTCGTCAGATGTGAACAATCCGTGCAGATAACAACCCATGATCATTTTGTCGGCAGAACAAGCGCCGTCGTCTTTACCGTCAAGGGTCAATAAGGGGTGGCGGCAGTCGGGGCCTTCCGTGCGGCCCATGTGCATCTCGTAGCCTCTGACCGGCTGTCCTAATCCGAATCCTTTGATTTCACAGAGAGTTTTCGTTCCGGACATAACGGTGTCGACGGCCAGCAGCCCCAAGCCGGGGACGGTGGCGGCCTCGCCTTCGATGCCGTCGGGATCGGAGACGCTGCGGCCCAGCATCTGATAGCCGGCGCAAATGCCCAAGACCCGGCCGCCCCGGCGCACGTGGGACAAAATGTCGATGTCCCAGCCCTGGGCGCGCAAAAATGTCAGGTCGGCGATGGTGGCCTTGGAGCCGGGCAGGATGATCAGATCGGCCGATGCCGGAAGCGGACGGCCGGGCTCGATGAATTCCAGCCGCACGTCCGGTTCGGCGGCCAGGGGATCGAAGTCGTCGAAATTGGCGATGCGGGAAATCCGCGGCACCACGACATGCAGGCCGCCGCTGCCGCCGCGGCCCTTCAAGGACGCGGCATCTTCGGCGGGCAGTTGGGCGGCCTGGGGGAACCAGGGGACGATTCCCAGCCCTTTCCAGCCTGTGCGCTCCTCGATCAGGTCCAGGGCGGGCAGGAACAGGGAGGGATCGCCGCGAAATTTATTGATGATGAACCCTTTGATCCGCTTGCGCTCGGCTTCGGGCAGCAAGGCGTGGGTGCCGATCAGCGAGGCGATGACGCCGCCCCGGTCGATATCGGCCACCAGGATCACCGGCACATCGGCGGCTTCGGCGAATCCCATATTGGCGATGTCGGCGGCGCGCAGATTGACTTCCGCCGCGCTGCCGGCGCCCTCCACCAGCACCAGATCGCGGCCTTCCGCGACAGTGCGGAAACTTTCCAGAACCTTGGGCAGCAACGAGGGTTTCAGAGTGTGATAATCGCGGGCGCCGGCATTGCCCAGCACCTTGCCCTGCACCACCACCTGAGCGCCGACGTCGGTCTGGGGCTTCAGCAGCACGGGATTCATGTGCAGGCTGGGGGGCAGTCCGCAGGCCCTGGCCTGCAATGCCTGGGCGCGGCCGATTTCACCGCCGTCGACGGTGACGGCGGCGTTGTTGGACATGTTCTGGGGTTTGAAGGGGGCGACCTTCAACCCGCGCAGAGAAAAGGCCCGACACAGTCCCGCCACCAGCAGCGACTTGCCGACGTCCGAGCCGGTGCCCTGGAACATCAAGGCGGGAGGGCGAGCCTTAACGGGCAAGGCGTTCGCGCAGCTTGTCGGCGTTGGCGTTGCTGGCGACGCCGTCCATGATGATGGCGCGGCTGGAGACGTTCTGGCCGTAATAGGCGCTGTTCCAGGCATCGCGCGGGGACAGGATGGTGCCTTCCAGCGACAGGCCGCCATAAAGGCCGACGCCGCTCATGGAGATGGCCAGGATGTCGGCTCCGGCGTTGGCGGTGGTGTTGGCCCCCATGCCGGCGCCGATGACGGCGAAGGTCACGCCCATGTCGGCGCCGAATTTGAACTGATTGTTCAGTACGGCGGTCAAGGCTTTGTCGTTGTTGATCAGAAAGACGATACTGACAGATTCCATGCCGATCTGCAGCCCCAGGCTGCCGCCCGACAGGCTGTAGAAGGCCGGATAAGACCAGCCACCGCCCTGAGCTTTCGACAGCAGCACGCCGTTGCCGTACTGTCCGCCCAGGATGAAGCCGCCTTTATAAAGGCTGGGCACGATCAGGACGGCTCTGGCGCGGGCCAGATCCTCGGGAAAGCTTTTCTGAAAATTGCTGTCGGTCATGATCCGCTCAAGGCTTGAAACGGATTGGTTGACCACCTGTTGCTGGTCGTACTGGGCCAAGGCCGGGGCCATCGGAGCGGCCACCAGGAACAGGAAGGCCAACAGGCGCAGAAAAGCACGCTTCATATCGTATCCTCGTCAGAACTCGACGCCCGGTTGGGCTTTCACGCCGTCGCGGAAAGGGTGTTTGACCATGGTCATTTCAGTCACCAGATCGGCGGCAGCGACCAGATTTTCCGGGGCGTTGCGGCCCGTCACCACGGCATGCTGCCGTTCGGGGCGGTCCATCAGGGCGTCCAGCACCGGTTCTTGGTTCAGATAGCCATAACGCAGAACCACATTCAACTCGTCCAAAATGACCATGGCGTAGGTCGGATCGGCCAGCATACGGTTCGCTTCCTCCCAGGCCCGCTCAGCTGCGGCGATGTCGCGGGCGCGATCCTGGGTTTCCCAGGTAAAGCCCTCGCCCATGGCCTTGAAGGTGACAAGTTCGCCGAAGCTTTCCATGACCCGGCGCTCGGCGGTGTCCCAGGCGCCTTTGATGAATTGGATGACGCCTACCTTCATGCCGTGGCCGACGCAGCGGATGGCCATGCCGAACGCCGCCGAGGATTTGCCCTTGCCGGTGCCGGTATGGACGATCAGAAGACCTTTCTCGCCGGTCTTCTTGGCCATGATTTTTTCGCGCGCGGCTTTTTTCTTGGCCATTTTCTCACGGTGGCGCTGTTCGGCGTCCTCGGCCGGAATTTCGGAAGACGGTGCGTCGCTCATGCCAACTCCTTCAACAGGTCCGGGGTCGAATTCCGCCGCGGCCGCCACAGGCCCCGGTCGATGGCTTCCTGCATCCTGGCGATCATCTCGCCCAGGGCCGCCGGGTTGGCGTCGCGCAGGAAGTCCCGTACCTGCTGATCTTCCAGATAGGCGGCAAATACGGCATCAAAATGGTGATCTTTCACGCAATGGGCCGTGGCGGCGAAAGCAAACAGGTAATCCACCGTGGCCGCCATCTCGAACGCGCCCTTGTAGCCGTGGCGCATGACGCCGGCGATCCATTTCGGATTGACCACGCGGGCGCGCACCACGCGGGCGATTTCTTCCTCAAGGGTGCGGATACGGGGGGTTTCGGGGCGGGAATGGTCGGGATGATAGACGGCCGGAGTTTCCCCCGACAGCACGCGCACCGCCGCCGCCATGCCGCCTTCGAACTGATAGTAATCGTCGGAATCCAACAGGTCGTGTTCGCGGTTGTCCTGATTCTGGATCACCGCTTCCGCCTGTTTCAAGCGGCTTTCGAACAGGCCGTGTTCGGCCGCGCCGTCCGTGCCGCCGCCATAGGCGTAGCCGCCCCAGGCGACATAGGCCTTGGCCAGATCGGCGTCGCTGTTCCAGCCCCGTTCGTCGATCAGGGCTTGCAGACCGGCGCCGTAAGCGCCGGGCTTGGAACCGAAGACGCGGTGCCCGGCCCGGCGGGCGGCGCCGGGCTGGCCCAGGGCCGTCAGCCGCCGGCTTTCGGTTTTGACGTTGGCGGCCAGGGGATTGTCTTCTTCGGCCTCGTCCAGGGCGGCGACGGCGCGGGCGGCGGAATCGAACAGGTCGATCAAGGCCGGGAAGGCGTCGCGGAAAAAGCCCGAAACGCGCAAGGTCACGTCGATGCGTGGACGGTCGAGGACCGACAGCGGCAAGATTTCGAAGCCGGTGACGCGGCGCGATGCCGCGTCCCAGGTCGGACGCACCCCCATCAAAGCCAGGGCTTGGGCGATGTCGTCGCCGCCAGTGCGCATGTTGCTGGTGCCCCAGGCGGTGACGGCGACGGCTTTGGGCCAGGCCCCGTGATCTTGCAAGTGCCGTTCGATCAGCAGGCTGGCCGATTTCCAGCCTAGCGTCCAGGCGGCCGGGGTGGGAACGGTGCGGCTGTCCAGGGAATAGAAATTGCGGCCGGTGGGCAGCACGTCGGGCCGTCCCCGCGTCGGCGCGCCAGACGGCCCCGGCGGTACGAAATGTCCGGCCAGCCCGCGCAGCAGGCCGTCGATCTCGGCACGGCCGCAGGCGTCGACGGCGGGGGCCAAGTCGCGGGCGATCCAGTCCAGCACGGCGCCGGCCTTGGGGTGCTGCCAATTCTTACCGGCCAGCACGCGCTGGGCCAGTAGTTCCAGGCGTTCGACCGTATCGCCTGCCGTGCGCCAGGGAGAGACGGCGGTCGGGACGCCGTCAGTCAGGACATCCGGGCGGGGGCCGGTCCAGGGGGCGGCCATGACGCAATCCAGCGGATCGAAATCCAGATCGAGGTCGTCGGCCAAAGCGCGCAGCAGCGAAGCCTGATGCGGGGCGGCGCCGCGCGGGGCGCGGGCTAGGGCGATCAGCAGATCCAGGCGCTGCTGACCATCCGGTGAAACGCCGAAGATGTGCAGCCCGTCGCGAATCTGCATTTCCTTCAGTTCGCACAGATGGTTGTCCAGCTTGCGCAGGGCTTCGTCCTCGGACTCGTCGGCGGCGATACCGCAATCCTCGTCCAAGCCGCTGGTGCGGGTCAGGGCGACGATTTCGTCTCGCAGAACCTTCAGACGGCGCGGGTCAACCGCCGCCGCCTCGTAATATTCGTCCACAAGCTGTTCCAACTGGCGCAGCGGGCCATAGCTTTCGGCGCGGGTCAGCGGCGGCGTCAGGTGGTCGATGATCACCGCCTGAGCCCGGCGTTTGGCCTGAGTTCCCTCGCCGGGGTCGTTGACGATGAACGGATACAGATGCGGCAGCGGGCCGAACACGGCTTCGGGGAAGCATTCCTCGGACAAAGCCAGCGACTTGCCCGGCAGCCATTCCAGATTGCCGTGCTTGCCCATATGCACGACGGCGTCGGCGCGGAAGGATTCCCGCAGCCAGGCGTAAAAGGCCAGATAGCCGTGGGGCGGCACCAGATCGGGATCGTGATAGCTGGATGACGGATCGATGTTGTAGCCGCGCGCCGGCTGCACGCCCACGGCCACGTCGCCGAAACGCAGAACCGACAGCACGAAGCGTCCGCAATCTACCTCGCCGGTCCTGAAATGCGGATCGTCGGTGGGGGCGCCCCAGCGGGTGGTGACTTTTTCCCGCACGGCGGCGGGCAGGCTGTGGAAGAAGGCGTAATAGTCGGGCAGGGCCAAGCTTTCCCGTTCTTCGCGCAAATGCCGCCGGGTCAGGTCGTTGGTCGCGCCCTGCTGCACCAGGGTCATCAGGGCGGCCGAGTTTTCAGGAACGGTTCCGGTGCGGTAGCCGGCGGCGGACAAGGCCTTCAGTACCTCGACGGTGCCGGCCGGCGTGTCCAGCCCGACGCCGTTGCCCAGGCGCCCGTCACGGTTGGGATAGTTGGCCAGCACCAGGGCGATGCGGCGCTTGCCTTCGGGTTTGCGGCGCAGCTTGGCCCAATTGGCTGCCAGCCCGGCCATGAAGCTCATGCGGTCGGCGACGGGCTTGTAGGAAACGATGTCGCATTGCGTCGCTTCGTCGCGCCGGGCGGCGGTCTTGAACGAGACGGCGCGGCCGATGATGCGCCCATCCACTTCCGGCAGGGCGACGTTCATGGCGATATCTTTGGCCGACAGGCCGTTGGTGCCGGAACGCCACGCCGTTTCGGTCCCCCCCGAGAACACCACCTGAAGCACCGGGCAATCGGCGGCGGCGAAGGGCGTGTCCTGCGGGCGTCCCGGCGCCGCCACGGCGAAGCCGGTGGCGTTCAGAATGACGTCGGCCCCTTTAAGCCGCAGCAGTTCGCCGGCGGCGGCGGCGGAAACCGGATCTTTCAGGCTGGCGACGAACAGAGGCAGGACGTTTAGTCCTTTACCGCGCAACGCGTCGATCAGGGCGTCGACGGCGGCCGTGTTGCCCGCCTGCACCAGGGCGCGATAGACCACCAGGGCGGCGGCGGGGGCGCCTTCGCTCCAGGGCAGATCCTCCAGCGCCGTGCCGGGGGGATAGAGGCCGGCGGGCGGCAGGGGCGCCGGTTCGCGCCAGTCGCCCATGTCCTGACCGATCAGGCTGGCGGCATAGCGCAGGAATTGTCCGGCATTGCCCCGGCCGCCCTGCACCAGATATTGCCACAGGCGATGGGCGGCTTCGGGGGCGATGCTGGTCCAGGCCGCCAGTTCGGGGTCGGGCTGATCGTCGCCGGGCAGGAAGGCCAGGGGAATCCGGCGTTCGCGGCAAAGCGCGGACAGTTGTTCGACGCCGTAGCTCCAATAGCCGCGGCCGCCCAGCAGGCGCACCACCACCAGCTTGGCGTGGCGGACGACCTGATCGGCGTACAAATCCACCGACATGGGATGGGCCAGATGCAGCAGGCTGGCCAGCCGGACGCTCAGGGCCGGAGTGTCGCGGCCCCTCGCCTGGGCCAGGCAGGACAGCTCGGAATCGGCGGCCGACAGCACCACCAGATCGCCGGGCGTCTGGCCGAGGTCGACGGCTTCCGATCCGTCGTTGATGCTGCCGGGGCTGGCGGCGAGAAGGTGCATGGGTTAAAGGCCCGCGATCCCGGCGGCGATGGCGTCGCGGTCCAGTCCCTTCAGGCCGATCACCACCAGTTGCCCGGATTTGTTTTCCCCGGCTTTCCAAGGACGGTCGTAATAGCCCGAGATGCGGGTGCCCACGGCCTGAACCACATGGCGCATGGCTTTGCCGTCCACCGCCAGGAAGCCTTTCAGGCGCAGGATGTCGTGCGTCTCGATCACCGGCTTCAGACGTTCGACAAGCGCGGCGGGATCGGCCAGCGGCGGGACGGGAACGGCGAAGCTTTCCCAATCGTCGTGGTCGTGGCCTTCCTCGGTGTCGTGATGGCTGGGACGGGCGTGCAGATCGTCCTCGACGGCGGCGTCCAGTCCCAACAGGACGGCGGCGTCGACAACGCCGTGGCGAGTGGCGATAATCTTGACGCCGGGGCGCAGTTCGCTCTTCAGTGCGGCTTCCAAATCCGCCAGCTGCGCCTCGCTCAACAGGTCGGCTTTGTTCAGCAGCACCATGTCGGCGCAGGCCAGTTGGTCGTCGAACACTTCTTCCAGCGGGTTGTCGTGATCGGGCTGGGCCATCTGTTCCGGGGTCGAGGCGAAACGCCCGGTGGCGAAGGCCGGGCCGTCGACCACCGCCACCACGCCGTCCACTGTGACCTTGGAACGGATGTCCGGCCAGTCGAAGGCTTTGACCAGCGGCTTGGGCAGGGCCAATCCCGAAGTCTCGATGATGATGTGCTCGGGCGGGTTGGGCCGGGCCAGCAGCTTTTCCATGGTGGGCAGGAATTCGTCGGCCACGGTGCAGCACAGGCAGCCGTTGGCCAATTCGATGATGTCGTCTTCGGTGCAGGCGGGGGAACCGCAGGAGGCGAGAAGATCGCCGTCCACGCCGACATCGCCGAATTCGTTGACGATCAGGGCGATGCGACGGCCCCGGGCGTGGCCGAGCAAATGGCGGACCAGGGTGGTTTTGCCGGCTCCCAGGAATCCGGTGATGACGGTGGTGGGAATCTTGGCGAAGCGGCTCATTTCTCGTCTTTCAAAATCAGGGGGAGGCCGGCGGCGACGAAGGCTACCGTTTGACAGCGGGCGGCGACGATTTGGTTCAGCCGTCCGGCATGGTCGCGGAAGGCGCGGGCCAGGGGGTTGTCGGGAACGATGCCGAGACCGACCTCGTTGGCGACGAACACCACCGGGCAGGGCAGGCCGGGCAAGGCGGCGCATAAGGCGTCGGCGGCCGCGGTGACATCGGTTTCGGCCATCATCAGGTTGGATACCCACAGGGTCAGGCAATCCACCAGGACGGCGCGGCCTGGTTTGGCCTCGGCCTTCAGGGCGGCGGTAAGATCGAGGGGAACCTCGACGGTGATCCAGGGGGCCGGGCGGCGCGTCCGGTGCAGGCGCACCCGCTCGGCCATTTCATCGTCGTAAATCTGGCAGGTGGCCAGATAGACGGGTTGGGGCTGCCCGGCCAGCACGGATTCCGCATAAAGGCTTTTGCCGGATCTGGCCCCTCCCAGAACCAGGGTGAGCGGGGGTAGCGGGTGCTCTTGGAGCGACATATGGCGATCCTCCCTCCGAGGATGGTTGGCCGACCGTCTTCCGGGGAGGTCTCCTGGCTTCGGACTAATGACGGAGGGGGCGCCTTCCCGGCCCTGCGGCCAGTGGCGGAATGCCCTTCTCCTCGTCCTTCACAGTTGCGGGGGCAGCGTCGGCTTTCACCGAACTTCCCTGTCCCGGGACGGAAAGATTGGACCCTAGACGGTTTTCGGCGGAGGCTCAAGCTTTGCAAATCCCCACGGTCGGCGGGGGCAGTTAAAAAGGCACCTGATTGACGCCGACCACCCGCCAACCGCCCGGCACGGCGTCGATGCGGGTTATGGACAGGGGTTCGACGGCGAAGCGCAGGGCGGACTCCGGGTGAATGTCCAAAGCCAGGGCCAAAGCCGCTCGGATGCTGCCGGCATGGGCGACGGCGACGATGTCGCGGCCGGGATGTTCGCGGTTCAGGCGTTCGACAACGCGAGAGACGCGGCGGATGACGTCGGCGAAGCTTTCCCCGGCGGGCGGGGTGGTGGTGGCCGGATGATGCCAGAAAGCCTCCAGGTCCGGATCCTTGGCGGCGGCCAGCTCGTTCCAGGAATGGCCTTGCCAGCGGCCGAAATCCTGTTCGGCCAGATCGGGCTCGACGATGGCCGGCGGCAGCACCAGACCGGCGGCTTCCAAGGCGCCGATGGTCTGGCCGCAACGCATTAGTCCGCTTTCCACCAGCAGCGGGTTGCGCGGCAGGCGTTGGCCGAGAACCTGGAAGCAATCGGCGTCCGAGGTGTCGCAGGGCAAATCCAGATTGCCGGTGATGCGGCCCTCCGGGTCGGGAACGGGGGCGTGGCGCAGCCACCACCACTTCGTCGCCATGGCGGCGCTCATAGCGTCGCCGCCGCCGCCAGCAGGGCCGCAGCTTGGGCCACCTGTTCGGCGGTGCCCAGCACGTCGCCGGTCTGGCCGCCGATCTGGCGGAAGGCGACGTAGCTGACCAGGACCGCTCCGGCCACAGCGGCGGCGGCCATGGTCAAGGCGGTCCACAAGGGCAGCAGCAGCAGGGCGATCAGCAAGGAGCCCAGCAGGGCGGTTCCGGCATCCTCGCGCGTTGGCTGGCCGGCACCCTTGCCCAGGCCGTCCAGGCGGACGGGGGTCAGGATCAGCATGACGACGGGGATGATCGACCGTGAAAAGGCATGGGCGGTGATCAGTACGAAAGCCGCGGTGAACGATCCGTCCAGGCCGGCGATGGCCGCGCCGCGCAGCAGCAGGCTGATCCCCACCGCCACCACGCCGTAGGAGCCGATGCGGGAATCCCGCATGATCTCAAGCTTGTTGTGAATTTCCTTGCCGCCGCCGAAGCCGTCGGCGACGTCGGCCAGGCCGTCTTCGTGCAGACAGCCGGTGATCAGGATGCCGGCGGCCAGGGCCAGCACGGCGCAGACCGGCGGCGGCAGGATCAGGTGGGCTAGCATGTAGACCAGTCCGGCGCCGCCGCCCACCACCACGCCGACCAGGGGAAAGACGCGCATGGCGCGGCCCAGTCCGCCTTCGGGAAGGTCTCCCAGACGCGGCAGGGGCAGGCGGGTCATGAAGACCAGGGCGAGGTGAAGCTGGGCGATCAGTGTGTTCATGGCCGTTCTTATAAAACTCCTGCCGCCACGGGTAAACCTGGGCATTGCGCAGGGGCGTCATTCTTGCCATAACGAACCTGTTCCAGGTGCCCGCCGGTCCGGCGGGAGAATCGGGAAGGCGGTGCAAGTCCGCCGCGTGCCCAACGCTGTAAGGGGGATTTGCCGGGCATAGCCCACTGGCCGTCAGGCCGGGAAGGGGCTCGGCGAAGATGAACCCAAGCCAGAAGACCGGCCTGGAAACCATAGGGACGCCTTCGCGGACGGAAGGCAGGCCTGTCGACCTTCATGAGGGGACTTTCATGAAAGAGGTTACCGGTCTCGGCTCCATGGCCGAGCTTCGCGCATTGCTTTCCGCCATTCCCGGCCCCGACCAGGAAGCTCTGGCCAAATGGTCCGAGCGTGAACCCAATCTGACCAAGCCAGCCGGTTCGTTGGGTCGCCTGGAAGAGATCAGCCGCCACCTTTGCGCGTGGCAGGGCCGCCATCCGCCGCAGCTGGACAAGGTGCGGGCCCGCGTCTATGCCGGGAATCACGGCGTCGCCGAATTGGGCGTCTCGGCCTTTCCGGCGGTGGTCACTCAACAGATGGTGCTGAATTTCGCCGGCGGCGGAGCAGCTATCAATCAGTTGTGCAAAGCCTTCGGCATGGATTTGGCAGTCGAGTCTTTGGACCTCGACAAGCCGACCGCCGATTTCACCAAAGGTCCGGCGATGACCGAGGCCGAGTTCCTGCGGGCTTTCGCCGTCGGTTTGCGCGCCGCCGCGCCCGGCCTGGATCTGATGGTCATCGGCGAGATGGGCATCGGCAACACCACTTCGGCGGCGGCCATCGCTCATGCCCTGTACGGCGGCGAGGCCAGCGACTGGACCGGACGCGGCACCGGCGTCGACGACGAACGCCTGAAAATCAAGATCGACGTGGTGGCCAAGGGCGCCGTCACCAATCCCTCCAAGGATGGATTGGACGTTCTGCGCTGCCTGGGCGGGCGTGAGCTGGCGGCCATGGCCGGAGCCATTCTGGGGGCGCGTCTGTGGCGGATCCCGGTGATGCTGGACGGCTATGTCTGTTGTGCCGCCGCCGCCGCCCTGCACGCCGCCAATCCGGCGGCTCTGGATCATTGCATGGTCGGCCACGTCTCGGTGGAGCCGGGACATCAGGCTTTGCTGAAGCGTATCGGCAAGCGTCCCTTGCTGGATATGGAAATGCGTCTGGGCGAAGCCTCGGGCGCGGCTCTGGCCGTCGGCCTGCTGAAGGGCGCCGTGGCTTGCCACACCGGCATGGCCACCTTTGCCGAAGTGGGCGTGGCCGGTAAGGAGTAGGGATGCTGGACTGGGCGGAGACGATCTGGATTTCCCTGAGCTGGACTCAGCTTCTAGGAATCTGCGTCGTTTCCGTCCTGGTCTTGTGGCTGGGCGGGCATGCTCTGCCGCCGGTGCGGACGGCCAAGGGATGGGCCGAGATGCCGGTTCCTCCCGCCGTTCTGTTTCCGCTGATGGCCGACGCCCAGGGCCAGCTTTCATGGCGGCGCGATCTGGCGGCGGTCGATGAGCAGGCCGATGGCGGCTGGGCCGAAACCTATGCCAGCGGCGAGGTGATCCGTCTGCGCACCCTGGAAAGCCGTCCGTTCCGCCGGATCTCCCGGCGTTTCGTTTCCGATCGCGCGGACCAAGGCCGCTGGAGCGCGGACCTGACACCGCTTTCGGATGATCGCACGCTGGTGATGATCGAGGAACAGACGGACCTGTCCGGCCCTTGGCGGCGTTTGCGGTCCTGGCTGTTCAGCCACCCCAAGGAACGTTTGGAGCATTATCTGGCCGATCTGGCCGAGGCGGCGAAAAAGGCGGGGAAAGGGAAGCGCTGGCAATAGGCCGCTTTCGGTCCTATCTTCCCAGGCAACCCATTCACCGAAGATCCGGTTCCTTTCATGTCCCAACAGCGCAAAGCCGTCGTGCTTTTGTCCGGCGGCCTCGATTCCGCCACCTGTCTCGCCATCGCCAAGAATGAAGGCTTCACGCCGCTGGCTCTGTCGTTCCGCTACGGCCAGCGCCACAGCGTGGAATTGGAAGCCGCTCGCCGCGTGGCCAAGGCTATGGGCGCCGCCCGCCATTCCATCGCCGAGATCGACCTGCGGGCTTTCGGCGGGTCGGCCCTGACCGACGACATCGCCGTGCCCAAGGACCGCGCCGAGGCAGAGATGGCCGAGGACGGCATTCCGGTCACCTACGTGCCGGCGCGCAACACCATCTTTTTGTCCTACGCCCTGGCCTTGGCGGAAGTCGAACAGGCGCAGGACATTTACATCGGCGTCAACGCCGTCGATTACAGCGGTTATCCCGACTGCCGGCCGGATTTCATCGCCGCCTTTCAGGCCATGGCCAATCTGGCCACCAAGGCGGCGGTGGCCGACGGCCGCAAGCTGACCGTCCATACGCCGCTGATTGATCTGACCAAGGGCGAAATCATCCGTACCGGCCTGAGGCTGGGGGTCGATTACGGGCTGACCATCACCTGTTACGATCCGACGCCGGAAGGCCATGCCTGCGGGCGTTGCGATTCCTGTCATCTGCGTTTGAAGGGCTTCGCCGAGGCGGGCATCGCCGACCCGGCCCCCTATGTCTATCGGCCCCGCCGATGAGGCAGGCCGTCACCACGCTGCATGTGGCCACCAAGGGACAGGGTCTTTACGAGGTGACGCACGATGTGCGGCGCTGGGTGGCGGATCAGGGGGTGCGGACCGGCCTGCTGACGGTGTTTTTGCGCCACACCTCGGCCAGTCTGGTGATCCAGGAGAACGCCGACCCGGACGTGCGGGCCGATCTGGCCGATTTTTTCGCCCGTCTGGTGCCTGACGACGGGCGGCTTTACCGTCATGCCGAGGAAGGCCCGGACGACATGCCGGCGCATATCAAGGCGGCTTTGACCAGCGTGCAATTGTCGATCCCGGTGGTGAACGGGGGGACGGCCCTGGGAACCTGGCAGGGCGTCTATGTCTTCGAGCATCGTCAGGCGCCCCATGACCGGAGCCTGGTGCTGCATCTGCTGGGGGAATGACCGTGTCTTTGGCCGAACTGATGGCCGAGGCGCGGGCCTGCCGCCATTGCGCCGACCTGCCGCTGGGGCCGCGTCCGGTGCTGCGGGCCAGTCTGACCTCGCGGCTGCTGATCATCGGCCAGGCTCCAGGCACCAAGGTGCATGAGAGCGGAATTCCCTGGGACGATCGCTCCGGGCAACGGCTGCGGCAGTGGCTGCAGACGCCGCCCGAGGTTTTCTATGATGACAGCCGCATCGCCATCATTCCCACCGGGTTGTGCTATCCGGGGCGCGATCCCAGGGGCGGCGACCTGCCGCCCCGGCCCGATTGTGCGCCGCTGTGGCATCCCAGGCTGATTCCGGCGTTGCCTGGGATCGAGCTGATTTTGCTGGTGGGCATGCATGCCCAGGCCTTCCATCTGGGCAAAAGCCGCAAGGCGACCATGACCGAGACGGTGCGGAGCTGGCGGGACTACGGGCCGAAGCTGATGCCGCTGCCTCATCCCAGTTGGCGGACCACCGCCTGGGAGAAAGCCAATCCTTGGTTCGGTGACGAGCTGTTGCCCATCCTGCGGGCCAGGGTGGGCGAGTTGCTCCGGGCCTCGTCTTGAGGCGAAGCCCGGAGGCTTCTTTCTAGCGGGTCAGCAGACCGCGGGCCACCACCTGAGCCTGGATTTCCGCCGCGCCCTCGAAGACGTTGAGGATGCGGGCGTCGCACAGGATGCGGCTGATGGCGTATTCCTCGGCGTAGCCGTTGCCGCCGTGGATCTGCAGGGCATTGTCGGCGTTGGCCCAGGCGACGCGGGCGCCCAGCAGCTTGGCCATGCCGGCTTCGATGTCGCAGCGCTGATCGCTGTCCTTTTCGCGGGCTGAGAAATAGGTCAGCTGACGGGCGATCATGGTTTCCACCGCCATCCAGGCCAGCTTGCCGAAGACGCGGGGGAAGGCATAGAGCGGCTTGCCGAACTGGATGCGGTCCTGGGCATAGCGCATGCCGGTTTCCATGGCGCACTGGGCGACGCCGACGGCGCGGGCGGCGGTCTGGATGCGGGCGGACTCGAAGGTGGCCATCAGTTGCTTGAAGCCTTGGCCCTCCTCGCCGCCCAGCAGGTTGGCGGCGGGAACCTCGAAGCCGTCGAAGCCCAGCTCGTACTCTTTCATGCCGCGATAACCCAGCACCTTGATTTCGCCGCCGGTCATGCCCCGGGCGGGGAAAGGGTCGGCCTCGGTGCCGCGCGGCTTTTCGGCCAGCAACATGGACAAGCCCTTCCAATCCTTGGTGTCGGGATTGGTGCGGACCATCAAAGCCATCAGGTCGGAGCGGCTGGCATGGGTGATCCAGGTCTTGTTGCCGGTGACCTTGTAGGTGTCGCCGTCCTTGACGGCGCGGGTGCGCAGGCTGCCAAGGTCCGAGCCGGTGTTGGGTTCGGTGAAGACGGCGGTGGGCAGGATTTCACCGGATGCGATCAGCGGCAGATAATGCCGCTTCTGCTCCTCGGTGCCGCCCAGCCGGATCAACTCGCCGGCGATCTCCGAGCGGGTGCCCAGGCTGCCGACGCCGATATAGCCGCGCGACAGTTCTTCCGTCACCACGCACATGGCGGTTTTGCCCATGCCCAGCCCGCCGTATTCTTCCGGCAAGGTCAGACCGAACACGCCCAGTTCGGCCACCTGATCGACCACCTCGATAGGGATCAGTTCGTCCTTCAGATGCCATTCGTGGGCATAGGGGATGACCTGCTCTTCCGAGAAACGGCGGAACTGATCGCGGATCAGCTCCAAGGTTTCGTCATCCAGGCCGGCATCGCCCCAATGCTGGCCGTCTTTGATCAGTTCGGCGATGCGGGCACGCACGGCTTCGGTGTTGCCGTCGCGGCGCAGACTGCCGATTTCAGGAGTGTAAAGGCCGTGGCGGGTCTTGGCGTCCAGGCCGAAATCGCCCAGGCGGACCACTTCGGTCTGGCTCATGGGGATGCCGCCGAAGATCTGGTTCAGATATTCGCCGAAGGCACATTGCAGAATCAGTTTTTCCAGCTCGCCCAACTTGCCGGAGGCGGACAGACGCTCGGCCCAGCCGGACATCTGCGCCAGAGCCTCCACATAGGTGGACAGCCAGGCGAAACCGTGGGCCGAGAACTGATGCGCCTCCAGCAGGTCCGCATCGACTTTGCCGGCGGGGGCGACCAGGGCAGTCACGCCCTTGCGGGCGACGGCTTGAATCTCGCGGGCGTCGGCGGCGGCCTTGGCGCAGGTGGGCAGCAGGTCGGCGATCAGGATGTCCGAGGCGGTCATAAACTCTCTCCCGGCAAGGAGCTGGTGAAATCGGTCAGGCGATGAAGGGGCCGGATCGCTCCGGCCCCCTTTTCGTGCTTCGGGAGCTTAACCCTCGAAGCAGTCTTCCAGGGTGCGGCGGCCCGGCTTTTTGGCCTGGACCAGCACCGCCATGTTGCCCGGCTTGTGCTGGTTGGCCAGCATCTTCATGTGGGCGTTCGGAATGTCGTCCCACGAGAAGACTTCCGACATGCAAGGATCGATGCGGCGTTCGATCACCAGCTGGTTGGCCTGCGAGGACTGTAGCAGGTTGGCGAAGTGGCTGCCCTGAATGCGCTTCTGGCGCATCCACACGAAGCGGGCGTCGAAGGTCAGGTTGAAGCCGGTGGTGCCGGCGCAATAAACGACCATGCCGCCGCGCTTGACGACGTTGCACGACACCGGGAAGGTGGCTTCGCCGGGATGTTCGAAGACGAAATCGACATCGTTGCCCTTGCCGGTGATGTCCCAGATGGCCTTGCCGAATTCGCGGGTCCGCTTCATGTAGTCGGCGAACACCGCCGGATCGCCGTCGACGTCAGGCAATTGGCCCCAGCAATTGAAGTTCTTGCGGTTGATGACGCCCTTGGCGCCCAGACCCATGACGAAGTCGCGCTTGTCTTCTTCCGAGATGATGCCGATGGCGTTGGCGCCGGAAACCGAGATCAGCTGGATGGCCATGGAGCCCAGGCCGCCCGAGGCGCCCCAGACCAGGACGTTATGGCCGGGACGCAGGATATGCGGACGATGGCCGAACAGCATGCGGTAGGCGGTGGCCAGGGTCAGCACGTAACAGCCGGATTCTTCCCAGGTCAGATGCTTCGGGCGCTCCATGACCTGCTGGGCCTGAACGCGGGTGAACTGGGCGAAGGAGCCGTCGGGGGTCTCGTAGCCCCAGATGCGCTGGCTGGGCGAAAACATCGGGTCGCCGCCGTTGCACTCTTCGTCGTCGCCGTCGGTCTGGTTGCAATGCACCACGACTTCGTCGCCGACCTTCCAGCGCTTGACCTTGCTGCCGACCTTCCAGACGACGCCGGAGGCATCGGAGCCGGCCACGTGGAACTGGGCCTTGTGGTAGTCGAAGGGGCTGATCGGCTTGCCGAGAGCCGCCCAGACGCCGTTGTAGTTCACGCCGGCGGCCATCACCATGATCAGCACTTCGTGGGAGTCGATCTCGGGGGTCTCGACCACTTCGCACTGCATAGCGGTGTTGGGCTGGCCATGGCGTTCCTTGCGGATGGCCCAGGCGTACATCTTGGACGGCACGTGGCCGAGCGGCGGAATTTCGCCGATCTCGTACAGGTCCTTGATGGTTTGGCTGGGATGAAGCTGGGTCACCGGCGCCTGATCGGTCATCGTCTTCGCACTCCTATCTCACGGGACGGGGGAAGGTTGGCGTCCCGACGTGAAACCTGTTGAGGTGTTACCCCTGCCCGCTCTGGTCGGCGGTGTCGTCGGGGCGTGTCTGGTTTCGAGCTATAGCGTTTTGTTTCTTTCTTCGCAATGCACAAAATGATAGTTTGTTTCGTAAATGATGGATCGCGAGTAATTTTGATGCGCGATTTAGCCCTTTAACGCCATTCAGATGGCCCGAGAAGACCCGAAAAGTGGAGCCAGCGATGACCGACAAAACCGCCGCCACCGCCGCCAAAAGCGCCTCTAGCCGAGAGAAACCTTGGCTTTTCCGCACTTATTCGGGGCATTCATCGGCGGTGGAAACCAATCGTCTGTTCCGCACGAATCTTTCGCGGGGGCAGACCGGTTTGTCGGTGGCTTTCGACCTGCCGACCCAGACCGGCTACGACTCGGACCATGCCCTGGCGCGGGGAGAGGTGGGCAAGGTCGGCGTGCCGATCTGCCATCTGGGCGATATGAGCGCCCTGTTCGACGGCATTCCGCTGGACCAGATGAACACCTCGATGACCATCAACGCTCCGGCGCCGTGGCTGCTGTCGCTGTATATCGCCGCCGCCGAGAAGCAAGGCGCCGCCCGCTCGTCGCTGTCGGGCACCACCCAGAACGACATCATCAAGGAATATCTGTCGCGCGGAACCTACATCTTCCCGCCGGAGCCGTCGCTAAAGCTGACCACTGACGTCATCGCCTTCACCTATCGCGAAGTGCCGAAATGGAATCCGATGAACGTCTGTTCCTATCATTTGCAGGAAGCCGGCGCGACGCCGGAACAGGAGTTGGCCTACGCCCTGGCTACCGCTATCGCCGTGCTGGATCGGGTGAAGGCCTCCGGCCAGGTGCCGACCGCCGCCGAATTCGAGCAGGTGGTGGGCCGCATCAGCTTCTTCGTCAACGCCGGGATCCGTTTCGTCACCGAACTTTGCAAAATGCGGGCGTTCTGCGAATTGTGGGACGAAATCTGCCGCGAACGCTATGGCGTCGAAGACGAAAAGATGCGCCGTTTCCGCTACGGCGTGCAGGTCAATTCTCTGGGGCTGACCGAACAGCAGCCGGAAAACAACGTCTATCGCATCCTGCTGGAAATGCTGGCGGTGGTTCTGTCGAAAAACGCCCGCGCCCGCGCCGTGCAGCTTCCCGCCTGGAACGAAGCGCTGGGATTGCCGCGTCCTTGGGATCAGCAATGGTCGCTACGTTTGCAGCAGATCGTCGCCTATGAAACCGATCTGCTGGAATACGGTGATATTTTCGACGGCTCGGCCGAGATCACCCGCAAGGTCGAGGAGTTGAAAGCTCAGGCCCGCGAGGAACTGGCCCGCATCGACCAGATGGGCGGCGCCGTGCCTGCCGTCGAATCCAGCTATATGAAGCAGAAGCTGGTGGAGTCCAACAGCCGTCGTCTGAACGCCATCGAATCCGGCGAGCAGATCGTGGTGGGCGTCAACAAGTTCCCGGAAGGCGCGCCCAGTCCGCTGACGGGCGGCGACGGCGCCATCATGACCGTCGACCCGAAGGCCGAGGCCGAGCAGATCGGCAAGATCAAGGCTTGGCGGGAATCCCGCGAGGGCAAAGCCGCGGCGGCCGCCGTCGAAGCCCTGAAGTCCGCCGCCAAGGAAGGCCGCAACATCATGGAGCCGTCCATCGCCTGCGCCCATGCCGGCGTGACCGGCGGCGAGTGGGCCGGGGCGTTGCGTGAGGTTTACGGCGAATTCCGCGCCCCCACCGGCGTCGGCCGCGCCGCCGTCCACGGGTCCGGCGACAAGATGAAGGCGGTGCGCGACAAGGTCGAGACCGTCAGCGGCAAGCTGGGGCGCCGCATCAAAATGCTGGTGGGCAAGCCGGGTTTGGACGGCCACTCCAACGGCGCCGAGCAGATCGCCGTGCGTGCCCGCGACGCCGGTCTGGAAGTGGTCTACGAGGGCATCCGCCTGACGCCCGCCCAAATCGTCAATGCCGCCGTCGAAGAAGGCGTGCATGTGGTCGGTCTGTCGATCCTGTCCGGCAGCCATGTGCCGCTGGTGACCGAGGTGCTGGAACGCATGAAGGCGGCGGGGTTGGCCGATATTCCGGTGATCGCCGGCGGCATCATCCCGCCAGAGGATGAAAAGCTGCTGCTGGAGGCCGGCTGCGCCCGCATTTATACGCCCAAGGATTACGATCTGACCGCCATCATGGGCGACATCGTCGACATCGTCGACGGAAAGGCGGCCTAGGAATGGCCGAGGCCCCTCTTTCCTTTTGAGAAAAGGGGGGCTATTCCGGCAGGCGGAAATTTTCTCCGAAGCTGGAATCGTCGGGCAGGAAGAGCGCCCAGCCGCTTTTCTGGTCGATGATTTGGGCATGGGTTTCCAGAATATCCCCGGTGACCAGAACCAGATCGTCGGCGTCCAAATGCCCGCGAAGCTTTTGGGCGTAGTCTTCGGCCAATTCGCTGTTGTGCAGGCTGGTGACCAGTGCGCGCAGTCCATCCCGGATCATGTAGACATGCGTCGGGGGATCGCAGGCAAGATGCAGCGTTCGGATCATCAGTCGCGCCCTATCGGTGTTCTATTCGCTTATTATGCGCGAGTTTCTGCTTAATTTTCTATTATGGCGTCGAAGGGGATGCGCCCGTCGCGGTCTTCCACCTCGATCACCCAAAGGTCGGAATCGCGTATGACCTGACGGGAGATGTAGGCATCCGCCAGGGCTTCCTCCACGGGAACGGTTCCGGTGCCGCGCAGCCAGACCGGCTGGCCGTCGCCCCGGCGCACCTGGGTCAATACCACGAAGCCGCCGCCCAGCAAGTTCTGTTTGATCAGGATGGCTCCGGCGTCGGGGTCGCCCCGGCGCGCGACCATGGCCGGGATCGCCTGGCTGGCGCAGGCGCAGATGGCGGCCTGTACCCACAGCTTGGCCTTCAAGCGGGGTTCGCTGGTCATGATGCCGCCTTGCCGATGATTGTAGAACCCTGCATGCCCCCTCCGCGTTCGCCTTTCGGCGAGGCGGAGATTACTCCGCGTCGGGGCGGAAGAGAAGGTGCGGAAACAACAAAGGCCGCCCGAAGGCGGCCCGTTGTTCAAGAGATGGTGGGCGTTGCAGGGATTGAACCTGCGACCCCATCCGTGTGAAGGATGTGCTCTCCCGCTGAGCTAAACGCCCATCTCTCGGTTCCTGCGAAGCCGTCGGCTCGGCAAGGAAGGGCCGCTTTATACGGGGTGGCGCAAGGGCTGTCAAGCCTGTTGAGCGGCTGCCGCCCGGCGCGTTGAGCGCCCGGGAGTTCCGGCACGGAAAAGCCTGCCGGATCGGCGTTTCGCATCCGGCTGCCGCGGGACGGGGGTTCTGTGTAATCTTCCGCAATAAAGATTGAGTTGGCCTCCCGGCGGCTTTGTGGCAGTTTCGCGCCACACCGCAATATATTGATTCCCTGTCGTTCGGCGGAGCCCATGGCCCAGGAAAAAATCGCTGTCATCGTCCTTGCCGCCGGCATGGGCACGCGCATGAAGTCCAGTCTGCCCAAAGTGATGCATCCGGTCGCCGGTCGCCCCATGGTCAGCCATCTGCTGGATACCGTGTCGGCGCTGTCTCCGGAAAAGGTGGTGGTGGTGATCGGGCCCGGCATGGAGGTGATGGAGAAGACCGTCGCTCCGCATCCCTGCGTGGTGCAGACCGACCGTCTGGGCACGGCCCATGCGGTCGCCCAGGCCCGTGCGCGGCTGGAGGGCTTCGACGGCACGGTGCTGATTCTTTACGGCGATACGCCGCTGATCACCCTGGACACCCTGAAGGCCATGCTGGCGGTGCGGTCCTCAGCGGCCCGTCCGGCCGTGGTGGTGCTGGGCTTCGAGCCCAGGGACGGCGGCGAGTACGGCCGTCTGGTGGTTGGGGCTTCGGGGCTGGACGGCATCGTCGAGTTCAAGGACGCCACTCCGGAACAGCGGGCCTTGCCGCTTTGTAATTCCGGCGTCATGGCGGTGGACGGCAAGCGTCTGTTCGCCCTGATCGACAAGGTCGGCAACAAGAACGCCAAGGCCGAATATTATCTGACCGACATCGTCGCCCTGGCCCGCGCCGAAGGTGCGGCCTGCGGCCATGTGGAAGGCCATGAGGACGAACTGCTGGGCGTCAATTCCCGTTCCGAGCTGGCGGTGGCCGAGGCTCTGGTGCAAGCGCGCCTGCGCGAAGCGGCCATGGCCGGGGGCGCGACCCTGAGCGATCCTTCGTCGGTTTACTTTTCCTGGGACACCAAGCTGGGCCGCGACGTCAGCATTGAGCCGAACGTGGTCTTCGCGCCCGGCGTATCCATCGGCGACAACGTGGAAATCCGCGCCTTCTGTCACTTCGCCGGAGTCTCGGTGGCCGACGGCGTCGTTGTCGGTCCCTTCGCCCGTCTGCGTCCCGGCGCGGTGATCGGCGAGGGGGCGCATATCGGCAATTTCGTCGAGGTCAAGCAAGCCACGGTCGAGGCCGGCGCCAAGATCAACCACCTGTCCTATGTGGGGGACGCCCGCGTCGGCGCCGGGGCCAATGTGGGCGCCGGAACCATCACCTGCAATTACGACGGCTACAACAAACATTTCACCGACATCGGCGCCGGAGCCTTCATCGGCTCCAACTCGTCGCTGGTGGCGCCGGTGAAGATCGGCGACGGCGCCATTACCGGCGCCGGCTCGGTCATCACCAAAACCGTGTCGCCCAACGCCCTGGCGGTCGCCAGGGGGGCGCAGATGGAACTGCCCGGCTGGGGCGAGCGTTTCCGCGCCCGCCAGATTCAGGCCAAGGCGGACAAGAGCAGCAAGGAGTAAAGGGCATGTGCGGTATCGTCGGCATCATCGGCAAGGCCGAAGTGGCGCCCCTGCTGGTCGAGGGACTGAAGCGGCTGGAATACCGGGGCTATGATTCCGCCGGCATCGCCACCTTGGTCAACGGCCATATCGAGCGCCGCCGCGCCCAGGGCAAGCTGGTCAACCTGGAGTCTTTGCTGAAGACGCAGCCGGTGGCCGGCACCATCGGCATCGGCCATACCCGCTGGGCCACTCACGGCGTTCCCAACGAGGCCAACGCCCATCCCCACGCCACCGAATATGCCGCAGTGGTTCATAACGGCATCATCGAGAACTATCAGGAACTGCGGGCCGAGCTGATCGAGGCCGGGCATGTCTTCGAAAGCGACACCGACACCGAAGCCGTGGTGCAGCTGATCAGTTTCTATCTGAAGTGCGGCGAGTCTCCGGAGACGGCCACCGCCAAGACCTTGAAGCGGCTGCAGGGGGCTTTCGCGCTGGGTATCGTCTTCGCGGGCCGGCAGGACATGATGATCGCCGCACGGCAGGGCAGCCCGCTGGCCATCGGCTATGGCGACGGCGAGATGTATTTGGGCTCCGACGCCCTGGCCCTGGCGCCGCTGACCCAGAAATTGTCCTATTTGGCCGACGGTGACTGGGCGGTGCTGACCGCCGATTCCGTCACCATCTATGACGCCGACGGCCACGAGGTGAAGCGCGAAGTGCGCCAAACCGCCTATTCCGGCGCCATGATCGGCAAGGGCGAACACCGCCACTTCATGCACAAGGAAATCTACGAGCAGCCCCAGGTGATCGGCGACACGCTGAACACCATGCTCAATCCCTCCAGCCGCACCATCACCTTGAAAGAGATTCCGTTCTCGCTGGAAGGCGTCGAGAAGGTGACGATCATCGCCTGCGGCACTTCGTTTTATGCCGGCATGGTCGCCAAATACTGGATTGAGCAGTTGGCCCGCGTGTCGGTGGAGGTGGATATCGCCTCCGAGTTCCGCTACCGCGCCCCGGCCATGACCAAGGGCGGGTTGGCTCTGTTCATCTCCCAGTCGGGCGAAACCGCCGACACCCTGGCGGCGCTGCGCTATTGCCGCACCCAGGGGCAACATATCCTGTCCCTGGTCAATGTGCCGGAATCCACCATCGCCCGTGAATCCGACGCGGCTTTGCTGACCCAGGCCGGACCGGAAATCGGCGTGGCTTCGACCAAGGCCTTCACCACCCAGCTGGTGGCGCTGGCCTGTCTGTCGCTGGCTCTGTCCAAGGCCCGCAAAGCCATCGACCACGAGGCCGAGGCCCGCCTGTCCCAGGCTCTGGCCTCGCTGCCGGCCCGCGTCGCCGATGTTCTGGCCCACGACGCCAAGCTGCGCCTGATCGCCGAGGATGTCGCCTCGGCCCGGGACGTGCTCTATCTGGGCCGCGGCACCGCTTATCCGATCGCCCTGGAGGGCGCCCTGAAGCTGAAGGAGATCAGCTATATCCACGCCGAAGGCTATGCCGCTGGCGAATTGAAGCATGGTCCCATCGCCCTGATCGACGAAAAGGTGCCGGTCATCGTCATCGCTCCCTCGGACGAGTTGTACGAAAAGACCGCCAGCAACGTCCAGGAAGTGGTGGCGCGCGGCGGCAAGGTAATCTTCCTGTCCGATAAACAGGGGGTAGCCCGTCTGGGCGTCAAAGCGGTGACGGTGGAATTGCCCAACGTCGATTCCTTCGTCGCCCCCATTCTTTACGCCATTCCGGTGCAGCTGTTGGCCTACCATGTCGCCGTGGCCAAAGGCACCGACGTCGATCAGCCCCGCAATCTAGCCAAAAGCGTCACGGTGGAATAGGCCGGCAGGGCGTCACTATAGTTGTTGTGCCGTGACGAAATAGTTTCATACTCGACGAAATAGTCTCATCTTCGGTCTGTTTTTGATCCCGGCTCGTGAGTGAACACTGGCCGGGATTTTTTTATTACTATGGGCTCATGGTGAGGCTGGTGCGAGGGAGGTAAAATAAATTGCGATATACGCGTTTAAATTTACGCATGTTCACCATATGTTCTTATCGTCGCGTTTGGCGGATGTCAGAGGTGTTGGTCAATTCCTTGATTGCTTGTTGGACGACCTTTGTTTCCACGCCAGACCCTTGATAGAAAAGAGGTATAGACGGAGCGCGGTCAGGATTGGTTTGCCGGTTCGGCGATTGCTGTTTACGGCTGCGTCCCGCATGTCTCGAACAACAATGCGCGAATCCAGCGATGGCCGGGGTCGCGGTGGGTTCGTTCGTGCCAGGCCGCGACTTTCGTAAAACCGGGAATTTCCACTGGCGGAGAGAACAAGATCAAGCCCTGGGCGGCGGTCATCAGGCGTTTGGGGGCGACGGCGATCAGGTCGGTGGTTCTCAAGACTTCGACCAGCACCAGAAAGCTGGTCACGGACAAGGCGACGCGCCGGCTACGGCCGATTTTGGCCAAGGCCTCGTCGGTGACGCCCCAGAATCTTTCGCCCGTATAGGACACCAGGGCGTGATTCAGCGAGCAGAAAAGATCAAGAGACAATGTGCCGCCGGAGCCATTGGGGTGATCCTGCCGCAGGGCGCAGACATAACTTTCATCGAATAACCGGCGGGCATGCAGGTCGGGCGGTGTGGTTTCCGGCGTCAGCAGCGCCAGATCGAGGTCTCCGTGTTCCAACAGGGTTTGAGCGCGGTCGTTCTCGACCGGCCGCACCGCCACGCGGATGCCCGGCGCCCGGCGGCTCAAAGCCGACATGAAGGGAACCACGACGGCCTGCAAGGCGTAGTCGGTGGCCGCCAGGGTGACGGTGAAGCCGGCTGTCGCCGGGTCGAAGACGGACGGCTGCAACAGGGCTTCGATCTCGCTCAACACCAGCTTGACGGGGCCGGCCAGGTCCAAGGCGCGCTGAGTGGGAACGATGCCCCGCCGGCTGCGGACGAACAAGGGGTCGTCGAAGCTTTCCCGCAGCCGGGTGAGCATGCCGCTGACGGCGGGCTGAGTCAGCGCCAGCCTGGCGGCGGCACGGGTCACGCTGCCTTCGTCCAGCAAAGTGTCCAGCGTCTTTAGAAGATTGAGATCCAGGCTTTTGATATCGCGCATGCTTATGGGTAAAATCCAAAAAGCTGATTTGTCTTATGTCTGTGTATGCCTCATCTATCGGGAAGTCGAGAAAAACGACGCCGCCGTCGTTGTGGCGCTTGCGTCGAAATGGATGGATGCGATGAGCGAGATTATTTGGCCTGAGCATTATCTGCCGGGTTTGACCGACAATTATGTTTCCAACGAAATCACCGTGGCCGGATTGAGCGTCGCCGACGTCTGGCCGCAGATTGACAACACTACGGCTTGGCCGACTTATTACGGCAACGCCTCGGAGATTCGTTTTCACGATGGTTCGGGGCCGACTCTGAGCAAGGGAGCCCGCTTCCGCTTCACCACCTTCGGTTTCCCGGTCGAAGCCGAGGTGACGGAATATGTGCCGCCTGCCGAAGGACAGCCGGCGCGCGTGGCCTGGCACGGCTGGGTCGAGGGAGACGCCGAACACCGTCTGGACGTCCATCATGCCTGGCTGTTCGAGAATTTGCCGGGCGGCCGGGTACGGATTCTGACGCAGGAGACCCAGAACGGCAAACCGGCCTGCGATTTGGCCGGCAGCAAACCCAATCCCATGCTGAACGCTCATCAGGACTGGATCGACGGTCTTGCCGCCGCTGCCAAGCGGGCCTGTTCCTGAGCGGATTTTTCTTATGGAGTCTGACCCATGACCGGCACTCTCAAGATTCTGATTATCCTCACGTCGCACGCGGTGATGGGGAATACCGGTCACCCGACAGGAGTCTGGTTCGAGGAATTGGCGACGCCTTATTACGCTTTCATCGACGCTGGGGCCGACGTGGACATCGCCTCGATCGACGGCGGCAAGGTGCCGGTGGACCCGGCGTCCCAATCGGCTTCGGCCCAACCGGCCAGCGTCGCCCGCTTTCTCAAGGATCCTGCGGCCATGCGCAAGGTCGAGCATTCCCTGAAAATCGACAGCTTGAAGGCGGATGGCTATGCGGCGGTGTTTCTGCCCGGTGGTCACGGCACCATGTGGGATTTGCCCGGCAGCACCGCTTTGGCCGATCTGCTGTCCAGCGCCTGGGACGGCGGCAAGGTTGTTGCCGCCGTCTGTCACGGCCCCGCCGGGTTGGTGAACGTCAAGGACGCCCAGGGGCGGTCGATCGTCGCCGGCCGCCGGGTCAGCGCCTTCACCAATGCGGAGGAGATGGCGGCGGGCTTCGACAAGGTCGTGCCCTTCATGCTGGAGACACGCATCCGCGAGTTGGGTGCGACTTATGTCAGCGGACCCGATTTCCAGCCTTTCGCTGTTCGTGACGGCAAGCTGGTGACAGGCCAGAATCCGGCCTCGTCCGAGGACACGGCGCGCTTGACCTTGCAAGCGGTCAGGGAGTGAGGATCGCCGCCGCAGAAAGGCCGCCGCCATATCTTTGGCGGCGGCTTTTGGTGTTTTCGCCACCGCGAGGGTCGCAGCATGAGCATTGGCCTCGCGCACCGTTCAGCCGGTCGCTGTCCCTGCACGAAAGAGCCTTGGGAGTGCCGTGCGAGGCTATAGCGGCGCCGAAGATGGAGGCGCCTTTGATTTTATTTTTCAGACCGGAAAGGACCGATGATGTCGGCATTGTTTACTCCGTTTAAGCTGAAGGACGTGACTTTGCGCAACCGCATTGCGGTGCCGCCCATGTGCCAGTACAGCGCCGTCGATGGCCTGACCAACGACTGGCATTGGGCGCATTACGCCGGCATCGCCCGCGGCGGCGCCGGGCTGGTGATCGTCGAGGCCACCGCCGTCTCGCCGGAAGGCCGCATCACGCCGGCCTGCGCGGGCTTGTGGAACGACGCGCAGGCGGACGGGATGGCGCGTATCGCTTCGGCCATCAAGGCGGCGGGAGCCGTGCCCGGCATTCAGATCGGCCATGCCGGGCGTAAGGCCAGCGCCAACCGTCCCTGGGAGGGCGACGACCATATCTCCGAGTCCGACCCGCGCGGCTGGCAGACCATCTCGGCGTCGGCGACGGCCTTCGGAGGGCAGCTGTCCAAGGTGCCGCGCGAGATGACGGTCGAGGATATCGCCCGCGTGAAGTCCGACTTCGTGGCGGCGGCCCGGCGCGCCCGGACAGCCGGTTTCGAGTGGTTGGAATTGCACTTCGCTCACGGTTATCTGGGGCAGAGCTTCTTCTCGACCTATGCCAACCAGCGTAGCGATCAATATGGCGGCGATTTCGCCGGGCGCAGCCGCTTTCTGCTGGAAACCTTGGCGGCGGTGCGCGAGGTCTGGCCGGAAAATCTGCCGTTGACCGCCCGTTTCGGCGTCATCGAATATGACGGCCGCGACGAGGAAACTTTGGCGGAATCCATTGAGCTGGTGAAGGCTTTCCGCGAACGGGGACTGGATATGCTGAACGTCAGCGTCTGCTTTTCCACCCCCAATGCAGATATTCCCTGGGGACCGGGCTTCCTGGCGCCGATCGCCCAGCGGGTCCGCCGTGAGACCGGCTTGCCCGTGGCGTCGTCGTGGGGCATCGAATCGCCGGTCATCGCCGAGCGGGTGGTGGCCCAGGAACAGATGGATCTGGTGATGATCGGTCGCGCCATGTTGGCCGACCCCCATTATCCCTATCGCATGGCCCTGGCCTTGAGTGTTGCAAAACCGTCCTGGGTTCTGCCTGCGCCCTATGCTCATTGGCTGGAACGCTACCGCCTCCATCAGGCTGACTGACGAAGGCGCGGGGCGGGCAGGCCGCCGAGGCGCCGCTGACTAGCGTCGTTCCTCGGGCGGTCTGTCCGACGCCAGCATAGCCAGGACGTTCATGGGCTGAAGTTTCGAGGCGGCGGCGATCTCGGAGACCGATTGGCTCTCGTCGGCGGTCACGCCTTGGGTCTTCAGAAGGGCCACCGCCTGATCCGGGCTTTTGCCGAAAGCGACGGCGGCATCGCCGAGACTGGCTTTCTGCAGGGCGACGATGATGGACTTGGGGCCGCCCTGGACCGCGGGTGCGGCGCTTAGGCCGGTAAAGAGGATCGACGCCGCCAGAATGACGGTGAAAGCCGACAGGGACGGACGCTTGCCGATATAGCCCGCCAGGCTTTTCCAGTGGCGGGCGGCATGCCAGCCGCCGATGGCGACAAAAAACAAACCAAGCCATTCATGGGCCGTGTGGAAAATGTTCTGTTCGAGATGAAAGAACAGAGCGACACCTGAAACCGCCACGATCATGAAAAGACCGGTGGCGGCGGGGGTGACGATCTCTCGCATGGTGAACTTCATTGTCTTTGCCTTATTCCTGATGCCCGCCGGTGATGATAAAGCGGTATGAGGCATAAGGTTTGTCTCGTTCGTGCGGCTGTGTTTCCATTTGTAACCGGCCAAGCCCTTGCGACAATCAGGTACAATTTTTCCCAGGGAGCCCAGGGCGTTTCCGCGCATAGTAAAAGCGCGGAGGAGGCAGATGATGGAAAAAGTCCCGCATATTCTGGTGGTCGACGACAGCAGGGAAATTCGTGAGCCGCTGGCGAAGTACCTGACCAAGATGTCCTTGCGGGTGAGCGTCGCGGGAGACGGCAAAGCCATGCGCCAGATTCTGGCGGGGGCGGCCATTGATCTTGTCATTTTGGACGTGATGCTGCCGGGCGAAAGCGGGCTGGAGCTTTGCCGCGATCTGCATGAAAGCGGCACTCCCGTCATCATGCTGACGGCCATGACCGAAGAGGCGGACCGGATCGTCGGGCTGGAAATGGGAGCCGACGATTACGTCTGCAAACCGTTCAGCCCGCGGGAATTGCTGGCCCGCATCAAAGGAGTTCTGCGCCGGGCCGGGCCGGGGCGGAGCCAGAGCAACTCTCTGGCCGGCAAACGGGTCCGCTTCGATAAATGGGTCTTCGACCTGACCAGCCGGGAACTGGTCGGTCCGGACGGAGTCAGCATGGCCTTGAGTGCCGCTGAATTCCGTCTTTTGGAAGTTCTGGCGGAACGGCCCGGCCAAACCCTGAACCGGGATCAGTTGCTGGATCTGAGCGTCGGCCGGGCGGCCGAGCCCTTCGACCGCAGCATCGACAACATCGTCAGCCGCCTGCGCAAGAAGATCGAGGACGATCCCAAGACGCCGCGCATCATCAAGACGGTCTGGGGCGAAGGCTATTGCCTGTCGGTGCCGGTCGAAGAGGCAGGGGCGCGATGACCATCCTGCCGAAGCGGATCTTTCCGCGATTGGTCGTTCTGCTGCTGGTGGTCACCGCCTTGTCGCAGGCGTTCAGTCTTCAAGAGGCGTTGGAAGGGGGGCACCGTACCCACAGAAGTTTGGTGCGCAGCCAGATATTCGAACAGGTGGAGGCGACGCTGCGGCTTTTAAGCTTCACTCCGTCCGTGGACTGGCGGACGACGCTGGATCATCTGAGTCTGGCCGATCTTTGCTATTCCCTGACCTCGGCGCCGCAGGTGGCGGGAGACAACGTCGCCGCCGACCGCGTCGCCCAGCGGCTGCAAAATCTGCTCGGGCCTTACAGCAGCGGGGCGTCCCGGCTGGCGATCCTGGAAAAACCGACGGCGGCTTGCGACGCTTACGTGCCTGTCAGTGGCATACCGTTCAACGGCAGGCCGAACCATCATCATGCTTTCAGCGGATTGGTGATTTCCGTGCCTTTGGCGGATGGGCGCTGGCTGAACGCCAATGCCCGTCTGGTCATACCGTCCATCTGGGAGAGTCTGCCGATTTTATCCATCCTCAGCATGCTGGCGGCGACCATTCTGGTGGTTTTCTGGGTGGTCAGCCATGAAACCCGCAGCCTGCGGCGTCTGGCCTCGGCCGTTGAAGGTTTCGGCCGAGGGCAGACGGTCGCCGACGTGCCGGAAACCGGTCCCAGCGAGGTCGTGGGGCTGATCCGTGCCTTCAACACCATGCAGGACCGCCTGACCCGTTTCATTCAGGACCGCACCCGGCTTTTGGCCGCCATCAGTCATGATCTGCGCACGCCTTTGACCAGTCTGCGTCTGAAAGCCGAATTGCTCGACAACAGTGAAGTGGCCGATCAGATGATCTCGACCATCGAAGAGATGGGGGCGATCGTGCAGTCGACGCTGGATTTCGCCCGCACCGAGGCCAAAGCCGAAGCGAACCGCAGCGTCGATCTGACCTCGCTGGTCGACAGTCTGGTCGAGGACATGGCGGAGCTGGGGCAGAGCGTGCGTTTCGAGGAATCGCCGCGGATCAATGTGCAGTGCCGGCCGACGGCCATTCGCCGGGGTGTGCGCAATCTGATCGAGAACGCCATCCGCTATGGCGGCAGCGCCTTGGTCCGCTGCCGCGTCACCCAGGATTTCGCCATCGTCGAAATCGATGACGAAGGACCGGGGATTCCCCCAGAGTCCTTGGCCGAGGTGATCAAGCCGTTCGTGCGCCTGGAGGGATCGCGCAATTCTGCGACCGGCGGGGTCGGGCTGGGATTGGCGATCGTCAACGATATCGTCGCCGCTCATGGCGGCAATCTGATCTTGGAAAACAAGGTCAAAGGGTTGCGCGCCACCCTGCGCATCGCTTTGCCGCAGCCCCGACCTTAGTATTAGAATTATGTATTTATTTGTCGTGGCAGCACGGCTGTTACGTATTGCTACAATTTCAGAACAGGGCTGACAAACTTTAAGGCGTCTGATGCCATAGGTTGTCCGTATTGGTTTTTCACAATGTGCGGACAGTTTCGACATGAAAAAACATTTTTCCATGTTCGCGGTCTCGGCGCTGATTTTCGGTTCGGTCATGGGATTCGTCACGGCGGTTGCCGCCGCCGACCCGATTGCGGATCGCGTTCATGGCTTCAAGGCCAGCAAGCATTCGGTCGAAGACATCAAGGACGACCTGAATGCCGGAGACATTCTTGCCATCAGCGCGTTGGCCAATTCTTTGGCGGATTTCGGCGCCCGCATTCCCAGTCTTTTCCCGCCGGGCAGCAATCAGGGCAAGACCGACGCCCGCAGCGAAATCTGGACGAATTTTCCCGATTTCGAGGGGAAGGCGAAAACCTTTGAAACCAGCGCCCGGGAATTGGCCGACCTGACCAAGACCGGTACGGCCGATAAGGCGCAGGTGGCCGGCACGTTCGCCAAGGTGGTGGACAGCTGCAAGTCCTGTCATCGGTCCTACAAGGAAGATTGACTTTGCGCGGTTTGGCGACCACGCGCCTCAAGATTTGGGACATGCCGGTCAGGCTGTTTCATTGGGCCCTGGTGGCGGCCTTTCTGCTCTGCGGCGTCAGCGGCTTCCTGGGGCGCATGGAGCTTCACGCCCTGGCGGGCGAAGCCGTTCTGGCGCTGGTGCTGTTTCGTGCCGGGTGGGGATTGGCCGGCAGCCAAACCGCGCGTTTCAGCGATTTCGTCAAAGGGCCGTCGGCGGTGCTGGCCTATCTGCGCGATCATCGCTCCCATCGGATCGGCCACAACCCCCTGGGCGGCTGGATGGTGGTGGCGCTGTTGGCCGTGCTGGCTTTGCAGGCCGGTTTAGGCTTGGCGGGCAATGACGATGTGCTGTTCGATGGGCCTTGGGCGCATCTGCTGCCGAAGCGGATGTCCGATGCCGCTACGGGCTTTCATCGTGTCTTGGTCTGGGGCTTGATGGCGATGGCGGCGGCGCATGTGCTAGCGGTAATCGTCCACCGGATTTTCTTTCAGGAAAACCTTGTCTGGCCGATGATCGCCGGCTGGAAGACGGTGACGGTCGAAGACGCGGCAAAAAAGTCTATTCCGGCCAACCCGCTCCGGGCGCTGGCGGTTGCCGCTGCCAGCTTGTTTCTCGTGTGGTGGATGATTTCCGCTTCCTGATCAGGCGGGCGGCCGGGACCGCTGCTGCGGCTCCGGCCTTTCTCTCGGCCCTCAGACTTCACGGACGGAGGTCTCGGTCGCCACCAGAACCGGGCAGGGAGCCTGTTCGAGAATGGAGGCGCAGGTCGAGGAATCGAAGAGTCGCTCCCAGAAAGACAGGTGCCGGTGCCCGACGACGATCAGATCGGCGCCGATGACGCCGGCCTGATGGATGATCGTTTGTGCGGAATTGCCGAAGGCGACATGCCCCTCGGCGGCGACGCCGCGTTCGCTCAAATAGGCCGTGCCGGTCTTGACCGTGTCGTGGGCGCGCACGTCCAAGCTTTCGACGGAAAGATCGGTGGCTCCGGCCATGCCGCCCGAGACGGCGGGCAAAGGATCGATGACGCTGACGACGTGCAGTTTGGCGCCGCTTTCCGTCCGGAAGAGCGTCAGGGCAAGATCCAGCACCTGGGTCGTCTGCTCTCCGCCGTCGATGGCCACGAGAATGGTTTTGAAATTCATGATGACGTTCTCCCGTTAATGCGCGCCGCCGGCATCGGCGGAGGCGCTGCCGTGGCGGACTGGATGCGACAGCCAGATCAGGCCGATCAGGCCGATGAACAATGCGCCGGAAATCCAGAAAAGATCGGTGGCGGACATGATAAATGCCTGGTGCATGATTTCGTTGTCCAATAGGCCGTAGACCTGTTCCGCCGTCAGATGAAGGCTGCGGGCCATGTTTTCGAACTGCGCCGTTTCGGCCGAGAACGGCGTGACGCTTTCCGTCATATAGGCGTGGTGACGGGTGGCGCCGTCCTCCCACAGGGTGCTCCAGACCGAGGCGGCGAACGATCCGGCCATGATGCGTGAAAAGTTATAGAGGCCCGATGCCGCCGGGATGCGTTGAGGCTCCAGCCCCGACAGGATCACCGTGGTCAGCGAGATGAAGAACGTCGCCATGGCCACGCCTTGAAGCAGATGGGTGGCGGCGATGTCGCCGGGAGCGACGTCGGGGCTGAAGGTGCCACGCCAGAAGCCGCAGCCGGCGAATACCAGAAAGGCGATGGTGGCGAAAAGCCTGGGATCGACCTTTGAGATGTTCTTGCCGACGACCGGCGACAGGATGACGGCGAAGATGCCGACCGGCGCGGTCACCAATCCGGCCCAGGTGGCGGTATAGCCCATGGTGCGTTGAAGCCACATGGGAATCAGCACCAGATTGCCGAAAAAGGCCGCGTAACCGATGGTGATGGCCAGGGTGCCCGTGGCGAAATTCCGCCTCTTGAACAGGCTCAGGTCGACGATGGGATGGGCCTCGGTCAACTCCCAGATGACGAAGAAGGTGAAAGCGATGATGGCGACGACGCTCAAACCGACGATGAACGAGGAATTGAACCAGTCCAGTTCCTTGCCCTTGTCCAACAGGATTTGAACGGCGCCGACCCAAATCACCAGCAGCCCGAGGCCGATCTTGTCGATGGGCAGGCGGCGGGTTTCACTTTCCCGGCCTTTCAGGACGACGAAGCTGAACCAGGCCGACAGCAGGCCGATGGGAACGTTGATGTAGAAAATCCACGGCCATGAAACGTTGTCGGTAAGCCAACCGCCGAGAACCGGCCCCATGACCGGGGCGACCACCGTGGTCATGGACCACAGGGCGATGGCCATGCCGGCTTTGGCTTTCGGGTAGCATTGCAGCAGCAGGGCTTGCGACAGGGGAATCATCGGCCCGGCGACCAGACCTTGCAGGGCGCGGAAAGCCAGCAGGGTTTCCAGATTGGTGGCGACGCCGCACAGAAGCGAGGTCAGGGCGAACAGCAGGACCGAGCCCAGGAACAGGCGCAATTGCCCGACCCGCATCACCAGCCAGCCGGTCAGCGGCACGGCGATGGCGTTGGAGACGCCGAAAGAGGTGATGACCCAGGTGCCTTGGCTGGCGCTGACCCCCAGGTCGCCGGCGATGGTGGTCAGCGCCACGTTGGCGATGGTGGTGTCCAGCACGTTCATGAAGGTCGCCAGCGACAGGGCGACGGTCGCCAAGGCGAGCCGTCCGCCGGTCAATGGAGGAAATGGGAGCATGGCGCGTCTCCGGCCGTCAGTTCGAGGTGTCGGCCACGCCGTTGCCGCCGCTTTGGGCGATCAGGCCGTCGATCAGGTGGTCTGCCTCTTTATCCAGGTCGGCGAAGACGGTGGTTTCCGCCACGGTTTCCTTTTGCCGGCCGGAGGAAAGCTGAGGACCGCTCAGATCCTTGACCGTCACATCCACTTCCATGGACAAGCCGATGCGCAAGGGGTGGGCTTTCAGTTCTTCGGGGTCGAGGGCGATGCGCACCGGAAGCCGCTGCACCACCTTGATCCAGTTGCCGGTGGCGTTCTGCGCCGGCAGCAGGGAAAAGGCCGAGCCCGTTCCCGCCGACAACCCGACCACCTTGCCGTGATAGGTCACGCCGCCGCCGTAAAGATCGGCGGTCAGGGTTGCCGGTTGTCCGATCCGCATATCGTTCAGCTGGCCTTCCTTGAAATTGGCGTCGACCCAGACCTGATCGAGGGGAACCACGGCCATCAGCGGCGTGCCCGGAGTGGTGCGCTGGCCCACCTGCACGGCGCGGCGGGCCACCTGTCCGGAAACCGGGGCGGGCACGACGGTGCGCCGCCAGGCCAGATAGGCCTCGCGCAGTTGCGCGGCGGCCAAGGTGACGCGGGGATGGCTGGTCAAGGTGGTGTTGTCCACCAGGACGCGATTGGCCTCAAGCTGCTTGCGGGCGCTGGTCACCTGTGACATGGCCTGCTGCACGGCGTCGCGGGCATGTTTTAACTCTTCGGTGGAGACGGCGCCGGTGTCGGCCAGCCTTTGGCGGCGCGCCAGATCTTCCTGCATGCGGGCCAGATTGGTTTCCTGCAGCGAGACGGTGGCGGCCAGGGCGCCGTCGTTGCTGTACAGGGCGCGGACTTCGCGCACGGTCTGGGCGAAGTGGGCCTTGGCCTGATCCAAGGCCAGCTTGGTGTCGGCCTGATCGATCGTGACCAGCGGCTGCCCCGCCTGGACGAAATCGGTGTCGTCCGCGCGGACGGCGACGACGGTTCCGGCGATCTGGGGCGACACCTGGATCACGTTGCCGGAAACATAGGCGTCATCGGTGGTCATGTTGTAACGCCCGACGCTGAACCAATAAACGCCGTAGGCGGCGCCGATGGCGGCGAACCCGATGGCGGCGGCGGACATCAGAAGCTTGCGCCGGCCATTGCCGGAAGCAGGCGGGGCTGCGGGGGTGGGAGTGTTCGACATGGGGGTTTTCCTGTTCGGAAGAAGGTCTATGAATTGGGAACGGTCTGGGGCGCGAAGCCGCCGCCCAGGGCGTGGGCCAGGGCGATCGACAGGGCGTATTGGCGGTTCCAGGAGTCGGCCACCTTGCGCCGTTGGGCGATCAATTCCCCTTCCGCCGACAGCACGGTCAGATAGTTGGTCAGCCCCTCGCGGTAACGCAGCACGGCCAGGCGGTAAGCCTGCTCCAGATGCGCGACGGCCACCCGTTCCTGGGCCAGGGCGTCCTGATTGGCCTGCCACGAGGTCAGTTGGGCGACGATGTCCTGCAAGGCGGAGAGAACGGCGCCGTTATATTGCTCGATTTCGATATCCAGGCTGGCGGTGTCCTGGGCGAGATTGCTGCGCAGCCGTCCGGCATCGAAGATCGGCAAGGTGATGGCCGGTCCGGCGCCGTAAGTGCGGCTGGCGGCCACCAGGAATTGGTCGAGGCCGATGGATTGCAGGCCGACGAAGGCCTTCAGATTGATGTTGGGATAGAATTCGGCCTTGGCGGCGTCGATGCCGTGCGTGGCGGCCTCGATGCGCCAGCGCCGTGCGACGATGTCGGGGCGGCGCCCGATCAGTTCCGCCGGCAGGGCCGACGGCAGCCCGATGGCCGTGTTCAGATGCAGCGCCGGGCGCTGGATCGCCGTTCCCCGGTCGGGGGACGCGCCGATGAGAACCGCCAGGGTTTGCCGCAACAGGGCGATGCGTTCCTCTCCGGCGGTGATTTCGGCCTGGGCGGCGGCGATGGCGGCTTCGGCTTGCTGATTTTCGATGTCTGTGACCAGGCCGGCGCCGGACAATTTCGCCGATAATCCTTGAATCTCCTGCTTCTGGCGCAGCAGTTCGCGGCTGATGTCCAACTGGTCGTATTCGGTGGCCAGCCGCGTATAGGCCTGGGCGATGGCGGTTTCCAGTTCCAGCCGGGCGGCTTGGGCTTCGACTTCGCTGGCGTGCAAGCCGCCCAGGGCGGCGCGGTATTCGGCTTCGTGCCCGCCCCAGATATCAAGGTCGTAGCTGCCGTCCAGCGACATGCGGTCGTCGCTGCGGGTGTTGCCGGCATAAGGAGCCGGGTACAGGCCGTTGTTGGTGAAGCGCTCGCCGGTGACGGAGCCCGAGGCGTTGACCTGGGGATAGAGCTGCGACCGGCTGAGGCCGGCCTGGGCGGCGGCCTTGCGGATGCGGGCCTGCGCCGCTTTCAGGGTCGGGCTGTCCTTCAGGGCTTCGGCGATCAACTGATCAAGCTGCCTATCCTGATATCCCGCCCACCAATCCTGGGTCGGCCAGGGAGCGTTCTTGGCAATTCCCTGGCTGCTCTGCTCCAGCGCCAACCGATCGGCGTCGATTTTTCTGGATTCGCTTTGAATGCCATCCCAACTGGCGCAGCCTGCAAGCAGCAGAACGGCGACCGGGGTGGCCAGCAAGGATGTTTTATTCATGGGTTCGGCTCGTTCTGTGTCGTTGTTAAGGCTGTTACTGCCTAGGCAGTTAATTCCACAAAAAAATTAGTGCTGCTCGTCGACGAGGTTGGCGATCATCCGGTCCAGCATGGATTGCAGCAGCTCGATTTCTTCGGCCTTGAACCCTTTCAGAAGTTGATTCAGGTTCTGTACGGCGATGGGGGCCAGTTGCGGATAGAGTTCCTTGCCGGCGGGAGTCAGGAAAATTTTCACCACCCGGCGGTCTTCGGCGCAGCGTTCCCGATAGATCAGGCCGCTTTTTTCCAGCCGGTCCAGCATGCGGGTCATCGAACCGCTGTCATAGCCGATGGCCCGGCACAGCTCCGAAGCGCTGCCGCCGATGCCGCTGGCGATCCGGATCAAAACCACCCACTGAGCGCCCGTGATGCCCAGGACGCTGGCCCGCTGATCAACGATTTCCTTCACATGGCCGGCGACATCAATGATGGATCGGGCGACGTTGCGGCGGGGAGTGTAGGTTTCGGCGGTGATCGGTTGGCTGTCGTCGCTCACGGCGGAATGTCCAGTTATCTGTCTGGGCAAATACTGCCTAGACAGATAACTGGTGTCAAGATGAATCCGTCGTTCGTTCGGCGGTCGCCTTAGGCGATGCTGCGGACGATTCCGCCTTCGACCCGCAAGGCCGCGCCGTTGGTGGCCGACGCCTGGGGCGAGCAGGCGTAAACCACCATGTTCGCCACTTCCTCGACGCTGGCGAAACGCTTCAGCAGCGAGGTCGGACGCTGGGTCTGGATAAAGCTGGCGGCCATGTCGTCGGCGGTGATGCCGGCTTGGCGAGCCATGTCCTGCACGAAGGCTTCGACGCCGTCCGAGCGGGTGGGGCCGGGCAGCACCGAATTGACGGTGACGCCGGTTCCGGCGGTCAGTTCGGCCAACCCGCGCGACACCGCCAGCTGGGCGGTTTTGCTGAAGCCGTAATGAATCATTTCCGTGGGAATGTTCAGGGCGGATTCCGAGGAAATGAAGACAATGCGGCCCCAATTCCGTTCCAGCATCCCTTTCATGAAGGCTCTTGAAAGGCGGACGCCGGACATGACGTTGGTCTCGAAAAAGCGGGTCCAGTCGGCGTCGGGGGTTTCGAAGAAATCCTTCGGCTCGAAGATGCCGGCGTTGTTGACGAGAATGTCCAGGCTGGGGACGGTGGCGGCCAGGGCGGCGCATCCTTCGGCGGTGGCGACATTGGCGGCAATGCCGCTGACGGCGGCTCCCGGCAGCTTCGCCTGTAGCTTCTTCACCGCTTCCTGAACGCGTTCCACCGTGCGTCCGTTCAGAATCACCGTCGCTCCGGCCTCGGCCAAGCCGCTGGCGATCGCGAAACCGATGCCGCTTGTCGAGCCGGTTACCAGAGCGGTCTTGCCGTGAAAGTCGATTTTCATGAGATGCGCGTCCTTCGATGTGGAGCATACCCGATAAGACATCGGTTTCCGTTTGGGAAATATCCGTTGGATATGGTGGACTTTCATCCGGGGTATAATGCTGACTGATTATAGTGTCCGCTCAGGATACCAGCGTCAGCCCGCCGTCGACGGCGATGGTCTGGCCGGTGACGAAGGCGTTTTCCATCAGGAAGATGTAAGCCGAAGCGATTTCTTCGGTCAGGGCGGTGCGGCCCAGGGGAATCAGGCTGGCAAAATGCTTGTCGGTGGCTTCGACCTGTTCGGTGCTCATGTGCCGCCACAGGGGGGTGGGCGTCCAGGTGGGGGCGACGGCGTTGGCGCGGCAGCGGCGCGGCGCCAATTCTACGCCCAATCCCTGCACCAGGGTGCGGATGGCGTCGTTGCCGACGATGGCGCCCGAGGCGTTGTGCGGGCGTCCGCCCGAACCGGCGGTGAAGACCATGCTGCCGCCGTTCGTCAGGGACGGAGCGGCAAGGCGGGCGATGGCCAGATTGGCGAACAGCTTTTCCTCGACGGCCTTGCGGATCACGTCGGCGGGAGCATCGAGAAAGCCGCCGCCCATGAAGCCTCCGGCCATGGAAACCAAATGGTCGAAGGGGCCGACGCCTCGGAAAAAATCCGTCAGATCGTCGGCTTTGGCGGCATCGAGCGCGTCGGAAGACACGTCGGCTCCTTCGGCGCGCAGGCATTCGGTGGCGCGGGCCAGTTTCGCCTTGTCACGGCCTGTGACGATCAGCTTGGCGCCCGCTCGCGCAGCCAAGGTGGCGACGGAAAAGCCGATCCCCGACGAACCGCCGATGATCAGAATGGTCTTGTCTTGAAGCTGCATGAAAAACGTCCCTAGGTCCGGAAGGTGGCGGCGACGTCGGCCGCCAATTTTTGATCGGTTTCGCCGGCCGATCCGCTGATACCGACGGCGCCGCAGACCTGCCCCTCCAGCAGAACGGGTTCGCCGCCCTGCAAGGGGACCAGGCCTGGCGCCGACAGCATGGCCGTCTGTCCGTCGTTGATCATGTCTTCGAACAGCTTGGACGGTGCCCGCAGCAGCGAAGCCGTGCGGGCCTTGCCGATGGCTACGTCGGCAGTGACCGGGGCGGCTCCGTCCATGCGCTGAAAGGCCAGAAGCGCACCGGCGGGGTCGGTGACGGCAACCGTGATCCGCAGCCCCCGCTCATGAGCCAGGGCCAAGGCCGACTCGATCAGAAGGCGGCATCCCCGCAGGCTCAAAGAGGGTGTTTGGACGACCAGAGAAGATGAGGACGGCATGAGAGGATCAGTCCTGGAATTTTTCGTTGGTGTCGGCTTGGCCCTTGACCCAATAGCCGGCGGCTTTCATGTCCGAGATGGGATGGCGGCGTTCGCCGGTCATGTGGTCGCGCAAGGCGCGGGCGACCGTGGCTTCGGCGGCGATCCAGACGAAACCGTCGCCCGGCGGCAGCTCCAGGGTCTTCAGGGCGGCGAGCAGAAAGGCGGGGTCGCTGGCCGCTTCGATCGAGCGATGCACCCACAGAGTTCGCAAATCGGCGGACGTCTGGAAGTTCTGTTCTTCCTCGGAAGCGGTGACGGCGGCCAAGGTGATGATCCTGGTGCCGGCGGCGGCTTCCTCGATGCGTCGGCCGATGGCCGGCAGGGCGCTTTCGTCGCCGATCAGCAGCCACCAGTCGTAATCGGCGGGAACGATTATCGATCCCTTTGGGCCGCCGACGGTCAGCTTATGGCCGGGGGCGGCGCTTCGTGCCCACCGAATGGCGGGGCCGCCCGCGTGAACGGCGAAATCGATGGTCAGGGTGCCGGCGTCCGTGTCGAAACGGCGGGGAGTATAGTCGCGCTTTTCCGCTCCACCCGCCGTCGACGGGAAGAAAAGCTTCACGTGATCGTCGGGAGACAGGCTGGAGAACCCCTGCATATCGTCACCTTCCAGCACGACGCGAATCATCCGCGGCGTGACGTGGCCGACGGAGCGCACCGTCAGATGGCGATGCTTGAGCTCATGGCGTACCCGGGTCACTTCATGGGGCATGAATGGATTCCAATATCGTGTGATCTGTGCATTCTTGCGAAAGCCGCGGAAAATAGGATACTAATTAGAATATGGATACCAATTGGTATTTCAAGTGGGCGGTCTGTAACTTTTGGGGATGCGAGCAATGGCCAGATTGAAAAGAGAGGAAAGTCAGGCGCTTACGCGATCGAAATTATTGGCGTCGGCCCTCAGGCTTTTTGCTCGGGATGGCTATGCCGCCGCCTCGGTGGATCGTATCGCCGAGGATGCCGGCTTCAGCAAAGGGGCCTTTTATTCCAACTTCGACGGCAAAGAGCAGATCTATCTCGAAGTTTTGGAAAGCTACGGGGAAGCCAATCTGGCTCGACTGCTGAAGGCCGTCGATCAGGCTGAAACGCCGGAACAGGTGATCGACGCCGTCGCCGGGTGGGCCACGCGCACCGCCCGCTCGGGCAATTGGGGGCTTCTGGTTCTGGAATACGCCCGCAGCACGCGGCACGGCGCCGACGTTCAAGCCAAGCAAGAGGCGATCTTCCGCGCCCATTGGCAGGTTTTGGGTGAACGTCTGGTCGTGCGGCTGAATCTGTCCGGCCGCGATCCTGGGGTCTTGGGAGCCTTGGTGTTCGAACTGACCTATGCTCCGGCCATGAGTTTCGTCGAATCGCCGTCGGCGGGCGATCTCGTCTCCTTGGCGTTGCGGGCTATTTTCAAAGAGGCGTCGTAGGCTTTCGGCAGAAGCTTGGCGGCGGCTGGGGAAATAGAGATGATACCCTTGGAAAGGCGCGCACCAGTCGTCTAGCACGCGAGCCAGCCGCACTTCGATGAGGTGCGTTCTCACCATGTCCTCGGGCACGTAGGCGAGGCCGAAACCCTGAAGACAGGCCGTCAGGATCTGGTCGTTGGAGCTAAAGTCAGCTGGCCTTCGACATGGACGTTGAATTCCTTGCCGTTCTTTTCAAATTCCCGGATCAGATTGCTGTCGTAGGTCGGCAAACGCAGATTGACGCAGTTGTGAGACAGCCGTTCCGGCGGTGTCCGGGGCATGTCCCGTTTGGTGAGATAAGATGGAGCGTCCACCACGGCCATGCGGATATCCGGGCTGATGCGCACGGCGATCATGTCCTTGGGTAGAAGATTGAACGCCTTTGGCTCATCCCCGAAAACCCAGTAACCCATTGAAAAAAGACCCTCCGGATAAAAATCCGGAGGGTTCCTAGTAACAGGGAGGCTTCACGTCTGGGAGACGTAGGGTCCGAAGACCCTGATCGGGCAATGCCCGAACAACAAAGGCGACCTGGATCAGGTCGCCTAAACCTGCGCAGGTGCTGCAATACAGCGTCTGCTGAAGAAATGTTTAAGGGATTTGACAGGCTGCGACTACGGACGATGAGGAATGCAAGTCATGCATTTCACTCATAGCCCGTAGGGGTATGGGGCGATTTCGCGTTGATCCAGTCTGCCTCTGCCAGGGTTCTGGCGGAATTCAGGCCGGTAAGATGAGCTTTTCCGCCTGATCGGCGATCTTCTTGATCAGGAAGTCGCGGAAGACGGAGATGCGCTTGGAATGGCGCAGCTCTTCCGGATAGACGAAATAGGCGTCGAAGCTGGGGCCGCGCAGCTCCGGCAAAATTTCCACCAGATTGTCAGCCTCGCGCGAGAAGTAGTCGGGCAAGGCGGCGATGCCCAGTCCGCTTTGCACGGCACGGAAGATGCCATAAATATTGTTGACCTTCAGCACCGGACGGCGGGGCATTTCCGGCCGGGCGCCGGCTTCCAGCAGCCAGTTGACGTTGCCCACCGGCGGCCGGGAATCGTCGCCATAGACGATGATGCTATGGTTATCCAACTCCTCGATGCTTTTGGGAACGCCGTGGCGCTTCAGATATTCCGGCGCGGCATAGACGTTGTAATGCATGGGCATCAAATGGCGCTGGACCAGATCGGGCTGGCGGGGCGGCATCATGCGGATGGCGACGTCGGCCTGGCGCATGGCCAGATCCAGTTCGCCGTCGTCCAGCACCAGGGTCATCTGGATTTCGGGATAGAGTTCCAGGAATTCGCGGACCCGGGGCGTCAGCCACAATGTGCCGAAAGCGACGGTGGTGGTGACTTTCAGCGGGCCTTGGGGGCGTTCGCGGCTTTCCGAAAGCTGGGCTTCGGTCATGGCCAGTTTGGCGAAGACGTCGCGGGCCGTGCGGAACAGCAGTTCGCCCTGTTCGGTCAGGATCAGGCCGCGGGCATGGCGATGGAACAAAGGAACGTTGAGACTTTCCTCCAGCGCGCTGATTTGGCGGCTGACGGCCGATTGGCTGAGGTTCAGAGATTCCCCGGCATGGGTAAAACTGCCGGCCTCGGCGACGGCATGAAAAACCCTAAGCTTGTCCCAATCCATTGTGCTTCCAGTCGCCTGGGCCGCTTCCAACCACCCCGCCGGGTGCGGCCATGCGCCCAGGCGGTTCTATCCCCTGGGCGCTATTGTGCCGTGACTTATGCTGTCTGTCCATGGTGGGTGAGGAAACGTTCGGCTTCCAGGGCTCCCATGCAGCCGGTTCCCGCGGCGGTGACGGCCTGACGATAGATTTTATCCTGGACGTCGCCGGCGGCGAAGACGCCGGGAACGCTGGTCTGGACGGTGCCGGGCTTGGTGATGATGTAGTTTTCGGAATCTAGTTCAAGCTGGTCTTTGAACAGATCGGTGTTGGGCGTGTGGCCGATGGCGACGAACACGCCGTCCACCGCCAGTTCCGAGGTGGTGCCGGTCTTGACGTTCTTCAGCCGCAGGGCGTTGACGCCGGGCGGGTTCTCGGTGCCGAGGATTTCGTCGGGCACGCTGTCCCAGACCACCGACACGTTCTTCATGGCGAACAGGCGGTCCTGGGCGATCTTTTCGGCCCGCAGGGAATCGCGGCGATGCACCAGAGTGACTTTCGAGGCGATGCCGGCCAGATAGATGGCTTCCTCGACCGCCGAGTTGCCGCCGCCGATGACCGCCACGTCCTTGCCGCGGAAGAAGAAGCCGTCGCAGGTGGCGCAGGCGGAAACGCCGAAGCCCTGGAACTTCTGCTCGCTTTCCATGCCCAGCCAGCGAGCGGTGGCGCCGGTGCAGATGATCAGCGTGTCGCCGCTGTAGGTGTCGCCCGAATCGCCGACGGCGACGAAGGGGCGCTTCGACAGATCGACGCTGACGATGGTGTCATAAAGGAATTGGGCGCCGACATGCTCGGCCTGGGCCTGCATCTGCTCCATCAGCCAGGGGCCTTGAACGGCTTCGGCGAAGCCGGGAAAATTCTCGATGTCGGTGGTGATAGTCAACTGCCCGCCAGGTTGCAGGCCCGCCACCAGAACCGGAGAAAGGTTGGCGCGCGCCGCATAGATGGCGGCGGTGCAGCCGGCCGGACCGGACCCGAGAATCAGAACCTTGGTGTGGATGTTGGCCATCGTCGTCATACCCTGGATGAAAGAAGCAAATCTGGCGTAAAGATATTGCGCGGTGCATCAAAGAACAAGGGACGCCGCGCCGAAAGGCGGCGGCATCCCCGATCTTCGGTCCGGCCTGCTTACAGGGCCTTGCCGTGCTCGGCCAGATAGTTGGCGACTCCCTCGGGGCTGGCCTTCATGCCGGCCTTGCCCTTTTGCCAGCCGGCGGGGCAAACCTCGCCGTGCTCTTCATTGAACTGCAGGGCGTCGACCAGACGCAGAGCCTCGTCGACATTGCGGCCCAGCGGCAGGTTGTTGATGTGGGCGAACTGCACGACGCCGTTCTTGTCGATCAGGAAGGTGCCGCGCAGGGCGACGCCGCCGGGCAGCAGCACGCCGTAATCGCTCGCGATCTTCTTGGTCAGATCGGCCACCATGGGAAACTGGACGTTGCCCAAGCCGCCCTTCTCGACGGGGGTGTTCTTCCAGGCCAGGTGGGTGAAGTGGCTGTCGACCGACACGGCGACGACCTTGACGTTCTTTTCGGCGAAAGCGGCCAGACGATGATCGTGGGCCAGAATCTCCGACGGGCAGACGAAGGTGAAATCCAGAGGATAGAAGAACACCAGACCATACGAGCCCGCCAGATAGCTCTTCAGATTGAAGCTGGGGTTGATCTCGTTGTTGGGCATGACGGCCGGAGCGGTGAAATCCGGGGCGGCCTGGGTAACCAGAGTGGTCATAGGTGTAGCTCCTGCTGAGAAACGGGATGGGGCGAATGTATGCTTGCAAAGGGCGCCTTGCAAGTTTCAACGGTTATAAACTGAGCGGATAGCCCTTTTAATCCAATGATTTATCTGTGAATAAGCGGATTAGCCTTTGATGATAAAGGCTTTTGCAGGGGGCTATGCGTATTTGAGTGGAATGGGGGCTTGGCGGCAGGCGGGCGGCTCTGTAATATAATTACCCGGACAGCCGGTTTTTTGGAGTTAAAGTTGATATGCAGCGGGTCAAACTTGACCGCATAGATCGGCGCATCCTGCAGGATTTGCAGGCTGACGGCCGAATGACCAACGTGGATCTGGCCCGCAGGGCCGGAATCTCGGCGCCCCCCTGCCTGCGGCGTGTCCGCGCGCTGGAGGAAGCCGGCTATATCCGCGGCTATCATGCCGAGGTTGACGCCGTGGCTCTGGGTTTCAATGTCACGGTGTTCGCTCATGTGGGTCTGAACAGCCAGGCCGAGGCCGACCTGAAGTCGTTCGAGGAACTGGTGCAGGGGTGGCCAGAGGTGCGCGAGTGCCACATGCTGGCCGGTGAAACCGATTTTCTTTTGAAGATCGTTGCCGAGGACTGGGATTCCTATCAGCGTTTCCTAACCACGAAACTGACGGCGGCGCCCAATATCAGCCACGTCAAGTCGGCTTTGGCGATCCGGAATTCCAAGCATCAGCCGGGTGTGCCGATCACTGTCGAAGAGGGTGACGACGGCGAAATCAGCGAATAGGCCCGGAGCGCAAGCCTTCGGGAGGAAACGTTCCAAAAGGCCGCAAAGGCCCCTCAAGTCAGAATTGGCTTTATCAAAAGAAAAGGCCGCCTATTCGGCGGCCTTCTTGATTCCCAGCGTTCCCCAGACATCCACCAGGGCGTTGACCAGACGATCCATCATGGCGTCGTCATGCAACGGCGACGGGGTGATGCGCAGGCGTTCGGTTCCCACCGGCACAGTGGGATAGTTGATAGGCTGCACATAGATGTCGTGGCGGCGCAGAAGATCGTCCGAGGCCTGCTTGCAGCGGGCGGCGTCTCCGACCATGACGGGAACGATGTGGCTGACCGAGGGAAGCACCGGAATGCCCTTTTCCGTCAGGCGGCGGCGCAGGGTTTCGGCCCGCTCCTGATGGCGCTCGCGAATCTCGTTGTGGTCCTTCAGGTAACGGATGCTGGCCAGGGCGCCGGCGGCGATGGCCGGAGGCAGGGCCGACGAGAAGATGAAGCCGGGGCCGAAGCTGCGGATGAAATCCACCAGATTATGCGATGCGGCGATATAGCCGCCGACGACGCCGACGGCCTTGGCCAGAGTGCCCTGAACGATGGTGACGCGGTCGAGCACGCCGTCGCGCTCACAGACGCCGGAGCCGGCCAGGCCGTACATGCCGACGGCGTGGACTTCGTCGCAATAGGTCATGGCGCCGTACTTTTCCGCAACGTCGCAGATGGCGGCCAGGGGGGCGATGTCGCCGTCCATGGAATAAACGGATTCAAAGGCCACCAGCTTCGGCGCGGCCGGGTCGGCGGCGGCCAGCAGGCGTTCCAGATCGGCGACGTCGTTATGCTTCCAGATTTGGCGTCGCGACTTGCCCTGGCGGATACCCTCGATCATCGAGTTGTGATTCAGGGCGTCCGAAAAGATGATCAGGTCGGGAATCTGGTTGCCCAGGGTCATCAACGTGGTCTGGTTGGCCACATAGCCCGAATTGAACAGCAGGGCGGCTTCCTTGCGGTTCCAGCCGGCCAGTTCCTCTTCCAGCAGCACATGAAAATGGTTAGTGCCCGAAATGTTGCGGGTGCCGCCGGCGCCGGCGCCGCACAGGCGCACCGCGTCGGTCATGGCCTCGATCACCACCGGATGCTGGCCCATGCACAGATAGTCGTTGCTGCACCACACCGTGACGTCGTGAACCTTGCCGTCGCGATAGTTCTTGGCCAGCGGGAAGTCGCCCGCCTGTCGCTCCAGATCGGCAAAGATGCGGTAGCGGCCTTCTCGCCGCAATTGGGCGATGCGGTCGGCGAAGAACTGCTCGAAATTCATGCGATCCTCTCTTTCGCGCCACTTCCGTGAGCCATGCTCCGGGGCGCGTTTCATCGGCGGGTGATGGTACTCACCATGCCAGCCGGGTGCAACAATCACGGGCCAGAATAGCCCTCTGATTTTTGCAGGTCTTGCTTCTGATCAAGCCTGGTTTACTCGACCTAAGTCACGGTTTGGTGTGAGCCTTGCGCCGATAGGCATAGACGTACACATGGTTCAAGGTCGTTTTGCCGGGGGCGCCGGTGGTCTTTTTGACGGTGCGGAAAAATTCCTCGACCTCGCCGGCTTGAAGGTCGTCGACGGCCTTGCGGGAAATCCAGGCGTCGCCGCTGGTGCGAAGCCTGTGGACGGTGAACAATTGGCGCTTCGGGTCGTCGGTGACGCCGACGAACCAGTCTGCAAAGCCGCCGCCGTTGGTGGCCATGTGGTTTTCCAAATCTTGAATGATCGCGCCCCGAGGCTTGCTCGCCATCGTTGTTCCCCAGTCCTTGAACCGCCTATCCGATTATCAACTTATTCCTTTTGTGAAAAACGAACAATTCAAAGATGGGTGCCGTTCAACTTATTGCGACCACTGGCGATAGGTTCCTGCGGCCAGGTTGATTTCGACAATGCGGTGGTTGTTGGTGTCGGACAGCAGCAGCCGTTCCGCTCCCGCCACGGCGATGCCGGCCGGTTCGGCGAAGGGCAGGCAGACGGTATCGGCGCAATTTCCCGGCGATTGGGTGGCGACGCGGCGGCTGACCGGGTCCAGGTGGCGGATCAGGCCGTTATAGCTGTCGGCCACCCATAGTCCGCCGCTGTCGTCGGCGGCGACGCCCAGGGCATGCTGCAGCAAAGCCTCGTCAAAGGATCCGTCGGCGTCGCCGAAATCGAACAGTCCCTGGCCCACCAGGGTTTCCACGTCGCCGGTGTTCAGGTCCAGCTTGCGGATGGCCGAAATCTCCGAATCGGCGAAATAAAGCGATGCTCCATGCAGCGCCAAGCCGCTGGGCTGGGCCAGCAGGGCGTGCTCGGACGGGCCGTCCCGTAAATTCTCGCCGCCGGTGCCCGCCGCCACGGCGAGGCGGTCGCTGGCGGGATCGTAGACGGCAAGCTGATGGGTGCCGGCATTGGCCAGATAGACTTTGCCGCCCGCCGTTTCGGCATCCCAGGGCGAGGCCAGGCGGACGGTTCCCGCCGCGTCGCCGCCGCGCAGGATGGGGCCGCGTCGACCGTCTCCGGCGATGGTGGTCACGCCGCCGTCGCGGCGGTCGATGCGGCGCAGGGCGTGATTGCCGGTATCGGCCACCCAGATGAAATCGCCGTCCGCCGCCAGGCCTTGCGGCGACCGGAACAAAGCCGAGGCGGCATCGCCATCCCGCAGTCCCGGTTGTCCACCGCCCCAGCGCCGAACTTCCTGGCCGTCATCGTCGAACAGGACGATCTGGTGATGGCCGCCGTCGGCCACCAGCCAGCCGCCGCGGCCGTCAGACTTGATCTTGCCGGGGAATAGCAGCCGTTTGTTGACGGGTTGGGGATTGGCCAGGAGGGGGTGGCCGGGCCGCACGGTTCCTTCTTCGGCGAACTGGCGCAGCATTTCCGCCACGCCCTCCAACAAGGCGTCGGGGTCGGGTTCTCCCGACAACTGACCGATCACCCGCCCGTCCGGAGAGACGAGCACCAGGGTCGGCCAAGCGCGGACGGCGTAATCCTCCCAGATGCTCATATAGGGATCGTGAATCACCGGATGCCGCACATCGTACCGTCTGACGGCCTGTTCGACGTTGGCGGCTTGGCGTTCGGCGGCGAATTTCGGGGAATGCACGCCGATCACCGCCACCCGATCGGCGAACGCCTCTTCGACTTTCCGCAGGATGGGCAGGATGTGCATGCAGTTGATGCAGCAGAACGTCCAGAAATCCAGGATCACCAACCGGCCTTCCAGCGCCTTCAGCGGCAGGGGGCGGTCGGTGTTGAACCATTGCAGGCCGGGGCGGTCGAGTTCCGGGGCGCGGACGCTGCCGTACATGGTCTGAGCCTTTCGTCAGCGGCGGCTTCTGGGATCCAGAATGTCCTGAAGGCCGTCGCCCAGCAGATTGAAGGACAGCACGGTCAGAAAGATCAGTCCGCCGGGCCACACCGCCAACATGGGGGCGGCGAACAATTGCTGCAAGGCGCCGGTCAGCATGTTGCCCCAGCTGGCCATAGGCGGCTGCACCCCCAGCCCGAGGAAGGACAGTGCGCTTTCCAGCAGGATGATGTTGCCGACCGACAGGCTGGCGGCGACGATCACCGGCGAGGCGACGTTGGGCAGAAGATGGCGCAGCATCAGCCGGCCCGGCGGCACGCCCAGGGCCTGGGCGGCGCGGACGAAATCCTGCCGCATCAGGCTGAGGGTGGCGGCGCGCACCAGCCTTGCCACCGTGGTCCAGCCGACCAGGGCGATGATGACGACAATGCGCACCAGCCCGGCGCTTTCCGAACGGAACCATTCCGGCGGCAGGCCCAGCTTGGCCGGATCCAGCGCGCCCAGCACGATGAGCAGCGGCAGCAGCGGCAGGGCGATTACGCCGTCTGTCAGACGCATCAGCAGGGCGTCGGCCCAGCCGCCGCGCAGCCCGGCGGTCAGACCGACCAAGGTGCCCAGCACCGCGGCGGCCAGAGCCGTCAGCAGTCCCACCAGCAGCGATACCTGCCCGCCGTGCAGCAAACGCACCAGCAGGTCGCGGCCCAGTTCGTCGGTGCCCAGGGGATGGCTCAGGCTGGGGGGCAGCAGCATGGACATCAGATCGACGCTGTCGGCGTCCCAGCCCAACCACTGTTCGGCGGGCGTCGCCAGTAACGCCCCCAGGCACAGCAGGATCAGCAGAACGGCGCCTAACACGGCGGGGGGATGCGAGATCAGGCGTTTCATCCCAGTCTTACCCTGGGGTCCAGCAGGGCGTGCAGCAGATCGGCCAGCAAGCTGCCCAGCAAGGTCAAGGCGGTGGCCAGCAGCAAGGCGGCCAGGGCCAGATTGTAGTCGTTGCCCATCACTGCGTCATAGGTCAGCTTACCCATGCCGGGATAGGCGAAGACGGTCTCGGTCACCAGCACGCCCGAGAATAGCGCGCCGATGTCCAGGGCCAGCACGGTGAAGACGGGAATCAGGGCGTTGCGCAAACTGTGACGGATCACTACCTGGGGCCACGACAGGCCTTTGGCCCGCGCCGTGCGGATCCAGTTCTCGCGCAGGGCGGAAATCATGGCGGCGCGCATGTAGCGCAAATAATGGCCGAAGCTGGCGGTGGCCAAGGCAGCGACCGGCAAGGCCATGTGCCGCAACCGGTCGCCGATGCCGCCGCCGCCCACCGTCTCGACGCCGGAGGCGGGAAACCAGCCCAGGGTGACGGCGAATAAGATGATCAGCAGCAGACCAAGCCAGAAGACCGGCAGCGAGATGGCGGCGAAGGCGGCCAGATTGAGGCCGTGCTCGGCTGGACGCCCCTGGCGCAAGGCGGCCCAGGCGCCGCAGGGCAGGGCGAGGATCAGGGCCAGGGTCAAGGCCGCGGCCATCAGGCCGGCGCTGTTGCCCAGGGGGCCGGCCAGGGTCTCGAGTACCGGGCGGGCCGTCAGGCGGGAATAGCCGAAATCGCCGGACAGAGCCCCGCCCAGCCAATGGGCGTAGCGGGCCAGCAGAGGCTGATCGACGCCATAGACGGCCTTCAGCCGGGCGACGTCTTCGGGGGTCATGGTGGGCGAGGCGGCGGCCATCAGCTCGATGGGGTCGCCGGGCATCAGCCCCATCAGTCCATACACCAGAAGCGACATCAGCAGCAGAACCAACGCCGACTGCAGAAGTCTAAACCCCAGATGACGGGCCATGGGCGGTCGGGACGGGAGACGGTTCCGGCGCTCAGGCCGGAACCAGCCCTTCGGCCACCAAGGCGGCCTGAACGTCCGGGCGTTTCCCGACGCGGGAGAGATAACCCTGCAAAGCCGGCCAACGGGCGTAATCGAATCCCAGGCGGGGCAGCCAGGACAAGATGGTGAACAGATAGGCGTCGGCCACGGTGAAGTCGTTGCCGTCCAGATAGGGCTTGGCTCCCAGCGTATCGTTCAGCCAGCTGACGCGGGTGGACAGGGTGTCGCGCAGGGCATTGCGCAAGGCTTCCGGCGTATGCGGGTTGAACAGCGGGCCGCAGCCCTTGTGCAGTTCGGTGGCGATGAAGAAAAGATATTCGGCGACGGCGAAATAGCCGTCGGTGCCGGCGGCGGGCAGCAGCTTTTTGGCCGGAACCTGATGGCCGATCCACAGCAGGATGTGCCCGACCTCGGTCAGCAGACGGCCGTCATCCAGGCGCAGGGCGGGAACATAGCCGCGCGGATTGATCTGGCGATAATCTTCGCCGGCTTCGGTGGTCTTGGTCTTCAGATCGACTTTGTCGAGGGTGAAGGGCAACCCGGATTCGCGCAGGGCGATATGAACAGCCAGAGAACAGGCACCGGGAAAATAATAGAGCTTCATCTCAACCTCCCCATTGGTTACCGGAGGGTAGTAGGGGCGCAAGATGTAGTTCCGTCAAGTCAAAATCCCATCAAGGGCCACGGTTTCGTTTGAAGAACAGATGAACCCACAATCCCGTGACCACGCCGACCACCAGCATGATTATGGTCGCCAGCGTAGTTCCGTTGGTCACTTCCCCGGCGAACGGCAGGCCGCCCGTGTTCATGCCGAAATAGCCGGTCACCAGCGTCATCGGCATCAGCACCACGCTGGCGATGGACAGGGTGTAAAGATTGCGGTTGGTTTCCTCGGCCATCAGGGCGGTGAATTCTTCCTGCAGCACCTTGGCGCGGTCCTGGGCTTCGCGGACGTCTTCGGCCAAGGCGTTGATGTCTTCGAAACTTTGCCGGAAAGCTTCCTGCTCTTCCGTCGCCAGCCAGGAATTGACGCGGGCGTGCAAACGGGCGATGGCTTGGCGGTCGGGCGATACCAGGCGGTACAGCGTCACCGCCTCGCGCCGCAATGAGCCCAGCCTTTGGCGTAGACCCTGGGTGCGGCCGGCCAGCAGCGAGTCTTCGGCGGCGTCGATCTGGCGCAGCAGGGCGTTGGTCAGCCGGCCCAGATTGTCGGCCACGGATTCCACCAGATCCAGGAACAGGGCGATGCTGCTGTCGGGAACCGTACCGCGTTCCACCTGGGCCAGCAGCCGCTGGGTGGCCAGTTTGGGGCTGCGGCGCACGGTGATCAGCCGATGGCGGTCGACCCAGACCCGCAGGATGCCGATGGCGTCGGTTTCGCCCTGAAGCGAAACGTTGAGATCGTTCAGGCTGAGCAGGAAGCCGCGCGGGCTCAGGACCATGTGCGGGTGGTTGTCGGTATCCAGCATGGCCTCGGCGGCGGCTTCGGGCAGGCCGGCGCCGCTGTTCAGCCAGCGCTTGGCCGGCTGCATGGCGATGTTCAGGTGAATCCAGCAGAAGCCGCCCTGTTCCTCGGGGGCCACGCCTTTCAGGCACTCCTGCCACGACAAGGCTTTCGGCGGCTGGCCGGGAACGAATAGAAAGGCGTTGACTAGACCGGCGTCGGCATCTTCCAGGATTTGCGACGTCATGTTATTGGGCCTTCCAGTTTTCCACCCACAGCGTGGTTGGGTATTGATGTCCGGTGGGCTCGACTCCCTTCAGCCATAAAGGCAGGACATAAGGGTCGGAGCGGAAGGTCAAAGGCAGATCGGGAAGGTCTTCGGCGTACAAAGCCTGAAGCTGCTTCCACAGCTCGCGGCGTTTATCGCGGTCCAGTTCGGTTTCGATGGCGTCGATCAGGGCGTCCATCTTGGGGTTGTGATAGGCGCCGACGTTCTGGCCGGCGTAATTGTTGAGCGCCGTGGGCACCATGTCCGAGCGCAAGGTGGTGCGCGGCACGCTTTCCGGCGCCGACATCCAGGCGAACATGGCGGTCGAGGGGAAGTTGTGGCGCAAGACCGATTCACCGAAGAAGGTGCGGGCCGGCTGGTTGCGGATGGTGCTTTCGACTCCCAGGCGTTTCCAGGACTGCTGGGCGACCAGTTCGGTGACTTCGCGGTTGCGCAGTCCGGCGGTGGTCATCAGCTCGATCGCCAGTTTCTCGCCCTTGGCGTTGCGGCGGACGCCGTCGGCGCTCTTGCTCCAGCCCGCCTGCTCCAGCAAGGCGGCGGCGCCTTCGGGGTCATAGGGCACCGTCGGCACCGTCGGATCGTAGACCCAGTCCAGGGGATTGACCGGACCGTTGGCGATGGCCTGCTTATCCTGGAAGATCTGATGCATCATCATCGGTCTGTCCAACCCCATCAGCAGCGCGCGGCGTACCCGGCGGTCGGCCAGGATGGGATTGTCGAGATTGAGCGAAATATGCTCGAACGACAGGCCGGGCTTGTAGGTGACGGTCCATTCCGGGCGATGGCGCGTCTCGAAGGCCAGGGCGGCGTCAAGGGTGAAGCCGATCTCGCCGGCAATCATGTCGATGCCGCCCGACAGTAGATTGGCTTCAAGAGCGGGAGTGGCCTCGACGGCCTTGACGACGATGCGTTTGAACGCCGGCTGGGCGCCCCACCAGTACGGATTGGGCTCCAGCACCACGTATTGCCCACGCGCTACCTGGGCGATGCGGTAGGGGCCGTTGTAGAGGCCGGGGTTGCCGGTGTCGGTGTCGTACAGGGTGCGAGTGCGGTAGTCCGCTGGTTCGGCGAAAGCCTTCTTCTCCAGATGTTCGGGCAGCAGCACGAAATCGTTGATGGCGTTGTAATCGAAGGTCAGTTTGGTGACGTGCAGGGTAAAGGTCTTGTCGTCCTTGACGTCGATGGCGCGGATGCGGCGGAACATGTCGCCGTTGGACACGCCGGTCTGCGGGTGTTTTCCCACCTCCCAGGTGAACAGCACGTCCTTGGTGGTCACGGGTTCGCCGTCGCCCCATTTGGCGTTGGGCTGGATGGTGTAGGTGATGGCCACGCCCTTTTGGCCGCCCGGCAGGGTTTCCGCCGCCGCCAATCCGTTTTCCAGGGTCGGCAGCTTGGTGCACAGCATGCAGATCAACTGCCAGTCCTTGTCGTGGACGGTGAAGGGGCGCAGGGCCATGCCCAGGATGTAGTTCTTGGCCACCATGCCCTCGATCAGCGGATTGAAGTTCGAAGGAAACTGGATGATGCCGATGGTCAACGTGTCGTGGCCGTCGGCCCGCGCCGGCGTCTGTCCGGCCAGCATGAGCAGGGCGCAGACAAGGGAGATGGCGAAGCGGCGAAGGGAGAAAGTCGGCATGGGCGTCGTCATCCGGCTGGTCGGTGTGGCCGGATGGTAGCTCTTGTCGCCGTCTGGGAGGAAGAGGGGATGTGCCTCCCTTCCCCAAGGGCGTCTGGGGAGGGGAAGGGAGGCGCTCCCGCCCGGCTGAAGAGGATGCCGGGAGAGATCGGGTGTTGCCCCCCTTCCCCAAGGGCGTCTGGGGAGGGGAAGAGGGGCAGCCCAACCCGCCGAAGCGGGAAGGCGTTCAACTGGGGTGCGCCCCCTTCCCCAAGGGCGTCTGGGGAGGGGAAGGGGGCGCCCGGTGCTCACCGAAGAGGTTGGCGTGCACCGGTTTCCTTATCGACGAGCATCTTCATGCTGCGCCCGTCGGGATTGACGATTTCGACCACCAGGGTCTTGTCGTCGCGTTCTGTCACCTGCCCCACATGGGGGCGTTTGCTGAACTGCTCGTCCAGGGCCTTGCGCACCATGTCGGGCGTCAAAGGCCGGGGCAGTCCGGCGAAGGGGTCGGGCCGGGGGCCGCCGGGCGGTCCCGGAGGCTGCCCGCCGTCCATTCCTGGGGGCGGCGGTCCGCCTCGTCCCATTCCGGGGTCCATGCCGTCGTCCAAACCCGTGCCTCGGGGCGCCGTTTGCGCAAAAGCCGAAGCGGCCATCAGTCCCGACAGGATCACGCCAATGGCGACCGTGGGGGCCAGGCGGCCGGATAAGGGAAACGGGCGGGTCATCGCCGGGTGGGCTCCGTTGCTTTCGATGGTGATAATTGAAACAGGCTTCCGTTACGCCTGTATGTCGAGGACGGGGGTATTTGGTAACGCTTTGTAACAGCCGAAGTTCTTGGAAACTCGGGCGTTACTCTAAAGTGCTGCCACTTTTACGCGGGTGGTTCTATATTACGGGAATGAACGAAAACGCTGCCCCTCACATCCTGGTCGTCGACGACGACCGCGAAATCCGCGACCTTCTGTCCCGTTTTCTGGTCAAGCATGGCCTGCGTGTCAGTTCGGCCAAAGACGGGATCGAAATGATGAAGATCCTGGAGGCTTCCGCCATTGATCTGGTGGTGCTGGATCTGATGATGCCCGGCGAGGACGGCTTGTCGCTGTGCCGCCGTCTGCGGGCGACGTCGACGATGCCTGTGATCATGCTGACCGCCATGGGCGAGGATACGGACCGCATCGTCGGTTTGGAAATGGGGGCCGACGACTATCTGCCCAAGCCTTTCAATCCCCGCGAACTGCTGGCCCGCATCAAGGCGGTGTTGCGCAGGGCGCAGGCCGTGGTCGCCGCTGCGGCCCCGTCGGCAGGCGAAGCGTTGTGCTTCGAGGGCTGGACCCTTGAAGTCGGTTCGCGCCGTCTGCTCAATCCGTCCGGTGAAGAAGTCGTGTTGTCCACCGGCGAATGGGAACTGCTGTACGCCTTCGTCACCCATCCCCGACGGGTATTGTCGCGCGATCAGCTGCTCGACCTGGCGCGGGGGCGTTCGGCGGTGCCGTTCGACCGCAGCATCGACATCCAGGTCATGCGTCTGCGCCGTAAGGTCGAAGACGATCCCCGCGATCCGCATCTGATCAAGACGGTTCGCGGTGGCGGCTACATGTTCTCGGCCGAGGTGGCGTCCTGATGCGGCTATTCCCGGAAACGCTGGTCGGCCGCACGGTGCTGGTGCTGATTTTGGGGCTGATCCTGTCGCAGTTGGCGATGATCGGTGTTTTCTCGCTGAACCATCGTGATCTGACCACGCGTCTTGGCGTGCAGCAGATGGCCGAACGCATTGCTCAGTCGGTCCTGATCGTCAACAAGGCCGCCAATCCCCAGCGCGTTGACACGGTGATGACCTTGGGCGATCCCGGGTTCCGTCTCGGGTGGGGATCGGATCCTGTGGTGCGTGACGACATGGTGGGATCCATGAGCGTCGAGCGCGAAGGCGAGGAGATGAAGGAGGCTTTGTCCACTCATCTTCCCCAGCGCGATATCCTTGTCGCCGAATTGAGCCGACGCCGCGACGGTTCCATTATCGACGGCGAAATTTCCGGCCCCGGCCCCGGCCCCGGTTTCGTCGCCCCGGAGGGGCACCGCGAGCTTATGGTGGCGGTCAAGCTCGACGATGGCAGCTGGTTGAACTTCGTGACCCATATGGCTCCGCACGAGCCTTTCCTGCGCGTGCCGTTCCTGGGGCCGTTGCTGGGCAGTCTTCTGGTTCTGCTGGTCTTGTCCGTGGCGGCGGTGCGTCGCGCCGCCAAGCCGCTGGCGGTGATGGAGGCGGCGGCGCAGCGGTTGGGCCGCGACGTCTATGCTCCGCCGGTGCCGGTCAGCGGCCCGCGCGAAGTGCGGTCGGCGGCGGCGGCCTTCAACGAAATGCAGACCCGTCTGCGCCGTTTCATCGACGACCGGACCCAAATGGTGGCGGCCATCAGCCACGACCTGCGGACGCCCATCACTCGTCTGAAGCTGCGCGCGGAATTTATTGACGACGATGAGCAGCGGGCCAAGGTGCTGGCCGATCTGGACGAGATGGAGGCGATGATCGCTTCGACCCTGGCCTTCGCCCGCGACGACGCCACCCGTGAAATGCGCCAGCCCTTCGATCTGGCGGAAATGCTGCGCGATCTGTGTGGCGAGTTTTCGGCCAATTACGAGGGGCCGGACAATCTGCCGGTTACGGCCGGTCCGCTGAGCGTCAAGCGCACCTTCGCCAATCTGCTGGGCAACGCCAAGAAATACGCCGGGTCGGCCTGCCTGACCCTGGGGCTGCGGGGCGACGACCATGTGGTGGTGGTGATCGACGACGATGGTCCGGGCATTCCCGAGACGGAAATGGAACGGGTGTTCGCTCCGTTCTATCGGGTGGAAGCGTCGCGTAATCGGGAAACCGGCGGCACCGGCCTGGGTCTGGCGGTAGCCCGTTCGGCCATTCGTGCCCACGGCGGCGACATCCACCTGGCCAACCGGCCGGAAGGCGGATTGCGCATCACGGTGGTGATGCCGGTCTGAGGTTTTGTGCCGCCGACATGGCGGAAGGCCCGTCGTTCGCGCCAAAAGAAAACGCCGGAACCCGAAGGCTCCGGCGTTTTCTTTTGCGTATTCCTGCCGGCGCTTGCAGCGCCTTGGGCCGGATTACTCGGCGGACATGTCCTCGACGCCGACCGAGGTGATGGCCAGGATCACCAGGAACAGGACGGCGGTCAGGGCCAGGCCCAGATAGACGGCGAAGCCGAAAGCCGGGATCAGCTTGAAGGCGGTGCCGATGAAAATGCCGAGATAAACAACCAGGCCAACCAGGGCCAGGCCCAGTGAGCCCAGGGTCTTAGCGGTAGCGGACATGCAGTGATCCTCCTATGCGGTCCCCCCACGAGACCGGAGTAATTGTGTGGTTTCTTCTAGCCCATTGCGTGGCGCTTGTCCACAGGCTGGATGCGTGCCAAGACGAAGGGAGTGCATTCCGTCGGCGCATGAAGGGTTTTTGATGGCAAATGCCGATTTAACGTTATGCTAGAGGCCTGAAGCAGCAAAGGTGAGGCCTATCGTGGCTAAGACCAACAAGAAGACCCGCTCCTCCTTCGATCTGGAAGTCGATTCCGTCTTGGGGGCCCGCCACGGCAATCCCTTCGCCTTTCTGGGGCCGCATGTCGTTGGCGGCGATTGCCATGTACGCACGGTGCAGCCCCGTGCGGTGCGGGTCTGGGTGGTCGACGCCGACGGCGAAACCGTAATCGCCGAACTGGAGCGCCTGCGCGTCGAGGGGTTCTTCGCCGGTCCCACGGGGCGGGCCGATATTTTTTCCTATCGGCTGAAGCTGGATTTCGGTAACGGCCACAGCCGCGTCGTCGACGATCCTTACCGTTTCCCGCCGGTGCTGGGCGATCTGGATCTGCATCTGATCGGCGAGGGGACGCATCTGCATCTTTATCGCCGTCTGGGTGCGCATCTGGCCGAGATGGACGGCGTCGCCGGAGTGTCCTTCGCCGTTTGGGCGCCCAATGCCCGGCGGGTTTCCGTGGTCGGCGACTTCAACCACTGGGACGGCCGGGTGAATCCCATGCGGCTGCGCCACGGCGTCGGCATCTGGGAAATCTTCATCCCCGAGATCGGTCCCGGCGAAGTCTATAAATATGAAATTCTTGGCAAGGACGGGCAGTTACTGCCGCAAAAGGCCGATCCCTACGGCTTCTATGCCGAGGTGCCGCCCTGCACCGCTTCGGTGGTCTATGACCTGAAATCCTATGACTGGAACGATCAATCCTGGCTGGAGCGCCGCCAGCAGGCCGCCCAGCGCGAAGCGCCGATCAGCATCTACGAGGTTCATCTGGGATCCTGGAAGCGGGTGCCCGACGAGGGATACCGCTCCCTGACCTATCGCGAACTGGCCGACGATCTGGGCGCCTATTGCCAGGAAATGGGCTTCACGCATATCGAACTGCTGCCGGTTCACGAACATCCCTTTACCGGGTCGTGGGGCTATCAGCCCATCGGTCTCTACGCCCCCACCAGCCGTTTCGGTTCGCCGGATGACTTCCGCTATTTCGTCGATCGCCTGCATCAACTGGGCGTCGGCGTCATCATCGACTGGGTGGCTGGACATTTTCCCACCGACGTCCATGGTCTGGCATGGTTCGACGGCACTCATCTTTACGAACATGCCGATCCCCGCCAGGGCATGCACAAGGACTGGAACACCCTGATCTTCAATTACGGGCGCAACGAGGTTTGCAACTACCTCTATTCCAACGCCCTGTTCTGGCTGGACGAATATCATGTCGACGGGCTGCGGGTGGATGCCGTGGCCTCGATGCTTTATCTCGACTATTCCCGCGAACCGGGGGAATGGGTGCCGAACCGCTTCGGCGGCAACGAGAACCTGGAGGCCATCGAATTCCTGCGGCGGATGAATCAGGTGGTCTATGCCGAGCATCCCGGCGCCATGACCATCGCCGAGGAATCCACCGCCTGGCCGATGGTGTCGCGCCCGGTGCATCTGGGCGGCCTGGGGTTCGGCTATAAATGGAACATGGGCTGGATGCACGACACCCTGCGCTATATGGGCAAGGATCCCATCCATCGCCGCTATCATCACGACGATCTGACCTTTGGTCTGCTTTATGCCTTCCACGAAAATTTCGTGCTGCCGCTGTCCCACGACGAGGTGGTGCATGGCAAGGGGTCGGTGTTCGGCCGCATGAAGGGCGACCGCTGGCAGCGTTTTGCCAATCTGCGGGCCTATTACGCCTTCATGTTCGCCCATCCCGGCAAGAAGCTGCTGTTCATGGGCCAGGAATTCGGCCAGGAAAACGAATGGAACGTGGATGCCAGCCTGGATTGGCACCTGCTGAACGATCCCATGCATGAAGGCGTGCGCCGCTGCGTCAAGGATCTGAACCGTGTCTATCGCGACCTGCCGCCGCTGCACAGCCAGGATTGCGAGGGGCGGGGCTTCTCGTGGATCGATTGCAACGACCGCGATAATTCGGTGATTTCCTGGGTGCGCCACAGCGACGACGGCGAAATCGCCGTGGTGGTCGTCAACTTCACGCCCGTGGTGCGCGAGGATTACCGCCTGGGCGTTCCCCGTCCCGGATGGTATAGGGAAGTGATGAACACGGATTCCGATTATTACGGCGGTTCGAATGTCGGTTTGGACGGTGGAGCACAGACCGACGACATCGCTTGGCACGGCCAGCCCGTCTCGGTGCCGCTGCGGCTGCCGCCTCTGGGCGCGCTGATCCTGAAGCTGGAACGGGCCTAGGGCATGGTGCCGCGTCATCGGGTCTGGGCCGGAGCCCCTTATCCGCTGGGAGCCACCTGGGACGGCAAGGGTGTCAATTTCGCCCTGTTCTCGGCTCATGCCGAAAAGGTCGAACTGTGCCTGTTCGACGAACACCGCGAGATCGAACGCATCGTCATGCCGGAATATACCGACGAGGTCTGGCACTGCTATCTGCCCGACGCCCGTCCCGGCATGCCCTACGGCTATCGCGTGCATGGGCCTTACGATCCGGCGGCGGGTCACCGCTTCAACGCCAACAAGCTGCTGATCGACCCCTATGCCAAGGAGCTGTCGGGAAATCTGAAATGGTCCGACATCCATTTCGGTTACCGCACCGATCACGCCAAGGGCGATCTGTCCTTCGACCGGCGCGACAATTCCCGGCTGATGCCCAAGGCCCGGGTGGTGGACACCGCCTTTACCTGGGGCGCCGACCGAAAACCCAACGTGCCGTGGGCCGACGCTATCATCTACGAAGCCCATGTCCGCGGCATGACCGTGCGCCATCCGCTGGTGCCGGCCAACCAGCGCGGCACCTTTCTGGGCCTGTCCCAGCCGGCGGTGGTCGAACATCTGGAGCGGCTGGGCGTCACCACGGTCGAACTGCTGCCGGTGCATGCCATTGTCGACGAGCACAATCTGGTCGAGCGGGGACTGCGGAATTATTGGGGCTACAACCCGATTTCCTTCTTCGCCGCCGATCCGCGCTATTACGCGGTGTCGTCTCACGGCGACTTCAAGACCATGGTGCAAAGGCTTCACGAGGCCGGGATCGAGGTGATTCTGGACGTGGTCTACAACCACACCGCCGAAGGCAACCACATGGGACCGACGTTGTCGCTGAAGGGTATCGACAACGCCTCGTACTATCGTTTGTGCCAGGGAAACGAACGCTATTACGAAAACTATTCAGGCTGCGGCAACACCCTGAACCTGCGCCATCCGCGGGTTCTCCAGATGGTGATGGATTCTCTGCGCTATTGGGTCGAGGAACTGCATGTGGACGGCTTCCGTTTCGATCTGGCGGCCAGTCTGGCCCGCGAAGCCGGTTTCGATAATGGCTCGGGCTTCTTCGACGCCGTGCGCCAGGATCCGGTGCTGTCACGGGTGAAATTGATCGCCGAGCCGTGGGATCTGGGCGGCGACGGCTATCGTCTGGGGGCTTTCCCGCCCGGCTGGTCGGAATGGAACGGCCGCTACCGCGACACCGTGCGCAAATTCTGGCGTGGCGATTCCGGGCTGATCGGCGACCTGGCCTCGTGCCTGACCGGGTCGTCGGACCTGTTCGGTTGGGGCGGGCGCCGCCCTTGGTCCAGCATCAATTTCATCACCGCTCACGACGGCTTTACCATGCGCGATCTGGTGTCCTACAACCAGAAGCACAACGAAGCCAATTTCGAGCAGAATCAGGACGGCACCGAGGCCAATTATTCCTGGAACTGCGGAGCCGAAGGCCCGACGGCGGACGAAACGGTGCAGGAACTGCGTCGCCGTCAGGTGCGTAATCTGTTGACCACCCTGCTGCTGTCGCAAGGCGTGCCGATGCTGGTGGCCGGCGACGAGATCGGCCGGACTCAGAAAGGCAACAACAACGCCTATTGCCAGGATAACGAAATCGGCTGGATCGACTGGGCGTCCGCCGACGAAGATCTGTTCGCCTTCATCCGTAAGCTGATCAAGCTGCGGCGCAAGCATCCGGTCTTGCGGCGCATGCGCTTCTTCACCGGGCGCAAGGTGCCGGGCACCCAGGTCAAGGACATCACCTGGATCACGCCCGAAGGCCGCGAGATGGAGCAGAAGGACTGGACGCCTTTCGCCCGTTCCCTGGCTTTCCTGACCGCCGGCGAAGCCGGGCAGGGAGAGATCACGGCCAAGCCGGGAGCCACGTTCCTGGTGGTCCTGAACGCATATCACGAAGCCATCACTTACACTTTGCCGGCCTGTCCGCCAGGATCGAGCTGGGAACTGGTGATGGACACCATGCGGCCGTCAAGCTTCGTGCCGCGCGGCGAGCGGCATCTGGGCAGCAGCAAGCACGAGGTCGGGGCGCGGTCCGTCTCGGTGCTGTTGCGCAAGGCCGAACCCGGCGTCCAGCGCCACGGCAGTTTCGACGGGCCGAATCAGATCGAGGAGCCGGAGGGGACCGGCTCCGTACAAGAAGAAATAGAATAAGAGGGGAAAAGTGGGATGAGCAGCGAAGCCTTGGACCGTTTAGCCTCTCTCGCTGGGATTGAAGAGGGCTGGTGGGATTTCTTCGGTGAATACCGCGTGGTGCCCGCCGGCACCAAATTGGCCTTTCTTGCCGCCATGGGCTTCGCTGTCGCCGATGACGGCCAGATCGAAGAAAGTCTGAAAGAATTCGAGCTGCGTTCCTGGCGGCGCTGGCTGGAACCGGTGCTGGTGGCCTCGGAGCGCCACGGCCCGCCGGTCGTCGCTCTGTCCATTCCCGATGCGCTGGAACATCAGGACTTCGCCTGGACCTTGGCCGAGGAAAACGGCGCGGTGCATCGTGGCGTTTTGCGGCCCTTTCCGCTGCCCATGACCGCCGAGCGCGACGTCGACGGCATCTGGACGCGGCGGCACGATTTTCAATTGCCCGGCACGCCGCTGCCCGGCCTGCATAAATTCACCCTGCACGCGGCGGACGGCCGTTTCTCCGAGATGACCCTGATCGTCACTCCGGCCCGCGCCCATCTGCCGGCCAAGCTGGAGGAGGACGGCGGGCGGCTGTGGGGCGTCGCCACCCAGCTTTACGCTTTGCGCAGTCCGCAGAACTGGGGGGCGGGCGATTTCTCCGACCTGGCCCGGCTGGGGCGTCTGGCCGGCGGGTTGGGCGCCCAGGCCGTCGGCGTGAACCCGCTGCACGCCCTGTTTCCCACCAGCCCGGAGCGCTTCAGCCCCTATTCGCCGTCGTCGCGCCGTTTTCTCAACGTCGTCTATATCGACGCCGAGGCCGTGCCCGATTTCAAGGAAAGCCTGGAAGCCCGGCGGATGTTCGCCTCACCCGGCTTCCAGGCCCGCATTGCCGCCGCCCAGAACGCCCGGTTGGTGGATTACGATACGATCGTTCCTTTGAAGATCACCGTGCTTGAAGCCTGCTGGCGGTCTTTTCAGGCCAAGCATCTGGGCGAAGAGGCCAACGGGCGGGGGCTGGCTTTCCGCGCCTTCCAGGAGTCGGCGGGCGAGAAAGGATGGCGTTTCGCGGTGTTCGAGGCGCTGCGCGACCATTTCCTGCGCACCGATCCCGGTAAAGCCTATTGGCGGTTCTGGCCCGCCGATCTGCAAGATCCGGAAAGTCCGGCTGTCGCCGCCTTCGCCGCCGATCATGCCGAACGGGTCGGTTTCTTCTGGTATCTGCAATGGCTGGCCGATACTCAGCTTGCCGAGGCGCAGGCCGCCTGCCTGGAATCCGGCATGGCGGTCGGCGTCTACCGCGACCTGGGGGTGGGCATCGCCGACGACGGAGCGGAAGCATGGGGCAACCAGTCGCTGCTGTGCCTTGGGGTTTCCGTCGGTGCGCCGCCCGATCCGCTCAATCTGGCCGGTCAGGATTGGGGGCTGGTGCCCTTCAATCCCGTTTCGTTGCGCGAAGCCGCCTATGCGCCGCTGCTGGAGGTGCTGGAAGCCAACATGACTCACGCCGGGGCCATGCGGCTCGATCATGCCATGTGCCTGCAGCGGCTTTATTGGGTACCGCGCGGCCAAAAGGCCGATCAGGGCGCCTATGTGCGTTATCCGGTGGAAGACCTGTTCGGACTGGTGGCTTTGGCCAGCCGGCGCAAGCAGTGCCTGGTGATCGGCGAGGACATGGGCACCGTGCCCGAGGGCTTCCGCGAACGCATGCAGGAACAGGCGATCCTCGGCTATCGCCTGATGGTGTTCGAGAAGAAGAACGGGGGCCGCTTCAAGGCTCCGGCCGAAATCACCCGCGACGCCCTGGTCAGCGTTGGCACCCACGATCTGCCCAGTCTGTCGGGCTGGTGGCAGGGGATTGACCTGGATGCGCGGGAACGCCTGAAGCTTTATCCCGATCCCGAGATGAGCGTCGGCGAACGGCAGGGCCGCGCCGCCGACCGGATCGCCTTGCGCGACGCCTTGGCGGGCGAAGGATTGCTGCCCAAAAGTTTCCCCGACGCGGCAACGCTGACGGGAAAGCAGCTTCAGGCGCTGACCACGGCGCTATACGCCTATTTGCAGCGGTCGCCGGCCAAGCTGGTGATGGTGCAGTTCGAGGACGCGCTGGCGTTGCCGTTGCAGATGAACCTGCCGGGCACCACCATCGAGCATCCCAATTGGCGGGTACGCTATCCCCAGGAGCTTGAGGTCATGCTGGCCGATCCCAGGCTGAAGGAACTTGCGGAAAGCCTGGGGTAGAGGGATCAGATCCGCTTCATGCCGATGAAGCGTGTCTCGCCGCCGTAAAAAGCCGAGGCCATGGCGCTGATGCGTTCGGGATCGCCGGTGGTGTGAAAGGTCACGCCGCCGCTGTTCGGCCGGTCCAGGTCGGGATGGCGCTCCAGATAGGCGGCAAGGCTGTCGGCGGTGGGGATGGGCTGAGCCAGAAGTTCGACGCCGGGGGGCAGAGCGTCGCGGAACAGGTCTTCGACCAGCGGATAATGGGTGCAGCCCAGCAGGGCGGCGTCCAGAGGGCGGCCGTTCAGGCGGTCCGTCAACTCGGCGACATAGCGTTGGACGAAGTGGCGCAGTTCCTCGCGCGGGGCCCCCTGTTCGATCAGGGCGGCCAGGCGCGGACAGGCCATCATTTCCACCGTCACCTGGGGGGCGCGCTTGGCGATTTCCTGGGGATAGACGTCGGCTTCGGCGGTGCGCCGGGTGGCGAACACCGCCACGGTCGCCCTGGGCCGCGGCGAAGGCGACGTTTTCGGATCGGCCATCCAGGGCAGGCCGGTGACGACTTCGATCATCGGCACCACCACGCCAAGCACCCGACGGTCGGGATAGGCCTCGGCCAGCCAGTTCTGCTGGATGCGGCGCAGCGACATGGCGGCGGTGTTGCAGGCGAGGATGACCAGACGGCAGCCCTGGCCGAACAGGCGATCAATGGCGGTGACGGTCATGCCGTAGATTTCATCCGCCGAACGGTCGCCATAGGGCGCGTTGGCGTGATCGCCCAGATAAACGAATCGTCGTTCGGGCAGACGCCGGGCAAGGGCTTGCAGGATGGTCAGGCCGCCATGGCCCGAATCGAAGACACCGATCATGATGGCCGGCACAATAGGACGGCGACCCCCCGGCTGCCAAGCCGGAAGCGGGGGGCCGCCGGTTTCAGTCCCGCAAAGCGGCGGCGTGATGGGCAATATGTTCGCCGATGAAGCTGGCGATGAAATAATAGCTGTGGTCGTAACCGGGCCGGCGGCGAAGCGTCAGGGGATGGCCGGCAGCGCGGCAGGCGGCTTCCAGCAGTTCCGGTTTCAGTTGATTGTCCAGGAATTCGTCCGCCCCGCCCTGGTCGATCAGCAGCGGCAGGCGTTCCGGGGCGTCGGCGATCAGGGCGCAGGCGTCCCATGCCGTCCAGCTTGCCCGATCGGGGCCGAGGTAAGCCGAAAAAGCTTTCTCGCCCCAGGGAACCCGCGACGGAGCGACGATGGGGGAGAAAGCCGAAACGCTGCGGTAGCGGCCGGGATTTTTCAGGGCGACGGTCAAGGCGCCGTGTCCGCCCATGGAGTGCCCGCTGATGGCGCGGGCGCCGGTGGCGGGAAATTCGGCTTCGATCAGATCGGGCAGTTCCCGGCTGACGTAATCGTACATGCGGTAATGGCGGCTCCAGGGGGACCGGCAGGCGTTGAGGTAAAAGCCCGCTCCCTGGCCCAGGTCATAGGCGGGGTCGTCGGCCACGCCTTCGCCTCGGGGGCTGGTGTCGGGGGTGACCAGGATGACGCCGTGTTCGGCGGCATGACGCTGGGCTCCGGCCTTGGTGATGAAATTCTGTTCGGTGCAGGTCAGGCCCGACAGCCAGTACAGGACCGGCAGTCTGGCGGCCTCGGCCTGGGGCGGCAGGAAGACGGCGAAGGTCGTGTCGCAGTCCAGAACGTCGGAGCGGAGCCGATAGACGTTCTGCCAGCCGCCGAAGCAGGCGCGGCGCTCGATGGGTGTCACGATCCGTTTCCTCGCGCCGCCTAGAAGTGGATCACGGTGCGGATCGACTTGCCCGCGTGCATCAGGTCGAAGGCTTCGTTGATCCGCTCCAGCGGCAGGGTGTGGGTGATGAAGGGGTCGATGTCGATTTCTCCGCGCATGGCCTGTTCCACCATGCCCGGCAATTGGCTGCGGCCCTTGACGCCGCCGAAGGCGCTGCCGCGCCAGACACGGCCGGTCACCAGTTGGAACGGGCGGGTGCGGATTTCTTGACCGGCGCCGGCGACGCCGATGATGATGCTTTCGCCCCAGCCCTTGTGACAGCATTCCAGGGCCGAGCGCATGACGTCGACATTGCCGATGCACTCGAAACTGTAATCGACGCCGCCGTTGGTCATCTCGACGATCACCTCCTGGATCGGCTTGGCGTGATCCTTGGGGTTGACGCAGTCGGTGGCGCCCATGGACATGGCCAGGGGGAACTTTCCGGCGTTCAGGTCGATGGCCAGAATCCGCCCGGCCTTGGCCTGAACGGCGCCTTGGATCACCGCCAGTCCGATGGCTCCCAGACCGAACACGGCCACAGTCGATCCCGGTTCGACCTTGGCCGTGTTGTGCACGGCGCCGATGCCGGTGGTGACGCCACAGCCCAGCAGACACATCTTTTCCAGCGGCGCGACCGGGTTGATCTTGGCCAGCGAGACCTCGGCCACCACGGTGTATTCGCTGAAGGTGCTGGTGCCCATGTAGTGGTAAACGGGCTGGCCCTGGTAGGAAAAGCGGCTGGTGCCGTCGGGCATCAGCCCTTTGCCCTGGGTGGCCCGCACCGCCTGACAGAGATTGGTTTTGCCCGACAGGCAATATTCGCATTTGCCGCATTCGGCGGTGTAGAGGGGGATCACATGGTCGCCGGGAGCGACGCTGGTGACGCCTTCGCCGACTTCGACCACCACGCCGCCGCCTTCGTGGCCCAGCACGGCGGGAAAGATGCCTTCGGGATCGTCGCCCGACAGAGTGAAGGCGTCGGTATGGCAGACGCCGGTATGCAGAATCTTGACCAGCACCTCTCCGGCCTTGGGCGGCGCGACGTCGATTTCGACGATCTGTAGGGGCTGTCCGGCGGCGAAGGCAACGGCGGCGCGAGATTTCATGGGCGGAATCCTTCCGGAATGGGGCGGCGTTATTTCAAATAGGAACGGACCAGGGCGATGGCGTCGTCGATGCACGTGCCGGCATCGGTCTCGTTGTTCAAAGGCTGGGGCAATTCGCGGCGCAGATGCATTTCCAGCACCTCGGCCATCAGGCCGTTGACAGCGCCGCGGACGGCGGCGATCTGCTGCAGATTGGAGCGGCAGGGCATGTCGTCCTCGACGGCCCGCTCCAATCCCTCAAGCTGTCCCTTGAGGCGGCGGATGCGGGCCAGGGTCTGCTGCTTTTCCTGTGGCGTATAGGGCATGGCAACCGGCTTTCCGCGCCTGTTAGATACTGGGGGGGAGTATATTGCCGCCATCGCCGCGATGGCAAGGGGGATCGGCGACGGCTTCTTCCGCCGGTCGGGCCCTTGGCGGTCGTCACGGAAATGTCTCCGCCCCGGCGGTTGCGGTGCGGCAGTTTCGCCTTGACTGGTCAAGGGAACGGGTGCAGTCAGGCTAGGAGGGCGGGTGAAGCCAAAGGTGGTGAAGCCCGGTATCCGTTTCCCGCCGTGGAGCAGAATAATGGCAAAAACCGGCAAATCTATCGCTGTTCAGACCCGTGCCGCCGCCAATGACGTGGAAGGCATCAAGCAAAGTCTGATCGACCATCTGCTCTATTCGGTGGGCAAGGATCCCTTGCTGGCTACGTCGCGGGACTGGTTCCTGGCCGCCGCCTTCGCCGTGCGCGACCGCCTGATCGCCCGGTGGATGGAGACCCAGCGCGGTTTCTATGACAATGACGTCAAGCGCGTCTATTACCTGTCGATGGAATTCCTGGTGGGCCGGGCGCTGACCAACGGCATGATCAATTTGGGCGTTTACGACGCTTTCAAGGAAGCCGTGGCGCAGTTGGGCTACGACATGGACGAACTGCAAAGCTGGGAAGTCGAGCCGGCTTTGGGCAATGGCGGCCTGGGCCGTCTGGCGGCTTGTCTGGTGGACAGTCTGGCGACCCTGGGCATGCCCGGCTTCGGCTACGGCATTCGCTACGAGTTCGGCATGTTTACCCAGCATGTGGAGCAGGGCTGGCAGGTCGAGAGTCCGGAAAACTGGCTGCGCTACGGCAATCCGTGGGAGTTCCAGCGTCCCGGCGTGATCTATCCGGTGCGCTTCGGCGGCCGTGTGGTGCGCTACCGCGACGGCGAGGGGCATTGGCGTCACCAATGGGTGGACGCCGAGGAAGTCATGGCCATGGCCTACGACATGCCGGTGCCGGGCTATGAGGCCAAGGCGGTGAACAATCTGCGCCTGTGGGCCGCCAAGTCGACACGCGAGTTCAATCTGCGCTACTTCAATCAGGGCAATTACATCGAGGCGGTGCGCGACAAGAACGATTCCGAAAACCTCTCGAAGGTTCTCTATCCTTCCGACTCTACCGCCAGCGGCAAGGAACTGCGATTCCGCCAGGAATATTTCTTCGTCTGCGCTTCGCTGCAAGACATCATCGCCCGTTTCCGCAAGGGCCATTCCAACTTCGATCTGCTGCCCGATTACGTGGCGATTCAGTTGAACGACACGCATCCGGCCATGACTGTGGCGGAGTTGATGCGGGTTCTGCTGGACGAGCATCATTGCGACTGGGACCGCGCCTGGGGCATCACCGTCAAGACCTGCGCCTATACCAACCACACCCTGATGTCCGAAGCGCTGGAAACCTGGCCGGTGGATTTGTTCAGCCGCCTGCTGCCCCGCCACATGGAAATCATCTTCGAGATCAACCAGCGCTTCCTGAACGCGGTTCATTACCGCTGGCCGGGCGACACCGACGTGCTGCGCCGCATGTCGCTGATCGACGAAGAGGGCGGGCGCCGGGTGCGCATGGCCAATCTGGCCATGATCGGTTCGCACAAGGTCAACGGCGTCGCCGAGATTCATACCGAACTGATGAAGAGCACCATCTTCTCGGACTTCGAGCGTTTCCAGCCGGGCAAGATCAATTGCAAGACCAACGGCATCACGCCGCGCCGCTGGCTGTTGTCGGCCAACCCGGCCCTGGCCTCGCTGATCACCAGCAAGATCGGCCCCAACTGGGTTTCGCACCTGCATAACCTGAAGGAACTGGCGCCCCTGGCCGACGATCCAGAATTCCGGGCCGCTTTCGCCGCCGCCAAGCAGCACAACAAGAACCGTCTGGGATCGGTGGTGGAACAGCGTTTGGGCATTCCCGTGGACATGCATTCGCTGTTCGACGTGATGGTCAAGCGCATGCATGAGTACAAGCGGCAGCTTCTGAACGTGCTGCACATCGTCACCCGCTATAACCGCATCCGCGCCAATCCCACGGCCAACATCGTGCCGCGCACGATCTTCTTCGCCGGCAAGGCCGCGCCCGGTTATGCCATGGCCAAGCTGATCCTGAAGCTGATCAACGACGTGGCCGACATGGTCAATCACGATCCGGCCATGGCCGGGCGGCTGAAAGTGGTGTTCGTTCCCAATTACAACGTCTCGACCGCCGAACTGATCATTCCCGGCGCCAACCTGTCCGAGCAGATCAGCACGGCGGGCACCGAGGCTTCGGGGACCGGCAACATGAAGCTGGCCCTGAACGGCGCTTTGACCATCGGCACTTGGGACGGCGCCAATGTGGAAATCTGCGAGGAGGTGGGCGAGGACAACATGTTCCTGTTCGGCTTGACGGCGCAGGACGTGGCCAAGATCCGCCGCGACGGTTTCGATCCCAACGCCGCCATCGCCGCCAATCCGGAATTGGCCCAGGTGCTGGAGATGATCGGCGGCGGCTATTTTTCGCCCGGCGAGCCCGACCGCTACCGCGCCGTCGTCGATGTGCTGACCCACGGCGACTATTATCTGCTGACTGCCGATTATCCGGCCTATATCGCTACCCAGGAAAAGGTCGACCGGCTGTACGAGACTCCCGATGAATGGACCCGCCGGGCCATTCTGAATGTGGCCCGCATGGGCAAGTTCTCGTCGGACCGCACGGTGCAGGAATATGCCGACGAAATCTGGAACGTGAAAAGCTGGACCGTCTGATCCGCCGTTTTAGCCCCCTTCCGCTTTGGCCGGAGGGGGCCGGCGGTCAGTCTTCCGATTTTGCGGCTTTCTTGCCGCCGCCCTTTTTCAGCCGGGCTTCAATCAGGCGGATCTCGTTCGCCGACATGCGCCGCTTCAAGGAATCGATGGCGATTTGCGGTTGGAACGACATGTCGTGGTCGGCCAGTTCCACGGGATCGCCTTGCTGCGAGCGGCGATACCAGTAATAGGCCTCGGCCAGGTCGGGCGACACGCCCCAGCCGGCCTCATAGGCGGCGCCCATCATGTATTGCGCGGCCACCTGCCCGTGATCGGCGGCGCGGCGCAGCCATTTGACGCCTTCGGCGGGGTCGCGGGGGACGCCGCGGCCGCGCAGGATCATGCGGCCCACGGCATATTCGGCATCGGGCGACTTGCCGGTTTCAGCGGCCTGACGATAGAGGCCGATGGCTTTGCCCAGATCCTTTTGTCCGGCCTTCCCGGTTTCGAACATCAGTCCCAGGGCGTACAAGGCGTCGGGATGATTTTGCTGCGCGGCTTTTTCGTACCATTCGCGGGCTTTGCCGTAATCCGCCGTGACACCCAGGCCGAACTGCTCAAGATAGCCCAGGGAATATTGGCAGCGGGCGTCTTCGGGACATTTGCTCCAGGCCTCCATGGCGGCCTGATAATTCTCGGCCTGCAAGGCGGCGACGCCGCCGTGGAATTCAGCCTCGGAATCGGCAAAGGCGAAAGGCGCGCTGACAAGAAGCGCGGACACGGACGACAGCAACACTTTTAGATAAGACTGCATGCCAGAGTTATAGTGGGGTTGCTTCCTGAAGTCACGTCCGCCGTCCAGCCGTTTTCCACTGGCAGTTTCCGACGGAAACTGTCTTTCTTTCCGAAAAAGCTGTGATAATCATCACCCGAGGCAAAAAAAATTCGTCCGAAGACGAATCAAAGGTTGCCTTCGGGTTTTCAGATAAGCACAATCGGCAATACGAATGAGGGAAAAACCATAATAGGGGGACGACGGGTGCTCAGCCGAACTATCGCGGCTCTGCTTTTCGGTGCGGTTATTGCCGCCTCGACTCCTGCCGACGCTCTTCAGTGCGTTCCCTTCGCTCGTGACGTTTCCGGTATCAGTATTCGTGGCGACGCCTGGACCTGGTGGTCCTCGGCGGCGGGCTCCTATGATCGCGGCCATGCGCCGCGTGCCGGGGCCGTTGTGGTCTTTCAAAAGACCCGCGCCATGCGCCACGGGCACGTCGCCGTGGTGACCGAAGTGGTCAATTCCCGCGAAGTTCTGGTCGATCATGCCAATTGGGGGTCGCGCCGCACCGGCGGCCGCGGCCAGATTGCCAAGGGCATGTCGGTGGTCGACATTTCGCCCCGCAACGACTGGACGCAGGTTCGCGTGTGGAACCGCCGCTCGGGTGATTACGGCACCCGCGTCTATCCGACCTACGGCTTCATTTATGCGCCGGGCAGCCGCGCCGCCCGCGTGCAGATGGCCAGCTATATTCCCGAGCCGCCCAAGGCGGAAATGGCCCGGGGCGAACAGAGCCGCACCGTTCAGGCGTCTGCGCCGCAGCCGGCTCCGGTCGCCGCGACCGTGACGGCGTCCGCTCCGATGCCGCGCCTGAGCCAGCCCGGCGACCAAATGCTGGCGACTGCCGATCTGCAAATCGCTTCCGTGCTGTCGGACAATCCCGGTCGGGCCGCCAAAGTCGAGAGCAAGGCGCTGGCCGAGCAGAAGGCGGCTCCCGCCGAGGCCAAGCCGTCGGCTTCCGTCGCCGAAGCTCCGGCGGCCACGGATGATCAAATTCTGGCCCGCCGCTTTGGTTCGGGCCGTTATTGATCTAGAATTCCCTACTTTCGATATAGATTGGAAGGAGCGCCCTGGACTTTCGGGGCGCTTTTTTTGTTTTTTCTGAAATTTTCGATTTTTTCCAACAGCTTGTTCCAGGGTATCTTTTCGGCGGACCCGAATTTGGTTAATGTTGCGGCGTTTATGATTTCTTGCCGCGGGCTTCGCTCCCCTCAGGGACTGTGATGACGTCAGACTTCAATGACCCAGCGTGGCAGGCGGGGTGGGTGCGGCAGATCGCCGAGCGCCTGCCCGGTATGGTCTGCTTGTGCCACCAGGGCACGCTCTCCTACCTGAACCCGGCGGGACGATCCCTGCTGGGCGCGGTGGAGGGGCGCCCGGTCGAGGAAGGCTTTCCTGGCGGCGTAACGGCCCTGTCGGCTCTGTCTGCCCTCAACGGCCGCGGCGTCGTGGCGGTGCGGGCAGCGGACGGCGGCCAATATGAGATGCCGGCCCAGGTGTTCCCGCTGACCGACGACCATGCCACGTTGCTGCTGGTAGCGCAGCCGGGCGGCGACGATCAGGACGAGCCGGTTTACCGGCGCCTGGTGGATCTGTCCCACGATTGCATGTGCATCTGCCACGACGGCGTGATCGCCTTCATCAACAGCGCCGGTCTGCGTCTGTTCGATGCCGATGGTCCGGAAGCGGTGATCGGTCACGCTTTCTCCGAATTCGTTCACCACGATTATGTCGACGTGCTGTCCGGGGGGCTTGCTCCCTTGTGCGACGAGCGGGAGCCGGTGCCGCTGAAGGTGGCGTCCCTGAAAGGCCGCACCTCGGACGTCGAGATCGTCGCCCGGCCTTTCGGCGCCGTCGAGGACAAGAGCCTGATGATCGAGGCCCGCGACGTCAGCGAGGCCCGTCGTTCGGTGGCCGCTTTGCACGACCGCGAAGAACGGCTTCAGGGCATTCTTGACACCGTGGCCGACGGCATCGTTTCTGCCGACGAACGGGGTATTATTCAAAGTTTTAATCCGGCGGCCGAGAAAATTTTCGGTTATGCCGCAAGCGAGGTGATCGGCAAGAATTTGTCGATCCTGATGCCCGAACCCTATGCCGGCGATCACGACGCCTATCTGGAGAAATATCTGGCGACCGGGCAGGCTAAGATTCTCGGCATCGGCCGCGAAGCCACCGGCTTGCGCAAGGATGGCGGCACGTTTCCGGTCGATCTCAATGTGGCGGAGCTGCGCCGGGGGCGGCATCGTCTGTTCATCGGCGTGCTTCGCGACATAACCGAGCGCAAGCGGGCCGAGCAGGCGGTGGTTCAGGCCAAGGCCGAGCTCCAGCAAAGGGTGCAGGAACGCACCCAGGAACTGGAGATGCTGTCGCGCCAGAACGAGCAGATTCTCAATTCCGCCAGCGAAGGCATTATCGGCCTGGACGGCAACAACATCATCACCTTCGTCAATCCGGCGGCGGCCGACATGACCGGCTGGCGAGTGTCCGAGATGATCGGCAAGCCCGCCGATTCCATGCTGAACTACGTGCCGGTCAACGGCACCGGCCAGGCCGAGCAGAACTCGGATTCGCTGATGATGGCCTTGCTGCCGCAGCGGGACATGGTCGATTTCATGCTGTGGCGCCGCGACGGCACCAGCTTCCCCATCGAGTTCGCTTTGTCACCCATCGAGGAGGACGGGCAGCAGGTGGGCGCGGTGATGGTGTTCCGCGATGTGTCCGAGCGCAAGCAGATCGAGGAAAAGCTGCGTCTGGCCTCGGCGGTGTTCGAGACGACCGCGGAAGCCATCATGGTGCTGGACCCCAGCTTCCGCATCACCACCGTCAATCCGGCCTTCTCTTCTATCACGGGCTATTCGGCCCAGGAGATGCTGGGGCGGCCGCCGCGTTTCCTGTCGGGAGAGCGGCAACAGAATCTTCACGAAAGCATTTGGGAAAGCATCCGCAAGACCGGGCGCTGGGATCACGAGCAATGGTCCCTGCGCAAGAACGGCGAGGAATATGCCGAACGTATTTCCATCACCGCCGTCACCGACATGCTCAACCGCATCGTGCAATACATCGTGGTGTTTTCCGACATCACCCAGCGGAAGCTGGACGAGGAGCGTATCCGCTATCAAGCCAATTACGACGCTCTGACCGGCCTGCCCAACCGGGCTCTGTTCATGGACCGTCTGACCCAGGCGCTGAATCAGGCGGCGCGCGGGGAGCAGAGACTGGGGCTGATGTTCATCGACCTTGACGGCTTCAAGCTGGTCAACGACACGCTGGGTCACGACAAGGGCGACGAGTTGCTGGTGGAGGCCTCGAAGCGGCTGCTGACCTGCGTGCGCCAGGGCGATACAGTGGCCCGTTTGGGCGGCGACGAATTCACCATCATCATGCCGAATCTGGGCGACGTGCGGAACGCGCCGATGGTGGCCCAGCGCATTATCGACGCCTTGGAGCAGCCGTTCCTGCTGCGCACCCACGAAGCCTTCGTCTCGGGTTCCATCGGCATCGCCACTTTCCCCGACGATGCCCAGGATCCCGCCACCTTGCTGCGTAACGCCGATGCCGCCATGTATCGGGCGAAAGAGCAGGGGAAGGCCAACTATCAGTTCTTTACCGCCGAGCTGAACGCCCAGGTTTCGGAGCGCATGATCATCAAGAACGGCCTGTCCAAGGCCATGGAACGCGATGAGTTCATGCTCTATTACCAGCCGAAATGCGATCTGGCCACCGGCCGCATGGTTGGCGTCGAGGCGCTTCTGCGCTGGCGCAGCGCCGAAATGGGCATGGTGTCTCCGGTCAAGTTCATTCCCGTGATGGAGGAAACCGGCCTGATCGGGCAGGTGGGCGAGTGGGCTATCGAGACGGCCTGCCGCCAGCATCGGGAATGGCGCAATGCCGGTTTCCCCTATATGCGGGTGGCGGTGAACCTGTCGGTCCGCCAGTTGCGGCAGAACAATCTGGACCAAGTGGTCGCCAGCATCCTGGAGCGCACCGGCATCGAGGCTTCGGGCCTGGAGCTGGAAATCACCGAGTCCATGATCATGAAGGATACGGAAAACGCGATCGCCCTGCTGCAGCGTCTGCGCGCCATGGGCATCCATCTGGCCATGGACGATTTCGGCACCGGCTATTCGTCGCTCAGCTATCTGAAGCGTTTTCCGCTGAACACCATCAAGATCGACCGCAGTTTCGTCAACGACATCGCCACCGACCCCGACGATCTGGAAATCATCCGCACCATCATTCAGATGGGGCACTCCTTGCGCCGCCGCATCGTCGCCGAGGGCGTCGAGACCGAGGAACAGCGCCGTCTGCTGCGCAAGCTGAAATGCGACGAAATGCAGGGCTATCTGGTCAGCCCGCCGGTGCCGGCTTTCGAGATCGACCGCATGCTGGAAGAAAGCCGCAACAACGTGGTCTACGTCAGCGACTAAGGCGGCCTTGCCGTGTCCGGCAAAGGGTTCCGGTCCTGTCCGCGACGATCGGCGATACTCCCCCTTCGGGTAGGGTGAAATTTCGCGAAGATCGATTTCATTCCTTCGTCCTATATTGCCTTGGTCGCTGAATCGGCTATGGTTCTTCCTTGCTGGGAGGCACGGGAAGAAAAGAATATGGTGGGATCGGGTAGGCGTCCAATCGACGTCGTGATGGCCGAGAAGAACCCGCTGTTGCAAAGCTCGCTGTTGAAGCTGTTCGCCGGTGACGGGCGCTTCAACGTGGTGGGGCTGGCTGGAGACGGCGAGAGGTTCCTGGGCGCGGTTGCCAGGTTGAAGTGCGATGTCGGGGTCATCGGCTGGGACATGCCGGGGATCGATGGCCGCGGCGTGCTGCAATCTTTGCGCGGGCAGGCCAGTGCGCCGCGCATCGTCGTCTATACCGGCAGCACCAATCCGGACGTGCCGCGCACGGCGATGGCTTTGGGAGCGGCGGCTTTCTGTTCGAAAAACGAGCCTCCGGGTCTGCTGCTGGATACCGTGCTGGCGGTGGCCCAGGGGCGGATGGTATTTCCCTTCATCGATGTTTCAAGGCTGGTGTCCGACCCGCTGGGTGATCTGACCCCGCGTGAGCGCGAATTGCTGGTCTCGCTGTCCAGCGGCATGACCAACCAGCAAATGGCCGACCGCACGGGAATCTCGTTGAACACCGTGAAGTTCCATCTGAAGAATCTCTATGAGAAATTGGGGGTCAGCAACCGCGCCCAGGCCGTCACCTTTTATATGAAGAGCAAGGAGGCTCTGTGACCGTCCTTGGAATTTTTTCCATTTCCAGGGCAGGGCAGGCATGTCGTTCTTGAAATCCGCGCCGAATTAGACCACAAGCCTCGGAAACGTTGCCGCCGCCCGGCTCCGCCCTGACCGCATAGAGGTTCTTTGATGACCACCCAGACCGCTCCTTACGCCAGCCATCAGGAAATGGCCAACGCGATCCGTTTCCTGGCCGCCGATGCCGTGGAAAAGGCCAAGTCCGGCCATCCCGGCATGCCGCTGGGCATGGCCGACGTGGCGACGGTTCTGTTCTCGCGCTTCTTGAAGATCGATCCCAAGGAACCGAAGTGGTTCGACCGCGACCGTTTCGTGCTGTCGGCCGGTCACGGCTCGATGCTGCTGTACGCGCTGGCTTATCTGACCGGCTATGAAGACTGCGACATCGAGCAGATCAAGAACTTCCGCCAGATGGGTGCCCGTACCGCCGGCCACCCCGAGTTCGGTCATATCTCCATCGCCGACACCACCACCGGCCCTCTGGGGCAGGGCATCTCCAACGCCGTCGGCTTCGCTTTGGCCGAGCGCATGATGGCCGCCCGCTTCGGAGCCGATGTCTGCGACCATTACACCTACGTCATCGCCGGCGACGGCTGTCTGATGGAAGGCATTTCGCAGGAAGCCATCACTCTGGCGGGTCACTGGAAGCTGAACAAGCTGATCGTCCTGTGGGACGACAACCATATCTGCATCGACGGGGACACCGCCCTGTCCACCAGCGAGAACCAGCATCTGCGTTTCCAGGCGGCGGGTTGGAACACCATCGCCGTCGACGGCCACGACGCCGAAGCGGTGGCCAAGGCCATCGAGACGGCGCGGGCTTCCGACAAGCCGACCATGATCGCCTGCCGCACCACCATCGGCTTCGGCTCGGGCAAGGCCGGCACTGAAAAGGTTCACGGCGCTCCGCTGGGCGCCGACGATCTGAAGACCATGCGTGAAAAGCTTGACTGGCCGCATGCCGCTTTCGAGATCCCCAAGAACATTCTGCAGGCGTGGCGCGCTCCCATGCAGGCCAACGCCGAGACCCGCAAGGGTTGGGAAAAGCGCCGCGACGCGCTGCCCGCCGAGAAGAAGGGCGAATTCGAGCGCACCCTGGCCGGCAAGCTGCCTCAGGGCTGGGATATCCAGATCGGCGCCTTCAAAGCCAAGATTTCCAACGAAAAACCGGAATGGGCCACCCGCAAGTCCAGCCAGGAAGTGCTGAACGTGCTGGCCAACACCATTCCCGAGCTGGTGGGCGGCTCGGCCGACCTGACCCACTCGAACCTGACCAACACCAAGATTTCCAAGCCGGTGTCCGCCGCCGATTATTCCGGCAACTACATCCATTACGGCGTGCGCGAGCACGGCATGGGCGCGGTGATGAACGGTCTGGCCCTGCATGGCGGCCTGATCCCCTATGGCGGCACGTTCTTCGTCTTCTCTGACTATCTGCGCCCGGCCATCCGCATGGCCGCCCTGATGGGCCAGCGGGTGATCTATGTCTTCACCCACGATTCTATCGGCCTGGGCGAAGACGGTCCGACCCATCAGCCGGTCGAGCATCTTGCATCTCTGCGCGCCATGCCTAATCTCTTGGTGATGCGCCCGTGCGACGCGGTGGAAACCGCCGAATGCTACGAGATCGCCCTGGCCAATACCGACGGCCCCAGCGCCCTGGCCCTGTCGCGCCATAATCTGCCGACGGTGCGCGAGGATCATGTGGCCGAAAACATGTGCGCCAAGGGCGGTTACGTGCTGGCCGAAGCCAGCCAGCCGCGCAAGGTGACCATTCTGGCCTCGGGTTCCGAGGTTCCCGTGGCTCTGGTGGCTCAGGCCGCCCTGCATCAATTGGGTATTCCCACCGCGGTGGTGTCGATGCCTTGCTGGGAATTGTTCGACCGCCAGCCGACCAACTACCGCAACGAGGTTCTGGGCAAGGATAGCCTGCGCATCGCCATCGAGGCGGGCAGCACCTTCGGCTGGGAACGCTATGTGGGTGAGAAGGGCGCCGTCGTCGGTATGAAAAGCTTCGGCGCCTCGGCTCCGGCGGATCAGCTTTATTCGTTCTTCGACATCACGGCCAAGTCCGTGGTGGAAATCGCAGTGGCCCGCCTGAGCCGCTAAGGCGGCGGGTCTCTGACAACAAGGGAGTGAATTCCAGATGGCTCTGATTTCCCTGCGCCAGTTGCTCGACCATGCCGCCGAGCACGGTTACGGCCTCCCGGCCTTCAACATCAACAACATGGAGCAGATGCTGTCCGTCATGGCTGCGGCCGACAAGACCGACAGCCCGGTCATCCTCCAGGCCAGCCGCGGCGCCCGCGCCTACGCCAACGATCTGGTGCTGAAGCATCTGATCCAGGCCGCCGTCGAGCTGTATCCGCACATCCCGGTCTGTATGCATCAGGACCACGGCAACAGCCCCGAGACCTGTTTCTCGGCCGTCACCAACGGCTTCTCGTCGGTGATGATGGACGGTTCGCTGCATGCCGACGGCAAGACTCCCGGCGATTGGGAATACAATGTTTCCGTCACCGGCAAGGTGGTCGAAATTTCCCATATGGTCGGCGTCTCGGTCGAAGGCGAACTGGGCGTGCTCGGCTCGCTGGAGACCGGCATGGGCGAAAAGGAAGACGGCCACGGCTTTGAAGGCAAGCTGGACCATTCCCAGCTGCTGACCAATCCCGACCAGGCCGTCGAATTCGTCAAGCTGACTAAGGTGGACGCCCTGGCCATCGCCATGGGCACCAGCCACGGCGCCTACAAGTTCAGCCGCAAGCCGACCGGCGACATCCTGGCCATGCATGTGGTCAAGGAAATCAACAAGCGCATGCCGAACCTGCATCTGGTGATGCACGGCTCGTCGTCGGTGCCGCAGGATTTGCAGGATATCATCAACCAGTACGGCGGCCAGATGCCCCAGACCTTCGGCGTCCCCGTCGAAGAGATCGTCGAAGGCATCAAACACGGCGTGCGCAAGATCAATATCGACACCGATTGCCGCATGGCCATTACCGGCCAGATCCGCAAGGTGTTCGCCGAAAAGCCCGGCGAGTTCGATCCGCGCAGCTACCTGAAGCCGGCCATGGCCGCCATGACCCAGCTGTGCACCACCCGCTACGAGCAGTTCGGCGCCGCCGGCAAGGCCTCGAAGATCAAGGTCGCGCCGCTGTCCGAAATGGCCAAGCGCTACAAGGACGGCAGCCTGGACCCCAAGCTGGCCTGATCCGATGATCCGCTGATGGACCGGCCGCCCCTTGAACAAGGGGGCGGCCGTGCCATTTTCCCCCATTCCCTCGTTTGCCGGAAAGCCGCCCGTCATGACCGTCAAGATCGCTCCCTCCATCCTGTCCGCCGATTTCGCCCGTCTGGGCGACGAGGTCCGGGCCATCGACGCCGCCGGCTGCGACTATGTGCATATCGACGTGATGGACGGCCACTTCGTTCCCAACCTGACCATCGGTCCGGCGGTGGTGAAGGCGCTGCGGCCTCACAGCAAGAAGGTCTTCGACGTGCATCTGATGATCGAGCCGGTGGATCCTTACATCCCCGCCTTCATCGATGCCGGCAGCGACATTGTCACAATTCACGCCGAGGCGGGCCGTCACATTGACCGCAGCCTGCAACTGATCAAGAGCCTGGGGGCCAGGGCCGGATTGTCGCTGAATCCGGGCACTCCGGAAAGCGTTCTGGAATATGTTCTCGACCGCCTGGACCTGATCCTGGTGATGTCGGTGAACCCCGGCTTCGGGGGGCAGAGCTTCATCCCTTCGGCCTTGGAAAAGATCAAGAAGATCAAACAGATGATCGGTTCCCGTCCTATCGAGATCGAGGTCGACGGCGGGGTCGTGGCCGGTAATTCCCGCGAGATCGCGGCGGCCGGCGCCGATGTGCTGGTGGCGGGCAGCGCGGTGTTCAAGACCACGGATTACGCGGCCAATATCGCCGCCCTGCGTTAAGGCGTAGGACCGATGGCGCTGTAACAGAACTTTCACAACGCTGTCACAAAGGTGTCGCCGGGCGCGGCTATTGTCACGATGCGCCGCCGGTCCCCATGGAGGGGGCCGGCCCATCGTATCCGCTCCTGGAGGACCCTAATGATCAGGAAGACTCTCGCCGTGGCCGCTCTGGCTACCGTCGCCTTCGCCACCGCTGCCCAGGCCGCTGACCAGATCCGCATCGTCGGCTCGTCGACCGTCTATCCGTTTGCCACCGCCGTCGCTGAGCAGTTCGGCAAGACCTCGGGCTTCAAGACCCCGGTGGTCGAGAGCACGGGCACCGGCGGCGGGCTGAAGCTGTTCTGTGCCGGCAATGGTCCGGACAGCCCGAGCATCACCAACGCCTCGCGCCGCATCAAGCAGAGCGAAATCGACAACTGCGCCACCAACGGCGTCAAGGACGTCGCCGAAATCGTCGTCGGCTATGACGGCATCGTCGTTGCCAAGTCGAAGAACGGCAAGCCGATGGCCGTGACCCGCGAAGATCTGTTCAAGGCTCTGGCCAAGACCGTTCCGGTCGGCGGCAAGCTGGTTCCGAACCCCTACAAGAAGTGGTCGGACGTTAACCCCGGCCTGCCTAAGGAAGACATTGTCGTCTTCGGCCCGGCTTCCAACCACGGCACCCGCGACGCTCTGGTCGAGCTGGTGATGGAAGAAGCCTGCGAGAAGTTCCCGGAGATCAAGGCTCTGGACAAGGACGCTAAGAAGGTGGCTTGCGACGCCGTGCGTGAAGACGGTTCGTACATCGAAGTGTCCGAGAACTATACCGTCACCCTGCAGAAGCTGATGGCTCTGCCGAACGCCGTCGGCATTCTGACCTACAGCTACCTGGACCAGAACGGCGACAAGATCCAAGGCGCCACCGTCGACGGCCAGATCGCCACCTACGACAACATCGCCACCGGCAAGTATCCGCTGTCGCGTCCGCTGTTCTTCTATGTGAAGAAGGACCATGTGGGCAAGATCGCCGGCATCAAGGAATACATCACCGAATTCACTTCGGACAAGGCTTGGGGCAAGGACGGCTATCTGGCCGAAAAGGGCTTGATCGCCATGCCCGACGCCCAGCGCAAGAGCGAGGCCCAGAAGGGCAAGGACTTGCCGAACGTGAAGCTGTAATCTGTCGGGATCACCTGCGGCGGGCGGATCATCCGTCCGCCGCAGTCCTGACGGCTGAAGGCGTCCTTAATCCCAAGGCGCCGGGGGAGTTTTTCCCCTCATCACGATAAGAAGACGGCGGAGTCCATGCAGTTCCTCACCCTGCTTGTCGTTCTGCTGCTGCTGACCACGATTGGTTTCCGCCTGGGGCGGAACCGCGCGGTGCAGGTGGCCGGACCGAAAACGAGCGTGCTCCATTCCCTGCCGAACTACTATGGCTACTACGTGGCCTTGTGGTGCGGTGTTCCCGCTCTGGCGCTGATCGCCCTGTGGCTGTCGTGCGAATCCACCATCCTGCGTTCGCTGGTGATGGACGCCATGCCCGCGGAAGCCCGAGCCCTGGCGCCCGAACGTCTGGCCCTGATGATGAACGAGGTGCGGAACCTGAGCGCGGCGGGCGATTACTCCCACGCCTCCGACGCCGTCACCGCCGCCGCCGCCGAGCAATACCACAATCTCCGTTCTCTCAGCTTCGCCGCCATGGCGGTGCTGTCGCTGTCGCTGGCCCTGGTGGGCGGTATGCTGGGGCTGCGCTTCATCCATCCCAACCTGCGCGCCCGCAATCGGGTGGAAGCAGCGGTCAAGGTGTTCCTGATCGCCAGCTCCACCGTGGCCATCTTCACCACCCTGGGCATCGTCCTGTCGCTTCTGTTCGAATCCATGCGCTTCTTCAGCGTGGTTCCGGTGACCGACTTCCTGTTCGGTCTGGACTGGAGCCCGCAGATGGCCATGCGCACCGATCAAGTGGGTTCGTCGGGGGCTTTCGGCGCGGTGCCGCTGTTCACCGGTACTTTGCTGATCAGTCTGATCGCCATGATCGTCGCCACGCCCATCGGGCTGCTCTCGGCCATTTACATGGCGGAATATGCCCATCCGAAATTCCGTTCGGTGGCCAAGCCGCTGCTGGAGGTTCTGGCGGGCATTCCGACGGTGGTCTACGGCTTCTTCGCCGTGCTGACCGTGGCTCCCTTCCTGCGCGAAACCGGCGCCCTGATGGGCTTGTCCATCGCTTCGGAAAGCGCTCTGGCCACCGGCATCGTCATGGGCATCATGATCATCCCGTTCATCTCGTCGCTGTCCGACGACGTGCTGACGGCGGTGCCCGACAGCCTGCGCCAGGGCGCTTACGGCCTGGGAGCGACCCGCTCGGAGACCATCAAGCAGGTGATCATTCCGGCGGCCTTGCCGGGCATCATCGGCGGCCTGTTGCTGGCCATCTCGCGCGCCATCGGCGAAACCATGATCGTGGTGATGGCAGCCGGCCTGTCGGCCCATTTGACGGCCAATCCTTTCGAAGCAGTGACCACGGTGACGGTGCAGATCGTCACTCTGCTGGTGGGCGATCAGGAGTTCGACAGTCCCAAAACCCTGTCGGCCTTCGCCCTTGGCTTGGTTCTGTTCATCGTCACCCTGGTTCTGAACGTGGTGGCCCTGCATGTCGTCCGGAAATACCGAGAGAAATATGACTGAGACCCAAATGGTTCAGGCGGTTCCCCTGTCGGCCATCGCCGAAAAGGTGGGCACGCATCTGAAAAGCCGGCACGCCGCCGAACGGCGCTTCCGGGCTTACGGCATCGCCTCCATCATCGTCGCCATCGCCTTTTTGGCGGTGTTGCTGGGCAGCATCATCTCGCGGGGTTATACAGCCTTCGTGCAGAGCGAGCTTCAGCTGACCGTGACCTTCGACGCTTCGGTGATCGATCCCGAGGGAACGCGGGCCGCCCAGGTTTTGTCCTCGGCCGATTACGCGGCCTTGGTCCGCAACGCCATGACCACGCTGTTTCCCGAAGCCGGAGACAATCGTCAGGCCCGCCGCGAATTGATGGCGCTGGTCAGCTCGGGCGCCGAGGTGGAAATCCGCAAGATGGTGATGAGCGATCCGGCGGTGATCGGCCAGACACGGACCCTGTGGGTCCCGGCCTCTGCTCCGGTGGATCAGCTGATCAAGGGGCATATGTCCCGGGCCCAGGAAAACGGCGGCCAGTTCAACGGTCGCCAGCTGACCTGGATCGACGCCATGTCGGCCAAGGGGTTGATCAAAACCCACTTCAACAAGTGGCTGTGGACCCAGGGCGATTCCCGCCAGCCGGAACTGGCCGGTCTATGGGGTGCCGTGGTCGGTTCGTTCTATTCGCTGGTGGTGACCTTGCTGCTCAGCTTCCCGCTGGGCGTGGCGACGGCCATCTATCTGGAGGAGTTCGCGCCCCAGAACCGCTGGACCGATCTGATCGAGGTCAACATTAACAATCTGGCGGCGGTGCCCTCCATCGTCTTCGGTCTGCTGGGCCTTGAGATGTTCCTCAACGTCTTCGGCCTGCCGCGTTCGGCGCCGTTCGTCGGCGGCTTGGCTCTGACCCTGGTGTCGCTGCCGACCATCATCATCGCCGCCCGCGTGGCGCTGAAGGCGGTGCCGCCGTGGATCCGCGAGGCCGCGCTGGGCTTGGGGGCGTCGCGTCTGCAAATGGTCATCCATCATGTGCTGCCGCTGGCCATGCCCGGCATCCTGACCGGCACCATCATCGGCATGGCCCGCGCCGTCGGCGAATCGGCTCCGCTGCTGATGATCGGCATGGTGGCCTTCATCGTCGATATTCCGGCCTCGCCGCTGGATCCGTCGACGGCGCTGCCGGTGCAGATCTATCTGTGGGCGGCCAGCCCCGAGCGCGCCTTTGTCGAGCGGACCTCGGCGGCGATCATCGTGCTGCTGCTGTTCCTGGCGTTGATGAACGCCGGTGCCATCTATCTCCGCAAAAAATTCGAACGTCGGTGGTGATCCTTATGACGACCGTGGCCAGCGAAAGCTATTACCAGCAGAACGCCCGTCAGATCCAAGGCGGCATCAAGGTTTCGTCCGATGACGTCAATGTCTATTACAGCGAGAAACATGCCCTGAAGCATGTCAATCTGGGCATCAACGCCAACGAGGTGACGGCCCTGATCGGCCCTTCGGGCTGCGGCAAGTCGACTTATCTGCGCTGCCTGAACCGGATGAACGATCTGATCGAGGGCGCCCGCGTCACCGGCAAGATCCTGCTCGACGGCCAGGACATCTACGATCGCAGCCTGGACGTGGTTCAGTTGCGGGCGCGGGTGGGCATGGTGTTCCAAAAACCCAACCCTTTTCCGAAGTCGATCTTCGACAACGTGGCTTACGGTCCGCGCATTCACGGTCTGGCGGGCTCGCAAAGCGACCTGGAAGAGATCGTGCTGACCAGCCTGGAGAAGGCCGGCCTCTACAACGAGGTCAAGGACCGCATGAACGAACCGGGCACCGGCCTGTCGGGCGGTCAGCAGCAGCGTTTGTGCATCGCCCGCGCCATCGCCGTCAGCCCGGAAGTCATCCTGATGGACGAGCCCTGTTCGGCCCTCGATCCCATCGCCACCGCCAAGGTGGAAGAGTTGATCGACGAACTGCGTGAAAACTACACCATCGTCATCGTCACCCATTCGATGCAGCAGGCCGCCCGCGTTTCCCAGCGGACCGCCTTCTTCCATCTGGGCGAATTGGTGGAATACGGCGATACCGAGCAGATCTTCACCAACCCCCAGCACAAGCTGACGCAAGGGTACATCACCGGCCGCTTCGGCTGATCTCTGGCCCTTTGGAGCGCCTCTGGATGAAGGAAGAACATACCGTCCGCTCCTATGACGAGGAGTTGGCGCATCTGACCAACCTGATCGCCCGCATGGGTGGGCTGGCCGAAGCGCAGCTGGAAGGGGCCATCCAGGCCCTGATCCGGCGCGACAGCGACCTGGCCGGGAAGGTCATCGCCGCCGACGTCAAGGTGGACGAGATCGAACACGAAGTGCACAGCTTCACCGTCCGCCTGCTGGCCCTGCGCCAGCCGGTGGCGTCGGATCTGCGCCATATCGTCGGCGCCTTGAAGATTTCCGGCGATTTGGAGCGCATTGCCGACTATGCCGCCAACGTCGCCAAGCGGACCTTGGTGCTGAACCAGATTCCGCCCGCCCGCCCCAGCGCCGGCGTGCCGCGCTTGGCTCGCGTGGTGCAGGAAGTGGTCAAGGAAGTGCTCGACGCCTATATCGAGCAGGACGATGCCAAGGCCATCAAGGTGTGGCGACAGGACGAGGAGGTGGACGCCATGTACACCGGCCTGTTCCGCGAGCTGATCACCTATATGATGGAAGACCCGCGCAACCTTACCGCTTGCATCCACCTGATGTTCATCGCCAAGAATATTGAGCGCATCGGCGATCATGCGACGAACATCGCCGAAACCATTCACTTCCTGGTGAAGGGATCTCCCATCCTGGAGAACCGGCCCAAGGGAGTGAGCGTATTGCCTTATCCTTCCGAGCTACCCGAGGACATGTAATGGACCGCGACAATATGAAGCCCCTGATCATGGTGGTGGAGGACGAAGCCGCCTTGGTGACCATGCTCCGCTATAACCTGGAAAAGGAAGGTTATCGGGTGTGCGAGGCCATGGACGGTGAGGAAGCTCTGACTGTTCTGGCCGAGCGCAATCCCGATTTGGTGGTGCTGGACTGGATGCTGCCCGTGATGTCGGGCATCGAGGTCTGCCGTCAGATTCGCCGCAAGCCCCGCAGCCGCGACCTGCCGGTGATCATGCTGACCGCCCGCGGCGAGGAAGGCGACAAGATCCGCGGACTGAATACCGGCGCCGACGATTACATGACCAAGCCGTTCTCGCTGCCGGAGCTGCTGGCGCGCATCAAGGCGTTGCTCCGCCGGGTCCAGCCGGCGCCCACCAAGGGCGTGCTGCAATATGAAACCATCGCCATGGATCTGACGGCGCACCGCGTTACCCGCGCCGGCCGCAACATCCATCTGGGGCCAACCGAATTCCGTCTGTTGCAGTTTCTGTTGCAGCATCCCGGCTGCGTCTTCTCCCGCGAAGAACTGCTGAACGCCGTTTGGGGGCCGGACATTTATGTCGAACCCCGGACCGTCGACGTCCATATCCGCCGTCTGCGCAAGGCGCTGAACAATGATGGCGATCTGGACATCATCCGCACGGTCCGCGCCGCCGGTTATGCCCTGGACATGGACGGCGCCGAAGTGGCGGCGGTGGGCTGAGAGGGAAAACGGCACGGCGGAAAGTGGCGGCGAGGGCGTCATAAAAACATCACGCCTTCGCCATAAAACGGCATTGGCTGACGGGTAGAGTGCCTGAACTCAACCTTGCCTGGGGGATGACCTCGATGGTGAACGACGATTTCAGCGCTCTCGATTTTCTGTCGGCCGGCGGTTTCCGCATGACCTCGGGGCCCTCCGACGTTCAGTACCAGCCGAAGAAAAAGCGCTTCGCCCTTCGCCGCAAGGCCAAAGGCGCCGGGAAGCGCCGTTTGACCGAACTCCTGCCCTTGCTGGGCCGGAAGGCGGCCAAGACGGACGCCGGCGTCATGAGCGGCTGGCCCGTGGCCCTGTCCTGGCCCAGCCCCGAGGTCGATGCCCAGCCTAACTGGGACGAGGCTGCCGACCGCCTGCATTCCTAAAATGCAAATTATTTAGATGCAAAAGGCAAAGGGTTCCTGACATCCGTTCGGGCGGCTGGTAAGCTTTCACCCCATAGACAACTATTCGGTGGTCTGGACGGATGCCCGTTCCCACAATCCTGCTGGTCGAGGATTCCCCCTCGCTGTCGGCGCTCTACCAAGAGTATCTGCACGGCGAGCCCTGGAACATCATCAGCGCCGAAACCGGCGCCCAGGCCCTGGAACTGCTGCGCAGCCAGCAGCCTCAGGCGGTTCTGCTGGACATCCGGCTGCCGGATATGGACGGGCTGGATATTCTCGGCATCATCGTACAGGAACGCCTGCCCTGCTCGGTGGTGGTGATGACCGCCCACGGTTCCATCAACACCGCCGTCGACGCCATGCGCAAGGGAGCCTTCGACTTCATCGTCAAGCCGTTCCCGCCGGAACGCCTGACGGTCACCTTGCGCAACGCGCTGGAGCATCAGCGCTTGCACCGCATCGTCGCCACCTTCAAGGAAGATCTGGAGCGCCAGCAATATTGCGGCTTCATCGGCGGCTCGCTGGCGATGCAGGCGGTCTATCGCATCATCGATCAGGCGGCCAAAAGCAAGGCGACGGTATTCGTCACCGGCGAGTCCGGCACCGGCAAGGAATTGACCGCCGAGGCGGTGCACCGCCGCTCGCCGCGCTCTTCCGGGCCGTTCGTCGCCATCAATTGCGGCGCGATCCCCAAAGACCTGATGGAAAGCGAGATTTTCGGCCATGTGAAAGGCGCCTTCACCGGCGCCACCGCCGATCGCGAGGGGGCTGCCGGCCGCGCCGACGGCGGCACGCTGTTTCTCGACGAGATCTGCGAGATGGATCTGGCCTTGCAGATCAAGCTTCTGCGCTTCATCCAGACCGGCACGTTCCAACGGGTGGGCGGCTCCAGGCTGGAGCAGGTGGATGTGCGTTTCGTTTGCGCCACCAACCGCGATCCCCTGAAGGAGGTGGAGGCAGGGCGCTTCCGCGAGGATTTGTTCTATCGTCTGCACGTCATACCCGTGCATCTGCCGCCCTTGCGCGAACGCGACGACGACGTGACCGCCGTGGCCAACCGCTTCCTGGTGGATTTCGCCGCCGAGGAAGGGAAAACCTTCCAGCGCTTTTCCAAGGATGCCGAGGCGATTTTGCGGACCTACGACTGGCCGGGCAATATTCGGCAGTTGCAGAACGTGGTGCGCAACGCCGTGGTGCTGAACGACGGCGAGGAGGTGACCGCCGCCATGTTGCCGCCGCCGTTGGCGCCGGGACTGGGGGTGGTCCAGGGATCGGCCCAAGGGGCAGCCCAAGGGGCAGCTCTGGGACCGGCCGCCGCGATTGTCGCCGCCCTGCCGGCCGGCGGCCCATCCACCACGCCGCCTCTGGCGGCTGACAGCGGTCAGATCCGGCCTTTGTGGCTGGTGGAGAAGGAAACCATCGAACGGGCCATCAGTCTGTGCGACGGCAATATCCCCAAGGCGGCGGCGCTGTTGGAAATCAGTCCGTCGACCATCTATCGCAAAAAGACGGCCTGGGAAAACGGCGCGACCGGGGCTTGATGCCGCGGGATTAGTTGGCGGTATCGACGGCGGCGTCCAGCAGCATCTCTCTGAACAGCAGCAGAAGCTTGCCGTCCAGGTGATTGGACATCTCGTCTTTCATGATTCCCAAGGCTTTTTCCGCCGGCATGGGTGGCTTGTAGACGCGGCGGTCGGTCAGAGCGCCGAAAACGTCGACGATGGCCGCCATGCGGGCCAGCTCGTTCAGCTTGTTGCCGGGAATGCGGTTGGGATAGCCGGTGCCGTCCAGCTTCTCGTGATGCTGTTCGGCGATGGTGATGACCCCCTTGGGGATTTCGGGGTTGGCTTTCAGGTAATGCACCGAATGGTCGACGTGGCTTTTCATCACCACGAACTCGTCCTCGGTCAGGCGGCCCGGCTTGTTCAGCACCTCGTGGGGGATCGACATTTTGCCGACGTCGTGCAGCAGGCCGCCGCTGGCCAGCAGCAATTGTTCGGACTCCGGCAGGCCGATGACGTTGCCGAACAGCGACAGCAATGTCGCGACCCGTAGAGAGTGGGCATAGGAATAGTTGTCGTGATCCTTGACGCCGCTCAGGATGGTCTTGAAATCGTGGGTGTTGACCGCCTCCACCAAGGGTGCGCAGGCGTCGGTGACGTTGGAATAGGCGATGGGTTCGCCGCGCTCGATGACGTCGGAAATGCTGTTGTAGATTTCCACGGTGCCCTTCAGCGCCTTGCGCTGAGTGGGCGGCAGGATTTCCCACGACTGCTCGACCTTGCTGTTGACCAGTGACGAGATGGCGCGGATCAGGGTCGAACGCCGGTAAGGCTTGACGAGAAAAGAGCTGGCGCCGCATTGGCGCACGGAGTCCCGGGTGTTCTGATCGTCCTTGCCGACGATCATGATGATGGGCAGCGTTTGGAATTCCGGCAACAGGCGCAGCTTGCGGACCAGGGCATAGCCGCCGCCGATGGGGGTTTCCTCTCCTACCACCAGCACCTGGGGGCGCATGATCCCCAAGGCGGCCATGGCGCGCAGGGAATCCGGATATTCCACCATGCGATAAAAGGACAGCAGGGCCGACGACAGCTGGGCGCGATGGCGCTCGTTGCCGTCGACGATGGCGACAAGGTTCTTTTCGACCTCAAGCGGCGGCGGTGCTGTCTCGATCATGGCAGCATTGGAAGCGCCCATCCCCTCACCCTGGTTAGAAATCCTAGCCTGATAAGACTGACACTAACATCGGGGAATCAGGGGGCCAATGGGAAATGAGAGAATAAAATCAGACCAAAAGGCTTATAAAAGGTATATTTTTTAAATTGTGTTTACAATATAGAGAAGAGCTTGGTGCATTTTGTTTAAATCTGACGGCTTTTTGAATTTTTGCCTATCTATGATGCATGATGTCCTTCAAAAGGGTGATCCGGAAAAGAAAAAATCGGCAGACCTTCTTCTATTGTGAGGAAGGCTGGCCGTTTTATTTCATTCCTCGTCGGGATGTCGAGATGTCTGAGCCCGGAATCCCATGGCGACCACGTAGGTCTCCGCCGATTCGGCGCGGCTGGCCGGCGGTTTGGCGTGGCGGACGGTCTCGAAACTGCGTTTCAGCAGGTCCAGCAGTTCGCGCTCGGTGCCGCCCTTGAAGACTTTGGCGACGAAGGTGCCGCCTGGGGCGAGCACTTCAAGCGCGAAGTGCAGGGCGACTTCGCACATATGGATGATGCGCAAATGATCGGTGGGAGGATGGCCTGTGGTCGGCGCCGCCATGTCGGACAGCACCACGTCGGCGGGACCGCTCAAGGCTTCCTTCAGCATGGCCGGGGCGGCGTCGTCCAGAAAGTCGTGGGTCATCACGGTGGCGCCGGGGATGGGCGCCCATTCCAGAATGTCGATGCCGACGACCTTGCCGCCGCGCGGCTCCAGGGATTTGACCCGCTCGACCGCGACCTGGGTCCAGCCGCCGGGGGCGGCGCCAAGATCGACCACACGCTTGCCCGGCTTGAGGAAGTGGAAGCGGTCATCCAACTGCACCAGCTTGAAGGCGGCGCGGGAACGATAGCCCAGGCGTCGGGATTCGATGACATAGGGATCGTTCAATTGGCGTTGCAGCCAGCGGGTCGAGGAAACGGTGCGCTTGCGGGCGGTTTTCACCCGCTCGGTCAGCATGCGTCCGCCGGTTTTATCGCCCGTCGATTTCTTTTTATCGCTCATCAAGCCTTCATCCACACGCGGTCCGCCCGCATCAGCGACATCAGCAATCCTTCGCGCACGCCGCGGTCGGCCACCCTGAGGCGTCCCACCGGCCATAGGCGGCAGATGGCTTCTAGAATAGCGCAGCCCGCCACCACCAGATCGGCGCGTTCGCTGCCGATGCAGGGATGCGAGGCGCGCTCGTCGGCGCAGGACGCCACCAGCAGATGGCTGACACTGGCGATGTCGGAAAAATCCATCACCAGGCCGTCCACCGCCGTACGGTCATAACGCGGCAGGCGCAAATGCACGCCTGCAAGAGTCGTCACCGTACCCGAAGTCCCCAGCATTTGCACCTGTCCGCGTGCCACCAGCCGGGCCAGCTGCCCGTCGCCGTCGAAGGCGGCCAGACGCCGGCAGACATCGTCTACCGTCGCCGCGTATCCCGCCGGGGTGTGCAAGGATTCGCCTCGGGCTTCAGCCAGGGTGACGACGCCCAGCGGCAGAGAAGCCATGGACAGGACCTCCTCCGAGCCCCGGCGGCGGCGGACACCGACATGCATCAGTTCAGTGCTGCCGCCGCCGATGTCGAACACCAAGGCGTCGGACAGATCCCGCCGCAGCAGCGGGGCGCAGCCGGCCAGGGCCAGGCGTGCTTCCTCCTCGGCCGAGATGATCTCCATGTCCAGACCGGTTTCGGCGCGGACAAGATCGATGAAATGCCGGCAATTGCCAGCGCGGCGGCAGGCTTCGGTCGCCACCGAGCGGAAACGGGTCACGCCCCGGCGGTCCATTCGCACGACGCATTGCTTCAGTGCCGCCAGGGTGCGGGCGATGGCGGCTTCGGACAGTAGTCCGCTGCCGGCCAGCCCTTCGCCAAGTCGGGTTGTGCGGGAAAAGGCGTCGATGACGCGGAAACCTTGTCCGGCGGGCACGGCCATCAGCAGACGGCAATTGTTGGTCCCGAGATCAAGGGCCGCGTAAACCGGCCGAGTCCAGCCCGCTCCGTCCCAGTCCCGACGCGCGGGGCCAGGGGGATGCGCTATCAGCTGGGCCAATAACATAACTCCCATCAAGGGCCGCGAAAGAGACGCGGCGCTTTGCCGAAGCGTGCTCCGGCGATTTTTCCATTGCGGTCATGTTACCGGACTCGGGGGGCTGGGCGAAAGCATCTTGATCGTTCCGGCCCGGGTTGATGGTGCTATAATGCAAAAAAGGGGTAGCCAGGGTGCGTTTCCTATGTTAGAAGACGCGCCTTCCCGCCGGGGCCGAACGGTTGATACGACCGCAAGCCTGTTTGAAAAAAACGCCGGCGCCCGCTGATGGGGGATCGTCTAGCGGTAGGACTACGGACTCTGACTCCGTCAGCCTAGGTTCGAATCCTAGTCCCCCAGCCAATATGAAAGAGGCCGTTGCGTAAGCAGCGGCCTCTTTTGTCTTTCTGGCCCGCATTGAAAAATGCGCCGCGAGAATCTTGTGTTTCTTCCTTGCCGGGATGCCGCCTGAGGCGCCGGAAACATTCTCTTCGAATCCCACTTGGCCGCGCCGCTTCATACCTATGGAGTGCGGTGGGATGCGTCTTATGGGGTTTGGCGCTCTTTGTTGATGAAAATCTCTTTTTAAGAGTAATTGTGCTGAAAATTGATTTTTTTGCTGGCGCGATTTGTTAATGTGTTTGTGATTTTTTATATCATTTATGTAATTGGCATTATGTATTTGCGACATGATGTCCCGGAAAACGCAAACGTGTTTACATGCGGATAATAGCTTGCGGCGCGCATATCTGTTCATGACTATTTTTAATCTATTGATGTTGATCACAACTGTTTTGTCGTGATACGAATTTCCTGTGTGAAGTCGGGGATGTGTTATTGCATTTCTGACCTTGCTCGCTGTCGCGGCTCTCTGTGTGACATGCTCGTTTCCAAAAGAGCGGCTTCGACGAGAGGCGGTACGCGATGCAGGGAATTATGGGCGTCTGAATTTTCAGCGAATGCCGGGTGGAGTGCTTTCCTGACGCTGCCCCGGTTTCATTCGTCCTGAAATCTGCCGGCGAGGAACCGTCGCGGCAGGGTTTCTGGAGATAATGGTCCGAGGACTCTGCCGGCTGGTGGCCGGAGGAGGCCCTTTCTGTTCCGAGGCATGATTGAAATGGTCGGAGGAGCGATGATTTTGTCAGAATGCCGCGTCCTCGGGCTCCTGTTCCCATCTTCCGGCAAGGGAAGGGGGTAATCATGGCCGAGCTTTTTTCCGGCGATTCGATCGTATGGAACAGCGCTCAACTGGGATGCCTGCTGTGCGCCGTCATGTATCTGGCCGCCGGGGCGGCGGTCTGGTGGAGTCCGGCCCAGGGGCCGCGCAAATATTCCCTGATGGCGGCGTGCCTGGTTACGTCGGCTTGGGCGTTGGTGACGGCGTGGAACGGGAATTGGCTGCTGGGGCTGGAGGTCGAGGTTCTCAGGGCCGTCGCCTGGCTTGGCTTCTTCGCCGTTTCGCTGGGGCGCTGGTACCGCTTTTCCGAGCGTGAGCTGAAAATCGCCCGGGGGGCGTCATTCGTATTGGTGCCCGTGCTGTTTCCCGGGTCGCTGATGCTGTTCATTCTTTTGGGGGAGCAGACGGCTTTTATCCTCGCCTGCGCGGCGATGATCCTGTGCAACGCCCTCGCCCTGGTTCTGATCGAGAACATCTTTTTCAATACCAGAAGCGATGCGGGATTCGGATGGAAGGTCGTCGGTGGCGGCGCCTGCGTCATCGCCCTCTTTGACCTCTATATGTACAGCAGCCTGATCTTTTCCGACCATGTCGATTTCAGGATCATTATATCAAGAAGCTATATCTACGCCTTTGTTGGTCTTCTCCTGGCTTTCGTTTCCGTGTCGGGCTGGGGGCTGGGGCGAAAGTTTTCCCTGTCTCGTTCCGCGGCCTTTCATTCCACGGCCTTGATCGGCGCCGGGGCCTATATCCTGCTGACTTCGGTCGGGGGGGAGCTTCTGCGTTTCCGCAACAACAACTGGGGCCCGGCCTTGGAACTGGTCTTCCTGGCGGTGGCGCTGGTGGTGCTGACGACGACCATGACTTCGGCGGCGTTGCGGGCGCGGATGATGGTTTTCATCAGCAAGCATTTCTTCCGCCTGAAATACGATTATCGGGAAGTCTGGGTGGAGTTCATCCGCAAGATGGCTTCGCCGGAAGAGCGAGAAAGCCTGCACGAGCGCACCTTGCGCGCCTTGGGCAACGCCATCGGCTGCCGCAACGGCATGCTGTGGATTTTTCAGTCGGCCATCGAAAGCTATACGGCGATGGCGCACTGGCATGTCGCCGAAAACAACGACCTGATTTCATCGGAGCAGGGATTGCCGCAATTCCTGCTGCGGACGGGATGGATCGTCGATATCGAGCAATGCCTTTACGATCCGGATTTCTACAACGGGATCGTCTTGCCCGACGGGATGTCGAAGCAGAAGGACGGCTGGATCATCGTGCCCTTGATTCACCGCCGGGTGTTGGAGGGATTCGCGGTTCTGGGCGATCCGGCCTCGCGGCCCAACCGGCTGAGCTGGGAGGATTTCGATCTTCTCAAAATGGTGGGAGCGCAGGCCGCCAGCTATCTGGCCGAGGACCGCGCGTCCCGCGAACTGGTGGACGCCCTGCGAGTGGCCGAGTTCAACCGGCGCTTTTCCTTCATGGTGCATGACATCAAGAACGTCGTCAGCCAGATGGCGATGATGTTGCAGAATGCCGAGAAATTCGGCGGCGACCCGGAATTCCAGAAGGACATGCTGGTGACGGTCGGCAGCTCGGTGGACCGTTTGCAGCGCATGCTGGTCAGCCTGGGCAGCCAGAACGGCGCCAAGCGGCCCGACGTCAAACCTGTGGAACTGGTCGAACTGGTGCATGCCGCCGCCCAGCGCTGGAAACATTCTTATCCCAGGCTGATGCACCGCTGCGACAGCGGCAATATGACCGTCATGGCTTCGACCGAGCGGCTGGATTCGGTGCTCGATCACTTGGTCCAGAACGCCATCGAGGCTGCCGGCCCGAACGGCAGGGTCGAGGTGGTTCTGGGGACGTCGGAAAACGAAGCCATGATCGAGGTGGTTGACGACGGCCCGGGCATGTCCTCGGAGTTCGTGCGCGACGAATTGTTCCGTCCGATGGCGACCAGCAAGCCGAACGGGTCGGGGATCGGGGCCTACCAGGCGTTGCGGGCCGTGCGCGACATGGGCGGGCGGATGGAGGTTCAGAGCGACGTCAACAAGGGGACGACGCTGCGGATCAAACTTCCCCTGAAATTGGCCTGATATGAAAACGTGATGGGAACAGCGGAAAAAATGGCAGAATTTTCTCAGGACAATCCCGCTATTTTGGTGGTCGAGGATGATGTGGGGGTGCGGACCCAGTATCGCTGGAGTCTGGCGGATTACGAGCTGACGCTGGCCGAGGACCGCGCCTCGGCCGTCGCCGCGTTCCGCCGGGACGAGCACCCGATCGTCTTGCTCGATCTCGGCTTGCCGCCCGATGCGGACAACGCCTCGGAAGGGCTGGCTACCTTGCGGACGATTCTGTCGCTGCGTCCCCATACCAAGGTCATCATCGCCTCCGGCAATCAGGAGCGCCGCAACGCCCTGGAGGCAGTTCAGCGCGGAGCCTACGATTTCTTCAGCAAGCCGGTGGACAGCAATATCCTCAAGGTGATCATTGATCGCGCCTGGAAAAGCTACCAGCTTGAGGACGAGTTGGAGGCGTTGCGTTCAGGGCTCCAGCCGGGGCGGGAGTTCTCGGGTCTGATCGCGGCGTCGGCTCCCATGCTCAAGGTCTGCCATCTGGCGGAGCGGATCGCCGGCACCGATGTCGGCGTGCTGATTACGGGGGAAAGCGGCACCGGCAAGGATGTGGTCGCCCGGGCTATTCATCAGTGGAGCTCCCGCGCCGGCAAACCCTTCGTCGCCATCAACTGTGCCGCCATTCCGGAAAATCTTTTGGAAAGCGAGTTGTTCGGCCATGAGAAAGGCGCCTTTACCGGGGCCGTCAAGCAGGTGGTCGGCAAGGTCGAGCAGGCCGACACGGGAACCCTGTTTCTCGACGAAATCGGCGACATGCCCCACTCCCTTCAGGCCAAGCTGCTGCGTTTCCTGCAAAATCGGGTGATCGAACGGGTCGGCGGGCGTAAATCCTATCAGGTCGATGTGAGGATCATCGCCGCCACCAACAAGAATCTGGCCGACATGATGCGGAACGGCACCTTCCGCGAGGATCTGTATTACCGTCTCAACGAGGTCGAGATCGCGATGCCGCCGTTGCGGGAACGGCCGGGAGACGCCGTTCTGATCGCCACCTATCTGTTGAAGAAAATGGCGCCCAGTCTGAACAGCACGGTCAAGGGGTTCAGCCGCGAAGCCATGATGCGGATCGAATCCCATCCCTGGCCGGGCAATGTGCGCGAACTGGAAAACCGTATCAAGAGAGCCGTGGTTCTGGCGAACCAGCGCTATGTGTCGCCCGATGATCTGGGCTTGGGCGCCGACGGCGCCGACGAGGACGGCGTGTCCGTGCCGACGCTGCGCCAGATCCGCGAGGACGCGGAACGCCTTGCCGTCAGCAAGACTCTGGCGATGACCGACAACAACATTCAGGAAGCGTCGAAGCTGCTGGGTGTCAGCCGACCGACACTTTATGCCCTGATGAAAAGCCTGAAGATCAGTAAGTAGCGCTGGCCATGCGGCGGATGTTTGCCGTCGGTGCGGCAACGGGAGGCTTTTCCTGTTGGTGCCAGTTCCAGGCGCTGGCGACGATGTCGTCGAGCGAGGCGATTCTCGGGGTCCAGCCCAGGATTTCCTGCGCTTGGCGAGAGTTGGCGACCAGGGCGGGAGAATCGCCGTCGCGACGCTTGGACATGATCACCGGCACTTCGCAGCCGGAGACGCGCTCGACCGCTTTGACGACTTCGTTGACGGAATAGCCCTTGCCGTTGCCCAGATTGAAGGCGTGGAAGCCGGAATGGCTTTCCAGCCAGTCCAGGGCGCGCAGGTGGGCCTGAGCCAGATCGGAAACGTGAATGTAGTCGCGAACGCAGGTGCCGTCCGGAGTCGGGTAATCGTCGCCGTAGATCTGCAGGGCGGCGCGCCGTTTCTGGGCGACTTCGATGGCGATGGGGATCAGATGGCTTTCCGGTTCGTGGGCTTCGCCGATGCGGCCCGACGGATCGGCTCCCGAGGCGTTGAAATAACGCAGGGCGGCGGCGTGCAGGCCGAAAGCCTTGGCGTGATCGGCCAGAAGCTGCTCGACCATGGCCTTCGACGCGCCATAGGGGTTGATGGGATTTTTCGGCAGATGCTCGTCGAGCGGCGAGGTCTCGGGTAAGCCGAAAATAGCGCAGGTGCTGGAGAACACGATGCGCTTGACGGCGTTGCGGCGCATGGCGCCCAGCAGTTCCAGAGTTCCCACGACATTGTTGTCGTAATAGATATCCGGCTTCGAAACCGATTCGCCGACCTGGATCAGTCCAGCGAAATGCACGACGGCGTGCGGAGCCCAACGCTGAAAGACGCTGTCGAGAAACGCGGAATCGCGAATGTCGCCGCGCTCCAGAGGTCCCCACTGCACGGCCCATTCGTGCCCCGACGACATGTTGTCGACGACTACGGGCAGAAAGCCGGATTCAGACAAAGCTTTGCAGGTGTGGCTGCCGATATAGCCGGCGCCGCCCGTTACGATCACGACTTTCATCTTCTGCGGCCTTTCTGAAGGCGGAAGGATTTGACGGCCGTTTCGGCGCGGCTGGCGGTCCGGAGTCGAAAGGCACTCGTGGACAGCTATGGTCGGCAACCCAGCCAAAGCTGCGCGGTCCGTGTCGGAAGTGACCCAGCCCGCGCAGCAATACCAAGAGGCGTCTTCCATGTTGGTCCCGCTGGGGCCAACCTATGCCGGGCCGCCCGGCAAGGGCGATCCGGCATAGCGGAGGGCTTTAGGCGGCAGCGGCGGCCTTCTTGTTGCGGCGGCGGCCGAAGAGGCCGAAACCGACCAAGGCGGTGCCGAACAGGGGCAGAGCGGCCGGCAGCGGAACCGGGTTCAGCGAGATGCTGCCCGAATAAGAGCTGTAAACGCCGCCCTTGGCGACGCCGGTCACAACCAGTTCGTAGGTGGTGTTGGCCAGCAGGTTGGCGTAGCTGGTCGAGCTGATGGTGCTGCTGCCGACGGTGCTGGTGGTGGTGGACTTGATCTTGACCGGGGTCAGAATGCCGTCGACCAGCTTATAGAGGGTGTAGGTCAGGTTGCTGATGTTCGAGCCGATCTGCGACAGCGCCAGGCTGACGTTGGTCGAATAGTTGGTCAGGGTGAACAGATAGGTGCTGGTGAAGCTGACGCCGGTGTTGCTCTTTGAGAAGCTGACTTCCGGGCTCAGGACGGTGTCGCTGAAGGTCTGGTTCAGGCTGTAGGCGTTCACGCCGCTGACCTTCTTCGAGGTGTCGTTGATGCCGGAGGTGAAGGAAACGGAACCCTGCAGGTTGCTGGTTTCCACGGTGGCACCGGTGGAAACCACCGTCGCATTGGCGGCGGCGGCGGGGATCAATAGGGCGGCGGCGATAAGAAGGCTCTTGAAGTTCATGTCTGTACCCCTTGGAAAATGGTTCTGAGGCCTATAGAGCAAGGGGTATGCCAATTATTGAAAAACAATAAGTTATGGGCGTTTTTAGGCTAAAAAATGGATGGGGCGAGCAAACTGGGCGGCGGGTGTAATAAAACCTAACAGTTAATATTTTTAACTGATGCTCAGATGCATCGAGTGTCTAAAACTATGCAACAGCGTTTACATAAGTTTTTGTTACCGCAGCGGATATCCGGCTGTTAGCAGGTGCAAAATGAGAATTTGTAATTTTATTTCGCCATGCCGTGTGGAGGGCTTATTTTATTCCCGGCGGTGGGTTGCCATGCATATGTCAAAAAATCAAGAATTCCGACCTGAGTGATCGGAAAAGGGGATGGTCTTACGGATGAATTGTAACGGCCGTTGGCATGGGGCGTGGGCATAGAACGCGGGGGCGGCGACCGGTAAGCCGCGCTTGAGCCGCTCGCTTCAGGCGCGGTGCCGTTGTCGTCCCGTCGCGGCAGTTTAAGAGGAAAGATTTCCCAGCTGGCGGGTCAGGCGTTCGCAGGCGGCGTCGGCCCAGTAAAAAGTCTCGGGATTGAGGGTACGGAGATTTCGGCTGGCGGTGCGGTATGCGGCCGGCGTCATCGATGAAAACAACCCGGCGGCATGGTCTTCGATCGCGGACGGAAGCTTCAATCCGACGCCATGATCGTCCAGCCAGCGGGCGGTTTCGGTTCCGTCGAGGGCAATGGGAACGACACCGTGCAGCCCGCCTTCGTACAGGCGGTTGGGCAGAAGCCAGGCCGAGTTGAACCCCGCCTCGTAAAAATCGATAGCCCAGACGAAATGAACGCCGCCATAGATGCGGGGCAAGTCGTCGGGGTAACGGTAAGGACCGTGATAGCGAAGATTGGGAATGCCCTTCAAAAGGGCGTCCACGTCTCCCATGTCCGTATTGGCGATCCTGCCGTGGATGTGAATCTCCACCAGATCGGGATGGGACCGGGCCAGGGCGGCCAGACAGGCTAGGCTGCGTTTGCAGCGGATGACGCCGAACCAGCCCAGTTTCCAGGGCGGTCCCGGAGCAGGCACGGAAGACGCAGGCCCGGGAGACGCAGGCTCGGAAAAGGAGGGCGGAAGAGGGGCGGCTTGGGCGGAAAAAACCTTGTTTTCCACAAGGATCGATGCGGGACGGCGCGGATGATGCTTGGCCAGATATTCCCGCTCGAAAGCGGGGGAACTGAGCATGACCGCCGCGCATTGGTTCAGCAAAGCCCCCTCGTAACGGCGCAGCAGCGCCGAAGCCGGATGGTCTTTGACCATGACCCCGTGGACGTCGAGCAGTTCATAGACGATCGGCGCCGATAACCCCAGTCGTTTCTTGGCGGCGCAGGCCAGCACCAGGGTTTCCAGTTGCCGGGCTACGATCACGTCGGCGTTTTTCAGCCCTTGCGCCCAGCTTCCGACACTGGCGCGCCGGTACAGAACGGAAAGCGCCCGAAGCGCCAGTTTCCCGTCCTTGGTCTGTCCCAGATCCCGGGGCGTCACGCCTTCGACGGCGGATGGAACGGCGTCGCCACGGTGGAAGCCGTAGAGGTCGACGCTTGCTCCGCCCTTTCGGAACATCGCCACGCGGCGGGCCACGGCGGGATCGCCAAGGTCATGAACCAGATAGCCGATGTTGACGCCCTTGCTCACGAGTGTTTCTCCGTTTCCGGCGGCGGCGGCAGATAAGGCTGCAGGATTGGCTGGACGGTGCCAAGAAATTTGACGAGCCGGGCGTCGGCCGCAGCCTCCCCCTGATCGCCGACGATCGGCGTCACCAAGCGGATCAAGGCGCCGTCGGTACGGCGCAATGTCAGGGAATCCAGGAACAGGTGCCATTTTACCGACATGATGCCGGTCAGGTTGCGGCCGCGCTCGTCGAACCAGTAATAGACCAACTCGGACTTGCCGCCTTTACTGATGACGATGCGCGTCACCCGCATGTCGCCGGCGGTTCCGTTCCAGGCGACCGGCAGCAGGCGGTCGGAACTGTCGACGATTTGCCAGCCGCCTCCGGGAATGCAGTTGGAAGGGGAGTGCGAGGACGAGCCGAATCGCTGGCTGGCATAATAGCCGACATAGAGTTCGACCAGACCGTCGCCGCCGGTGGAACGGTATTCGGCTAGCCAGTGGTCGCTGACCTGGAGGGCGTTTAACACCTCGGCGTCCACTTCCTTCTGTGTGCCCTTCCAACTGTCGACGTCGAGGGGGAACGACTCCAGCCTTGTCCGGATGGCCTGTACTTCGGCCCGTTGCGACAACACTCCGCCGGACAGAACGGCGGCGCCGAAGGCGCACAGCAGCAAGGCGCCGAGGGCCGGACGCGACCAGGTCAGGCGTCCGGACAAAAGCGGCATGCGCGGGCGGCTGAAATAATCGAAGCGGAAGCGGCCGCGGGGGCCGACGCGAAGCAGGATGGAGGCTTCGCCCATCATGCAGGCGAAACAGCCGACGAAGATGGTCCAGCCTTCGAAATCGTGGAGGAATCCTTCGGCCATGGCCGAGCCCCAATGATCGGATGTGAAGCCGACCAGGGCGATGCGGGCCGAATTCATGGCGATGGTGATGGGAATCGATGACAGGAACAGCACAATGCGCTTCCACAGCCGGTCCTTCATCAGCAGGGCCGTTAGGAAGCCGAAGCTCATCAAGGGAAACAGGTAACGCAGGCCGCTGCAGGCTTCGACCACCTGCAGCTTCATAGTGCCCAGATCGATGATGTTGCCTTCCTGGTACACGGTGGTGCCAAGCGCGTCGAGGATGTCGACCCCCAGGCTGGAAGAGATCAATTGGAACTGGGCCGACAAGGCGGTGTAGACGATCTGCGGCAGGGGAACGGCAAAGGCCAGATAGATCAGCGCCGGCACCAGGGCGGGCAGGCTGCCGGTGCCGATAAAAGACAGAACCAGCCCCAGCAAGGCCAGGATGAACCCGTACATGCTGGCCGAATTGAAGGTCGACAGGCTGCCGATGACCAGCATGATCCCGGCGATCACCAGTACAGGCCATCCCAGCCGGGACGGATGGGGGGCCGGCTTCTTTTCGCTCAGGCGATGCAGGGCGATCACCACCGCCAGGATGACGACCAGAGGACTATGGCTGTACTCGTCGCTTTTCCAGTAAGAGGTCAAGGGCGAGATCGCAGGCCAGAACAGATACAAAACCAGGAAGAAAGAGGCCGTGAAGCAGATAAGGACGTTCCTATCGCTGTTGAGCGCGGCTGCTCTCATATGAATTCTCCCCTCAGAGAACGTTGTTTTTTATTTTATTGGCTGTGTCGTCTGTATGGCGCCGGCCTCCGGCGTCATCAGGGTGTTGTTCGTCATTTTGTCCCAGCGCCGATGCAAGATCCTGCCGAAACGCGCCTCGATCAGGACTTGGGAAAAGTGTGAAACAAGCAGGGTGCTCGGCAGCGCCATCGTCAGCAGCGCCAACTGGGACCAGTCGCCGAGAATGTCCGGCAAGCCCAGGGAATAAAGCAGCTTCTTGCTGACGGCGGTGGTGATCACCTGCCACAGATACAGGCTGTAGCTGATGGTTCCCAGCCATTGGAAAACCGGCAGCAGTAGCAGTTTGGCGAACCTGCCCGTGCCTTGAAAAATTCCCGCAAGGCCCAGAGAGCCGCAAATGAAGGCAAAGATGAAAAAGCCTAGGGACTCGCCGTCCTGGGCGATCTCCCAGATGGACGGATCGATGGTGTCGGCATCCAGATAGACGCGGTGCCAGCAAAGCAGGGCGGCCAGCAGCCAGAGCTCGGGAAACGCGACCCGCGGCAGGCGCAGCTTCCGCGGCAGGCCGCTGTTGCCGGCCAAAATGGCGCAGGCCAGACCGGACAGGAACATCCAGCCGCGGGGATGATAGGAAAGGAACGCTGCCGCGGGAATCAGGATGAGCACAAAGGCGGCGGGGCGGGGCACCGCCCGCGCGAAAACACCGAACGCGATGAAGCTCAGATAGAAGGTGAACTCGTAGGACAGCGACCAGGCGGCGGGGTGCAGCAGCTTGACTGGCAGCAAAGGCGGAATAGCGAGAAAATTCGCGCCGATGACGCCAAGAGTCTCCAGCAGATGCGGACGGTATTCGCCCTTAAGAACAAGCAGGACGAAAACGATCAGGGTCGACAGCCACAATACCGGGTAAATGCGGATCATGCGGTTGACGAGAAAGGTCAGGGGATCCCGCGCCGCCCGGAAGGCGAAGAAAATGACGATGCCGCTGATGCCGAAAAAAAGCTCGACGGCGTGACCCATGGAAACCAGGCCGTAGTTGATGGCTTTGAACAGTCCGGCATCGAAGGTCTGCAAGCCCGAATTGGCGATGTGGAAGATGAAAACCATGAAAGACAAGACGCCGCGCATACCGTGAATATGCAGGTTCTTCAGGCTATCGCGCGGCGGCGCGGCGGGCGGCGTCGATAGCTGCGTCATGCTTCTTCCCGCATCCCTTCGGCGGCATCGACGGCCACGGGTTTTTCAGCTTTAAGGGAACGAATGATTTGGCTGGCCAGATTGCGGAACGGCTCGTCGTACCAACGGGTCGCTGCATAGGAGGCCAGCAGGACGATGGCGGCGAAGCTCAGGCCACTATAGGGCTTGAGCTGTTCCGGCGCGGCATGGAACAGTATCTTGCCCAATCCGGCCAGCACCATGAAACAGGGACCGTGCAAAATATAGATGGCATAGGAGGTGCGCCCCGAGAGGGCGCTGAAGGCGGCCCATTTTGCCTTCGGCTCGGTTTGGGCGGCGGCCCAGACCAGGGCGGGAAACAGGATGAAGACGCAAGCCATGTCGAAGACGGCGCTTATCACCCCTTCCGCCGGAGCGGGAACCACCAGCAAGGCCGTGCCGAGAAGCATCAGAACGCCCGGCGAGGGGAGCCTGCTGCCGACGGAAAACACGCCGTCGCGCAGCCAGCGGTGGAACAGGACGCCTAGCGTGAAGGAAAATAGAATCCGCAGGGTGCCGAGGTCGATCGACTTCAGGCTGGAGCCGAAATCGAGGGAATCTTTTTCCAGTCCGGCTAGGGCCAGGCAAGCCGCCGCCGTTCCGACAATGGCAAGGAGGCATTTGTTGCTCATTCTGAAATAGGCGATGCCGTAAACCAGATTGGCCAGAAGCTCCAGGCCCAGGGACCATGCGGCGGGGTTCAGCGGATAGAGACCGGTGGAGGCCGTGCCGAAATAGCTTTGCGGCCAAAGGAATTGCGGCAGAAAGAAAAACGAGACGGCAAAGGTTTCCAGGACTTTGATCTCGTCGATCCGCTCTGCCGGGCTGAGATGGTTGCGCACGATGAAATACGCGGCCAACAGGGCCGTTCCGCCGATATAGAGAGGCCAAAGACGTAAGAATCGCTTCCAAATAAAAGATGGAAGCGTCAGCTTTCCGCTGATCAGATTGTTTTCATAAGAGCGTGCGATCACTAGGCCGCTCATCAGAAAAAACAGATCGACGGCGAGATAGCTTTTGGGAAAAAACAGCCCCGTATCAATGCTTCCCTTGAAGTGATAGGTCATCACGCAGAAAGCGGCGATTCCGCGCAAGCCGTCAAGGGTTAGCATGTGTTTTTTCAAGATGTCACCATCGACGGCTCTGTAAACGTATTATTAAGGCAGTAATATTTAATGTGTTAACAAACCATCGTGACCATGATTTGTTTTGTCGTTCGGGCGCGATCTTAGTATATCGCGAGTGTATTGTGCAATTTTTTCTGGTTTTTCAAACGATCATTGATCGTTGATTCTCTTGGCGGGCCGGACGGTCAGTGCGGGGCCTGCTGAGGCGGCATGGAAACGCCAAGAGGAGGAGGCGGCGCGGGCGCTTCCCGGCAAAAGGAAATGCTCCCCAGACCGCCGGACAACCGCGGCGCTGGGGAGCAATTGTGTGCCTTGCCGATCAGGCGGTCTTGCGGGACTTGATACGGCGACGCGCCAGAGCCCCCAGGCCAATCAGGGCCGACCCGAACAAAGGCAGGGCGGCCGGTAGGGGGACGGCGGAAATGCGGCTGATCTCGAAGCCGCCGGAGCCAGCCTGCGTGCTGAAGACGGCGCTCTTGAAGGCCGTCGTCGAGGTGATCGACACTAGGGCGCCGGTGCTCGTCACATTGGCCAGGTTGGCGGCGGAGAACGTGGTCGTTGTGGCCTTGTTCTTGTTCTTGCTGTCGTAGCTGACGATGGTGAAGGTGCCGTCGCCGTTCGCGGTGACCGTGCCCAAAAGCTGGCCGGTGCCATTCGCGCCGGAATACAGCGAAACGGTGTTAGTGGCCGAGGGCGACCCCCAGATGAACTTGATGGCGGTTTCGGGTTCGTTGAGCGTAAGGGTGACGTAAGACGAGCCGCCGCCGCTGGCCGTACCGTTGACGCCGCCGATGCTGATCCACTGACTGCTGCTGGAGGCAGTGGTTCCTAGGGGATTCCAGCCAATCGTACCGTTGCTGCGGTTGGTGTCGGCAATGATCTTGCCGCCTTGCACGACCGGAGCGTCGACATCGTTGGTGATGGTGATGTTGCCGGACATCAGGCGATGGGTGGTGCTGATGTCGGCGGTTCCCAGGTCGACCAGGCTAATGGTGGAGGCCATCACGGGGGATGTGACAGTTGTTAACAGAAATGTTCCAATAGCAAAGGCGGCGGAAGCGATGGCGTTGCGCATGATCTTATTGTCTCTTGTTGCGGTTTTCGTGTTGCCGCCATCAATGCATCCATCATGCCAATCCGGGTTTTCTAATGTTTTATTCTCTGTTTTCTGAATTTATGGCGATCTATGTTAAATTTTCTGACACAGAAGGTTCTCAATCTCCGGTAGGCGCTCATTCCGCCGGGCGTTTCGAGGCGATGAGCTCGACCATTTCCTGCATCAATTCGACCGCGTTCCGCTCCACCGTCACGGCGCGCTGAATGGCCGTGGCCAGTTTTCCAAGTAGGGGAATCTGCTTGCGGATGGCCTCTTCGCCGGCGTCGTCCTGGGTTTTCTTGGCTAAGGAATTGAAAAGCTTACTGAGATTGGCAAGCTGCTGCGATGCGGAGCGGGCGGTGTTGCTGCAAAGATCGTCCGAGAGGACGGCCAGTCGCGTCAACAGTTCGGAAACGCTGCGTTCTTCCTGCGGTTTTTCCAGATCGGTTTCAATCACGTCGAGGGTGTAAAGAATTTCGTTCGCACGGGCTTCCAGCGTCTTGTCCTCCATTTCGATAAAGGACATGTCGAGCAGGCGTTGCAGCTGCGCTTCGGTTTCGTTGCGGACCACTTTTGCGTGCAAGGTGTTGGGGACTTGGATCAGGCTGCCGGGGTCTTCCAGATCGCGGCTGGCGGACCGCCGGGTGGGGCCGACATAATCAAACGAGGTCACGAACGGTTTCCGCGACCGTGAGAATTTGACGATGCCCTCGGCGACGCGATCGCTGGTCAGGGGCTTCTTCACCAGATCGTCGACGCCGGCATCGATCAGTTTCTTGATCACGTCCCGCTTGGTGTCCGAGATGGCGGCGATGACGATAACGAAGGGATTGCGCCCTTTTTTCTTGCGGCGGCGGACTTCCTGGATGAAGTCGAGGAAATCGTCTCCGGCGGTGTCGAAATCGCACACCAACAGATCGACAAGGGTGTCGTCCAGATTGTCGCTCATGTCGGAGAGGTTTTCGCACCACTTGACCGTGCCGATGCCAAGGGACTTTAAAGTGTCGTGGATGCTGTCGGAGCCTGTTCGGTCCTCGCAGATAACGGATTTGACCTTGGCGTAATTGTGTCGCATCGGGCTGGCTCCTTCATCGGCACGCCATCGCATCGGGCATGATGGGCGTGCGCCGTCTTTTGCGGCAACATGGCGCATTTACACTGTTACGCAGGAACCGTGCCAGAACGAAAAAAACAGCGCCCGGCTCGGCGCTGTTTTGGTATTTATACGTTATAAATCAATGTGTTATATGCGTATATCTTTTGGCCGTAGAGACGTCTTCAGGGCTTCCTCTGCCGGCAGCGTAAAAAAAGCGGACAACGTTGTTCGAAACGACCGGGTGTCAGTCCTGCAGCGAGGCCTGCAAAGGGCGCAGAACCTTGGCCTCAAAGTCGGCGAGATCGTCGGGCGTCTCCTTGAACGGGCTCAAGCCGTTCTGATTGCGGTCGCGTACCACGTCCACGACGGTCCGCCAGCCGATCTCGGGCATTTCCTCGGAAAATCCGTAGACCATCGCTACGTCGCACAAAAGATTGATCAGACGCGGCACACCGCCCGTCAGGGCGTGGACGGCGGTACAGGCCATGTCGTCGAAAATGTCTTCGCGCCCGCCGAGACTGGTCAGGCGGAAGCGGATGTAGCGGGCGGTGTCGGCGGCATCCAGCGGGTCGAGGTGGCAATGCACCGAGATGCGCTGCACGAACTGCCTCAGGTCGGGGCGGCGCAAGGTGTCCAGCAGTTCCGGCTGTCCCACCAGGACGATCTGAAGAAGCTGGTCCTTTTCGTTGTTGACGTTGGACAGCATGCGCAGCTCTTCCAGAACGTCGGCCTTGAAGTTCTGAGCCTCGTCCATGATCAGGACGGTCCGCTTGCCGGCTTCGTACTGAGCCAGCAGGAACGAGAGAAAACGGTTGTAAAGCTTGACGTAGTCGCGGCCGCGATGATCGATCTCGAAGGCCATGGCCACCCAGGTCAGCAGCTTGCCGAATCCCTTGTTGGAATTGGTGATGACCCCCACCGTGGTGTCGTCGCCGGCGCTTTTCAGAAAGCGGCGGATGACGGTGGTCTTTCCGGCGCCGACTTCACCGCTGATGACGATGAAGCCGGCTTGGCTCAGCATGCCGTATTCCAGCAGGTTGACGGCCATCCGATGCTTCTTGCTCATATAGAGCAAATCGGCATCGGGCAGCAGCGAGAACGGTTTTCCGCTTAAGCCGTAAAAGTCCTCATACATCGCAGGCCGCCTTGCATGATCCGGGATGCCGAAGCGCGCCGCAGTCGCCTGGGCGCGTCGGCCTCAGTTCTTATTGTGTGACTTCTCCGCACAGGCATTGAGGACCGTTCCCAGCAGGTTGGTGTTGTCCAGCATGTGCAGGCATTGAGTCAGCTCGGCGCTGGTGGAGGCACCGTCGCGGACCACCAGCAGAACCCCGTCGACATTGGGCAGAAAGGCGATGGTGTCGTCTTGAGCCAGCAGGGGCGGCATGTCGTAAATGACGATGCGGTCCGAGTAGCGGGTTTTCAGTTCCTCGGCCAAGGCGGTCATTTTCGGCGTGGCCAGCATTTCGGAGGAATTTTCGATGGGGCGGCTGATCGGCAGCACGACCAGCCGGTCGATGGCGGGTTTGACCATGCAGGACGGCACCGGCGCGTCGTGGGTGATATAGTCCGAGAGGCCGACGTCCGGCTTGAGCCCCATGATGTTGTGAACGTCGGGGTTGCGCAGATCCAGGTCGACCAGCAGGACCGTCTGTTTCACGTCCAGCGCCAGACTGAGAGCCAGGTTGACGGCGATGGTGGATTTGCCGTCGCCGTAGTTCGGGCTGGTGATGGCGATGGTGCGCAGATTATTCCTGGTCATCATCTGCAACAGCTTGGTGCGCAGCATGCGGAACGTGTCGGCGTTGATGCTGCGCGACGCGCGGGCGACAATGCGGTGGCGCTCCAATTCCTGTTCGTTGACGGGAATTTGGTTCGCCGCCGGGGACGCCGGGCGGGGCGATGCCGGAAGGGCGGCGGGATGCGGTGCCTCCGCCGGTGTCGGGGTGGAAACCGGCAATTCCGCCGACGGTTTGGGCAGGCGGGGAACGGGAACCGCTTCCGGGGTCTCCGACCGTTCTTCCGGTGTTTGCGCGCTCAATACCTTTTCGCGTTGGGTCCGGGCTTTGACGAGCGCTTTTTCCAGTCTGTCCATTGGGCTCTGCTTTCGGTCTGCTGTGCTGCGGGTGGTAAGGCGGCAAAAACGGCTGGCTTAGAACAGGACGTCGAGCGGCACGACGAACTGATCGACGAGTATCAGCGATATGGCCAGGGTGACGACCACCGTCGCCAAGGCCCACAGCCGGCGTTTGCGGCGGCGCAGACGGTCTTCGTTGGTGAAGAGGAAGGGGATTACCACCAGCGGCGGTTCTCCCATGATGGTGGTGATCTGCTTGGGGCCGTGGACGTTGCGGCTCAAGACCTCGGCCAGAACGACGCCGCCCAGGCCGCCAAAAGCCGATCCCATGAAACCGGCGACGATCAGAATGAATTTGGAGGGACTGGTCTTGGTCGGCAGCGCCGGAGGATCGACGACGGTCAGACGGGCGCCCTTGCGTCCGGCCTCCATCTGCTCGTTCATCTCGGCGCTCAGGCGCTTTTGCTTCAGTTCGCGATAACGCAGCTGGGCGTTGTCGTAGTCGCGCGACAATGCGGCGAATTCCTGCTCGTTGGCGGGGGTTTGGGCGACATTTTGCTGATATCGGTCATACTGGGCCTGCAAGGCGTCCCGCTGGGTGGTCAGGGACCGCTGCTGGTCGTCGAGAGCCTTCAATTGAGAGACGAGCATCAAGTAGGCGGGATTGTCGGCGTCGCCTTTCAGATCCTGATGCGAACGGCTGGACGGCGGCGTGCGGGCCAAGGCGTCTTCGAGCGAAGCGAGCTGCTGACGCAGGGCGCGAACGTCGGGATGATCCGGACCGTAGGTGCGCTGCGCCGCCGCCAGATTGCTTTGCGTGTCGCTGATCTGAGCCTTGAGGGTGGCGCTGTCGCCGCCGTCGGGGGCATCGGCCTGCAAGGCCATGATCTGATGGCGCAGCTTGATCACGTCGGGATGTTCCGGGCCGTATTGACCCGAGATCGAAGCGTATTTGGCTTGCAAAGCCTTCAACTGAATGGCCGGAGTGGTCAAGACCTGGCCGTCGGCGACGACGCGGGAATAGGGATCGACCGTGGCCAACTGGGCCCTCATGTCGCCGCGGCTTTTTTCCAGGGCCGAGAGCTGGCTTTGGACGCTTTGCAGATTCAGATAGGTGGTCATCGCCGCCTGCTGATTGACGGCCAGCGATTCCGGACGGCTTTCGGCGAATTTCGAACGGAATTCGGCCACCTTTTTTTCCTGCTCGGCCATGGTCGCTTCAAGGGCGGCCAACTGGGAATCCAGCAGGACGAGGGTCTCGTGAGTCTGGGCCCGGCGCCGTTTCAGGTCTTCGTCCAGAAAGCGGGAAACCAGTTCGTTGGTGACCTGCTGGGTCTTCAGCGGATCGTTGTAGGTGAAGCTCAATTCGAAGGCGATGGCCGACAGATCGCCGGCCGACATCCGCGACGCCGAGGCGGGGTTCGACAGATCGGCGCTGGTCAGTTCCAGCTTGATCTTCTTGCGCATGGTGGCGGCGACGTCGGCCAGCGGCTGGCTCTCAAGCTGCCCGGAATAGAGGTGGAATTTCTGGATGATCTCGACAAGGCTCGATGTGGAGGTGACGACCTGCTGAATCTGTTGAATCTGCTGGTCGGCAAGGTTCTCCATCAGATGCGAGATGTCGGCGCCGATGGGCGCGGTCATTCCTTCCGGAATGTCGCGCTGCTGCACCTGAACCACGGCTATCGAACGATAGCGCGACCATGTCACGGCCATCAGCATGGACAGCGCGAGCAAGGCGGCAAAGGTCAGGAAATAGGCGAGTTTCCGCCGCTTCAAGACCGAGAAATATTCATGAATGTCAAAATCGTCCATGGTTCGTACCTTGCTCGCAATCGTCTTTGGTCAGCAGCGGCGTGGAGTTACCACTTCAATGCATCGGAGAGTGGTGCGTAAATGAAAGAAAGAAGAACGGCTTGGGAATGCGCGGAAGACTGTGATCCGCCCGTTTGATTTCCCAGCGTTTCCATGACTTGGGTCTTGAACAGATAGGAAAGATCGATCTTCACCTCTTCCGTCAGGTGATAGATCAGGTGTGGATTGAAGTTGGCGTAGGATTTCTGAACGTACTGCGTGCCCGAGGAACTGCCGGGATAGTCGGAAAACTGGTATGTGGCGTTCCATTGGGTGTCGAGGCGCGGCGACAATTGGTGAAGGTCGCTGAAGGTGAACGAGGTGGTTTCGGCCTCGGTGCCCGAGGCCTGCGGCACGGTGCTGCGCGTCGCCGTCAGCGACAGGGTGTCCTGCTGGCCTTTCCAGGTCGCGCTGGCGTCGGCGGTCATGTCGTACGTCAGGGTGCCGGGCTGGTTGGTGAAGGAGCCTTCGTTGCGCTGCATGCCCAGATCGCCGCTCAGGGTCAGAGTCGGGGATGCCAGATAGCGCCAGCCGCCGGTGAAGCCCACGCCGTTAAAGCTTACCTGCGATCCGGACGTCGTCTGATAGCGGCTGGTCTGCAAGGCGAGAACGCCGGAATTCTGAGGGTCGAAGACATGGGTCAGCGAAGGGGAAAACGAGTAGGTGTCGTAATTGGTGTAAAGTGTGGTGTTGCTGTAGATGTTCGAGGCGTAGCTGCCCGAGAACGACAGCAGGTCTACCGGCGTCGGCGAGAAGGACCATTGCGGGGCAAGCTGATAGGCGGTCCGGCGGATGCCGGCGACGTTGCGGCCGCTGGTGTTCCATTCGCTGGTGCGGGTGGTGTCGTAATCGAGCATGACGCCCAGCCCGGCCGACCAGTCGCTGTCTTGATGGTTGGCGTGGAGTTTCGAATGCAGGTCGTTGGAATCGAAGCCTTGAAGGTTGTAGCGGTTCAGCACGGCGCTGAGATCGGCGTCCAGATGTTCGGTGGGGGTATCGGCGTTGAAGGTCAGATCGGGGGTGGTGATCGAACCGTATGCGGTCTTGTGGGCCGATGAACTGAGCAATGGATTGCTGTCGTAGTCGAGGGTTTCCTTGACTTGTGTCTGGACCGAGTAATGGTCGGGCGGCGGCGCCGCCGGCAGAACGCTGGTCGCCACCGATGCCGAGCCGACAGCCTGGGCCATGACCATGCCCGGCCACAGGGCGGCGCAGCCCGCCGTTGCCGCGAACAAGGCCCGCCATGTGACGCTTCGCCATGATTTCATGCGTCTCATTCCAATACCGATCTTCAGATGTCGTCAGAACAGGCTGCTTGTCGGAACCACCAGAACGTCTCCTGGCTGGAGCACGATGTCGGAGGTCAGGGACCGGCCCTGGACGACGTCGTCATAAGGGAAGGCGATGGATTTCTCTTCATCGTTCTGATGGCGCAGAATGATGATGCTGCCGGTGCTGGCGTAAGGTGTCAGGCCGCCGGCGATGGCCAATGCCTGCATCACCGTGGTGCGGTGGCCCAGGATCAACTCGCCGGGCTTGTTGACTTGACCGATGACGCTGACCACATGTCCCAGCGCCGCCTTGATGGATACGGAAACCGAGGCGTCGGGAATGTAGGTGGCCAGACGGGTTTTGATCTCCGACTGCAACTGGGTCGGGGTCTTGCCCTGGGCGGCGATGGTGCCGGCCAGCGGGAAGCTGATGCTGCCGTCGGGCAGAACCAGCGTTTCGCGGTCCAGCCCGTCTTCCTTCCACACGCTGATCTGCAAAACGTCGCCCGGATTGATCAGGTAATCGCCATCAGCCGCCACTGCCGGGTGCTGCGTCAACAGCCCCAGAAACAGAAAAGCGGCAAAAGCCAACAGCCGTTTGAAGCGCATCATTGTGACCCCCTTAGTTTTTCGTCATCGCGGGCTGCTCGTCGCCCGCCTGTAAAGGCGCCGGCACCGGCGCCAGGAATAGTCCCCGCAGGAAACCGACCGCCCAGCCGAGATGCATGGCCATGGCGGCGATGCCCATGGCGGCCAGACAGCGGTCGCGCCGGCGGAGCGCGGCCACGGCGCCCCAGCCGCAGCACATGGCGGCATACGACAGGGGAACCAGCAGAAAGCCCAGGAACAGCGGCGCCAGGATCAATCCTCCGGCGCAGCCGGCAAGGATGACCAGCGGCGCCATCTGCCGAAGCTTGAGCGGCACCTTGTGCTTGCGCACCGTCCGCGCCCGGCCTTTGCCGTGGTTGACGTATTGGCGCGCCAGCCCGGCGACCGTCGAACGCGGGAAATAGTCCACGACGTTCCCGCCATCCATCCAGATATGTCCGCCGGCCGTGACGATGCGGCGGTCCAGTTCGGCGTCTTCGTTGTGCGAGAAGCTTTCGTCATAACCGCCGAGCGACAGGAAGAAGGTCCGGTCGAAGGCAGCGTGGTGGCCATGTTCGACCCAGCCGGATTGGCCCGAGGCGCGATGGGAGGCGCCGCCGTTTCCCAGCTTGCTGTTCTGGGTGGCGGCCACGGCGCGCTGGAAGCATTGCCGCCCCACCGTCCGCATGGGAACCACGACCGAATGGGCGCCGGTTTCCTGCATTTGCCGGACGCAGCGTTCGACGAAACCCGCCGGATAGGTGGCGTGGCAGTCGGCGCGCAGAATGATGGTCGAATCCGGGTGAGCGATGCGGGCGGCCAGATTGATGGCGGCCGATTGCAGCCGCTTTTCGTTGTGAACCAGGCGGATGCGGGGATTGTCCCGGGCCATCTGCCGGACAAGCTCGCAGGTGCGGTCCCGGCTGCCGCCGTCCATTACGAGAACCTCGAAATCGAAATCGTCGGTCGATGGCAGCACGCTGGAAACCGCGGCGGCGATGTACGCCTCCTCGTTGAGAGCCGGCAAGGCTATGGAGACGAAACGCCGGGCCATCCTAAAGGGTTCCCAACAGCTTGCGGGCGTCTTCCACGCCGGCGTAGGTGGAGGCCGGATCGGCCAGGGCGTCCTGAAGTTCCCTCTTGGCCTGATCCTTGCGGCCGGCTTTCAGCAGAATAGCGCCGTAGTGATAGTGAATCTGCTGCGGCAGATGATCGGCATTGGGAATACGTTCGATCAGGGTCAAGGCCTGCGGCACGTTGTCGAGCCGGTAATAGACCCAGGCGACGGTATCCAGCAGCAGGGGATTCGATGTTCCTTGGAAGCGGTCGGCAGCCTGCCGCGCCTTTTCCAGCGAGGCCTGGTCGCCGTATTGATGGTCGGCGATCAGCGAGGCCAGGTTGTTGGCGATCAAGTCTGATTCGGGGCTTTCCGCCAGCAGTTGGGTCAACAGGCCGATGGTTTCGCCATAGCGTCCCTGATCGGTCAGCACTTCCGACTGCATCACCCCCAAGGCCAGCTTGTCGACGGCCCGTTCGCGGCCTTTGACGAGAATTTCGATGGCCTGATCGGGCTGTTTGTCATGCAGATACAACTGCGCCCGCTCGGCATAGATCGTGGCGAAGTCGCTGTTGGCGGCGATGGCGGCGTCCAGCTTGGCGGCGGCCTGGGAAACCTTGCCTTGCTGGGCATAGGCTTCGGCCAGCCACAGGGCGACGTTGCTGTTGTTGGTCAGGCCCAGGGATTCGACGAATTGCAGGGTCGCGTCCAGGCGGTTGGCGCGGCCGGCCAGATGCAAGGCGGTGTCGATGGCGTGTTCGCCCAGCGGCGAGTTGGGATGGGCTTTGGCCACGGCCTCGAAGGTCTGCAAGGCTTCGTCGCTCTTGCCGGTCGCATCCAGAACGACGCCGTCTAGGTATTGGGCGGTTTCCTGCTGTTCGGGCAGCTTGCCAAGGGCGGTGATGGCGTCGCGGGCGGCCGGCCAGTCCTTGGTGTCGATGGCCATGCGGGCTTTGGTTTCCCAGGCGATCGGGTACTCGGGCGAGGTTTTGATGACGGCGGCCAGAATTTCGTCGGCGCGCTGGTTGTCGCCGGTGATGTGGCGCAACTGGGCGAGCCGCACCCGCGCCGCGAAGTTCAGGGGATCGATGTCGCTGAGCTGCCCCAGCGTTTCCATGGCCAGGTCCAGGCGCTGCTGGCGCACCAGGGTTTCTGCCAGAAGATTCAGCGCTTCCTGGTCGCCGGGCTTGATGCGCAGGATTGAGCGCAGATCAGAGACGGCGCTGGGATAATGCCGCGCGTCGAAGGACATCTGGGCCCGTAGGAAAAGCGCCTGGGCGTTTGACGGATCCTTGCCGAGAACGACGTTGATCAACTGCTCGGCCAATGTGCGGTCGCCGTGCAGCAGGCTGAGCTGAGCCAGCGACGTGCGGGCGTTGAGACCGGTGGGTTCCAGCCGTTTTCTGTCGATGATTTTGTTCAACAGGGCGATGGCGCGGTCTTCGGCCTTGAAGCGGACGTAAAGATTGGCCAGCCAGAAATACAGGCCGTCGTTGTCGGGAAACAGGGCGATATAGCTGTTCACTTCCGCTTCGGCGGCGTCCAAGCCCTTGCGCTGCGCCAGAAAATCCACGTAGTGCTGCTTCACGCCCCAATCCTTGGGAGAGGCGGAGATGCCTTCCTTCCAGATGGCTTCGGCTTGGTCGAGCCGGCCGGCGTCGGCGTCGATATCCGCCAGACCGGCGCGGTAATCGACGTCCTGCGGGCGTAGCTTGATCAGAGCGATCAGGGCTTCGCGCATTTTGTCGGTGTTGCCGCTTTTCTGGTAAACGGCCAGCTTCAATTGCTGAAGGTCGACGCTTCTGGGGTTCTTGGCGATGCCCTCGTCGATCGCCTGGATGGCTTTGTGTTCGTCGTTTCGTGCGACATACAGGCCGATCAGAACCGAATAGGCCGAGACATTGGCCGGATCGGTGGCCAGGGCGACGCGGACTTCCTGTTCCGTTTCGGGATATTGCTGCCGGCGCAAGTCGAGAGCGGCCAGCAGGGCGTGGTTCTCGGGATCCTTGGCGTTGTCGGCCAGCAGAACGTCGACGCGGCGCTGCGCTTGATCCAGTTCGTTGGCGGCCATGTAATACTGCGCCAGCTTGAGCAGGGCCGGAGCGAAATGGGCGTTCTGTTCCTCGGCGTGGATGTAATTGCCGAAAGCGTTGTTCAGATCGCCTTCGGCTTCATCGACCGTGCCCAGGCGGTACAGGGCCTCGGAATCCGTCGGTTTGATGGCCAGGGCGTTCTTGAATTCGATGCGGGCCTTGGCGAACTGGCCGGTTTCGAAGGCGCTGATACCGCGCTTGATGTACTTGGCCTCGCGTTCTTCGGAACTGCTGCAGCCGCCGAGAACGGCGGACAGCGCTAAAACGGAAGCGATAACCTGAAATTTCCTGGCAACCATCTTTGTTCCCTCAAGCCGAGGTGACGTGTGATGACGGGATGGCCGACGCTGCGAAGCGTTCGGCCTGAACTTGCGCGATATCCGGTGGAGCGAAAGAGACGATCGTCAGTTCGGCCTGCGGCGACAAGGTGAACGGCGTCAACTCGGCCAGCGCGGCATTGTCCATGGCGATGTGCGAAAAGACGCCCAACCCCGCCAGTTTCAGCGGCAGCTCCGACCAGCCGGAATGCCGGAGTAGGGACGCCGGCGCGGGAACGGCAGATGCCGGGCAGCGGACCAGCACGATGTCGCTGTCGGGCAATGACGCCTCGGCCTTCAGGCGGGCCGGGGTGGCGTGTTCGGACTGGGCCAGCAGCAGAATGCGCGGCCTCTGCGCGGCAGCGCTTTCGCCGGGTTTGGCCCGCAGGCGCTTCAGGCGGTTGCCGACCGCTCCTTTGAGGGCCGACAGCAGAAGCGGGATCGCCGCGGGACGGGTGGCCAGCGCACGCAGCAGGCGGTCCGGGCGGCGGGCCTTCAGCGCGTCGACGGCATCGGTGAAAGCCAGGGCGACGATCAGTTTGTCCAAGCGCCGGTGCGAGGCGGCCAGCAGATCCGGCTTCCGGGGGCAGCCTTTGTCGAATTGCCTGGCTGCGGCGATAAGGGCGGTCAGATCGGCGGCCTTGAGCCGGTGCGAGGTCGAGGTGGCGTGGCGACGATAGAAATAGAGCGGTGCGGCGATGAAATGGAAGCGGCTTCCGGCAGCCATCATGCGCGCCAGGATGTCGTAATCCTCACCGATGCGCAGGGTCTCGTCGTAGCGGAAGCCCTCGGCGCCGAACAGGCTACCGCGCATGAGCGGTTTGAGATAGCCGAGGGGAGCTTGGCGGCTGAACATGATATTGCTGCGCACGAACGTGACCAGATCGATGGTGCGGTCGTGGCTCCATTCGGCCTCGCCCAGCAGCAAATAGGGACGGCGCCCGGCTGGATCGTCGTGAAAGGCCAGCAGGTTGTCGGCGACGATGTCGGCCCGGGTGGCGGCGGCTTTGGCCAGCAGCATGGCAAGGCGCTGGGGGTGCATGATGTCGTCCCCGTCCAGCACGGCGACGAAGTCGCCGCGGGCCGCGTCGAGGGCGGCATTGCGGGCGGCAGCGGGGCCGCGGCCAGGGCCTTGCAGCAGAATGACGCGAGGATCGTCCTGGGCGTGTACCCGGACCCGTTGGGCGGTGTCGTCGTCGGATTGGTCGTCGACGACGATGATTTCGATCTGGGACAGGGTTTGCCGGCGGGCCGACCACAAAGCGGCGTCAATGAACGGCCCCACGTTACGGCAGCCCATGATGACGCTGACGAATGGAGAGACATCGCCGCCGCCCGTCTTTGTTTCGAGAACCCGATCAGTGACCATGCCAGACCCATCGTTGCTGCATCGAGGCCACTGTCCGGGCTCGCGTTATATTGAATAATTCTCTCTGGGGCATTGTTTTAGCAATAGCCATGTCATTGGTGAAGCCATTAATTCACCTACAAAACTCCACATATTACTGCGTTAATAATTTTGTTAACGAAGAATGTATGGAGTTTTTACATTTGAATATTTGCGTGACCTTTTTGTTAATTTTATATGCCTTTAGTATGGCGTGTCTCGCCGTAAAAGCCTGCGGCTCAACTGCTGGCAAGGAATCTCGATACCCCGCCACGTCAGCCAGGACAGCGGGAAAACCAAGAAAAAGGCGGCTGTCACGGCGGTGATGCGGAACTCTTCGCCCTGAACCGGCGCTGTTCTGGCGACCGCAACCCCAAGGTTCAGCAGGACGGGGTGCAGCAAATAGACGGAAAAGGAAATTTCTCCCAGGAACAGGATGGCTCGATTGCCCAACGCGGCCTGGGACAGGGGGGCTTCGGCGGCGCAGCTCAACACCAGCAGGCAGAAGGCCGGAACCGCGCAGACGTCCAGCCAGGGCGTGGTCAGGGCGGCCAGCAGCAGAAGCAGCCCCGCCAGGAAGCAGGTTTGGGACGCCGGCCGGGAAAGCGGTCTCTGGCGGCACATTTTCCAGAGCAGCATGCCGGCGGTGAACTCGCAAAAGCAGCGGACGATGCCGAGGCGTTCGGCGTGGTCGAGCACATGGGAGCCCAAGGCGAACAGGCCCAGAATGAACAGCGTCACGGCGGCGGCGGCCAGCAGCCCGGCCATGGCGGCGGAACGGATGCGGGCGCAAAGGCCGATGGCGAATATGAAATAGATGTAGGCCAGCCATTCGGCGCTCAACGACCATGTCGGGTTGTTCCAAGCCAGAGGCAGGCCGACCCAGCCCTGTACCAGAGCCATGGACAGAAGCAGGGTTCTGACGGTGAAAGGGCCGGGGCCCCAATATTGTCCGGGAGCGACGGCGACGGCGACGGCCAGCACCGCCAGCACGGCCCAATGCAAAGGCAAAATGCGGAAAAGACGGCCGATGACGAAACGGCGCAGCGGTTGCCAGGACAAATGCGATAACGAGGCGCCATAGGTCAGGCTCAGCACGAAGCCGGACAACACGAAGAACAGGTCGACGCCCATATAGCCGCTACGTACCACGGGAACCTCCGGCATCGGCGGAAAGGTACCGATGCTGCAGAGGCATTCGTAGAAATGGAACACCACCACCCAAAAGGACGCGACGCCGCGAATGCCGGTCAGGGCCGGAATTTTTCCGGAAGAAACGGCGGATGGAACAGCCTTCTGCATGATCGCGTCATTCAGTCGCATGAGGAGCGCCGTCCCCGGCGGCGTTGACGGAAGAACCGGCGGGGACGGCGCCGTACAGAACCAATTCTCGCATTCCCAGCAGACGGGACATGGCTCCCAGATGCAGGGCACCGCGCAAAAAGGATTTGCGCCATCCCACTGCCGATCTCAGATGCAGGCCGCTATCGGCCAGGCAATACAGAACCTTGCTGGCGGCGATGCCGAAGGCCAGCCAGCGGGCGGCAGGCGTGTCGGCGGCGGCCAGCAGGCGCCCGTGGGTCTGGCCGTACCGGAAGCGGCGGCGGAACAGCCAGCGGAAGCTGTTGCGTTCGGGGACGGCGATCTCTTCGACGAAGGCCTCGGGAACGAAATCGAGCAGGCCACCGGCCCGGTGAATGTCGGAGAAGAACTTGGTGTCCTCGCCTCCCGACCGGCCCAGATCCAGCTGGAACCGCCGACCGCGAACGCTGGGATGGTCCAGGTTGATCAGTACGTTGCTGGTGTAGCCGGTGATGATCTTGCCGCCGACGTAGGTGACCGAGATCGAGTGGAAATCGCCGTCCCGAATCCAGGCCGGACAATCGGCGCCGTAGACGGCGCGGACCGGGGCGAAGACGACGGCGGCCTCTCCGTTCCCGGCGCGCTCCAGTAATTTGGCCAGCCAGCCCCTGGTGGCGGTTTCGTCGTCGTCGAGAAAGGCCAGCCAGCCCTGTCCGGCCATTTCCAGGCAGACATTGCGGGCGATGGAGATGTTGCGGCCAGGAGCGTGGCGGTATTCGACGGGCAAATCGAATTCCGTCCGGCAGGCTTCGGCCAGCTTTTGGGCCGAAGGCTCGTCGTCGTTGTCGACGACGACGATGCGCAGACGGACATGGGCCGGCGCCTGTCCTTGCAGCGAACGCAGCGCCTCGCGCAAGGACGGACGGCGGAAGGTGCAGATGGCGACGGTGACGCTGTCGATAGCCGGGGCGATGGGGGGCATGGTGCCTCTATGGCTTGTCGAAGGGAAGAGGGGCGTCGAGCATCCGGATCGGCCGGGGCGCCCGTGGTGGTGGTGGCGCGGCGGCGGCCTTCAGCACCGGCGACGAGCGGTATTCCTCAAGCCGGGGCAGCACGGAATAGAGCAGGAATACCGAGCAGGAAAACGGCCCGAGAACGTCGACTTCGACGAAGCTGCGGATCAGGAAGAACGTCGAGACGCCGACGCAAAACAGCGATTCGGCGTCAGCCCCGTCGCGGGCAGCCCGCATCAGGCTTTTGAAAAACGAGCCGAGCAGCACCAGCGCCAGCAGGGTTTCGCCGACCAGCCCCAGATCGACGAAGGTCTGCACATGCATGCTGTGGAAATGGAAGCCGGTGCGGCTGAGCACGGTGAATTCGTGCCAATAGCGTTCGGCCCGAGGTTCGCCCTGAACCCAGAAGGCGAAATACCCGCGGCCGATGATCGGTTCTTGCAAGCCGATCTTATAGCCTTCGCTCCAAAGATAGGTGCGGCCCGTCAGGGTCGAGCTTTTGCCCAGGGCCGCCAGCACGTCTCCCTGAAGGCCCAGATTGGCGCCGGCGACGACGGCGACCACGGCGATCACCGCCGTCATGATCAGCAGCGGCTTGCGCAGCTTCTTCGGCAACTTGCCTACCAGCACCATGGCGTAGGCGATGGAGCAGACGGCCAAAAGGCTGACCAGGGCCGTGGCCGAGCGGGCCTTGTAAAGGGCGATCATCGACAGCAGCAAGGTCAGAAGCCCCAGCAGGACGGTCTTGCCGCCCCAGCGGACGCGGATGAGCAGCAGGCCCGAGAAATAGATGCCCATGGTGGCGTAAAGGCCCACCATGTTCTTGGCGCCGACGAAGCCGACCAGCGAGGTTTCGCCGGTCATGTAATCCTGGGCATAACGGCCGCTGGCCAAGGTGGTCAGCATGACGAAGCCGATGGCGCCGACGATGCCGACGATCAGTTCCTCGGTGGGAATGATCCGCGCGGCGATGACCGTGCACATCAGCATGGAAATGAATTCCAAACCAAAGCGCAGGGAATATTCCGGATGGTGCGACCACAGGGTGGACAGGCAGGCCCAGACGGGAAAGGCGAAGACCGCCACCATGGCGGGCGACAGACGCAGGGTGGCGCGCCCCGCCCGCTTCAGGCGCGAAAACCAGAACGGATACATGATCAGGATGGAGAGCGTGCCCAGGACCTGGTTCAGGGCCAGGGCCGACAGGGTGACGCCGACCGCCAGCACCGCCGTCCGGCGGTTCAGCTTGGCATAGGTGCCGCGCGCCGGGGACGCGGGCGGGGAGCCGTCGGATGCAGCGGCTGGCGGAGCCGCGCTGTTGGCCGGACGCATGATCATGCCAGCCTGCAATAATAGTCGTCCCAGAAACGGTTCGCATCGTCCGCCGAAAAGGTCCGTTCGGCCGTCTGGCGGGCGTTGCGGCGCAAGGCCAGATAGCCGGTCTTGTCGCGGGTCGCCCGCCAGACCTTGTCCAGGCTTTCCTCGGCCAGCCGATCGACCTCGGCGCGGTACAGAGCGGCATAGGCGGCCGATCCCCGGTCGGGGTGGCCGATATGCACCCATTCGCCGACATCGTCGGTATCCAGCGACACCAGGATGCCGTTCTCGCCGTCATGAATGAATTCGGGCAGGGCTCCCTGCGCCGTGGCCACGACCGGCGTGTGATTGGCCATGGCCTCGATGGCGCTGTAGCCGAACGAATCGCTGAAGGTCGGCAGCAAGACGAAATGCGCCCGGCCGATCAGATGCAGCACCTCTTTGTTGGCAAGCTTGCCGTGATGGCGGACGTTGGGCAGCTTGAGCAAGGCATGGTCGCGGTCGAAATAGCCGGGACTGGTGGGGTCGGTCCAGGACGCGGCGCCGACTTCCATGGCCGACACGATGTCCACCCTCAGCGGCACTTCGTGCTGCAGAGCCAGTTCAGCCATGCGCACGGCCACCGATCCGCCTTTGCGGCCGAAATGGTTGCCGACGAAGACCACCCGCACGTCGTCCTGTCCGGCATCGCCGTCATCGAGCGACAGGAACGGATCCGGCCCTTGCGGCATGGGAAAATTGGGGTAACGCAGGGTCAGCTTGGCTTCGAGAGCGGGGCCTTCGGGAGTATCGGCGTGTTGGCGCAGGAACTGGCGGCGGGCATAGTCGGAAATGGCGACGATGGAGCGGCATCGCCCGCTGGCCAGGCTGCGGCGCATCGCTTTGAAAAGCCAACTGCTTTCCAGGCCGAAGCCGCGGGGCAGGTGGGATTCGAAGCTGATCAGGTAAGGAGTGCCGCCGATCGGCAGGCGGTTGAAGGCGTGAACCAGATCGAAGCGGCGCGGCGGCCAGGGATTGAGCACCGTCACGCCTTCGATGGCGTTGGAGATATAGTTCGCCGGCAGGAACGAGCGGATGGAAATGTCGTGGCGGGAGTTCCGCGGGCTGTTGAAGCGCCAGGGATACCGCGTAGGCGCCAGAATTTTCAGCGTGCGCTCAACCATGAGACGTTCCTCTTCCTGCGGCCTTAAGCGTTCGTTCCACGGCTGCCATCCTAGTACTTGTAGGCGGTGACCCAGCCGACGCCGAATTGGGCGGTGTCGGGGGTGGTGGCGTCGATGTGGTTCTCCACGGCCAGGTCGAGCAGCATGTACATGGGGGTGTTCAGGCCGGGCGGGGTGGCGAAGGTGGCTACGGGAGAGCGATCCACATAGAAAGTGATCCGTTCCATGTTCCACAGCACGCCGTACAGGTGGAAAGCGGTTTCCGCCCCGGGCACGCTGATGTTGCAATAGGTGGCTTGATGCGGGCCGTAGCCGCCGGTCTTGAAGTGAACGGTCATGGTCTGCTTGTCCGGCTTGGTGCCGTCGAACATCTCGAAGATGTCGATTTCAGGCGGCCAGGCGCCGTTGACGTTCAGCATCCAGAATGCCGGCCACATGGCTTTGCCGGTGGGCATCTTGGCCTTGGCCTCGAAATAGCCGTAGGTCTGCGAGAACAGCTTCTTGCTTTGCAGCATGCCGGAATAGAAGGGGAAATTGGACAGCGCCGCCTTCAACTGCGCCGGGGTGCGCGTGGCGGTGATGACCAGCCCGTCCGGCGTCAGAGTGAAGGGGTCCAGGCGCAGCGGGGCCGGGGTGGTGCCGGCGTAGCTGGGGTCCACATAGATTTCCTGCTCGTTGTTGGCGGGCAGGGTGCGGAAATTGACCTGGCTCGGATCGCCGGCGAAATGGGCCATCCAGGTGGTGGCGGTTTGGTACGGGCGTCCCAGGGCGGCCTTGTCCAAAGTCTTGAAATTGTCCAGGAAGCTTTGTTGCAGCACCACGTCCCGGGTCGGGATGGCGGCGCCTTGAACCGGCGTGCAGGTGGCGGGTGGCGTTCCCGTCGGCTCCGGCAGGGTCAGGGTCTTGCCGGGCGCATCCTGAGCCGCCGCGGGCTGCTGCTGGCCGAGAAGCAAAGCCATGGCGAGGCCACCGGCCGTCACGCGCAGGAAAGTCTTCAGCATCGCCTTCATCCCTTTCGATATCCCCAAGTCAGTTGCTTCAGGCCGCGCGAATTCTCGGCCACAACAGGCCTGCTCCCGCCGCCACGGCGCCCAAGACCGCTGCAGTCAGAATGCCGATGGTTTTCAACGCGCCCTCGGCCAGCACCGCGATCGCCAGATGGCCGGCCAGATAGCTGCCGGCGGTGGCGGCCAGCAGCGGCAGGACGCAGCACAGGGCATAGGCCCGTCCAACGTCGGGCAGGGCGTTGCGCGTCAAGGCTCCGGCCGGTACCAGGAACAGGATGTTCTTCAAGGCCAGGGCGGCCACGCACCAGACGATGTCGATCGGACCGAGAACGGCGACGATCGCCAGCCCGGCGACGCTGGACGACAAGGTATAGGCCACCAGTTCCCTGTTGCGTTTCGAGACGGACAGCAGCGAACCGTGGACGCTGCCCAGGGCCCGGGCGAAACCGCTGGCGCACAGGAAGGCGACGATGGCCGAGGCGTCGGCCCATTGTCGGCCGAACACCAGCGGCACCAGTTGCTGGTGCCACAGGGCGACAACGGCGGTGGGCAGGCCGCAGACCAGGGTCAGGCACGCCAGCCCCCGCCGCAGGTGCTGCCGCCGCTGGGCGGGCTCTCCGACGGCGAACAAGGGCTGAAAGAGCAGAGAGCTGAACGAACTGGCCAGGGTGATGGAAACGGTTTCGGTCCTCTTGCCGACATTGTAGGCGCCGGCGGCGGCGGCTCCCACCATGGTGCCGATCAGAACCTGATCCAGATAATTGTTGGCGGCCGCCAGCAGCCGGACCGTCGAGGCGTGCAGCCCTTCGACCATCATCGCCCGAAAGGCGGGGCGGAAAAAAGCGGGCGGAACCGCCGCCTGGGTTCCGGCCACGGTGGTCAGCCAACTGATGAAGGACAGCAGCACGTAATACAGCACCAGGCCGGACAGCGGCGTCAGCAGGGCGGCCAACGCCAGCCCGCCGATGCCGGCCAGGATGTTGGCGGCCATGGTCCGCAAGGCCAGGCGGCGGAAGGCCAGACGCCGGGCCAGGGCCGCTTGCGGTTGCAGCACGGAAACGTCGAACAGCAGTTTCAGGGCCAAGGGCATCAGCAGGGCGGGCGAGAAGCCGGCGCCGACGAAATGATCCAGGGCCAAGCCGACGATGGCCAGATAGGCGGCCGCCAGGACGATTCCCGACGCCAGTAGCAAAAAGGCGGCGGTGGCCTGCTTGTCGTGTTCCTCAAGGTCGGTCTGCATCAGGACTTCGTAAAGTCCCTGCGGCGCCAGGGTCTTCAGCAGTTCCACCAGGGAAACGCAGATACCGACCAGACCGATCTCGATCGGGGTGGCAAGACGTGTGAAGCCGACGAAAACAAGGAAGGGCAAGGCTACGGCGAACAGGCCGTTTGCCGCCGACCAGACGATGCCGCCGAGATTACGGTTGCGCATAAGCGTTCCTGCTCCCCGGCTGGCGGTTATGACGGCGGTTCCCCCTGCTCACGAGGTCCGTCCGCGCAACTGGCCCAGCCGTTCCAGCATGCGGCCGCGCAAGGCTTCGCGATGGCTTTCCTGGCTGAGGAACGACTTTTGCCTGGCCAAGCGGCGCAATGCCTCGGCCGTGCGCTGGGGGGTGAAGCCCAACAATTTCTGGCTGGCGGGGACATGGCGCAAAACGGCCTTCGAGGCCGAGCGGAGTAAGGATTTGGCGGAAACGCTCTGAGCCTGCGCCGGAGCTTTCGCCGCGTCGGCGAAGGCCAGCCGTTCTTCCAGCTCCCGTTGTGCGTCGTCTTCGCTATACCGGGTGGTCGTGCCCCAAGGCCGCCCGGCGCAACGGCCGAATTTCATGACGGCGGCGGCGGCGGGCGGCGGCACCGAGGCGACTTCCAGTTCGGCGTCGACGGACAGAGTCCAGTCTTTCCATTTGAAAATGGAGAAATTGCTGGTCGAGGCGAAGGGAACCCAGTCGACACCGTAGCAATCGGCCAGGATGGCGCCGTGCAGGGATTCCGTCAGCACCAGTCCGGCCGAGGCGATGTCGGCGAGAACCTGGGCGGGAGAGCGGCAGGGGTCGATGATCTGGTAGCCGGCCAGTCGGCAAGCCTCTTCCCAGCCGCCGCAGCGCATGGTTTCCCAGTGGGGAATGACGGCGATGCGATCGGAGGTGGTGTTTTTTTGCGGCAGACCGGGGACGAAGGGGCTGAGAATGGCGCCGTCGGTCAGGGCACGGTCGGGCTCGACGCCCACCAGCTTCGCCGTCAAGGGACCGCGAACGCAGACGAAATCCGCCGGAACCGGCCAGTCCTTCAGCCGCACGTAGCCGGCGCCGCTGCCGAAGACGTGCACGCGGCGCAAAGGCGGCACCGTCATGCCGATGATGGTGCCGATGCCGAGGAAGCCTTCGTCGCCGTCCTCGGCGAAAAGGTCGGGAGCCAGGTGCGGCCATAAATCGGCGTTCAGGTCGTCGCCGAAATTCGGCACGGCGTTTTTGTAGTACAGCAGCTTCATGGCGCATCCGGGCGGCTGAGGGTGGCGGCCATCAAAAAACGTCCTTTCCCGCCACGACCAGGAAGGTGCGAAGCAGAATTTCCAGGTCCAGAAGCAACGTCCAATGCTCCATGTAATAGAGGTCGCATTCGACGCGGTGCAGGATCTTGTCCTCGGTGTCGGTTTCACCGCGCCAGCCGTTGACTTGAGCCCAGCCGGTGATGCCGGGTTTGACCTTGTGGCGCACGGCATATTCGCGCACCACTTCCTGATACAGGCGGTCGCCGGCCTTGGCCTGGGTGGCGTGGGGGCGCGGCCCGACCAGGGACATCTGTCCCAGGATGACGTTGAACAGCTGCGGCAGCTCGTCCAGGCTGGTGCTGCGCAGGAACGCGCCGACGCGCGTGATGCGGGGGTCGCCCTTGGTGGTCAGCTTCGAGGCGCTTTCGTCGCGCATCTCGTGGTACATCGAGCGGAACTTGTAAACGCCGATCAGCTTATTGTTGTAGCCGTAGCGGTTTTGCTTGAAGAGGATCGGTCCCTTGCTGTCCAGGCGGATCGCCAAGGCGCAGACAGCCATCACCGGCAGCGCCGGGATCATGATCAGACCGCCCAGAATCAAATCCTCGGTCCGCTTCAGAATGGCGGCCCAGTCGCTGATGGGCTTGCGGAAGACGTTGTAGACGGGCACGCCGTCCAGGTGCGCGAAGCCTTGGTCAAGGAAGTGGAAGGCGATCACGTCGGGAGCCAGCCGGACGTTGGCGGGAATCGATTTCAACTGTTCGAGAACGTCCAGCAAACGGTTTTCCGCGCCCCAGGGCAAGGCCACCAGGATTTCGTCGACGCGGTTGTCGCGGGCGTAGGATACCAGATCGGCGACAGTTCCCTTGAGTTCGGAGCTGGCGGTTTCGCTTTCTTCGCCGTCCAGCCGGTCGGCGGTGCGATCGTCATAGATGCCGATGAAATTGGTCCAGGGAGCCCGGGACTTCTCCAGGGCGTCCAGCAGGCGCCGGCCATGGGGACCGGCGCCGACGATGGCGATATTGCGAGTGATTTCGCCTTTCCGGGCGCTGCCGATCAGCCAGCTGTGGGTGACGACGCGGACGGCGCAAATGCCCAATACGCCGATGCTGATCAGATTCAACGGGCCCGAGGCCGGCCATGTGAAAACAAATTGCAGATCCAGTATTTCCAGCGTGGCCCATTCGATGGTCACGATAACCATCGAATTAACCAAGATGCGGGTGACCTGGGCCAGAAGGTTATCCAGAAGATTCAGGCGATAAACGCCGACGGCCAGCATGAGATAGAGCATAGTGACACTAAAAATAGCATCGGTAATGCGCCAAACCTGAGCCGGATAGGGTTCAACTGAATTTGCTGAAATATAGGATGCAATATATGCGCAGACGATACACAGGACATCCAGGAAACAAACGGCACTGATGATCTTGACGCCGGAAAACGGCTCTCCATTTCGTGCTCGTTCGATTGTCTGAGCGTGCTGCGACATGATGCAAGCCTGCAATTTGAGGGATGGGTAAATCTATGTGCAGTGCGGCATGTTGGCAACTAAAAGCGATCAATTCTCTCTAAAAAATCACTGCACATGCATATTTGTTAATGTGTTTGCAAAGTTATTCCCTGGATATGTGTTCATAGTCATAACTTTTGTCTCAGAATTATGTTGTGATTTTTATGTAATAAATACGTTCATAGTGTGCGAACGGTTCTCTTGTTGGGGCGTTTTGCAAATTTGTTTACATTTTTATTGTCGTTTTTTCGCTTCGCGTCTGTCCCTGCTTGACCTTGCAATCGGCCCTTCGCTACAACAAGGACGGGGCGCGGATGCGCCGGGCCGCCATCGCGGGGAGCGTTCACATGAATCGGGATTTGATGGGCTTGGCGGGCGGGCTGTCTAAAGCGCTTTTTCTTCTGTGCGCGCTTCTGGCCGGTATGGTCTTTTCCGCCGGAGAAAGTCGGGCCGATCTTGACTACCGCTGCCTCAAGGAATGCATGGCCGGAGGATCGTCGGCTCAGTTCTGCCTGTCTTCGACGGGGTGCGCCTATGTGGGAAAGGCCAATTACCTGCCCGCCGACATGGGGCGGCAGTTGCTGTCGCCCAACCGGCAGTTTGATGCTCCGACGCCGCAAAGCTCGGAAAACTTAATCGTCCCCGGGCCTTCGGCGCCCAAGCTGCAGCAGGTGCCGGCGCCGGTGGGGATGCCGGCGGGAGCGCCGGTTTATTCGACGCCGGGCGCCATGATAACACCGACAATCCAGCCTTTAGGGCCGTCGACGAACTATAAGTGCCGCGCCGCTTGCCTGCAAAAAGGCTACCAGCTTGGCCTGTGTCAGCAGCAGTGCAGCTACTGAGCATTTTTCGGTTATCTGTTTTTTTGAGCGATGTTTCCCATGGAAGGCCCGGTCCGCGTTGGCGCCGGGGCTGTTGTCCATGGCAAAAGCCTGGGGACCGGCTGCTGCCGTGTCTCGACATGCTTGGCGAAAATCAAGTGAGTGCCACGGGGGCAGATCTAATGTCTGCCCGGAAAACAACGACAACAGGCCTGGATATGGGCCGTGGACAGGTTGGTGGATCATGCTCGCATTTCGCAACACACGCATCGGTAAACGTATCCTGATGGGAACGGCGCCGGTGGCCATGGCGCTTCTGGTTTTGGGCGGATGGATGCTGAAGGCGCAGATCGACACGGCGGAACAGGCCGATAGCCTGATCCTCCAGACCCAACTGGCGGTTTCCACCAATGCGGTGATTCACGAATTACAGAAGGAACGCGGAGCGTCGGCTCTGTTCCTGGGCAGCAAAGGCACCCAGTTCGGTTCGCAGATGGCCGACCGGCGCAGGGACGCCGACGCCCGCATGGCCGAATTGACGACGCTGCTGGGCGGTTTCGACGCCTCGGCTGAAGCCGGAGTCGGGGCCGACAGCGTGCGACAGGTGCAGGCGACGCTGGCGGCGTTTCCCGCCTTGCGCGGAAGAATCGACCAACAGCAGGTGCCCGCCGTCGAGGCGGTGGGAGCCTATAGTCAGGCCGTTCGTACCTTGATCGGGGTGGTGGCGCATACGGCCAACACGGTTTCCGACGTCGAGGCGGCGAAGCTGATTGCCGCCTTCGTCGCCCTGACCGACGCCAAGGAAAGTGCAGGCCAGGAGCGCGCTACCGGTTCGGCCGGATTCGCCTCGGGAAAATTCGACGCCGCTCTGTACAAGCGTTTCATCGAGCTGGGTGCGGAACAGAAAACCGCTTTCCGCATGTTCGAACGCTATGCCTCGCCGGATGCCCTGGCCGCCCTGAAAGCGGCTCTTTCCTCGGAGATCGAGGAGCCGGTCATGAAAATGCGTCAGGCCGCCATCGACAGCCCGGCCAAAGGCGATACCGGCGGCGTCGCCGCGCCCGACTGGTTCGCCGCCACCAGCAAGCGGATCGATGCCCTGCGCACGGTGGAAACCCGCATCGCTCAGGATATCGCCGCCCAGGCCCAAGGCCAGCGTGATCAGGCGCGGCAGTCTTTGATCCTGTTGTCCGTCTGCCTGGGGGGGCTGTTCCTGGCGACGGCGGTGATGCTGCCGCTGATCGTCCGCAGCATCGTCGGACCGGTGCGGCGTCTGGCCTCGGACATGAGCCGGCTGGCCGAAGGCGATCTGTCGGTGGGAATCGAAGGCACCGGCTTCGCCGACGAGGTCGGAGAGATGGCCCGCGCCACTTTGATCTTCAAGGAAGACAGCGAGGCCCGCCGCCGCCTGGAAAGCGAACAGGCGCTACGCGAACAGGAGGCCGCCCAGCAACGTCAGCAGATGCTGAACGCCTTGGCCGATGATTTCGAGGCGACGGTGCGGGCCAAAGTGGCCGACGTCGGGCAATCGGTGGTGGGCATTACCCGTACTGCCAGCGCCATGGCCACCAAGTCGGAACATAGCGGCGGCCATTCCATTCTGGTGGCCGAGAATTCCCGAAAAACCACCGAGCGGGCCGAGGTGGTGTCGGCGGCGACCCATCAGCTCAGCATGTCCATCAATGAAATCGCCGAGCAGATCGGGCAAACCAGTCAGATTGCTCAGCAGGCGGTGGCCGATGTCAACCGCACGGCCCAACAGATGGACGGTCTCGAACGGGCGGTGCAGACCATCGGCGAGGTGGTGAATCTGATCAACGACATTGCCAGCCAGACCAATCTTCTGGCGCTGAACGCCACCATCGAAGCGGCGCGGGCTGGCGAAGCCGGCAAGGGGTTCGCCGTCGTCGCCAACGAAGTGAAGCATCTGGCCAACCAGACGGCCAAGGCTACCGACGATATCACCCGCCAGGTGGGTGAAGTGCAAAGCTCGACCCGGGCTATGGCCTTGGCCATCGACGATGTCGCCGCCACCATCCGCTCGCTGGAAGAGGTGGCGACCACCATCGCCGGAGCGGTGCAGGAACAGGAAGCCTCCACCCGCGAAATTTCCTCGACGATTTCCGAGGTGGCTTTGGAGGCCGACGGCGTGGCGAAGACGGTGGTCGATCTGTCGCGTTCGACCTCGCATTCCTGCGCCGGCACCATTCGCGTCATCTGGAGCGCCAGGACTTTGGCCAAGGTGGTCGAGGATTTGAACGGCGAGGTCAACCAGTTTGTCGCCCGTGTCCGCGGCTGAGGCCGGAGACGTAAAACAAAAAAGCCCTGCCGCACCCGGCAGGGCTTTTTTATTGGATTCGCCGGAACGTCAGGCCTGCCGGGCGTCGATGATCGAACGGCGGATGGCCCGGGTGCGGGTGAACAGCTCTTGCAGCTTGTCGCCCTCGCCCCAGCGGATGGCCCGTTGCAGGGCGGTCAGATCTTCCGAGAAACGCTGGATGACGTCCAGTACGGCTTCCTTGTTGTTGAGGAAAATGTCGCGCCACATCACCGGATCCGAGGCGGCGATACGGGTGAAATCGCGGAAACCCGAGGCCGAGAACTTGATGACCTCCTGCTGCAGCGTGCCTTCCAGATCGGTGGCGGTGCCGACGATGGTATAGGCGATCAGGTGCGGCAGATGCGAGGTGATGGCCAGGACCCGGTCATGATGCGCCGGTTCCATTACTTCGACCTGACAGCCTGCGGCTTCCCACACGGCGCGCACCTTGGCGACGGCGGTTTCGTCGGTGCCGGGCGGCGGGGTCAGGATGCACCAGCGGCCCTGGAACAATTCGGCGAAACCGGCGGACGGCCCTGAATGTTCGGTGCCGGCGATGGGATGGCCGGGAACGAAATGCACGCCTTCGGGAATGAAGGGGCCGACGTCGCGCACCACCGCCATCTTGACCGAACCGACGTCGGTGACGATGGCGCTCGGCTTCAGATGCGGAGCCATGGCTTCGGCGATCTCGGCATAGGTGCCGACCGGCGTGGACAGAATGATCAGATCGGCGCCGGTGACGGCGTCGGCCAGATCGCCGGAGGAGTCGTCGGCGGCGCCAAGCTCGACCGCTTCGGCGCGGTGTTCCTGCAGGCGGTCGTAGGCGATGATCTTTCCGGCCAGACCGTCGCGCTTGATGACCCGCGACAGGGACGAGCCGATATGGCCGATGCCGATCACGGTCACCTTGTTAAAAAGAACGGAGCTCATTCCGACGCTCCCATAAATTCGCTGACGGCTTCGGCCACGGCTTTGACTTCGTCGTCGCGGCCGATGGTGATGCGCAAGTAATCGGGCAGCCCGTAAGAGCCGACGCCGCGCACGATGATGCCCTTCGACCGCAGATGGGCGTCGGCGGCCTTGGCGGTTTTTCCTTCGGCGGGGAATCGCACCAGAATGAAGTTGGCGACGCTGGGAACCACCTCCAGGCCCAGCGCGGTCATGCGCTCGGCCAGCCAGGGCAGCCAGTAATCGTTGTGGCGGCGGGCCAGTTCGGTGAAGGCGCTGTCCTCGATGGCGGCCTGAGCGGCGGCCAGGGCGGCGGACGATACGTTGAAGGGGCCGCGGATGCGGTTCAGGACGTCGGCGATGGCCGTCGGGCAATAGCCCCAGCCCACCCGCATGCCGCCCATGCCGTAGATTTTCGAGAAGGTGCGGGTCATCACCACATTCTCGCTGTTCTCCACCAGCTCGGCGCCGTCCGAGTAGTCGTTGCGGCCGACATACTCGGCATAGGCGGCGTCGATCACCAGCAGCACATGCTCGGCCAGCCCGTCGCGCAGACGTTTGACCTCGGACGCCGGGATGTAGGTGCCGGTGGGATTGTTGGGGTTGGTCAGGAACACCACCTTGGTGTGTTGCGTGACCTTGGCCAGCAAATGGTCGACCGAGGCGGTCAGGTCCACCTCTTCGGCGGCGACCGGCGTCGCTCCCGCCGACAGGGCGGCGATGGGATAGACGATGAAGGCGTGGCGGCTGTAGAGCACCTCGTCGCCCGGGCCGGCATAGGCGCGGGCCAGCAATTGCAGAATTTCGTCGGAACCGCAGCCGCAGACGATGCGCGAGGCGTCCAGCCCGTGGCGGGCGGCGATGGCCTGGCGCAGCTTGACCGCATGCCCGTCGGGGTATCGATGCATCTCGGGGCCGATGGCCTGATAGGCGGCGACGGCCTTGGGGCTGGGTCCCAGGGCGCCCTCGTTGGAGGACAGCTTGATGATGCGGTCGACGCCGGCGATCTTCGACTCGCCGCCCACATAGGGGCTGATGTCGAGAATGCCGGGACGGGGAGCAGGGGCGGTCATGGACTTTGCTTCTTTTAGGAAGGAGGGAAATTATTCGTTGAGATCTTCGGCGCTCAACGGCACCGGATAGCCGCCGAGCAGGGCGCAGCGCAGAACCGGCTCGCGACGTTCCACCAGACGGGAGATGCGGCGGTCCTCCGAGGACAAGGGACCGGCGATTTCCACCAGATGCAGCCAGCCGTCGCCGGCGCGCTGGGTGGCGGCCAGGGTGGTGGGTTCGAGCCCCGCCGCCCCGAGGACCGAGCGCAAGCGGGCGCGGCTGACGTCGGGAGTGGTCTCGACCCCGATCCAGGCGCGGTCGTAACCGGTGGCGTCGGCGGATTGGCGGGCCACCACCAGGGCTTCCAGCCCGTCGCCGCGTCCCACGCCGGTGCCGCCGAACGGCAGACGGGTGACGATGCGCGGCAGGTCGGCGGCGTCGCCCATCAGGCTGATCCACCAGGGTTCCACCTCTTCGCGGTCGGGCATGGGCAAGACGCCGACGGTGGCGCTGCCCTCGGCCACGGCGCGCACCACCTGTCCGGCGGAGCGCAGGGCGGTCATGGGGGTATAGGCGCCGTAATGGTCGCGGGCCAGCTCAAGATAGCCGGCGCCCCTTTCGGGCATATAGACGGCGGCCGACACCTGGCCCTGGATGGCGCACATGCCGGAAATCAGTTCGCGCCAGATGCGGATCAGCGTCTGCTTGGGAAATTTTCCCCGATGACGGGCCACGACCTTGCGCACGATTTCGGCCTCGCGGCCGGGGCGCAGCAGCACCTGCTGGGTGTCTTCCTTCAGTGCGCCGATGCGCTCGACCACGGCGGCCCGCTTCATCAGCAGGTCGTGAAGATCTTCGTCCAGTCGATCGATTTCGCTTCGCAGTGTATCGAGGGACTTCTCGACGGCCATGACGGAACACCAGGGGGGAGTTGCAAGGGACGTTAAGAAATAAGGGAATTCTGCGGCGAAGACCAGAGAACTGTTGGTTATTCTTCGCCGTCCTCCAATGCCCGGCGCGCAATCCCCCAGGAAAAACCGGCCCGGCCCAGAGCCGCCATGTCCTTTTCGCGGAAGGCTTCCCGCGTCTCGGCCAACCGCCAGGGGCCCAAACGGCGGCGGCGCACGTAATTGCGGGCGGCGGCCAGTTCGGTGTTTCCGTCCGCGTCTTCCTGCAGATCGGCGACCACGGTTTCGATGGTGCCTGCATCGACGCCTTTGGCCGACAAGGTCTGGCGAATGGCCCGCGACGATGTGCCCCGGCGGTGCAGGCTGCGGCTTTTGGCTCCGGCGTAGGCCGCGTCGTCCAGCAAGCCGGACGCCCGGTAGCGGGCGATCAGGTCGGCCACCAGGGCGGCTCCGATCTCGGGGTCGTCGCCGTGGAGCTGGGCGGCCCGCTGCACCTTGCGCAGCAGAACGCGGCGCAAATTCTCCGCCGAACTGGAGAAGCGCTCCAGATAATGCAGAGCGGCATTTTCAAGATAAGTGGCGCTGATGCGCCGAGGGGGCTTGCTCATCGTCCCAGCATAGCCCAAATTCCTGCCCCATGAACATGATCAACGCCCCCGCTTCCACCATCGCCCCCCGCAAGCTTGGCTCCGTCAACTGGCTGGGTCTGTGGACCCTGACCGCCAAGGAAATCCGGCGTTTCCTCAAGGTCTATTTCCAGACCATCATCGCGCCGATGGTCACCACCCTGATGTTCCTGGCCATCTTCAATCTGTCGGTGGGCAATGCCACGGTGGCGGTTCAGGGCGTGCCCTTCGCCGAATTTCTGGCGCCCGGCCTGATCATCATGGCGATGACCCAGAACGCCTTCGCCAACACGTCGTCGTCGCTGATCATCGCCAAGGTTCAGGGCAACATCGTCGATGTGCTGATGCCGCCTCTGTCGCCCCTGGAGCAGACCCTGGGCTTCGCTTTGGGTGGCGTCGTGCGCGGCGTGGTGGTCGGGCTGGCGGTGGCGCTGTCCATGCTGGTGTTCGTACCCTTCACCATCCATTCGCCGCTGATGGTGATCTTCCACGGCGTGATGGCGTCGCTGATGCTGTCGCTGCTGGGCATGATCGGCGGCATCTGGGCCGACAAGTTCGACCACATGGCGGCGGTGACCAATTTTATCGTCACGCCGCTGTCGTTCCTGTCGGGCACGTTCTACACCGTCGAGCATCTGCCTCAGAGCCTGAAGCTGTTCGCCCTGGCCAACCCGTTCTTCTACATGATCGACGGCTTCCGCTACGGTTTCATCGGCCATGCCGACAGCTCGCTGGGCCTGGGCGTCCTAGTGGTGACGCTGGTCAATCTGGGGTTGGCGTTCCTTTCCTATCGCATGTTTAAGACCGGCTACAAACTGAAGGCGTAAGGCGGCAGCTCCAACCAGTTGCGCCGGGAGCAACTTGGGAGCAGGGTGGTGGCGGTTCACGGTTCCGGAGAGTTGCCGTCATGACTCTGTCTGAATTGATCCGGGAGATCATTACCGCCAACCCGTTATTCACCGTCCTGCTCACTCTGTTGGCGGCAGCGGTGCTGCGGAGCTTGCGGGTCGTCAACGAATACGAGCGGGCCGTCATCTTCCGTCTGGGCAAATTCCATCGCGTCGCCGGCCCCGGCCTTTACTTCGTCTGGGTCTTCGTCGAGTGGCAGGTCAAGATAGACCTGCGCACCGTCACCGCCGCCGTCGAGCAGCAGGAAGGTATCACCCGCGACAATGTTCCCATCAAGGTGGATACCGTGGTTTGGTATCGGATCCTCGATCCCGTTCGGGCGGTGATCGAGGTCCGAGGTGTCGCCAACGCGATCGAGCAAGTGTCGCTGACGACCCTGCGATCCGTGCTCGGTCAACATAGCCTGGACGAGATTCTGAAGGCTCAGGACACTATTTCCCAGGTCATGCAGAAATCCATCGATGGCGTCACCGAGCCTTGGGGGGTGAAGGTGGAGCGGGTCGAGATGAAAAACGTCGAGATTCCAGTCTCAATGCAAAGGGCCATGGCTCAGGAGGCCGAGGCTTTGCGCGAAAAACGCGCCCGCATCATCAAGGCCGAAGCGGAATTGGAGGCGGCCACGCAATTGCGCAACGCCGCCGAGGTCATCATGCGTAATCCAGCGGCCCTTGAATTGCGGCGCATGCAAATGCTGACGGAGATCGGTGCCGAGCAAAACACCACCACGGTCATCATGATGCCCAGCGATTTCGTCTCCATGGCCCATGCCATAAGCGAGCTTGCCGCGCCAAAGAGCCGGGACGCGACGGAATAGGCGCTCCGCCTATCGGCTATAGCATGTTCAAGGCTGGCGCCAAGCTCAAAGTCTGAGCAGTTCCCCGTCCACTAGAGGTTGACATTCTGCGGACATGCGCAGATATTCTGCCGCTTTCCTTTTTGAGCGCCCCGGTTTGCCCTTTATTTCATCAGGGCCGGGCCGGCAGCCACAGCGTTCGGGAGAGCACAAGTGATTTCAGCCGTCATGCCGACTTATGCGCGCGCCGACCTCGCCTTCGAGCGGGGCGAGGGAGCTTATCTGTTCAGCACCGACGGCCGACGATTCCTGGACTTCGCCGCGGGCGTGGCCGTCAACGCACTGGGACATTGCCACCCGGCCATGGTCGCCGCTTTGAAGGCCCAGGCCGGCAAGCTGTGGCATTGCTCCAACCTGTACCGGGTTCCCGGCCAGGAGAAGGTGGCCGCCAAGCTGATCGCCAACAGCTTCGCCGAGACGGTGTTCTTCTGCAATTCCGGCGCGGAAGCCATGGAAGGCGTGATCAAGGTCTGCCGCAAATACCAGACCGAGACCGGCCATCCGGAACGCTACCGCGTCGTCACCGCCATCGACGCCTTCCACGGCCGCACCCTGGCGACCATCGCCGCCGGCGGCCAGGCCAAGCATCTGAAGGGCTTCGAGCCTATGGTCGAAGGCTTCGACCGCGTCGTTTTCGGCGACCTGGACGGCCTGCGCGCCGCTATCGGTCCGGAAACCGCGGCCATCCTGGTGGAGCCGATCCAGGGCGAGGGCGGCATCCGTCCGGCCACGCTGGATTATCTGCGCGCCCTGCGCCGGATCGCCGATGAAACCGGCGTGCTGCTGGCCTTTGATGAAGTCCAATGCGGCATGGGCCGCACCGGCAAGCTGTTCGCGCATCAATGGGCGGACATCACCCCCGACGTCATGGGCACGGCCAAGGGGCTGGGCGGCGGCTTCCCTGTCGGCGCCATTCTGGCCACCGAGAAAGCCGCCTGCGGCATGGTGGCCGGCACGCACGGCTCGACCTTCGGCGGCAATCCGCTGGCCATGGCCGTGGCCGACGCCGTTCTCGACGTCATGCTGGCCGACGGCTTCATGGATCACGTCCGCAAGATGGGCGACCTTTTGTGGACCGGCCTGGGCGAACTGGTGAACGTCTATCCCGCAGTGCTGGAGGAACGCCGCGGCGCCGGCCTGATGCAGGGCGTCAAATGCCGGGTTCCCGCAGGCGATCTTTCCAAGAAGCTGGTGGCCAACGGTCTGCTGACCGTGGGCGCCGGCGATAACGTTATCCGCGTTGTGCCGCCGCTGATCATCGAATCCGCGCATGTGGCCGAAGCATTGGACATTCTGCACCGCTCCTGCGGTGAACTGGCGGCATGAACGACATGACACCCCGGCATTTCCTCGATCTCGATCAATTCGACAAAGCGACCCTGCGCCGTATCATCGACCTCGGCAAATCCTACAAGAAGGGTGTCGACGTTCACGGTCCGCGTCCCCTGGCCGGCAAGCTGTTGGCGATGATTTTCGAAAAGCCCTCGACCCGCACCCGCGTCTCGTTCGAGGCGGGCATGCGCCAGTTGGGCGGCGACGTCATCGTTCTGACCCAGCACGACACCCAGTTGGGCCGGGGCGAAACCATCGCCGACACCGCCCGCGTGCTGTCGCGCTATGTCGACGCCATCATGATCCGCACCAACGACCCGGCCAAGCTGACGGAATTGTCGCAATACGCTTCGGTTCCGGTGATCAACGGTCTGACCGACACCACGCACCCCTGTCAGGTGATGGCCGACGTCATGACCTATGAGGAGCATCGCGGCAGCCTGGAAGGCAAGACCGTGGCCTGGAGCGGCGACGGCAACAACGTGGCGGCCACCTGGGTTCAGGCCGCCGCCCAGTTCGGCTGCGCCATCCGTCTGGCCTGTCCGGACAGCTTGCGTCCCGACGCCAAGGTGGTGGAATGGGCCCGCTCCAGGGGGGCCTCGGTGGAGATCAAGGCCGACCCGGCCTGGGCCGTCAAGGGTGCCGATCTGGTGATCACCGACACCTGGCTGTCCATGGGCTGCCAGGACAAGAACCGCCATGCTCTGCTGGAGCCCTATCAGATCAACGAAGCGGTGATGGCGACCGCCGCGCCGGACGCTTTGTTCATGCATTGCCTGCCGGCCCACCGGAACGAGGAAGTCACCGACGCGGTGATGGACGGCCCGCAGTCGGTGGTGTGGGACGAGGCGGAAAACCGTCTGCATGTGCAAAAGGGCGTGTTGAGCTGGTGCCTGCTGTGAGCAACGCCTTCACGGACCAGATTCAGCCTTTCATGATCGATGCCGGCGCCATTCGCGGGCGGCTGGTGCGTTTAGGGCCGGCGCTGGACAGCATTCTGTCCGGGCACGGCTATCCTGGTCCGGTGGCCGAACGTCTGGCCGAGACTCTGGCCTTGGCCGCCGCCTTGGCCGGATCGCTTAAGTTCGACGGCATCTTCACCTTGCAGCTTCAGTCCGAAGGTGCCTTGCCGCTGGTGGTGGCCGACATCACCAGCGCCGGACATCTGCGCGGCTATGCCCGCTACGACGAAGAAAAGCTGGCCGCGGCAATCGCCGCCGAAGGTTCGATCGTTCAGCGGTTCTTCACCAAGGGCTATCTGGCCTTCACCGTCGATCAGGGACCGGATACGGACCGCTATCAGGGCATCGTCGAATTGACCGGCGACACTCTGGCCGATTGCGCCCATGAATATTTCCGTCAATCGGAGCAGCTGGACACCGGCTTCCGTCTGGCCGTGCGCGCCGCCGACCAAAGCCGGGGCGAAAGCGCCGGCCACGGCTGGCAGGCGGCGGTGATCATGATCCAGCGCATGCCCACCGGCCCACAAAGCCCGATCCTGACCGCCGACGAGGCCGAGGAAGCGTGGCGCCGCGCCGAAATCATGATGGACAGCGCCAAGGAATCCGAGCTGTTCGACGCCGACCTGACGGCGGACCGGCTGATCTATCGCCTGTATCACGCCGATGGTCTGCATCTTTATGACAACCGTTCCCTGGAAGCCCGCTGCCGTTGCTCGGCCGAGCGGGTCGAGGGCACGCTGAAATCCTTCCCCCGCGAGCAGGTCGAGGAAATGAAGGATGAAAACGGTGTCGTCGCCGTGGTCTGCGAGTTCTGCAAGACCGGCTATCATTTCAGCGATAGCGACCTGGACCGGCTTTACGGCGCTTGACCGCGGGTCCGGACCGCCCTATATCGCCAGTGTCCGCACTTACACGAGCTTAGACCGACATGTTCACGCCCGTCCTGCGCAAGATCGCCCTGGCCGCCTGCCTGGGTCTTACAGTTGCCGCCTGTGCGAACAGCAATCCGCCCATGCAGCGTTTCCCGCAAATGACTTTCTCGAACCTGCCCGCCTACAATCTGGACGTGGGCCGTATCGAGGTGGTGGCCGAGAAGCAGTCCGACGGTGCTCCGCCGCATATCGAATACGACATGCCGGTTTCGCCCGAGAATGCGTTGAAGCGTTGGGTTCAGGACCGGCTGCGTCCGGTGGGCCGCACCGGCACTCTGCGGGTGCTGATTCACGACGCCAGCGCCACCGAGGTGGCTTTGAAGACCGATCAGGGCTTCACCGGGCTGTTCAAGAAGGAACAGGCCGCTCGTGTCAATATGGTGCTGGACGTGTCGCTGCAGATGCTGGACGACCATCAGATGCCGGTAGCCGAGGTGTCGGCCCATGCCGAGCGTGAGCGCACCCGTCCGGAAGGCCAGAAGCTGAATGAGCGCGACAAGCTGCTCTATGACATGGTCGAGGAATTGATGGCGGCCTACAACAGTCAGGTCGATCCCAACATCGGCCAGAACTTCCACAACTGGCTGGGCAAGTAAGGCCCGAGCCCGTTCAAGGCTTCGATTGCGCCGCCCGCATCCGGCAAGGCCTCGCCGCCGAACCGAACGCGGGCGTTTTCGTTTCCAAAGGGGGCAACATGCTGGAACTTCGCCAGTTTCCATTGTTCCGTGGCGTCAATCTCAGTCCCTTCTGCTTGAAGGTCGAAGCGTATCTGCGGCTGACCGGATTGCCCTTCCGCATCGTCACCGGCCAGTCCTTTCGCGCTCCCAAGGGCAAGCTGCCGGTGCTGGTGGATGACGGTCTGGTCATTTCCGACAGCGGCGACATCATCGCTTATCTGGAACGCACCCGCGGCGCGCCTTTGGACGGCGGCCTGACGCCGGAGCAAGCGGCGCTGGGCCATGCCGTCATCCGCATGCTGGACGAAAGCCTGTATTTCGCCATCGTTTACGACCGCTGGCTGGTGGATGCCAACTGGCGGGTATTGATGGCCGAACTGCTGCGCAAGGCGCCACTTCCGATCCGCTGGATCGTGCCCCGGCTGATCCGCCGCAAAATCCGCCGCGACCTGATGGGACAGGGTTACGGCCGCCATAGCTGGGAACAGGCTTGCGCCCGTGGCGCCGCCGATATCGCCGCCGTGGCGGCGCTGCTGGGGGAGAAAGCGTTTTTGCTGCGCGACCGCCCGTCGGTGGCCGACGTGGCGCTTTATGCCAGCTTGACCGGCCTGATGTCGGCGGGATTCGGCGGGCCGCTGGTCGAGGCGGTTGGCGGCCGCCCCAACCTTTTGGCCTTTCTCGACCGTATGGACGCTCTTATCCGCCGTTGAGGTAGCGGCTCCGCAGATGGGCCTTGAAGACCGAGGCGTCCAGGGGACGGCCGGTGGCGCGGGTCAGCAGGTCTTGGCTCGACAGGCTGGAGGCCAGCCCGTGAACGTTTTCGCGCAGCCAGCCCAGCAGCGGATGGAAATCGCCCTGGGCGATGGACGACAGCAGGCCAGGAACGGCCCGCTTGGCGGCGTCGAACAGCTGGGCGGCGGACATGGCGCCCAGGGTATAGGTGGGAAAATAGCCGATGGCTCCGTCGTACCAGTGGATGTCTTGCAGGCAGCCCAGCCGGTCGTCGGGCGGGGTCAGCCCCAGCAAGGCTTTGAAGCCCTCGTTCCAGGCGGCGGGAATGTCGCCGACCTCCATCTCTCCGGCCACCAGGGCTTTTTCCAGGCGATAGCGCAGGATGACGTGGGCGGGATAGGTCACCTCGTCGGCGTCGACGCGGATGAAGCCGGGATTGACCCGCACGTTGGCGGCGTAAAGGGTGTCGGCATCCCAGCCCGACTGCCCCTTGGTCCCGAAGGTTTCGGCCATGATGGGGGCGGCGAAGGCCATGAACTGACGCGACCGGCAGGCCTGCATTTCCATCAAAAGGCTTTGGCTCTCATGAATGCTCATGCCGCGTGCCCGCCCGACCGGCTGGCCGCGCCAGGAATCCGGCAGACCGCGTTCGTACAGGGCATGACCGCTTTCATGGACCACGCCCAGCAGGCTGCGCATGAAATCCGTCTCGTCATAACGGGTGGTGATGCGCACGTCGTCCTGGTTGCCGCCGCAGAAGGGATGCTGGGAAACGTCCAGACGGCCATGATCGAATTCGAAGCCGAGCACTTCCATCATGCGCAGCCCCAGGGCCTTCTGGCGCTCGACGGGAAAAGGGCCGGCGGCGGTTTTGGGGGCCGGTGGCTGCTTGGCCTGCACTTCGCCGAGGAAGCCGGGCAGGAAAGCGGCCAGATCGGCGAAGATAACGTCGATATCGGCGGATCGTCCGCCCGGCTCGTACTGATCCAGCAGGGCGTCGTAAGGCGACACCTCCAAAGCCTGACTTTTGACCTCGGCGGCTTGCCGGGTCAGGCGCAGCACTTCGGCCAGGAAGGGCGAGACGGCGGCGAAATCCGAAGCGGCGCGGGCCTTGCGCCAGGTCATCTCGCAGGACGAGCAGGCCCGCGACATTTCCTCGACCAGCGAAGACGGCAGGGCCGAGGCGTGGACCCATTCCCGGCGCATCTCGTGCAGATTGGCGACCTGCCAGCCGTGCAGTTCCTCGCCGGCGGCGTCGTCCAACAGGCTGCCGACATCGGGAGCCGTCAGCATTTCGTGATGCAGCGACTTCAGGGTGGCCAATTGTCCGGCCCGGCCGCCGGCGCCGCCCGACGGCATCATCGCCGACATGTCCCAATGCAGGATGTTCAGGGCTTCTTCGATATGGGACAGACGGGTGAACAGGGCTTCCAGTTTGGAATAGGCCGGGGTGGTCATGCGGTGCCTCGCGCGAACGTCTTGTTGCTTCCGCAAATTGCGCTCTTTACCCTGGCTGTCAATGCCTAGTCCCAAGCCGAAGGAAATTCACCATGAGCAAGAAGCCCCGCATCGCCGTCGTTCTCTCGGGCTGCGGCGTCTATGACGGCGCGGAAATTCACGAAGCGGTGATGACCCTGCTGGCCATCGACCGCCATGGCGGCGAAGCCGTGTGCTTCGCTCCCAATGTCGACCAGATGCATGTGGTCGATCATCTGACCGGTCAGCCGACCGGTGAACGCCGCAACGTTTTGGTGGAATCCGCCCGCATCGCCCGCGGAGCCATCAGCGATCTGGCTTCTTTCCGGGCCGCGGACGTCGACGCCGTCGTTTTCCCGGGCGGTTTCGGCGCGGCGAAGAATCTGTGTTCCTTCGCCGTCGATGGTCCCGAATGCAAAGTCGAGCCCTCGGTGGACGCCGCCATCAAGGCCATGCGCTTTGCCGGCAAGCCCATCGGTGCTTTGTGCATTGCGCCCGCCTTGCTGGCGCGCGTGCTGGGGCGGGGTGAAGTGACCATCGGCAACGACGAAGGCACCGCCAAGGCCATCGAAGCTATGGGCGCCAAACATACGGTTGCCGGTCACGGTCAGGCGGTGGTGGATCAGGGGCTGAAAGTGGTCACCTCGCCCTGCTATATGCTGGACGCCACCATTGCTCAGATCGCCGACGGCGCCGACGCCGTGGTGACGGCACTGCTGAAGCTGGTCTAGGGGCTTATTCCCGCTCGAACACCGCCACGGCTTCCAGATGGGCCGACCAGGGGAACTGGTCCACTGGAGTGGCGCGTTTCAAGGTATAGCCGCCTTTTGCCAGAATACGGGCGTCGCGGGCCAGGGTGGCGGGATTGCAGGATACCGCCACCACCAGCGCCGGACCGGACTCGGCCAGATGCTCGGCCTGGGCGGCGGCTCCGGCGCGGGGCGGGTCGAAGACGACGGCCTGGAATTTCTTCAGCTCGTCGCCCAGCAGCGGGCGGCGAGACAGATCGCGGACCTCTGCCGTGACGCGGGCGCCGCTGCGGTCGGCTGCGGCCTTGAGGGCGCGCAGGGATGCTTCCTCGCCCTCCACCGCATGGACTTGGGCCTTTTGTGCCAAGGGGAAGGTGAAGCTGCCGCAGCCCGAGAACAGGTCGGCCACCGGGCCTTTGGCGCCGACGGCGTCGAACACCAGGGCGGCCAGGGCGCGTTCACCCTCCAGCGAAGGCTGGAGGAACGATGCGGGCGGCAGTTCCACGCCGACGCCGGCGAAACGGATGACGGTCTGTCGGCGGTGAGCCAGGGGCTCGATGATGCCGGTGCCGGGACGGCGCCACGATAGGCGGGCCAGGTCCTGGGCCTCGGCAAAGGCGGCCAGGGTTTCGCGGTCGAACAGGTCGAGCCGAGCCTCGGCTTCCACCATCAAGTCGATGCCGGTTTCGGTCAAGGTGGCGACGGCGTCGCCTTCGCAGCCGTCGTCCAGCAGCCGCAACAGCACGGCCCGCAAGGGATCGAGCAGGGCCAACAGTTCGGGAGCCAGCAGCAGGCATTCTTCGAGGTCGACCAGTTGATGGCTGGCCCGGGCGTTGAAGCCCAGGTGCAAGTGCTTGCGGCGCTTGGCGAAGGCGAAGGCGGCGCGGCGGCGGCTGCCGTGGGGGATGGCCACCAGCGGAGCGATCAGGTCTTCGCCGAAACCGGCGCGGCCCATGGCTTCGACCAGTTGGCCGCGTTTCCAGTCCTGATAAAGCTCTTGGCTCATATGCTGAAGGGCGCAGCCGCCGCAGACGCCGAAATGGCGGCAGGGCGGCGTTTGACGGCCTTCGGCCGGGGTCAGCACCTGTAGCAGCGAAGCGGACAGCCCATCGCCCCGGCGGCCCTCGACCTTCACCACCACCTTTTCGCCGGGGATGGTGCCGGGCACGAACACCTGTTCGCCGCCGTGGCGGGCGATGCCGTCGCCGCGCCCTCCGACGCTGTCGATGGCGACCTCCAGGGTACGGGGCAGGGCGGCGGCGGCCTTGGGGCGTGGCCGGGCGGAGGTGGGACGGCGGCTCATGAAATCTCTACTTTGGAAACGACGAACTCAGGCTTCGGCGGTCAGGGCTTCGGCTGTTTGTTCGAAGATGGTGAAAACGCTGTCCAGCCGCGCCATTTTCAGCACCCGCAGAGCGGGCGCACTGACCGAGGACAAAGCGAAGCGCACGCCATAGCGCTTGGCCGTCTGATAGCCCTCGATCAGACTGGCGATGCCGGAACTGTCGATATAGCGCACATGAGCCATATCCACCACAACATCCCAACGGTCGTTCAGGCAGGCGACCACTTCCTTGCGCACGTCCATGCTGTTGCTGAGGTCGACTTCGCCGCCCAAGGAGACAAGGGCGGCGCGTCCGTGGCGTTCGATGGTCAGGGACATGGTCATGGCAGGGCCTTGGTCATCAGCAACAGGTTTCCCGTTCCGGGAGGCGGCGGCGGCCAGGACACCGTGTCCATCGCCTGTCGCATGAAATGCAGCCCGAGGCCGCCCGGCGCAATGTCCTCAATCGGACGAGGGGTGATATTAGCCAAGTCCGAGGCCCGTGCAAAATCTATCACACGTATCGTAAACATATTCACGTCTTTGGAGATTTCCAGAATCACTTCTCCATCGCGGCCATAGCCGTGACGCAGAACGTTCTGACAGGCTTCGTCCACCGCCATGACGATGTCGGAAGCGGTATCGGCGTCGGCTCCGGCGGCTCTGAGGGCATCGCCCACGGCCTCGCGCTGGGCGGAAAGCCCCAGAGCCGTCAGCCAGCCGCGGCGGAACAGGATCGGCGGCGGCCGTCCGTCGGCCACCAGCAGCAGCGTCAGATCGTCGCGGGGCGGCGTCAGCGGATCGGCCATGCGCCCGAGCAGGGCGTTCAGGCGCAGGGGCGGCGGCAGCAAGGCCGCGTCCTCGATCATGCGGCGCAAACCGTTTTCGCCGAGCATGCCGTCGCTGCCCTGGCTTTCGGTGACGCCGTCGGTAAACAGGTACAGGCAGCCTCCGGCCAGACACAGCAGCTTTTCCGGAATGGCGGCGCTGACCATGCCGCGCTCGATGCCCAGCGGCGGGGCTCCGGCCCGCAAAGAGGTGAACCGTCCGTCCAGGGAATGCAGCAGGGCCGGTTCATGTCCGGCATTGGCCAGCAGCAGGCATCCCGAGGCGGTATGGAGAATGCCGGCGATCATGGTGACGAAACGCCCGTCTCCTTGGGAAAGGCGGCATAGTTCGTCGTTGATTTCCGCCAGCAGCGGGCCGGGGCGGTCATGGCCGCGAGCCAGACGGCGGAACAGGCTGCTGCCGGCGGCCATCAGCTGGGCGGCGGGATACCCCTTGCCGGCCACGTCGCCGATGGCGAAGGCCACCAGACCGTCGTCGCGTTCGACGATATCGAAGAAATCGCCGGAAATTTCCTGGGCGGGCAGGGTGACGCCCAGGATCGGCATATGTTCCAGCGCCTGGGTGCCGCGCATGTTGCGCTGAATTTGCCCGGCCAGTTCCAACTCTTGGCGCAAGGCGGTTTCCATGGCCCCGGAATCGGCGAAACGGCGGCTCAGTTCGGCGATCAAGTCCAACTGGCGGCGAAAGACGTTGTGCGGAGATTCGGCGTCCGAGGTCATAGCGACACTATGCGCGAGGGGCGGGCGCTGGTAAATCTTTGCGCATCGTTCGAAGGGAGTGGATGACCATGAACAACGACCGCCGCGCCCGGCTGGCGCCCGTTTTCAACCGCTATGCCGCCGAATGCCGTAGCCGCGCCGAAACTCTGGCCGCGATTTTGGCGGACGCTCCGGCCGAACCGGATTTACAGGCAGTGGTGCTGCACGCCCATACCTTGGCGGGATCGGGGGCGACCATGGGGGCGGAGGCTCTGAGCGTCGAGGCCCGGCGGCTGGAGGAACTGGCCAAAACCCTACAGGACGAGGAGCGCCGGCCCGGCGCCGATGAGCGTCAGGTGATGGCCGCCCTGGCCGCCAGCCTGCTGGCCGCCGCCAGCGGCTTCGACGCCGAGGCCATGCTCGACGCCTTTATCGTCAAGATGTTCCCGAACGGCTAGTCCTTCATCAGGACGCAGACCAACCCCGGCACTTCCCGACTGTTTTCGGTGCGGGTCCAATTGTCCTCGATCCGCAGGACGCGGAAGCCGTGTTCTCCGGCCAGCCGCTCCAGATAGGCGGCGGAGTGGGCGAAGCGTTTCGACGGCTGTACGGCGTAGTCCTGGCCGTCGTCGCGTTTTTCCACGGTGAAGGCGAAGCCGCCGCCGGTCTTGAGGGCACCGGCGCAAGCGGCAAAGGCGGCCTTGAGATCGCCCAGATAAATCAGCACGTCGGCGGCGGTGATCAGATCATAGGCGCCGGGCCGGTCGGCGGCGGCGGTCAGTTCACCGACGCCGAGGCTTCGGTAAAATCCGCGCTGGCGGGCCTTGTCGATCATGGCTGGCGACAGGTCGACGCCGTCGACAGCATGAAGGACGGGCTGCATCACTTCGCCCACCAAACCGGTGCCGCAGCCCAGATCCAGACAATCGAAGGGGCCGTCGCCCAGGGTGGCGCGGACAGCTTCCAGCAGCAGTTCCGGCGCTCGGTATTGCAATCCCTGACGCAAATCCTGGTCGAAAACTTCGGCATAACGGTCGTAAAGGGCGGCGACGAAGGCGCTGGGAGCGCGGTCGGGAGCCTGGCCGCCCTCCAGCCGGGCCAAAGCCAGCGCCGCGCCGAAGACATCGCTGCCGTCGCGCTTCAAGACCCGACGGTAAGCGGCGGCGGCTTCGGCTTTGCGGTCCAGGCGCTCCAGGATTTCTCCGCGCAGCCAGTCGGCCTCCAGCGAATTCCTGGCCTGTGACAAGGCGTCCAGGGCGTCGTCCAGCCGGTTCAGACCGCGTAGAGCCTGGCCCAGCTCGATCCAGCCGGAAGCGTCCTGGGGAGCCAGCCGGGTGGCCCGTAACGCGGCGTCGTGGGCGTCGGCGGGACGTTTCAGACGGCGCAGCACTCCGGCCAGATTGGCCTGGGGCCGGGCATAGCCGGGATCGGAATCGATGGCTTGGGCGAACGCGATGGCGGCGGCTTCGATATGTCCCAGCGCCTGTTCGGCAACCCCCAGATTGTTCAGGGCGCCGGCCGACAGGGGGCGGTTCCGCAGCAGCTCGGCCGCTCCGGCCCAATCCCGGCGCTGCAGCAGCAGGGCGGCGAGTTCGGCCTCGGCCTCGAGCATGCCGGGCAGGCGGCGGTACAGGGCTTCCGCTTCGTCCCGGCGGCCTTGCAGGCTTTGCGCGCGGGCCATGGCCAGCAGCAGGGGTGGGGCGTCGGGGGTGGCGGCCAGGGCCTTGGACAGATGCAGGGCGGCCTTGCGGCCTTGCCCATCGGCCAGGGCCAGCAATCCGTGCAGATAGGCCAGTCCGGGCGCGTCGGAGCGGACCTTCTCGATGGAGCGGGCCAGCTTGCGGGCTTCGGGCAGGCGTTTCTGCTCCAGATGGGCGAAGGCCAACCCCAAAGCCTGGGCCAAATCCATCTTCTGCGTCATTGCCGAATTCCCAAAGCGTGGCGGAAAGGCTTGTTGAAGCCGGAAAGCCGTCCCCTGTCCAGTGTAAACAGCAACGAAAGCTTCGCCAAACCTTCGCGCACGAAGGGAAAGGGCGGCGTTACCCTTGGCGTGCCGTATTGGGATCAGGGAGGATTGCCATGTCGGGTATCCGCAACGTGCTGTTTCTTTGCGCCGGCGACGAGGCGCGCGGGCTGATGGCTGAAGCCATTTTGAACCGCGAGGGCGCCGGACGCTTCCGCGCCTTCAGCGCCGGGCTGTCGCCGGTAGGAACCATTCATCCGGCGGCCGAGGCCTTGCTGCGCAAGCTGAACCATTCCACCGGCGGATTGCATCCCAAGGGGCTGGCCGGCTTCACCTGCGACGGGGCGCCGGTGATGGATTTCGTTTTCACGGTCAGCGAGGACGCGGCGGAAAACGAGCATCTGCCCTTGCCGGGCGTGCCCTTGCGCGCCGATTGGAGCCTGCCCGACCCGCTGTCCGGCAACGGCAGCGAGGCCGAACGGGCGCTGGCGGTGGCCGACGCCTACCGCATGCTGTGCAACCGCATCGGGGTTTTCGTCAATCTGCCGATGACGGCGCTGGATCGCTTGAGCCTGCAACAGCGGCTGAGCGAAATCGGGCGGCGGCATTGAGCAGACGGCCGGGGAATTTCCGGCAGGCCGGAAGACCTGCCGGCGCCGTCAGTGCTGTTCCCGCGTCGCCGAGAATTTGATCTCGGGAAAGTCCTGCTGGGCGCGGTTCAAGGTCCAGCTGTTGCGGGCCAGGAACACCATGGCGCCGTCGCGGTCCTCGGCCATGGACGAGGCGTTGACATCGACGAACTTCTTGATGACGTCCTTGTTCTCGCAATGAATCCATCGGGCGGTGTCGAAGGGTGCGTCTTCGAAGCCGGCCTTCAGATTGTATTCGCTTTGGATACGGTCGGCGATCACGTCGAATTGCAGCATGCCGACGACGCCGACGATCCAGGTGGCGCCGTTGATGGGCTTGAACAGCTGGGAGACGCCCTCCTCGGCCAGGTCTTCCAAAGCCTTTTTCAACTGCTTGGCCTTCATGGGGTCGTCCAGGCGGACGCGGCGCAGAACTTCCGGCGCGAAACTGGGGATGCCGGTGAAGCGCAAATCCTCGCCCTCGGTCAGGGCATCGCCGATGCGCAGGGCTCCGTGGTTGGGAATGCCCATGATGTCGCCGGGAAACGCTTCCTCGGCCAGTTCGCGGTCGCGGGCCAGGAAAAACACCGGATTGCCCAGCGCCAGCACCTTGCCGGAGCGCACATGCTTCAGCTTCATGCCGCGCTTGAACTTGCCGGAACAGACGCGGAAAAAGGCGATGCGGTCGCGGTGGTTGGGGTCCATGTTGGCCTGGACCTTGAACACGAAGCCGGTGACTTTTTCCTCCAGCGGATCGACGGAGCGGGGCTCGGCGGGCTGAACGCGAGGCGGCGGGGCCAGACGGCCGATACCGTTCAGCAGTTCGCGCACGCCGAAATTGCGCAGGGCCGAGCCAAAGAACACCGGCGTCAGGTGCCCGGCGCGGTAGCTGTCCAGGTCGAAGGGCGGACAGGCGCCGCGCACCAGCTCGATCTCTTCGCGCAGCTTGGCGGCGGCTTCGGCTCCCACCAGGTCGTCCAGGCGGGGATCGTCCAGGGGCATGTCGATGCCGTCGGGGATGTGATCGCCCCTGGTCTGATCGAACAGCAGCACCTGATCGCAAGACAGATCGTAGACGCCCTTCAGATCGCGGCCCATGCCGATCGGCCAGGTGATCGGGCAGACGTCCAGCGCCAGGGTCTTTTCGATTTCGTCCAGAATGTCGAAAGTCTCGCGGGCCTCGCGGTCCACCTTGTTGACGAAGGTGGTGATGGGCACGTCGCGCAGACGGCAGACTTCGAACAGCTTGCGGGTCTGGGTCTCGATGCCCTTGGCGGCGTCGATGACCATGACGGCGGAATCGACGGCGGTCAGGGTGCGGTAGGTATCCTCGCTGAAGTCCTCGTGGCCGGGAGTGTCCAGCAGGTTAAAGGCCAGCCCGCCATGCTCGAAGCTCATCACCGAGGCGGTGACCGAGATGCCGCGTTCCTTCTCGATGCTCATCCAGTCGGAGCGGGCGCGGCGCTGTTCGCCGCGGGCGCGCACCGCGCCGGCCATCTGGATGGCGCCGCCGAACAGCAGAAGCTTTTCGGTCAGAGTGGTTTTACCGGCATCCGGATGCGAAATGATGGCGAAGGTGCGCCGCTGCGTCACCGCTGAAAGGAGCGAAGTCATGATGGCGGTTTTTCAAGCTTTAAGACAAAAATTGCAAGAGATGTTTGCGGCCCCGCCTTTCGGCTGGGTTTTCCTGGGGATGCAAATGGTTTTAAATTGCCGTTGGGTTGGTTCAAGAGGCTGAATATGGATTTGCTGTTGGAGCTGCTGGGCGCTCTGCTGGCAGGCTTTGCTTTGGGGTATTGCCTCAAGGGAAAACTGCGCTCGCGCCGGGCTCCGCCTGCGTTGAATTCCCGGGAGAACGCAAGGCCGACGACGGAATCGCTGCTGTTGTCGGTGAATCACGACCTGCGCCAGCCGCTTCAGGCGCTGGGGTTGTTCATCACGGCCTTGCGCCAGAAAGCGCTGCCGGACGATCTGGCCCGGCTGGCCGAGCGTGTCGATGCGTCCTATTCCGGATTTCTCGACGAATTCGACGCGCTGATCGATCTGGCTCGGCTGGCCGAAGGGCGCACGGTGCCCAATGCCGGCGATTTCGTCGCCGCCGATTTGTGGTCGCGCCTGGCCGACGATTGCGGGATTTTGGCCGACCAGCGTGGACAATCGTTGCGTTTCCACCAAGGGCGGACCGAGGTGTTGAGGGGCGATCTGGTGCTGTTGCACAAGCTGCTGCGTCCCCTGGTGTCGGCGTCGCTGCGGGCCTGCGCTCCGGGAGAGGCGGTGCTGGTGGCCCGCCGCCTGCGGGCGGGCCGGCTGCGGTTTGAAATCCGCCACGGAGCCCCCGGCATGGCCGGAGAGCAGCTCGACAGGCTGCTGGCGCCGTTTGCGCCTTCGTCCGGAAAGCCGCCTTTGACCATCCGGCTGGCCCACCGTCTTTGCGAGGCGATGGACGCCCGTTTGGGGGGCGAGGTGACCGAGGGGCGGGGGGGATTGCTGTGGCTGGAGCTTCCTTGCAATTAATGTCCAGGACAATTTCGGCGAGAATAGGGATATATCCAAATTTCGATAAAATTCGATCTGATTTAAATAAAGTGCAGATTATGTGTAGAGAGGGCTTCTCCTGGGAAAGGTTTTTCATCAATTGTTTGGTGCGATGTATATACGAACTGGGTATGAGATCTAATACATCCTTGCGGTGAGATAGCATTCGCGCCTGTCGGAAGAATGGGGTAATATGCCCTTAGCGACTAGGCGTCTTGAGTCTGAAAAGGGGGTTACGGTGCAACCTGCGGAGACGACCATGAAGATCATGATAGCCGACGACCACGAACTGTTCCGCGATGGTCTGCGTCATGTTCTCGAACAACTGGATGGCGACGTCAGCATCGTCGAGGCTAGCGATTATCCGCAGGCTTTGGCCCTTGCCCAGTCGGAACCCGACGTCAACATCGTGCTGCTGGATCTGGCCATGCCGGGCATGCCCTGGGCCGAAGGCCTTCAGTCGCTGCGCCAAAGCCTGCCGTCATCGGTTCCGGTGATCATTCTGTCGGCTTCCGACGACCGCCGCCATGTGTTGCAGGCGGTTAACCTGGGAGCCGCCGGCTTCATTCCCAAAACCTCTTCCAGCCGCGTCATGATCAGCGCTCTGAAACTGGTCTTGTCGGGCGGCGTTTATTTGCCGCCGGCTTTGCTGGAACAGGCGGTCGAGCCGGGCGGTTTGGATGGGGTACTGCCGGGTGGCGAAGCCGCTTCGTTTCTGACGCCGCGCCAGCGCGAAGTGCTGGTGCTGCTGGGCCAGGGCAAATCCAACAAGGAAATCGCCCGTGTGCTGCAATTGGCTGAGGGCACCGTCAAGCTGCACGTCACCGCCATTCTGAAGGCGCTGAACGTCAACAACCGCACGCGCGCGGTGGTGGCCGCCTCGCAGATGGGTCTGACCGGCAGCGACGGTCCCAGCCTGAGTCGCTAAGGACGGGAAACCGTTCCCCATCACAAGACGCCGTTATTGAAGCGCCCCTGGCCCAAGCCAGGGGCGTTTTCATTTCGGCGGGCACCGGGTCAGTTCAGGCAGGTTTCCAGCAGGGTCTGGAGCTTTCGTCCGTTGACCGGCTTGTGCAGTACCGGCAGGCCGCTGGCGATGGCTTCGCGCAGACGGTCGGCGGCGGTGTCGCCGGTGATCAGGATGGCCGGGATCGAGGCGGCGTAACGGCCTTCGACGGCGCGAATGGCCTCGATTCCGGTAGCGCCGTTGCGCAGGCGGAAATCGGCGACGATGACGTCGGGAGCGAAGGGATGGTCGGCCAGAAAATCCAAGGCTTCGTCGGCGGAACCGGCGGCGATGACGCGGTAGCCCCAGCTTTCGAAAAGCATGCGATAGCCCATCAGGACCATGCTTTCGTCTTCAATGACAAGAATCAGGGCAGTGGAAACACCGTCGCCCAACACGGAACCGGAAACTTGCGGACTACCTCCCCGATTCGGGGAAAAAGAGGAGCTCGCCATTATTCTCACCCAAGGCATTTGCTGTTGTTCTGTCAGCGGCTCTAAACGGCCGGTTGATGCTGATAGTGTGCCTCTAGAGTGGCGAAAGGGAAAGTCCTCGGGCGACATAGGGCGCTATGTCTTTGGTCGCAAAACAGTTGCGCTAAGAAAAAGGGCTGCATCCTTGCGGATGCAGCCCCGTTTCCGATGGAGGCCAAGGTGGCAGGATTAGAAATCCATGCCGCCCATGCCGCCCATGCCACCCATGCCGGCGTCGCCACCGGGAGCAGCCTTCTTCTCAGGCTTCTCGGCGATCAGGGCTTCGGTGGTGATCAGCAGGCCGGCGACCGAAGCGGCGTCCTGCAGAGCGGTGCGCACGACCTTGGTCGGATCGATGATGCCGGCCTTGATCATGTCGACATATTCGCCGTTCTGAGCGTCGAAGCCGAAGTTGACGTCCGAGCTTTCCAGCAGCTTGCCGGCAACCACGGCGCCGTCGGAACCGGCGTTCTCGGCGATCTGACGCACCGGAGCCTGCAGGGCGCGGCGGACGATCTCGATGCCGACCTTCTGGTCGTTGTTGGAGAAGGTCACCTTGTCCAGGGCGCGGATCGAGTGCAGCAGGGCGACGCCGCCACCGGCGACGATGCCTTCCTCGACGGCGGCGCGGGTGGCGTGCAGGGCGTCGTCGACGCGGTCCTTACGCTCCTTCACCTCGACTTCGGAAGCGCCGCCGACCTTGATCACGGCCACGCCGCCGGCCAGCTTGGCCAGACGTTCCTGCAGCTTCTCGCGGTCGTAGTCCGAGGAGGTTTCCTCGATCTGGGCCTTGATCTGCTTGATGCGGGCTTCGATGTCGGTCTTGCTGCCCGAACCGTCGACGATGGTGGTGTCTTCCTTGGTGATGGTCACGCGCTTGGCGGTGCCCAGATCAGCAATGGTGATGTTTTCCAGCTTGATGCCCAGGTCTTCGGAGATGACCTGGCCGCCGGTCAGGATGGCGATGTCTTCCAGCATGGCCTTGCGGCGGTCGCCGAAGCCCGGAGCCTTGACGGCGGCGACCTTCAGGCCGCCGCGCAGACGGTTGACCACCAGGGTGGCCAGGGCCTCGCCCTCGATGTCCTCGGCGATGATCAGCAGCGGACGGCCCGACTGCACGACCTGCTCCAGCACCGGCAGCAGGGGCTGCAGGGCGGTCAGCTTCTTTTCGTGCAGCAGGATGTACGGAGCTTCCAGCTCGGCGGTCATCTTTTCGGCGTTGGTCACGAAGTACGGCGAGGTGTAGCCGCGATCGAACTGCATGCCTTCGACGACGTCCAGCTCGGTGTCCAGGCCCTTGGCTTCCTCGACGGTGATGACACCCTCGTTGCCGACCTTTTCCATGGCCTTGGCGATCATTTCGCCGATTTCGCGCTCGCCGTTGGCGGAGATGGTGCCGACCTGGGCGATCTCGGCGTTGGTGGCGACCTTGCGCGAACGGCTCTTGACGTCGGCAATGACGGTCTGGACGGCCAGATCCAGGCCACGCTTCAGATCCATCGGGTTCATCCCGGCGGCGACGGCCTTGGCGCCTTCGCGAACGATCGACTGAGCCAGAACGGTGGCGGTGGTGGTGCCGTCACCGGCCAGATCGGCGGTCTTCGAGGCGACTTCGCGAACCAGCTGGGCGCCCAGGTTCTCGAACTTGTCAGCCAGTTCGATTTCCTTGGCGACGGACACGCCGTCCTTGGTGATGCGCGGAGCGCCGAACGACTTTTCGATCACGACGTTGCGGCCCTTGGGGCCCAGGGTGACCTTGACGGCATCGGCGAGAATGTCCACACCGCGCAGCAGGCGGGAGCGGGCGTCGGTACCGAATTTAACTTCCTTGGCAGCCATTGTTTCAGGTTCCTCAGAAAAGAATGGGGCTTAGGCGAAAACGCCGATGATGTCGGATTCCTTCATGATCAACAGGTCTTCCCCGTCGATCTTGACCTCGGTGCCCGACCACTTGCCGAACAGCACGCGATCACCGACCTTGACGTCCAAGGCAACGACCTTGCCGTCTTCGCCGCGAGCACCCGAGCCAACCGCGATGACTTCGCCCTGTTGGGGCTTTTCCTTGGCGGTGTCGGGAATGATGATGCCGCCCGCAGTCTTTTCTTCCGCATCGATGCGCTTGACCACAACGCGGTCATGGAGCGGTCTGAACTTCATTCACAACCTCCGTAAATTTAGGACTTGGGTTATTCCGATGATGCCGGGGCGACGCCTTCAGGGCGATCCTGTTAGCACTCACTCCCGGCGAGTGCTAACGATCTAGGGAACAGGGGGGGTATCTGTCAAGGGCTGAATCATGGATTTTGCCTTACAGACTCTGTGGATAAAACGTTAGTTCATTGAATGTAAAAGAAATTACTTCAGTGTCTCGACGCTGATGCTATCGCGGGGGGCGGCCGACGGCGCCGGGGGCGGATTGGGGTCGGCCGGCGCGGCGCTGGTCTGCTCGGCCGAGGCGCCGCCGTTCTGGGTGTCGGCGGATTGGTTGCCGTTCTTGTTCATTTCCTTGCCGCCTTCCTTGATGGCGTAGGCGATGCCGCCGGGAATGCCGCAGCCGGACAGCGGCAGCGCCAGCAACACAATGGCGGTGACGGCGGCAAGCGGGCGGTATTTCATGGTCGGGCCTTCAGGGGCAAAGCGGCGGATGGGCGCTGTTTACACTAAATAGGCCGGTTGCCGACACAGTCAATTGTGCATGCGCGCCGTGTTTCGCTTGACGGGGCCGGACGGCTGGGGCGAACTCCTGGGAAACCTGTCTGCAAATAAGGATGGCCTTCGATGCCCGTGGACTTTTCCGCCGATCACGGCGACTGGCAGCTTTCGGTGGTGGTGACGGATCCGCCCTGGTACGAGAACTGCTATATCGTCCGCCATGTTCCGACCGGCAAATTGGTGGTGGTCGATCCCGGCGGCAGCGCCGACAAGATTTTGGCGGCGTTGGCGGAAATCGGCGGAGAGGTGGAGTGCATTCTTCTGACCCACGGCCATCCCGACCATCTGGGGGCGGTCAAGCGGCTTCAGGACGAACTGGCCGTTCCCTGCAAGGCACACCGGGACGAAGGGCCGTTGATCGACGTCATCGTCAATTACGCCAAATCCCGGCTGGGCATGACCATCGAGCCGCCCAACGCCGTGGATTACTTCACCGACGATGACCGCCTGACGCTGGGAGGGCAGGCGTTCCGGGCGATTCCGACGCCGGGACATACGCCGGGCGGCGTTTGCTTCGATTTCGGCGGTTTTACCCTGGCGGGAGACACCCTGTTCAATCAGGGGGTGGGGCGAACCGATCTGCCGGGCGGCAACGGTCCTTTGCTGGTCAAATCCATCAGCAATCTGCTGGCGGCGTTGCCCGACGCCAGCTTCATCTATAGCGGTCATGGTCCGCGCTGGACGGCCGGCGAGGCCAAGCCGTGGTGGAAAGCCATGCAGGCTTACAGCCTGTGAGCGGCGGCTGTCGGGTCTCGACATAAAAAACAGCCCGCTTTCCGGCGGGCTGTTTTCGTTGGGGCCGTCGGTGCGACGGGCGACGTCCGCGCTGGGGGCCAGTCTCGGATCCAGTCTCAGGTCCCGCCTCAGGTAATGTGCAGGCGGGCGAAGGCCTCGGCCAGATCGTCGCCGAAATTGGGGCCCTTGCGGATGATCGGCACGCGCGACGGCAGGTTTTCCAGTGAGGGATGGCCCCAGCTGTAGCTGGTCAGCACCGCCACCGGCAGATCGCGGGTGGTGGGCATGGAGCTGAAGGCGTTGGCGAGATCGACGCCGCTCAAGTCGTCGAGAACGCCCGAGACGATGACCATGTCGGGCTGGGTACGCACGGCCATCTCGATGGCCTGAAAGGGCGAACGCACGGTGCAGCTGCGATAGCCGCAGGCGGCCAGTTCGCGTTCAACGATGCGGGTGGTTGCCTTGTCGCCGATGACCAGCAGCACTTCGACGTTGGAAATCTTGACGTCTGCGGGGTTGAAGTCGCCGACCACGCGGGCCGGCAGGCTGCGTACTACCTTGGCGGAATGGGCGACCTCGGCCTTGCCTTCCATGGCGCGGCGGATGTTGTCCAGGAAGGTCTGGACGTCGTCGAGCTGGTTGCCCTCCAGGGTTTTCAAATCGGCCAGATATTCGCCCAGGCGGTGGGCGACGATGGTGACCAGGGGCTGGTCCAGGGTTGCGCCGCGCATTTCCACGTTCAGCATGTCGCGGCGGATCTGCGCCAGACCGTCGGTGGCGGATGCCGTTTTGGAGCGCAGATTGCCGATCAGCACGTCGGTGCTGTCGAGGATATCGCGGACCTCCTCCATGAACTCGGATTCAATCTGCCGGTCCATTTGCGCGATGTTGTCTGCGGTCTGCTCCATCTTCCCTGTCCCTTGTATGCGATAAGTTGTCCACCCGAAGGCGACAAACTAAACGATTCTTATGTCGTACTCAATGCGCAGACTGGAATGGCGACCTTCATATACCGCAGGGTAAAATATTTCCGGCGAAGAAGGTTCGGCCCGGCGTTATTGCTTGGGATTAATATAAAATACGATTCGTTTTCCTGCCCGGACGACGGGAAGCCGGGACTATGTGGCCCTTACCGTCATCAGGAAATTGACCACTTCCTGGCGCATGCGGTCGGCGTTGGCGGCCAACGTATTGGCTGAGGACAAAACCTGTTCGGCGGCGGCGCCGGTTGTGGCGGCGCTGGTCGAGACGCCGTCGATGTTCAGACTGACCTGCTGGGTGCCTTGGGCCGCTTCCTGAACATTGCGGGCGATTTCCTGCGTGGCGGCACCCTGTTCTTCGACGGCCGAGGAAATGCCCGACGAAATCTCGCGGATCTGTTCAATGATGGTGGAAATTTCCCGGATGGCTCCGACGGTGCGTTTGGTCTCATCCTGAACGGCGGTGATCTGGGCCGAGATTTCCTCGGTGGCCTTGGCCGTCTGGCTGGCCAGATGCTTGACCTCGTTGGCTACCACGGCAAAGCCTTTGCCGGCCTCGCCGGCCCGCGCCGCCTCGATGGTGGCGTTCAGGGCCAGCAGATTGGTCTGCGAGGCGATATCGTTGATCAGTTCGACCACTTCGCCGATGCGGTCGGCGGCGGCGGACAGATTTTGCACCAAAAGATTGGTGCGGTTGGCCTCGTCGGAAGCCGCCGAGGAAATGCGGGCCGATTCCACCACTTGCCGGGAAATTTCGGCGATGGACGAGGACAGCTCTTCGGTGGCGGCGGCAACGGTCTGAACGTTGCTGGTGGCTTCCTCGGCGGCGGCGGCGACGGCTGCTGCCTGGGTGTTGGACTGGCTGGCGGCGCTGGTCATGGATGCCGCCGTGCCTTGCAATTGACCGGCCGACGAGGCGACGGCGCCGACCACGTCCATGATCTTGGCCTCGAAGGCATCGGCCATCTGGTTCAGTGCCTGTTTCTGCTCCTCCGCCGCCCGAGTCTTGAGGGCTTCCTGTTCGCTTCGCAGGCGCTCGACTTCCAAGGCGCTGGTTTTGAAGACGGCGACGGTGCGGGACATTTCTCCCAGTTCGTCCTTGCGCGCCGTGCCGGGAACTTCCGCCGACAGATCGTTGGCGGCCAGCCGTTCCATGGCGTCGCGCAGGGCGGCGATAGGGCGCGTCAGCCCCCGGCGGCTGATCCACATGGCGATGGCGATGCTGGAAAGGATGCCGGCGCAGGCGATGATCACCAGCGAACGAATGGAGGCGTGGGTTTCGTCGGTCAAATCGTCGGACCGCTTCGACGACATGCTGAGAACGCTGTCGTTGATTTTGGTGAAGTCGGCCAGAACCGCCTGAACGCTGGGGTCACATTCCACCTTCAGACGGGCGGCGGCTTTCAGGGAATCCTCGGCGCTGGTTGTCTTCGCGGCGAATTCGATGGCCGGCTGGCAGGCGTCGTAGATGGCTGCGATGCTTTTGTCGAGGGCGGCGTATTCGGCGGCTTTTTCCGGCAAATTCTGACGGACCTGCATCATCAGTTCCGCCGTGCGGCTTTTCGTTCTATTGATCTTCTCCATTAGCCGCAAATTGCCTTCGTCGGTGGTTTCCGCGGCCAACTGGTAGGCGGTGGAAACGTAAGCCTCTATTTGCCGCGATGCCCGAGCCGAGGCGACGACGGATTTGTCCACCCGGTCGACAAGATCGGAATAGGAGTCGTCGATATGTTTCATGCGAACGCCGGCCATTGCCACGGCGGCAATGAAGATGGCGGAAAACAAGGCGACCACCAGATTCACCTTATTCGCGATGCGCATGTTGTCGATAAACATAGGAGCCCCCCCCTCTTGCATCCGTGGGGACCAAATATTTTGGCCCGGAGCTTTTGAGCAAGGCTTATGATCAAGGGGTTGTGCTGCGATGTATATTGACCGGAAGGGTCGAGCTTTTTCGAAAGTATGAGGAAATGGTGGGGGCGACGGGACTTGAACCCGTATGTCCGAAGACGAGCGATTTTAAGTCGCTTGCGTATACCGTTTCGCCACGCCCCCCGGACCGGCTGGGCCGGTCGGGCTCAGCCGTTGCGGCTGAGGCTTTCCGAAGCTTCGCTCCGAAGACGGCCCAGACGTTAGCCGCACGGCGGCGAAAGGACAAGAGCGAGCATGGGTTGCCTTTGACGGGCCTGATTTCGAGTCAGATTCCTCTTGACGCCCGGGGGCTGAAACCTTAAAAGCACGGCTTTCCCAGCTTCGGCTAGGATTGATCGTTTCTGTTTAGAGGGTTCCGTTATGTCCCGTCGTTGTGTCGTCACCGGCAAGGGTGTGCAGACTGGCAACAATGTCAGCCACGCCAACAACAAGACCCGCCGTCGCTTCCTGCCGAACCTGCAGGAAACCGCCGTGCTGAGCGATGCCCTGGGCCAGATGGTTCGCCTGCGCGTTTCGACCCGCGGTCTGAAGACCATCGAGCATAATGGCGGCATCGACGCCTACCTGATCTCGGTCAACGACAGCAAGCTGTCGGCCGAAGCTCTGCGTCTGAAGCGCCGCGTGCAGCGCGCCCTGGAAAACCAGGCCGCCGCCTAAAGCGAAGCTTTCGCCGTCAAGGCTGAACAAGGCCCGTGCCCATTGGGGCGCGGGCCTTTTCGCGTTGGTGAAACGGGTCTTTTTACCGAATGTTAAGGTCTTTCGGTGTTTCTGTCGGGAGTAGAAATTTCTGACGGCCGGGGTGACGCTCGACCGCTGCTTTCCGGGCGGACGATTTCATGCTGAGCGGTCTGGCTCTTTCCTCATCGACCCTGGGACTGAAGCGATACGATTTTCAGTTTTCCAACGGAGCCTTCCGTCAGGACGAGATCATCGATTCCGCTTTGGCGGTTCCCGGCCGCTACGTGCTGGAAGTGGGGCGGCGCGTTCTGAAGGATTTCCAGTCCGCCGACTGGGTGGCCGTGGCCAATCCGCTGCTGCCGCTGAACGCTTCGCAGCTTCAGGGGTTTCTGGCGAAATCGGGCCTGAAGGGTGTCGGCATCGCCACCGACGCCGAGGATTTTCCGGTCCTCTATCTGTTGCCCCGCATCATCTACGAACAATTGGGCCGTTTCCTGCTGATGCTGTCCTGCACCAGCGCCGCCTTGGATGCGCGTTTGCTGCGGGCCATGCTGGGTCTGGAGATTCCGATGGCGTCCTGCGGTTTGCCAGCCATTGGACAGTTGCGTCCCTTGAGTCCCAACGGCTGGATGAATGGCGATCGCCGCCTGATGACTGGCCAGATTTCCTGCGAAAAGGCGATCGAGGTCATCGAGAGCCGCCCCGATTGGCGGGATTTGCCGTTCGCCGTCTATTATCCCATGCATGCCGGCGACGTGCTGTTCTTCTGCGTCGCCTCGAAGCGGACCGAGCATAACCTGTTCTCGAAGCAGATCGTCTGCACGTCCTACGGCGATATTCCCGGCGCCAGCGGCAGCAAGCTGGAAACCCTGCCGCTGCGTCTGCCGTGGATCCCCCGCGATGCCTCGATTTCCGAGATGGATTATTACAAGCATGCCCTGGCCCGCCTGGGGCCGGAGGTGACGGGCAGCCATTTCATCGTCTTCGCCCGCTTGCTGCGGCTTTATTCTCGTTCGCCGTTCCATTTGGTCGACCATGCGACGTTCGCGCTGGGCGATCCCATGGATTCCTTCGAGCGGACCATGCACGCCAAGCGGACGGTGCCCGACGCCCGTTGCGCCCTGCCCACCGACAAGCCTCGCGTTCTGTTCCATCTGAACGGCGGCTGGACCCTGAAGAACCTGCCGCCGGACATTTTCCGGGCGGCAGCCCGGACACTGGTGTCCCTGGGGTGGGAGGTTTCGGTGATCGACCGTCCGGATCTTCAAGATTGCGGCGCCGTCTCGGTCGATGCGGGCGATACCGAACTGCTGCGCCGGCAGCTGGAGGCTCATCACATCTTCGTCAGCATCGACAGCTTTCCGCACCACTTCGCGCGGCTGGTGATGGGCTGGCCGGTGATCGGCCTGTTCAGCAATACCAAGCCCTGCAATTCGGATGCTTATTATACCGACAGCTATCGCACATCCTGCCGCGACCTGTCGTGCAACCGCTGCGGCGCCTGGGACGTCTGTCCGCTGTTCGGCAAGCCGGAGTGCATCAATTATGCCGGTCCCGAACGGATCGTCGCCGACGTGCTGGACATGGCGCGCGGTCTCTATGGCATCGGAATGTGAGGAGGGGACCGTGGGAGCGCTCGGCGATTTTAATCTGAACGGTCTGAAGGCCGATTTCGGCCTGCGTCATCTGGTGGGCGTCGGCAACGGCGACGGAGCCTGGGTGGACGCGGCGGCGGATCTGGGCTTCGACCATATCCACACCATCGAAAGCCAGCACAAGCTGGCCTTGCAAACGGCCCTGCGCCATTCGTCGCGTCAGGACATCACCATGATCCACGCCCGCAGCGAGAAGGGCCTGCGCGAGGCGCTGGAGGAAGTGTCCGCCGGCGCGCCCACCCTGTTCTGGCTGGATATCGACTATCCTGGCGCCGACGCCCGCTTGCAGGCCGAGCCGGACGCGCGGCTGGAACGCGAGCTGCGTCTGATCGCCTCCTTGCGCGACATGAGCCGCGACGTGCTGCTGGTGGACGATCTGAGCTTTTACCAAGGCGACCTTGGCTTTATCGCCGCCGTGCTGCCCGACCATCAGATCGAACGTTCGCCCCAGGGCACCGGCGTTCTGATCGCCATTCCGCAAAGGGGCTGACCGGCATGTTCTGCGGTTTGTCCATCACGGAGCGGGGAAGCGAAGGGTTCGACCTTCAGATCTCGAAGGGGCGTCTGGTCGCCAACGAGATCATCGATTCCTCCACCAGTCCTCCCGGCCGCTATGTGCTGGAGGTGGGGCGCCGTGTCCTGAAGGCCAAGCCGCAGACCGCGTTGCTGGCGGTGGGCAATCCGCTGTTGCCGCTGACCTCGGCCCAGATTTCCGCCTGGCTGGGCACGATCGCGTCGCCCACCGTGCTGGCCGATAGCGGTGATTTTCCGCTGATCTATGTCCTGCCGCGCGAGATGTTCGAGGACTGGGGGCGGTTCCTGACGCTGCTCAGCGCCGCCGACGCCAAAATCGACGCCCGCCTGCTGGCTGGCGTGCTGGGGCGGCCGGTGGCGGTGGTCAACGCTACCAAGCTGCCGAAGATCGGCCGTTATCCGGTTTCCACGGCCACCGGCTGGTTCCAGGGGCGCGATCGCCAGAGCGTGCTGAAAATGCTGGCTCTGAACGCTACCCGGCTGGTCGAGGAGCCGGGCGGGCGCTGGAAAAGCCTGCCTTTCGCCGTTTTCCACCCTTATCACGCCGGTTCTATCGTCTTTTTCGCGGCGGCCGCCCGCAAGGTGGCAGCGCCGCTTTATCAGCAGCAGGTGGTCTGTTCCTCTTACCGCGACATCTGGGATTACGCCAAAAGCCCGCTGGACGCCGTATGGCTGAAGCTGCCCTGGCTGCCCCGCGACAATTCGGTGGGCGAACCGCAATACGCCCTGCGGTCTTTCGAGCGGTTGGGGCAGCAGGTGATGGACAACACCTTCATCTCGTTCAACCGCTATTCCCGCACTTCGGGCGCGGCTTCGTTCCATCGCATCGATCATGACCGCTTCGCCCTGGGCGACAGTCTGGACAGCGGGGAAGACACCAGTCAGTGGCAGGCTTCCGATGTCCGCGGCCGCTGTGTCCTGCCGCCCGCGCCGCTGAAGGTGCTGTTTCACATCAACGGCGGTCTGCCCATCAAAAGTTATCCCGACGACCATTCCCAGGTGCTGTTCCGCGCCTTGCAGGGCTTGGGCATCCGGGCGTCCGTGGTCGGGCACCGCCCCGACCTGGAAGCCTTCGGCGTGACTTCGGTGGAGGCCGATGAAACCGAGCTTCTGTTCAACGCCGTGCGTGATCATCATGTCTTTGTCGGATTGGACAGCTTCCCGCATCATTTCGTCCGCAATGTCATGGGCTGGCCGACCATCGGTCTGTTCGGCAATACCCTGGCCGCCAATTTCGGCGGCGGCTGGAACGAACAATACCGTACCCTGGACGCCAGCCTGCCGTGCAATCCCTGCGGCGGCGAAAGCAAATGCCCGCTGTTCGGACGCAAGGAATGCGCCAATTACGCCGGCCCCGGCCCGTTGATCTCGGCCATCGTCGAGATGGGGCGGCGGCTGTACGGCTATCACGCCTGATTTAAGGAACCAGAGCCATGTCGGTCCGAGTCCTGGCCTTCTTCGACACCCGTTACCAGCCGGCCCTGGCCGGTGGGGCGGACCCTTGGAAAGCCCTGCGCGACGCCCGCGCTCCCAGCCGCCTGCACTTCGCCCTGGATCAGCCTTCGACCCTGGGCATGTACGATTTGTCGGAGCGGACGGTGGCGGCTCAGGTGGTGCTGTTCGCCCGCAACGCCGGTGTGGACGGTTTCGTGGTGGACGTTTTGTGGGATGAGGCGCGCAAGTCTTATCAGACCGGCGCCGAGCCTTTGGCCATTGCCACCGGCGAAAGCTTCGGTCTGGCCTTCCAGTGGCGCAACGGCCCCGATGCTTTTTGGCAGGCGCCGGCTTCGGTGGAAGCCCGGCAAGAGCGGGCGGCGGCGCTGGTGGGCGCCCTGAAGGTGGGGCATCCCGCCTTGATGGACGGCCGCCTGCCGCTGGTGGTGAAATATCCCAAACTGGTGTGGGAGCCCGCCGAGACTCTGGCGCTGCTGCGCCGCGAGGCAGAGGCCGCCGGCCTGCCGGGGCTGTATCTGATCGCCTGCCGCGCCGAGGACCGGGATGGGAAATACACCAAGGGCCAGGGATACGACGCCCTGATCGATCCCGGTCCGGCGGAATGGCAGTCCTGCCCGCCGTCCAACAATCCTTCGGGCCTGGATTATCTGGAGGTGATGGCGGGCTTGCGGGATTCGGTGGAATATCTTGACCGCTTCTATGACTACCCGCTGTTCGCCGTGGCCCGCATGATCAACCGCGACCAGCGCGGCAAGGTTCTGGCCCGCGTCTTTCCCGGCTATTTCGACTGGCAGAAGCACCCCGAGGGAGGGGCCATGCATCTGGTCAACCGCAAGACCAACGGCACCCAGCCGGTGGACCGGCACCTGTACGGCTTGTTCTTCGAAAACGCCATGCTGTGGACCCGCAACAACATTCCCCCCGATGAGCGGGTGGTGTTCCTGGACAGCTGGAACGGCTGGTTGACCGGCAGTCAGGTGGAGCCCAGTCTGATGGAGGGCGATCTGGTCTATAACGCCACCCGGGCCGCCATCGACCGCGCTCGCTACGTCATCAAGGGGCGTGACAGCGCGCCGGAGGCGGCGGTGGACGCCGCCATGAAGGAGCGCATCGCCCTGTTGGTCGAAGCGGCCAAGAACTTCTAAGAAAAACGGGCGGCCTGGGCCATGGAGGCGCCCGTTTCGTTTTCCGGCGCCGGCGGCCGTCTTCAGCGGTTAAGACAATCTTAAGCGGGCCTCTCTAGCTTAGGGCACATGCCTGGAGTCCTTGATGATTCCGGTGTTTCCCCGCGGAGATGCTTCTCATGACCGCCGCCACCAAGCCCGCCTTGCCCCTGACCCTTGCCGACGCCCGTGGACTGATCCGCAAGAAAAGCGTCAAGTCGCTGTCTTTTTCGCTCTACGGCACGCTGCTGTTGCGCCGCGCCATCGGGCCCGAGGCGGTCTTTGAACGAACCCTGGCCTATGCCGACCTGCCGGGACGTTACCGCGACATCCCCGACAGTTTCGTGCAGCACCGCAATCTGGCGGGCAACCGCTCCAAGTTCGAGCGCTGGCAGGGGCGGGGGCAATCCGGTTTTGGCATTCAGGACGTCTACGGGCAGATGGCCGTCAACGGGATGGGGCTGGCGCCGGAGCATCGCGCCGAACTGGCCCGCGCCGAATTCAGGGCGGAAAGCGAGCTGGCGCTGTTCAATCCGCTGCTGAAGGATCTTTGGGACGAAGCCCGGCGCCAGGGCAAGCGAGTCGGCATTTTGTCCGACAGCCCTTGGAGTGCCGATCAGATCCGCGCGTTGCTGGCGGCTGCGGCCCCCGATCTGGCTCCTGATTTCATTTATTCCAGCGCCGATCCGGAAAGCCGGGTCGGGCGCGGTCTGTTCCGCCGCTATCTCGAAACCGAGGGGTTGAAGCCCGGTCAGGCGCTGCATGTGGGACAGGAAGACGAGTCCCATGCTCCGCCGTCCGCCGGCGTGACCGTGGTGCCCTATGCCCTGCCGGAAGACCCCTGGGCGGCCCTGTATGAGCGCGAAGAAAGTGTCGCCCGTCTGTTGCAGATGTCGGACAACGGTTTCCGCTGGCGTTTCGACAACGGCTTCCGCCTGTTGCGAGGCGTCACCCTGGCGGCCATGCAGCCGGGCCATGTCAAATCGCTGGTGGCGGCGGCGGTGCTGGGGCCGGCGATGTTGGGGTTCCATCATCATGTGGACCAACTGATGGCGGGTCTGCGCGGTCCGGGCCGCAACATCAAGCTGATGTACCTGGCCCGGGACGCCTATCTGTCTCATCGGGTGTGGAACGATCTGTCGGACGATCAGGCCTATTACATCGAGATCAATCGCCGCATCGCCATGATTGCCGGCTCGGAGGGCGACGAGGGTTATAAGACACTGCGGTCGCTGTTCGAGGGTATGACCCACGTCACGCCCCCCAGCATCGAGCAGTTCTTCAAGATCAAGCTGTCGGCCAAGGCCAAGGCCTTCTTCAAGGAACATGACGGCTGCTGTACCGGCAAGGAATTCGCCGACGCCATGACCGGCTTGCTGGGCGGGCGGGCCAAGCTGATGAAGATGGCCGTCACCCTGCGCGACGCCATGCTGGAATATCTGGTGGCCAAACTTGGGCCGCTGGAGGACATCACCGATTTCGTCATGGTCGATATCGGCTATACCGGCAACATCCAGCGGGCGCTACGCCGGGTGTTCGACAAGCTGGGGCTGAAAATCCGGCTGCACGGCGTTTACCTGCTGCCCCATGGCGAAGCCTTCATCAACATGGCCGAAGGCGACAGCGTCAGCGGCTATTTCGATGATCAGACCCTGACGCCGGCGGTCAAGCGGGCGGTCATGCGCGACGGCCCGCTGGTCGAAGAATTCTGCTGCGCTCCGGTGGGTTCGACCCGCGGCTACGACAAAGGCGTGGAGGTTCGTGAAACCGATGTACGACTGCCGCAGGAAATCGCCTTCTGTATGGAAATGCAGGAAGAGGTGCTGCGCTTCATCGCCACCTTCCGCAAATTGTCGGCGGCTTTCGGCATCGACGTGACCCAGGACTTGCAGCGTTTCCGTTCCTGGACGGCTGCGGCCCTGGCCCGGTTCGTCATTCTGCCCACCGGCCTGGAATGCCAGACCTTTGGCCCACTGCTGCACGACGTCAGCCTGGGCAGCAAGGGGTTGATTGCCACCATCACCACGCGGGACATCGAAAATCTGATGGGAGCCTTGCCGTTTCCGGCGGTGGCCAGCATCTCGCATCCGCCGGTATGGCTGGGCGGAAGTCTGACGGCCCATACCGGCGTCGCCGGCTTCGCTTATGCCATGTGCGGTCTGGGCCTGTCCAACAACGATGTGCTGGGTGACGTCGCCGTCGGTCAGGTCGAGGCGATGATTCTGAAAGGCGAGCAGGGCACCAACGTCCCTGTCAGCGTCATGCTGACGCCTTTCGGCGATTTGCGCCTGCGGGTGCCGGTGCTGGCCAAGGACAGCGGCGGCATGGTGGCCATACCGCTGGTGGCGCAAATCCAGCGGGGCGTCATCCGGTCGCTGATCCTTCAGGGCGGCCTGGACGTCGCCACCGCCACCGCCAGCCGCGAGGGCGAGCCGCTGCCGCTGCTGGGGGTCAAGGCCATCCGCGCCGTGCTCGATGGCAGCTACTTTCGCGCCACCGAGCCCGAGGCTTATCTGCTGATCGACGTACCGGAAACCGAGATTCCCGTGCTGCTGCTGAACGTGCAGGTGACGCCGCTGTTCCATTGAGATGCCTCTTCAGGGCGGCAATTTTTGCCGATTGCCGCCCTGGGGCAGAGTCTGGTGGGAAGAGATGGCTGGGAGGGTGTAGTGAAAAATTGTAAGTTTCGTTGTATAACAAGTGACTGAATGAAATTGTGCTGATTAATTATGGGTTAAATTTAAGAATTAACTTATTTTTAACTTACTAGGCAAATTTTGCCTGCTTTATTTATTTTGATGGGCACATTTTTCCTAGCAAAAAATACTTGTGTTTTGCTGAGAAATAGTGTGACCATTTAATGGTCCGCAGTTTGTTTGCGGACGGTCCTTGGGCTGTGCTCGGGCGTTGTGCTCGCCGTGCGGTTCAGGGATGGGTTCGGAAAACCTCGCCATGAACAAGATGCTAGTCTTCGCCGAGCAAACGGCATTCGTCTCGGACGAGGCTTCAGATGAAGCCTTGTTGGAGCGGATGCGCGCGGATGACGTCGAAGCGTACCGCACTCTGGTCGAGCGCCACATGAACCGCGCTTTCGGTGTGGCTATGCGCGTGCTCAAGAATCCCACCGATGCCGAGGACGTGGCCCAGGACGCTTTCGTCAAGGCCTGGCTGAACCGCCAGCGCTGGGAAGCCGGGCGGGCTAAGTTCAGTACCTGGCTTTATCGCGTGGTGGTCAACCGTTGCATCGATTTGCGTCGGGCCCCCCGAGAGGAGTGGATCGACGATGTGCCGGAACCCGCCGACGAGGCCGAGGATTCCGTCAGCAGTATTCACCGCCGCCAAGTCTATGGCCGGCTGGAGGATGCGCTGGGCCGCCTGCCCACCCAGCAGCGGGTGGCGGTGGTGCTGTCCTATTACGAAGACTTGAGCAACGCGGAAATCGCTGAGGTCATGAGTACCTCGGTCAGTGCCGTCGAGTCTTTGCTGAAGCGGGGACGCAAAGGTCTGCGCGAGATTCTGCGTCACTCGGAACAAGACGTGCGAATTGTTTTTGGGGATTAACGAATCTTCAAGGGTTCTTTGCTGAAATTCGTTCCCATAGGGATCAATGGAACCGATTGGTTCGAACCTTGCGGCCGCAATCAGTATCACCGATACGCGGGGTCGCCATGAAGCAGGAGATGTAACATGCCCGTGATTTCGACTAACAACGCGGCCAATTCCGCGCTGAACTATCTGAACAACAACTCCTCGACCGAGTCGAGCAAGCTGTCCCAGCTGGCCTCCGGTTCGCGCATCGTCAACGCTTCCGACGACGCCGCCGGTCTTGCCATCGGCACCCAGCTGCAGGCCAGCGTGACGACCTACAGCCAGGACCAGACCAACGTCCAGCAGGGTACCGCCATCCTGCAGACCACCGACGGCGCTCTGGCTCAGATCAGCAACATCCTGCAGCGCATGATGTCGCTGGCCACCGAAGCGGCCTCGGGCCAGGTGACCAACACTCAGCGTACTCAGGACATCAACACTGAATATTCGCAGCTGCAGTCGGAAGTCACCAGCATCGTGACCAGCACCCGCTATGCCGGTCAGAACGTGCTGTCGGGCTCGTTCCTGCAGGGCGTCAACTTCCTGGTCGGCACCACCAGCGCCGACACCATCAGCGTCACCATCAGCTCGGTCTCTCTGGCGACCCTGGGCGTGACCGGTTCGGTGACTTCTGCCGCCGACGCTTTGACCGCCATCACCAACATCAACTCGGCGATCAACACCGTCACCCAGGAACGCGCCAAGATCGGCGCTTACGAATCGCGCTTCAACTTCAGCCTGCAGGACATCCAGACCAACGTGCAGAACCTGTCGGCTTCGCAGTCGGTGATCATGGATGCCGACGTCGCTTCGGTGAAGTCCTCGCTGTCGTCCACCGACGTCAAGACCCAGGCTTCGGTCGCCGCTCTGACCCAGGCGGCTCAGTTGCCGCAGGAACTGCTGCGTCTGATCCAGTCGTAAGCCCTTAGGGCTTTCAACCGGGTTCGGACCTTCCGGGACGCCTCCAAACGGAGGCGCCCGGGGTCGGAGATCTCGTGGATGCCGGAACGGTGGGCGGGCCGCCCTATCGTTCCGGCACTCCGCGCTCACCGCCGCCGCGGTGGCGTTTTCGTATCGGTCTTTTTGGGATCGTTTGCACCCTGCGCGCTTCGGCGGCGGGGATTTTTTCGTTTCTGTACGAAGCGGTTCAGTTTTTTTGGACGATTCTTCTTGTTTGAAAACAATGTGTTATCGGGCGGCGAGGGCGATTTTAAAAAATAGTGCGCCCGCTTTTTTCTCCTGTGGCGTTGAAGCTAGTGACAAGGCTGCGAACTGGCGATGAGCCGGAGCTCTCTGAAAAGAGGCAGTCAGTACTCAGGAGGTAATCATGCCCGTTATTTCCACTAACAATGCTGCCAACAGCGCCCTGAACTATCTGAACAACAACTCCTCGACCGAATCGAGCAAGCTGTCCCAGCTGGCCTCCGGTTCGCGCATCGTCAACGCTTCCGACGACGCCGCCGGCCTTGCCATCGGCACCCAGCTGCAGGCCAGCGTGACGACCTACAGCCAGGATCAGACCAACGTTCAGCAGGGCACCTCGATCCTGCAGACCGCCGACGGCGCTCTGGCTCAGATCAGCAACATCCTGCAGCGCATGATGTCGCTGGCCACCGAAGCGGCCTCGGGCCAGGTGACCAACACTCAGCGTACTCAGGACATCAACACTGAATATTCGCAGCTGCAGTCGGAAGTCACCAGTATCGTCAGCAGCACCCGTTATGCCGGCCAGACCGTGTTGTCGGGTTCGTTCCTGCAGGGCGTGAAGTTCCTGGTCGGCACCACCAGCGCCGACACCATCAGCGTCACCGTCAGTTCGGTCTCGCTGGCCAGCCTGGGCGTCACCGGCTCGGTGTCCTCCGCTTCGGACGCCATGAGCGCCATCAGCGCTCTGAACTCGGCCATCAACACCGTGTCGCAGGATCGTGCCAAGATCGGCGCCTACGAATCGCGCTTCAACTTCAGCCTGCAGGACATCCAGACCAACGTGCAGAACATCAGTTCCGCTCAGTCGGTGATCATGGATGCCGACGTCGCTTCGGTGAAAGCCTCGCTGTCGTCCACCGACGTCAAGACCCAGGCTTCGGTCGCCGCTCTGACCCAGGCGGCTCAGTTGCCGCAGGAACTGCTGCGTCTGATCCAGTCCTAATTCGCCTCATGAGGTGATTGGTAGGGCATGCTGAGAGCCCCATGAGAGGAAACGCGGAACTGGTAAACCATTTTTTTACCAGTTCCGCGGAATCCTGAGACACTCCGGTGAGTTGCCAAGGACAAATCACCGAATTCGAAGCCCAGAAAACAGGGCGAGGATTTGGAAAAATGTCCGGGGTACTCCGCGAAAGCGGGTCAACTGGAGAACGGTACACCGTTCACCCCTCTCGGTCGAGGGGGTCGGAATGTCTCATAGGAGGCCCGCATGCCTGTGATTTCTACAAACAACGCATCCAATGTTGCGTTGAATTACCTGAACAACAATTCGACACAAGAGTCCTCGAAGATTGCCCAGCTGGCATCAGGCTCGCGAATTGTCCAGGCGTCCGACGACGCCGCCGGTCTTGCCATCGGCACCCAGCTTCAGGCGGCCACCGCCGTCTACAGCCAGGACATGATCAATGTCCAGCAGGGTACCTCGATCCTGCAAACCACTGACGGCGCCTTGGCGCAGATCAGCAACATCCTGCAGCGCATGATGTCGCTGGCCACCCAGGCCGCGTCCGGCCAGGTGACCAACACCCAGCGTACCCAGGACATCGGCACTGAATACAATCAGCTGTCGCAGCAGATCGATACCATCGTCGGCAGCACCCGCTACGGCGGCCAGTCTTTGCTGAGCGGCTCGTTCCTGTCCAGCATCCGCTTCCTGGTGGGCACCACCAGCTCGGACAGCATCGGCGTGACCCTGTCGACCATCAACGCCAGCATCCTGGGCGTGACCGGCAGCATCAACACCGCCACCGAGGCGATGTCGGCGATCACCCAGATCAATTCCGCCATCAACATCGTGACTCAGCAGCGCGCCCAGGTCGGCGCCTACGAATCGCGCTTCAACTTCAGTCTGCAAGACATCCAGACCAACGTGCAGAACACCCAGGCCGCCACTTCGGTGATCATGGATGCCGACGTGGCCTCGGTGAAGTCGGCTCTGTCGGCCAACGACGTGCGGACCCAGGCCAGCGTCGCGGCGCTCACTCAGGCGGCCCAGCTGCCTCAGGAACTGCTGAAGCTGCTGCAGTCGTAATTTTTACGCTGCAGTCGCTTCGCGGCGCCAGGATTCCGGGCGTCGCGCGTACAAGGCTATAGGGACCGGCTCGCCGGGTTCCGACAAGGGAGGGGTGGCGAAGAGATGCGCCGCCCGCAAGCGTTGGTAAGATCGAACGTGACACGGTCCTCCAAGACCTGATGCAGCATCGGTTGAACGGAGTTCGATGACATGAGTGCGACAGTCAGTACAGGCAGCGCCATCGACGTCAGTAGTCTGTCGAAGGGCTCTTATACTGTCTCCATGTCCGAAGCTGTGACCACCAAGGTCCAGCCGTACCTGGATCGCGCCGATGCCGTCACCACCGAGATCAACACCAATTCGAGCACCCTGAGCGCTTATCAGAGCATGCAGTCGCTGTTGCAGACCTTGCAAAGTGCGACGGCTAATCTGTCGACCGAAGCGACGATGGGCTCGAACGCCTTCAACGCGCGGACAGCAGCGATGTCCAGCACGGGGACGGCCGCCAGCGATCTTTTGTCGGTCAGCGTCCAATCGGGCACCACCACGGGGTCGCATACCGTGGTCGTCGATCAATTGGCTTCGGCCGAGGTCGACACCAGCGCGACCCAGACGGTGTCTTCGAGCACGGCGCTGGGGTATACGGGAACGTTCGTTCTGGGCGAAAGCGGGATGACCGCCCAGACGATCACCATTACCTCCAGCATGTCGGTCACCGACATCGTTTCGACCATCAACGGTTATTCGGACTACACCGGCGTTTCGGCGTCGGTGGTTTCCGTCGACAGCAGCCATTCCGTGATGGTGCTGGCCGGCGAAGACACCAACAAGCCGCTGTCCATGAAGGACGTCAGCGGCAGCGTCCTGACCAAGCTGGGTATGATCAGCAACACGATCACCAGCACCAACACGTTCTCGGATACCAGCAGCGCCTTGAGCGCCGCGGGCAGCTTCACCATCAACGGCGGCACCGACGGCAGCGGCAACTCGGTATCCTTCAGCGTTTCCGCTACCACGGATACGACGCTGAGCGGTCTGGTGGACGCCATCAATACGGCGTCGACTTCGGCCGGAGCGGACGTCACCGCCTCCATCAGCAGCAGCGGCGCCCTGCAGATCACCACCACCAGCGGCACTCAGTTGACCCTGAGCGACGTGAGCGGCTCGATCGTATCGGCGGTGGGCATTCCCATCAGCGGCGCCGCCAATCAGGCCTATGGCGCCCAGCCGTCGAAGGTGACGGTGGACGGCGTCGAGGTCGAGCGCGACACCAATTCCGTCAGCGACGTCATCAGCGGCATCACGCTGAATCTGAACGCCGTCAGCACCAGCAGCACCATCACCCTGAAGGTGCAGCCCGACACCGCCAAGGTGGGCAGCGCCATTTCCAGCTTCGTGACGGCGTACAATTCCTGGGAAAGCTACGTCACCGCCAACGAGGCCACCAATTCCGACGGCACCGCTTCGTCCTCGGCGGTGCTGTTCGGCAACCAGACCCTGCGCGAAGCCAGCTTGCAGGTGGACAACACCCTGACCGGTCTGTTCCGCAACAACTCCTTGGGCGGCCTGGGCATCTCGATCAACAGCGACAACGACCTGGTGATCGACAGCACCACGCTGAGCTCGCAGCTGTCTTCGAATTTTACCGGTGCCATGTACGTGTTCAACGCGGTGGCCACCACCAGCGATTCGAGCTTGCAGCCCTACGGCTCGAACTACAGCACTTATTCCGGCTCGTTCGACATGAAGGTCGTGACCGACAGTTCGGGCAACGTGACCGGCGTGTCGGTGGGCGGGGACAGCACGCTGTTTACCTTCAAGAACAACATCATCACCGGTGCCAGCGGTTCGGCCTATTCGGGGCTGAGTTTCAAATATAGTGGCAACGGCGGGACGATCACGGTAACGTCGACCCAAGGAATCGCGGCCCAGATGTATCAGGTGGCGAACAAGTATGGAAACGGGACCTCGGGTTCCGTGCAGTCGTTGATTTCCAGCCTGGAATCGCAGAATCTGACTCTGGAGACGCAGTACAACAACGACATCACCGCGGCGAACAACTATGCAAGCTATCTGTTGAGCTGGTATTCGACGCTGTCCAGTCAGATCAACACCTATGGTCAGACCACAGAGGTCATGAAGCTTCTCATCAGTTCGGGCTTGTCGAGTTGATGATAATGGGCGTCTTTCGGACGTTTTGGTTTTTTTCGGGAGCTTGCTGATGCAGCCGAATCGTTACGCTATCAACGCCTATCACTCGGCGCAGCTGACCACGCCGCCGCTGACCGCCGTGGTCATGCTGTATGACGGCATCATGGTGCGCATCGCCGCTGCCGGCGAGGCCGCGCGCAAGGGTGATTTCGATCGTCAGTTCAAGATGGTCATGAGCGCGGCGCGCATCATCGACGGTCTGAACCGCTGCCTCGACATGGAAAAGGGCGGATCGGTCGCCGTTTCCCTGCGCGAGATGTACGAATCGGTGGCCCGCGCCCTGTTCCGTTCGGTGGGGCGCGAAAGCGGCGGCGAAGTGGCCGACCGTCTGGTCGCCGCCGTCCGCATGACCCGCGACGCCTGGGCCGAGGTGGCGGGCCTGCCGCCGTCCTCGACTTCGACCACGGTCAGCGAACTGCCGCCTTCTCTGCGCGAGGAAAACTCCTAAGACGGACCGGAAACTTGGCTGCAGACCCGTCTCCGGGCGCGCCGTTGGGTCGAATCAGGATTTGAGGCATATCGTGACGCCGCAGGAATTCCAGGATTTGGTGGATAGCCTGGGAGAAGATTTCCAGGATTGGCCGAAGAATGTGGTCGGCGAGGCCCGTCGTCTGGTGCAGGCCAGCGACGAAGCCCAGGACATCCTTGAGCAGGCCGAACGGCTGCGCCGCCAGTTGGCCGACCTGGGCCATCAGGCCCCCAGCCTTTTTGCCGACAAAGTCGTGGCGCTGGCCATGGAGCTGGATCCGCCGGAAGACGACGACCTTTTGCTGAATTAAAGCCTGCGCAACGGAAACCCGCCTTTGACGGCGGCGTCGAGATCCTTGCCGATCTGGCGCAGAATGCCGGTCCAGCCGCCGGCTCCGGCCCGGTAGAGCCGGGCGTGGGGATACCACAGGGTTTCTTCTTCGTTTCCCCAGCGATAATCGATCTGTCCCGCCGACAGCATGATCCAGACCGGCTTTCCCATGGCTCCGGCCAGATGGGCCACCGAGGTGTCGACGGTGATGACCAGATCCAGCGCGGCGATGGCCGCCGCCGTATCGAGAAAATCCCCCAGGCGCGGCGACAGGTCCGTGACCGGCAGCGGCATTTCTTGCAGATGCAGGGCGGCGTCGCCCTTTTGCAGGGAAAAGAAGGCCGTGCCTTCGACTTCGGTCAGGGGGGCCAATTGCTCCAGGGGGCACGAGCGGCGGTTGAGCATGCGGCGGGCGAAAATTTCGCCGGTGCTGGGGCGCGACGCCCAGGCCAGCCCGACCTTCATCGCCTTGCCCGGGGCCTTCAGTTTCATGGGTGCGGGCGTGGGCAGATAGGGAACGGAAGCCCGCAGCCAATCGGCGTCGCAGCCCACCACCAGCGGCAGGCTGACCATGGGAATGGTATAATCGCAGGGTGGAAAGTTCTCTTCCTCGGTGATGGTCACGATATCGGCGACGTGGGGCAGGGATTTGAACAGCCGTTGCAGCCCGTCGTGGATTTCCAGGGTGACATGAGCGCCGTCGGCCGGCAGCCGCGACAGGAAGCGGCTGTACTGGATCATGTCGCCGAAGCCCTGCTCGCCGGTGATCAGCAAGCGTTTGCCGGCCAGAGGCTGTCCGGTCCAGCGGGGGGCGGGAACGTCGGCGACGCGCATGTTCTGCGTTTGCAGCCGCCATTCCGCTTCGGCGAAACTGCGCTGGAACTCGTTGCGGGTCAGCAAGGCGGTGGACAGATTGGCGTGGGACAGTGCGTGCTCGGGGTCCAGTTCCAAGGTTTTCTCGTAATGCACGATGGCCTGGTCCAGGTTGCCGCGAGCCTGCTCCAACACGGCCAGACTGCTGGTGATGCCGGGATGCTCGCCGCACAGGAAGCCGCTGAGCTCCATCAGGGTGATGGCTTCGTTGGCTTTCAGCTCGGCCGCCAGCTCGGCCGCCAAAAGGCAGCAAAGGTCCACCCGCGACGGATTGGCGCTGATGGCCGAAACCAGCAGAAGCTGCGCCTTGTGGTGCTGTCCGGTGTCGGTGAAGAACCGCGACAGCCGCAGGGCGATATCGGGATGGGGGCCGTGGATTTTGATGCCGTCGATCAGCGTCTGGATGGCGACCGGCATCAGGCCGATGGTCGCCAGACTGTTGGCGTGGTCGATGCGCAGCAGCAGATTGTCGGGCTGGCTTTGAGCTGCTTTGCCGATCATGGCGGTGCCGACTTCCCGGTTGCCCAGTTGGAACAGCGAAACGCCCAGCATATAGTCGAGCACGGGATGACGGTTGCCGTCGGCCTGCAGTTTCTGGCAGATGTCGGCGCAGGTCGAAAAGTTCTGGGCGTCCAGGGCGGCGTGGGCCCGATGGAATTCCGCGACGGTGGCGGCTTCCCCCGGAAAGTCCAGGATCAAGTCGCTGTTGGCGGCGGGTCTGCGGTTTGCGGTCATCTCGTCGGGGGCTCCTGGCATGACGGATTCACCTTATGCCAGGGGGCGGCATCCGTCGAGAGACGGGGGCAAAGCCCGCTCTTAAGAGATAGATAAAAAAATCGCCTGATTTCTGCGACCGGCGCGTACCAACAGGTGAGTGTGCAGCAAAGTTATTTTCGGGCCCGTCCCGGAAGGATGCCGCCACGAAAAACAGGAGGTAAGCATGCCTGTCATCTCAACCAACAATGCGGCTAACTCCGCATTGAACTACCTGAACAACAACTCGTCGAATGAGGCGAGTAAGTTGGCTCAGCTGGCCTCCGGCTCCCGCATCGTCAATGCATCCGACGACGCGGCGGGTCTGGCCATCGGCACGCAGCTGCAAGCCAGCGTGACGACGTATACCCAGGACTCCACCAACGTTCAGCAGGGCTCGGCGATCCTGCAGACGGCGGACGGCGCCCTGGCTCAGATCAGCAACATTCTGCAGCGCATGATGTCGCTGGCCACCGAAGCCGCTTCCGGCCAGGTGACCAACACCCAGCGTTCGCAGGACATCAACACGGAATACACGCAGCTTCAGGCCGAAATCACCAGCATCGCCAGCAGTACCCGCTATGCGGGTCAGTCGGTGCTGACCGGTTCGTTCCTGCAGGGCGTGAAGTTCCTGGTTGGCACCACCAGCGCCGACACCATCAGCGTCACCGTCAGTTCGGTGTCGTTGGCCAGCCTGGGCGTGACCGGTTCGGTCTCGACTCAGAGCAGCGCCATGTCGGCCATCTCGGCGCTCAATTCCGCGATCAACACGGTTTCGCAGGATCGCGCCAAGATCGGTGCCTACGAGTCGCGGTTCAACTTCAGTCTTCAGGATATTCAGACCAACGTGCAGAACATCAGTTCCGCCCAGTCTGTCATCATGGATGCCGACGTTGCCTCGGTTAAGTCCCAGTTGTCGTCCATCGACGTCAAGACCCAGGCTGCGGTTGCGGCTCTCACTCAGGCATCGACGCTGCCGAGCGAGTTGCTGAAACTGATCCAGTCGTAAAATCGGCTTTCGGCAATGACATGCCGGGCATGCTGAGCCTGCCGTGAGAAAGAGGAGGGAACGGGTGGCTGCAACCACCCGTTCCCCGATCCCTCTCTGGAAAGCCCGTCGCCGCGGGTGCAGGAGGTAAGCATGCCTTAGCTGCCGCTGGCTTGGTAACAGGCCAGAGATTACCGAGAAGCCGATGAAGTCTCTTCATCGGCTTTTTCTCGATACGCCCAGAACGACCATAATCGTCGGTCTCTTAGGAATTCGTTAAGCGGCTGTCTGGCATGATCCGCAAAGATCGTCCTGCCAGAGGTGTCTTCGCATCTCCGGTCCGGGGCAAGAACGGGAGCCAGATGCCATGACCAACGCCTCCACCTCCAGCGCCACTCTTGAGGCGTCGCCGACCGCAGTGGTCAAGCTGTACGATACCATCATGATGCACATCACCAAGGCCGGCGTCGCAGCCAGCTCGGGCGATTATCAGACCCAGTTCACCGAAGTCATGAGCGCCACGCGCATCATCGACGGCTTGAACCGCTGCCTGGACATGGAAAAGGGCGGCAAGACCGCTCAGTCCCTGCGCGACATGTACGAAGCCGTCAGCCGCGCCCTGCTGCGTTCGGTGGGAAAGACCACCGGCGCCGAAGCCTGCCAGCGTCTGGTGGGTGCCGTCGCCGAAACCCGCGACGCCTGGGCCACCATCGCCGGCCTGCCGCTGCTGAATCCCACCAGTCTGTCCTAAGGCTGAGGCCGTTCCCTCGGGCGGAATCTCCGTCCGAGCGGGCGTTGAGGAATTCAGGCGGGCGTTGGCGGGAGCTGCGGTGCGGTGAACGACGGCATCGACATCCTTGACGAGGAAACCCCGTCCGGTGCGGGCGACAGCCCGGTGCGGCAGATCGCCGTCGCGCTTTCCTATCGTCCCCGAACATCCGACGATGCACCCAAGGTGGTCGCCAGCGGTCGCGGCAAGACCGCCCAGCAGATCATCGAACTGGCCTTCGCCCAAGGCATTAAGGTCCGCGAAGATCCCGATTTGGCGGAAATCTTGGCGGCAGTGGAAATCGATAGCGTGATCCCCTTGAGCGCCTTTATCGCGGTGGCCGAAATTCTCGGCTATGTCTATCGGGCCAACAATCAGCCCATCCCCGAACCAGAGTGCCGGTCATGAGCCCCGCATCGCTGCAATCGGCGCAGGACGCCCGTCAGGAACTGGAAAAGGTTTCCTCGCTGGTGCTGGCCGCCCGGCGGCTGATGGCCAAGGGATCGCTGGTGGATTTGTCGGCCATTCAGGAACGGGTGGCCGCCATCTGCGCCGCCGTGGAATCCATGCCCCGCGAGGACGGCCGCTCGCTGCTGGAGGAATTGACCGACCTGATTCGCCGTCTCGACAGTCTGGGCAACGATATCGCCGATCAGATCCGCCAGATGGCCGATAAGATGGATCGGGAGGACTGACGGGCATGGATTGGACGCTTTATCTGCGCACCGTGCTGGTTTTGGTTTTCGTGCTGGGGCTGATCGGCGCGGCTTCGTGGCTGGCGCGCCGCGCCGGCTTGGGGCACGGCCGGTTGGGCCGCAAGGGCCGGCGCCTGGCTGTGGTGGAAAGCCTGGGCCTTGACAACCGCCGGCGTCTGGTCTTGGTTCGCCGGGACGGCGTCGAACATCTGCTGCTGGTGGGAGGCGCCGCCGAACTGGTGGTGGAGAGCCGCATCAGCGAGCCCGAAGCCGAACAGATCAAGGAGCAACAGCCGTGATCCGCCGCAACAAGGCTTTGACCTTCGTCGCCGTTTTGTCCATGGCCTTGCTGGCCGCCGTTCCGGCCGTGGCCCAGCAGTTCTCCCTGGATTTCGGCGACGGAGCCTCGACGACGGGCCGCGTCGTTCAGTTGGTGGCCCTGCTGACGGTTCTCAGTCTGGCTCCCTCGATTCTGGTGATGATCACGTCCTTCACCCGCATCGTGGTGGTGCTGGGATTTCTCCGTCACGCCCTGGGCACCCAAACCAGCCCGCCCAACATGGTGATCGTCAGTCTGGCCCTGTTTCTGACCGGCTTTGTCATGGCGCCCACCTTCGAGGCCGCCTACAACGACGGCATCCAGCCGCTGATCGAGAACCGCATCGACGAGATGGCGGCCTTCGACAAGGCCGTCAAGCCGTTCCACGCCTTCATGATGCGTCAGGTCCGCGAGCAGGATCTGAAGCTGTTCCTGGATCTGTCCCGCGCGCCCGAAATAGCCAAGCCGGAGGAGACGCCGCTGAAAGCGTTGATTCCCGCCTTCATGATCAGCGAAATGCGCCGGGCGTTCGAGATGGGCTTCCTCATCTTCCTGCCCTTTCTGATCATCGACATGGTGGTGGCGTCGGTGCTGATGAGCATGGGTATGATGATGCTGCCCCCGGCCAGCATTTCCATGCCGTTCAAGCTGATCTTCTTCGTGCTGGTGGACGGCTGGTATTTGATTGCCGGATCCCTGGTGCAGAGTTTCGGCCCCGGCTGAGTCCAATATCGCCATTATTTGTGGTATAATGACAAACGTCGGCGGGATGCCCCGCCGACGTTTGTTCGTCCTTGTGTGGGAGTTTGGCCATGAACGTCAAGAAGACGGAAGGGCAGACACCCGAGAAGGTGACGCCTCCTTCCCCCACCACCCCGACCGGCTTTTTGGGCCTGCGGGATGATTTCGATCATTTGTTCGACAGCATGATGCTGAGCCCTTTCGGGCGGCGTCTGGCCGCGTTCGACCCGTTCCGTTCCGCCGGCGGGTTGATGAAGGCCGGCACCATGATGCCGCGCATGGATGTCGTTGAACTGGACAAGGTTTTTGAAATCACGGCTGAATTGCCGGGGGTTGATGAAGCCGATATCGATATTTCCATCGGCGAGGGCACCCTGACCATTCGCGGTGAAAAGAAAGCCGAAAGCGAGGACAAGAGCGGAGATTATCACGTGTCCGAGCGGACATGGGGCAGCTTCACCCGAAGCTTCACCCTGCCCGAATCGGCGGACGAGGCTCATGTGACCGCGTCGTTCGATAAGGGCGTGCTCAGTCTGACCATTCCGAAGCTGGACAAACCGGCTCCGGCGCGGCGTAAAATCGAGGTCAAGGCGACCCACCACTAAAGCTGTTGGTAGCCTCTTTGGCGTCGTATCGAACGGCTCTGCGCAAATGCCGCGCGGTTCTTGGCATCGACAATGCCTGAAATAAGAAAGGCGGCCCGGGGGGATGGGCCGCCTTTCTAGTTCCATCGTCCGCAAGGGGGGCGCGGACGACGGGTGGGGGAGGTTTAAGCTCAGGCGTGGCCGAGCTGATAATTGTGGCTGCGCGCCAAGGTCTCGATGCGGCTGCGGATTTCCGGCGTCATCTGGTGACGCAGCTTGGGATCGGCATAGGCCGGCCCGAACCAGTCGAGCAGAGCCTTTTCATTGCCGAAGGCGCGGCCGATGGCTTCGTCGGAAAGATCACTCATGTACAGGTTGGCGGCCTGAACCCGCTGTTGCAGGCCGACGCGGCGCACCGCTTCCGCCACGTCCTGGCATTCGCTGAGACCGTGATGGCTGAACAGGCCGGGCCACATGACGCGGCGGGTGCCGGGGAAGGTGGCCAGGGTGGCGCCGAGCAGCAGCAGAACCGGCTGGGCGCCGCTGGCGTGCGATGCAGAAAGATTGGCGGCCTGGGCGGCGTCGAAAATGCCGGCTCCGGCCAAAAGCATCAAGGCTCCCACGGTGGCGGCCAGTGCATCGACGAAATGCATGATCTTCCGGTTCATCATGATGATTCTCCCTGTGGCTTCCACACCCGAAATGTCTCGGGTGTATCCCCTGCGTCCATGAGGGAATAGTTATCCCGCAGCGCAGAAGCCGCAACCTGCCAGACGGTTGCGTCTCTTATCCTAAGGATAGGGGTGATTTCTTGAATCGTTTAAAATCAATGAACTGATAGGGCCGGGCGGCGTCCTGATAAACTTCAGAAGTCGGCCCTACCCTTTCGGTTGCTGCCCTGGAGCCAAGGGGTAAGGCGCGCCTTCCAACAAGATCTATGACGTCTTGAAACCGTCGATTCTTCAACGGGCTATGACCATGGGAAAAGCCGGAGAGGGGGCTCTCCGGCTTTCTTATCGGGGGCGCCTGAGGGCGGCGGCGCGGCCCGGGGATCACTCTTCGACGGGGTTGCCGTCCTGGTCGCCGGGGCCGCCGGCCAGGGCGTCGGCGACGATGCCGGCGTTCTGGCGGATGGCGGCTTCGATTTCGGCGGCGATCGCCGGATTTTCCTTCAGGAAATTTTTGGCGTTCTCGCGGCCCTGGCCGATGCGCTGGGAATTGTACGAGAACCAGGCGCCCGACTTTTCCACCACGCCGGCCTTCACGCCGAGGTCGATCAATTCGCCGGTCTTCGAAATGCCTTCGCCGTACATGATGTCGAATTCAACCACCTTGAAAGGCGGAGCCAGCTTGTTCTTCACCACCTTGACGCGGGTCTGGTTGCCGACGATGTCGTCCTTGTCCTTGATGGCGCCGATGCGGCGGATGTCCAGACGCACCGAGGCGTAGAACTTCAGGGCGTTGCCGCCGGTGGTGGTTTCCGGATTGCCGAACATGACGCCGATCTTCATGCGGATCTGGTTGATGAAGATGACCATGCAGTTGGACTTGGAAACGGTGGCGGTCAGCTTGCGCAGCGCCTGGCTCATCAGGCGGGCTTGCAGACCGACATGGGAATCGCCCATTTCGCCTTCGAGTTCGGCGCGCGGCACCAGGGCGGCCACCGAATCCACCACCAGCACATCGACGGCGCCGGACCGCACCAGGGTGTCGGCGATTTCCAGCGCCTGTTCTCCGGCGTCGGGCTGAGAAATCAGCAGTTCGTCCAGGTTGACGCCCAGCTTGCGGGCGTAGATGGGGTCAAGGGCGTGCTCGGCGTCGACGAAGGCGCAGGTGCCGCCTTTCTTTTGAGCTTCGGCGATCACATGCAGCGCCAGGGTGGTCTTGCCCGAGCTTTCCGGGCCGTAGACTTCGACGATGCGGCCGCGCGGCATGCCGCCGATGCCCAGCGCCACGTCAAGGCCCAGGGATCCGGTGGAAATGGATTCGATCTCCACCACTTCGCGGCTGCCCATGCGCATGATGGAGCCTTTGCCGAAGGCCCGTTCGATCTGGGTCAGGGCGGCGTCGAGTGCTTTCTGCTTGTCCATGGTGTCCTTATCCACCAGCCGAAGCGCGGTCTGGGTCTGTGTCATGGTTGCGGTCCCCTCTTATTCCACGGTCCTGCGGGCGATGCAATCTGTCGTCACCGTACCACGTTTGTTCCGCTGTGCAAGAGAGAATGTTCCTGTCCCGTTCTTATTTGGCCTAGCTGAGGTAGGCGTGAGCGGCGGTGCGCAGGGCGATGCCGGCCAGCGAACCCAGCACGGCGGGTTTCCATACGGCACCCACCCGCCGTCCGGCCGTGGCCAGAATGGCGACGCCGGGAACGTCCATGGGGGTGATAAGAAAACCGGCGCTGGCGTTCAGCAGCGCCGGGCTGATCTGTCCGGCGCGGACCATGTGGTCGACCACGCCCATCATGGCGGTGCCGCCCGCCAGATATTTTGTCAGGGACGGCACGATGATCACCGGGTCGATGCCGGCGCGGGACAGCAGCGGCGCCAGCAGGCCGCTGAGGGCGTCGACGGCGCCGCCCTGGCGCAGGCCGGTGACCACCACCAGCGACAGCACCAGCAGGGGAATGGCGCCGGTGGTGATGCGGAAGGCCTCGGCTCCGGCGGCGTTGATGACGTCCAGGGTGCCCTTGGGGCCGGCGTGATGCTCGTGGTGGGGCAGGTCGTCCGAAAGATGCTCTTCGGAGGACAGGCGCCGCGCCGTTCCGTAATAGGTCACGGCGGCGGCCAGTAGCCCGCCCGCCACCGACCACAGCAGCACCGGGGCGAGAGACAGGCCCATGGCGCCCATGGGAAAGGTGGCGTTGGCCTGAGCCATGCCCAGCACCATGGCGAAGGCGGCGGCCAGATGACGGTCCGAGGTGCCGCGCCGCTCCATCATCGACAGGGTGGCAAGAGGGGCGGCGAAGCTGACCAGATTGACCTGCAAAGCGGCGAAGACGCCCAGCCCGGTCAGGCCGAACGGCCGGAGCAACGGGGCCAGCCTGGCCACCAGCCAATCCATGACGCCCCAGTTTTCCAGCAGGCGCATCAGGGTCAGCATGACCACCATCACCGGCAGCAGGACGAAGAAGGACAGTTCGATGGCCGAGCGGCCGGCGGGAAGGATGACGTCGGAAAGGATATTCATGATCCGCCGATGATGTCAGTCCCGCCGCCGCCGGCCAAGAGGCCGAAAGCTTAAGCCTTGGCCGTTTGCTGGATGATGGCGCCGTACCAGCCCAGTCCGCGATAGGTTTCGTAGCCGGGAGTCAGGGCGTAGCCAATGACACAGCCCTTGTCGTCCAGATAAGAGCCCATCTTGCCTCGTCCCACGGTTTGCAGGGGGATGGTTTCCTGCAGAACGCCCTTGCCGTCCGATGCGGCGATGATTCTGTGGTTCTGGTCCAGCAGGACGCAGCGGGTGCCCTGCCGCTCGTGGTCGGCCAGGCGCACGCCGTTGACCACGGTCTGCGCCTGGGCTTCCCAGTCGAAGAAGATGCCCAGCACGCCCAGAACTTCGCCGTCGTTGGCGCCGTCGCGGCGGATGGCGGTGGCATAGGGGACCACCTGGGCGTCGCCCAGGGCATGGTTGACGCTCATGTCGGCCACCGAGAATTCCGAGCCGTCGCGGGTGGACAGGGCGTCGCGGAACCAGGCTTCGCGGGAAACGTCGGTGCCCACGGCGCGGTTGTAGCGGCCGGGGCGGCCGTTGGCGACGACGCGCCCCTGGGCGTCGGCGATCCACAGGTCGAGATAAACCGTATAGGAATCCAGGATCACGCCCAACCGCTTCCCGGCATAGGCGGCGGCCTCCGGCGTGCCTTGGCTCAGACATTCGACCACGGCGGAATCGGTGGCCCACCAGCGCACGTCGCAGGAGCGTTCATAAAGATTGCGGTCGATGATCTCGATCATGTTCAGGGCCAGATCGGTCAGGCGCGAGCCGCGCAACTGTGAAACCAGAGATTCCCCCAGGCTCATCAGATCCTGGATGGTCGAGGACATTTCCCCTTCCAGAGCCTGGGTGATGCGGTTGATGTCGTCGGAAACGTTCTTGACCTCGCCGGCCACGACGGCGAAGCCTTTGCCGGCCTCTCCGGCGCGGGTGGCCTCGATCAGGGCGTTCAGCGACAGAATGCGCGTGGTGCCGGTGACCTGCTTGATGGCGCGAATTTTGTCGCAAGCGACATCGTTGACCGCCCGGGCCAGTTCCAGAATGCGTTCTGGTTCAGACAATTGAGTAATCTCCCCGCTGCGCTGCCGTTCTTGTGCAATCACGCCCCATCCGCCGTCGATAGTAGCGACTGTGTAAAAAATATTCAATTATCCCCAATGTCGGTATTGAGCCCAAAGATTATGCAACTTTCGTCGAAAGCCTCGGAAACCTTGAGTCGTGGGGCGGCATCGGGCATTCTCCTGGCCCTCCGAGATCAGCGATCTTCGTTCAGCGATGGCCGGCCATGAGTGACAAGCGCGTTTACCTTTACGACAGCACCTTGCGCGATGGCGCGCAAACCCAGGGCGTGGATTTCAGTCCGGCGGACAAGATCGCCATTGCCCGCGAACTGGACCGGTTGGGCGTCGACTACATTGAGGGCGGCTGGCCTGGGGCGAATCCTACCGACGACGCTTTCTTCGCCAATCCGCCGGTCTTGAGTCGGGCCAAGCTGTCGGCTTTTGGCATGACGCGGCGTTCGGGCCGCTCGGCCGACAACGATCCGGGTCTCCAGGCGTTGATGATTCCGGCGGCCAAGGTGGTGACTCTGGTGGGCAAGAGCTGGGATTTCCAAGTGGAAACCGCTCTGGGCGTGGCGCTGGACGAAAACCTGCGCATGATCGCCGAATCCATCGCCCATGCCGCCAAGCGCGCCGGCGAGGCGATTCTGGACGCCGAACATTTCTTCGACGGCTTCCGCGCCAATCCCGATTACGCCCTGAAATGCGTCAAGGCGGGCTATGAGGCCGGAGCCCGCTGGGTGGTTCTGTGCGACACCAACGGCGGTTCGCTGCCCCAGGACGTCGAGGCCATCGTGCGCGAGGTGGTCAAGGTGGTGCCCGGCAGCCATGTCGGCGTGCACTGTCATAACGATTCCGACAACGCCGTCGCCAATTCCCTGGCGGCGGTGCTGGCCGGCGCGCGGCAGATACAGGGCACGCTGAACGGTCTGGGCGAACGTTGCGGCAATGCCAACCTGACCTCGATCATTCCCAATCTGGTGCTGAAGATGGGCTTCGAGACCGGCGTCTCGGCCACCGACATGACCAAGCTGACCCATGTCTCCCGCAGCCTGGACGAACGCTTGAATCGGGCGCCCAACCGAAATTCGCCCTATGTCGGCGAGTCCGCTTTCGCCCACAAGGGCGGGCTGCATGTTTCGGCGGTGGAGAAAGACCCCCGCTGCTATGAGCATATCGCTCCGGAACTGGTGGGGAACCGCCGCCACATCGTGGTGTCGGATCAGGCCGGGCGCTCCAACATCCTGGCGCGTTTCCGGGAAATCGGTCTGGACGTCGATCCTTCGGACCCCAAGCTGGGCAAGCTGGTGGAAGAGGTGAAGCACCGCGAATATAACGGCTATGCCTATGACGGCGCCGAGGCCAGCTTCGAGATTCTTGCCCGTCGCGCCCTGGAAGGCGTGCCGGACTTCTTCCGTCTCAGCTCGTTCCGCGTCATCGACGAGCGCCGCTGGAACGCCAAGGACGAGTTGATCACCCTGTCGGAAGCCACCATCAAGGCCAGCGTGAAAGGCGAGGAACTGATGAGCGTGGCCGAGGGCAACGGTCCGGTCAGCGCCCTGGACGCCGCCTTGCGCAAGGTGCTGACCCCGGTCTACCCGCAGCTGGCCGACCTGAAGCTGGTGGATTACAAGGTGCGCATCCTGAATCCCACCGCCGGCACCAAGGCCATGACCCGCGTCATGATTGAAAGCTCGGACGGCAACGGCGACCGCTGGGCCACCGTGGGCGTGTCGACGAACGTCATCGACGCGTCGTACAACGCCTTGCACGACAGCATTACTTACAAGCTTTTGCGCGACGGCGCTGAAATCTGATGAGCGAAGACATCCTGCAAACGACTGCGGTTCCGCCGGCGATCATTCTGATTCAGCCGCAATTGTCCGAAAACATCGGCACGGCCTCGCGGGCCATGCTCAATTGCGGCCTGACCGATCTGCGTCTGGTGCGGCCACGGGAATCCTGGCTGTCGGAGCGGGCCATGGCGGCTTCGTCGGGGGCGACGTCGGTGCTGGAATCGGCCCGCGTCTTCGACACCACGGAAGAGGCCATCGCCGATCTGCATCGGGTGTTCGCCACCACCGGGCGCAACCGTTTCATGGTCAAGCCGGTGGTGACGCCGAACCGCGCCGCCCAGGAAATCCGCCAGTACGTCGCGGACAGTCTGCAGTGCGGCGTCCTGTTCGGTCCGGAGCGTACCGGACTGGAAAACGACGACGTCGCCTTGGCCGACACGGTCATCACCGTGCCGCTGAACCCGGATTATTGCTCGCTCAATCTGGCGCAATGCGTGCTGCTGATCGGTTATGAATGGTATCAGCTGGGCGGTCCGGCCGAGCCGAGGGCCATGACCAAGGGCGCGGCACCGGTCGCCACCAAGGATCATCTGGTGGGTTTTTTCCAGCATCTGGAGCGCGAACTGGACGAATGCGGCTTCTTCCGCGTCGCCGAGAAACGCCCCAGCATGGTGCGCAATATCCGCAATATGTTCGAGCGCGCCGACCTGACCTTGCAGGAGGTGCGGACCCTGCACGGCATCGTCAACGAACTGGTCACCTATCGTAAACGCAAGGGCGAGGAGCCATCGGAATGAGCGATCATAATCCGCCGCGTTTCGACGATTTTTCCACCGAGACCTTCGAACAGCTGATCATCTGGCGGCGCGACGTCCGGCGTTTTCGCCGCGACCCCGTCGACCCCGTCCTGATCGATCGGCTGATCGCGCTCTCCTGTCTGGCGCCGTCGGTGGGCAACGCCCAGCCCTGGCGTTTCGTCAAGGTCGAGCAGCCGGAAAACCGGGTGGCGGTGCGGGCCAATTTCGTCTCGTGCAATTCCGAGGCGCTGCACGATTATTCCGGCGAACGGGCCAAGCTTTACGCCACCTTGAAGCTGTCGGGCCTGGATGACGCGCCGGTGCATCTGGCGGTGTTCTGCGACCGCGCCACCGAAGCCGGTCACGGCCTGGGGCGGCGTACCATGCCCGAGACTCTGGATTATTCCGTGGTGGCGGCCATCCATACCTTTTGGCTGGCGGCCCGGCTGCGGGGATTGGGAGTCGGCTGGGTTTCCATCGTCGAGCCCGGCCGTATCAAGGACATTCTCGAAGTTCCGCCGGATTGGGCCTTCGTCGCCTATCTGTGCGTCGGTTATCCCACGGAGGAAAGCGACGAGCCGGAACTGGTCCGCTTCGGCTGGCAGGATCGCGAAATGTGGGAAAAGTTCGTCACCAAACGCTGATCATACGTTTGGAAACAGCAGCGTGAAACGGCTGCCCTGATCGGGGACGCTGTCCACCAGGATGGTGCCGCCCTGGGCCTCGACCAGATGGCGGGCCAGTGTCAGGCCCAGGCCGAGCCCGTTTCCGGCGCCGTCGTCGCCGGCCATGCGCACATAGGCGTTGGCGCTTCGGCCGAACGGCTCCCAGATGGCCCGAAGCTGTTCCGCCGGAATGCCCTGGCCGGTATCCCACACCTCGAACTGAGTGCCGCCGCCGGGCTGGCTGACCGACAGGCCGATGGCTCCGCCGGCGGGAGTGAATTTGACGGCGTTGAGCAGCAGGTTCAGCAGAAGCTGGATCATCCGTCTGCGGTCGGCGCGGAACGGATGGCGTTGCGGGGCGACGGAAATTCTGAAATCCAGACGTTTCGAGGCGGCATGGTGCCCGGCCAGTTCATGGAGCTTGGCCGACAACTCCTCCAGTTGAATGGGCTCGATCAGCAGGTCGATGCTGCCGGTTTCGATGCGGGCGATGTCGAGAATTTCCTGAATGACCCCCAAAAGCTTCCGCCCGGCTTCGTGGATGTAGCCGACATAATCCAGGTAATCCTTGCTGAGCGGGCCGAAGGTCTGTTCCCGCACCATTTCCGAATAGCCGAGAATGGCGTTCAAAGGCGTGCGCAATTCATGGCTCATGGTGGCCAGGAACTGGGATTTGGACTGGCTGGCGCTTTCGGCGGCGGCCTTGGCTTCGGCCAGGGCCAGTTCGCTGTTCTTGCGGGCTGTGATGTCGTGGCCTTCGGGAATCAGCCAGCGCACCGAGCCGTTCTCGTCGAATACCGGACTTAACGAAAAATCCACCCACATCAGGCCGTCGGGGGTGGGATGCGACGTTTCGAAGCGGATGAACTGTCCCTGGGCGGCGCGGCGGACGCCGTGCTTCAGTTTGTCCTGCTCGGAGGCCGAGTGGCTCCACCAGGGGGTATCCCAGAAATATTGGCCTTGCACGTCCTCTTCGCTGACGCCGATGGCTTTCATGGCGGTCTGGTTGGCTTCCAGAACCCGTCCGTCCGGTTCCAAAAGGCCGATGAACTGGAACGTCTGATGGAAGATGGCGCGGTATTTGGCTTCGCGGTTGGCCAACTGGCTCTGAACGTGGCGGAAGTCGCTGATGTCGAGAAAGCTGGCGATCACGGCCGCCCGCTTCAGGGCGCCGCGGGCCAGCAAAGGCGTGGCGTTGATGCGCAGCCAACGGGTGGTGGAGCCCCGCTTTACGCCCATCACGGCGCCGCTGACGCTACAGCCGGTACGGACGGCGGCGATGGGCGGATAGTCGTCAAAGGGATAGGGCGTGCCGTCCTGGCGCAAAGCGCGATGCCGCAGATTGGGCAGCCGCCGCCCCTGTATGCCTTCCGAGCTCAATCCCAGAATGGCGCGGCCGGGTTCGTTCAGGAACAGCACGCGGCCGTCCCCGTCCAGCACCATAACCCCCTCCAACACCGAGCCGAACAGGGATTGGTAATGCTGTTCCCGCATGGAGCGGGCCGATGTGGGGAAAGTAGGAGCCTCGCCGTTCGCCATGCCCTCCGCCGCAATCTGATATCGCACCAGGGTATGGTGGGGCCGGCACCGGCCAGCGGCAATTGGTGCCGATGGGTAGAGGATGAGGCCGAAAGATTATCCATGGTAATGCTTGCGGGCCGGTGGCTATGCCTGAACGGCAGGAGGGGGGCGCAAAGGGACGGGGTGAAGATTAGAATCCTCTTTCGCCCCTTGGCGGCACTGCGGTAGCCTGAGGACGGCATATTCTCAATATCCAAGGGGGATCACCTGCGATGACCGCCGATCTTCAAGAGAAAATCCGTGCGCGTGCTTTCCAGATCTGGCAGGAGGAGGGCCATCCGCAAGGCCGCGACTTCGACCATTGGCTGAAAGCCGAATTGGAAGTCAACGTCAAGCCCGCCGCGACGAAAAAAGCCGCCCCGCCCAAGAAGGCCGTCACGGCCAGGGCTGAGGCGCCCAAGGACGTTGCCGCGAAAGCCGCCGCTCCGAAAAAGGCTCCCGCCAAGAAAGCCGCTGCGCCCAAGGTCGCTCCCAAGGCCGCCAAAGCCTGAGCCTGCGGTTTTAAGGGGATGAGACGAGCCGGCGGAGCCGAAATTCCGCCGGAATGCCTTTGCTTTTTCCATCGCGATGCTTGCCAGCGGCGGCGGCGTGGCGATACTCTGCGCGCCCATTCAATCCAATCTGAGAGCGTGCGATGGAAGATGAATCCCGCGAAATGTTCGCCGAGCTGAATGCCCTGCTGACGGCCATCGCCAAGGCGTTGGAGCTGGAGCCGGAAGCGGCGGCCCGCGCCATCGAGGCGGGAGAGATCGCCATCAAGATGGAAGTCGACGAAGAAGGCCGTCATTTCGTCGGCGTCACCCATCAGGGAAAGGCGTCCCGCGTCTATCCCGGCGTCATCCGCCACGCTCCCGAGGAACCCGATACCGCTAACGACGAAGGCTGCGGAGGCGGCGGCTGCGGTTGCGGCCACTGACGCCGGGCAAACAAAAGGCCGAAGGGTTTTCTCCCTTCGGCCTTTCGCTTTTTAGCGATTAAACATATTTCAGCGTGGTCATCATTCCTGCCGCCATGTGGAATAGGTTATGGCAGTGCAGGACCCATTCCCCGGGGTTGTCGGCGTCAAGGGCCACGGTCAGGCTGGACATGCTGGGCACGATGACGGTGTCGCGCACGGCTCCCGACAGGCGGCGGTTGCCGATGCCGACCACCTGGAAGGCGTGGCCGTGCAGATGCATGGGGTGCATCATGTCGCTGTGGTTCATGAAGGTCAGCTCGACCCGTTCGCCCTGGCGTACTTCGACGGGAGTGTGCTGGCCGAAGGTTTTGCCGTTCAGGCTCCAGCGATAACCCATCATCGAGCCTTCCAGGCTGAGGATGTGGCGGCGCTCCGCCGTCCGTTCCGCCAATGGCGTCAAAGCCGTCAGGCGGCTTTCGAAATCCAGGCTCATCAGCGGCCCTTTTTTTGCCGATTTGAGCGGGATTTTCCTTACCACCGCGTCCTTGGTCGCCAGGATGACGCCGGTCTGTTCCCGGTCGTCTTCCCGCCGGGCCAGCACCGGCCAGACGCCGCCGGCCTTGGGAATCTCCACCAGCACATCCAGCCGCTGTCCCATCGCCAGTGGAAAGCGGGAGCCGGGGACGGGCCGGATCGGCGTTCCGTCCACCGTGACGGCCTGGGCCAGCAGGCCGGGCAGTTCAATGGTGAAGGCGGTGGTGGTGGCGCCGTTGATGATGCGCAGCCGCACACGGCTTCCGGCCGTCACCCGCGTCACCTGGGGATCGAGCAGGGTGCGGTCGTTGGCCAGATAGGCGTCGTAGTCCAGGTCGTTGGCGTGGGACATGTTCATGCCCATGGTCATCTGGTGGCCGTGGGCTCCGTGCTCCATCGGCATGCCGTCGTTCATGCCGGTCATGTGCATCTGGTGCATCATGGCCTGGTCCATGCCGCCCATATCCATGCCGGAATTGGCCGGCATCTGGCCGTCGTGATGCATGGCGGCGTGGTCCATGGGCGACATGCCGGTCAGCTTCGCCAATTGCTCCACCGGGTCGGCGAACGAAAAATCGTGCAGCAGCACGACGACGTTCTGTTCGTCGGCGCTCGGATCTTCCACCGCCACCATGGGGGCGGCCATCAGCCGCTGCTCCTGCAGGCCCTGGTGGCTGTGCATCCAGTGGGTGCCTGGACGCAGGGGGAAGTCGTAATCGAAGCCGGCCCCGGCGGCGATGGGGTCCTGTGTCAGGCCGGGCACGCCGTCCATGGCGTTGGGCGGCGTCTGGCCGTGCCAGTGCAGAGCGGTCGCTTCCTCCAGGCGATTTTGCAGCCGGGCGGAGAAGCGGTCGCCGGTGCGGGCGATCAGCCCCTGCGCGCCATCGGGTTGCAGGATGGAATAGACCTTGGCCGGTTTGCCCAGCACCTCCAGGGTACGGGAATCGACGTTCAAAGTCAGGGGCGGGGGCAAAGTCAGGGGCGGGGTTTGAGACTGCTCGGCGGCCATCAGGGCGCGCACGGGCAGGACAGCGGTGCCCAAGGCGGCCGACGACGACGCCAGGAACTGGCGGCGGGACAATAACATGATGGCTCTCCTTCAAAGAAGCCGGATAGAACGACGCTTAGGAAACGAAGGAGAGGCTTCTGGGCGGTCGGGGATCGGGTGCGACCAGGGCCGCGGTCAATCGCTGGTGGGGCGTGGCGGTCAAGGCCGGAGCGGGAACCCAAGCCAGCGGCGCGGCCAATGCCTGGGACGGCAGGGCCGGAGCATGGGCGGCGCAGCCGGTCCGGCAAAGATCGGAAGCGGCCTTCATCGTCTTGTGGGGAACGTCTTGGCCGCCGGCCTGGCCGGCATCGGCGCAGTGGGCGTGAATGGCGCTTTGCGATGCGTGCGCGGCGCCGATTTCCATGCCAACGCTCATGGCCGAGGCGGAGGCCGGCAGCATTGGCATCAGGAAGGCCGAGAGGTAGGCGAGGGCGGATAAGGCCGCTACGGCGAGACGCATCATGGCCAACAGCCTAGCACAAAGAAAAAGGCCGGATGGAAAGTTCCGATCCGGCCCTTGGTCTCGTCTATTCGTCGCGGTGGGTTCGTTCCAGCCGCTCATGCCGTTCCTGCGCCTCGATGGACAGGGTGGCGATGGGGCGGGCGTCCAACCGGCGAACGCCGATGGGCTCGTGGGTTTCTTCGCAATAACCGTAAGAGCCGTCCTCGATGCGCAGCAAGGCGGCGTCGATCTTCGAGATCAGCTTGCGGGCTCGGTCGCGGGTCCGCAGTTCCAGCGTGCGGTCGGCCTCGGCCTGTGCGCGGTCCGCGATGTCGGGTTCCTGTAGGCCGCCCTCCTGAAGGTGCTGCAGGGTTTCATCGGATTCGCGCAAAAGCTCGGCGCGCCATTTCAACAGCTTCTGGCGGAAATATTCCGTCTGTACGTCGTTCATGAAAGGCTCGTCCTCGGAGGGACGGTAATCAGGCGGCAGCGTGACTGTCATGCTTCCCCACGATCCGGCACGGGGCCGGAACCCATAGTCTTGATTCCGCTGGGGAATATAAGGACGAGAAGGAGCCGCCGCAAGCTGCGATTACACAAGGGCCCCAACGAATGGTTAAAGAAGGCTGCGACTGAGCGCGCAGACAGGCGTTTCGGCTTACGACGAACGGCTGGAAAGCTTGGCCAATTCCACTTCGGCGCGCAGTTCGATTTCGTCGAGAACGGCGGCCAGCCTGGGGTCGACGACATTGTCGCGGCGGGACCGGATCAGTTGGGCCAGGGACACCAGCTTGTCTTTGGGGATGGTCCCCAGCAACAGGCCGTGGCGCACTTCTTCCAGCTTGTCCAGAATGTCTTCGCCGCGCTGGATCAGCTTTCTGCGCTGTTCGCGCTCCAGACTGTCGTCGGCGGCCTGAACCGCCAACAGGGCGTCGATGTTGCCGACCGTATGGGTGCTCTCAACGGCATGCGCTTCCTCGGCCGCCTCGAAAGTCTCGGCGAGCTGCTTGGCAAAGGCGCTGGAGGAGGACTTGTCGGTTTTTCCGGTGCGCTTTGCCTGCCCCGGTCCCGATGTCGGTCCGTAACCGCTGATCTTCATGCCTGCCCATTAAAAGGAACGCTGAATGGGGGCACAATACACTGCATCTCGCCGGGATCAAAGCCCTTCTTGCGAGACTCCTTCATCTTTCTTTTATAACCGCTTGTTTATTAACAAAACATTGCCATCGGTAAATTTCCTCCACCCTATGCTCCCGAGGGGGCAGAAACTGCCGCCCGCCCCGGTAGAGCTTGCCGCCGCCGCCCCTTTCTGCCCGGCGAAGTCCCAGGATTTCCGCCGCTTTCGTATCTGGCACGATCTTCGCAAGGGTGTGTCCGGATCAGTGTCCGGCAACGGACGGAGAGGATTGAGATGAACCGCGCACGCGCCCTTCGCAACGATGTCGTCAGATTCTGGCAGGCCGGATTGGCCGCCGGGCTGATCGTCGCCTCCATGCTCTTGGCCCACCCCGCCCAGGCCAGCTCCCGCATCAAGGATATCGCCGATTTCGAAGGCGTCCGCGAAAACGTGCTGGTCGGTTACGGCTTGGTGGTCGGCCTGAACGGCACCGGCGACACCATGGACAATTCGGAATTCACCCGACAGTCCCTGATCGGCATGTTGAACCGCTTGGGCGTGAACACTCTTCCCAGCAGCAGTACCGCCCAGCTGGCCCTGAAGCCGAAGAACGTGGCAGCCGTCATGGTCACGGCCCGTCTGCCGGCCTTCGCCCGTCAGGGCACCAAGATCGACATTACCGTCAGTGCGCTGGGCGATTCCAAGGATCTTCTGGGTGGCACCCTGATGGTGACGCCGCTGACCGGCGCCGACGGCGAGGTTTACGCCATCGGCCAGGGCCAGGTGGCTACCGGCGGTTTTTCCGCCAGCGGCTCCTCCGGCAGTTCGGTGACCAAGGCGGTTCCCACCACCGGCCGGATCGCCAACGGAGCCATCGTCGAACGCGAGGTGCCGTTCGACATGACCAACATGGAGACCGTCCAGGTCACCCTGCGTAATCCCGATTTCACGACCGCGCGCCGCGTCGCCCAGGCCATCAACGCCTATTTGGGCACCGACGCCGCCCGCCCGACCGATCCGACCACCGTGCATTTGCAAGTGCCGGGCCGCTATAAGGGCAACACCGTTTCCCTGCTGACCGATATCGAACAGCTGCGCGTGCAGCCGGATCAGTTGGCCCGCGTGGTGGTGGACGAACATACCGGTACCATCGTCATGGGCGAGAACGTGCGCATCAGCACCGTGGCCATCGCCCAAGGCAGCCTGACCATCCGCATCACCGAGACGCCGCAGGTATCGCAGCCTTCGCCTTTCTCGAACACCGGTGAAACCACCACGGTGGCCCGCTCCGACGTCCAGGTGGACGAGGGGGCCGGCAACAAGCTGGGCATCATGCAGAACGGTGTGACCCTGCACGATCTGGTGGCCAACCTGAATGCGTTGGGCATCAGCCCGCGCGACCTGATCACGATCCTGCAAGCCATCAAGGCCGCAGGCGCCCTTCAAGCCGATTTGCAGGTGCTGTAATGCAGACCTCCGCCTCAGCCGCCTATTCTTCGGCCAGCAATCTGACCGGCCAGGCCATGATGTCCATGAACCAGGGCAAGGTCGCCGGTTTGCAGACCGCAGGCAAGGATCCGGCGGCCATCAAGAAAACCGCCGAGGATTTCGAGCAGGTGTTTCTGTCCCAGATGTTCAATCACATGTTTTCGGGCATCAAGTCCGACGCCATGTTCGGGGGCGGCCACGGCGAGGAAATGTTTCAGTCCATGATGATCGACGAATATTCGAAGCAGATCGTCTCCCACGGGGGCGTCGGCATCGCCAAGTCGGTCATGCACACTCTTTTGTCCGAACAGGAGAAGGCGCAATGAGCTTCCCGCAGAACATGCCCAAGCCGCCGCCGAAACTGCCGCAGCGTCCCGGCGCGCCTTCCGCCACGCCTTCCTCGGCGGCCCAGCCCGCCGCTCCCCAGTCCGGCGGGCTGGGCGGATTGTTCAAGAAACTGACAGCCCCGGCGGCGCAGCCGCAGCCGCAGCCGCAGGCCGCCGCTCCGTCGCTGCCCGGCCGTCCGGCGGTTCCGCCCATGCCGGGTCGTCCCGCCGCTCCGGCTTTGCCCGGGCGCCCAGGTGCGCCGACAGCCGTCGCCGCGCCGTCGTTGCCGGCTCGCCCCGGCATGTCTGGAGCCGCTTCGGCTGCGACAGCTCCGGCCCAGGCCGCCCGTCCGTCGATGCCGGCGGGGGCGTCCGCCCGGCCGCTCAACGGCGCTCCGGCGCCATCGCCCAGCGGGGCGGGGCGGATCGATTTGCGGACCCTGCCGCCGACCATGGCTCCGATGGTTGAAGCCATCATCATGTACGACGAGCTGCTGGTCGAAGAGAACGAGCATCTGCGCGCCTGCAATCCCAAGGGTGTCGAGGCCTTGCAGCCCCGCAAGCAGGAAGCGACCAAGCTCTATAACGACCGTCTGCGCACGCTGCTGTCCGATCCGACGGGCATGCGCGGCCAGCCACCCGAGATTCGCGATCAGGTGATGAATCTGATCAAGCAGCTCGAAGCCCGTTGCAGCGAAAACGCCAGCCTGCTGAAGGCGAACATGGAAGCGACGGAAAAGGTCTTCGGCGTCATCAACAACGCCGTGATCGAAGCCCGAAGACGCGAGGCCATGTACACCCGCTCGGGTGGCGTGAATTGGGGCAACAACACTTCGGTCGCTTTCAACGCCACAGCCTGACGTCGTCCCGTCTCCCGTTTAGGAGCGTCACAGCATGTCCGTGACAGCTGGACTCGGCCAAATGCCGGGTCAGATCAGTCCCGCTTTGCTTAATCCGGCCACCATGCAGGGGCTGGGAAGCGTGGCGGCCGCCTTCGAGGCCCAAGCGGCTTTCAAGGCCCAGCAGCGCCCGGCGGCGCCGGTCGTCGCCCGAAGCAAGGGGCCGTTGGATCGGCTGCTGGGGCTGGATATTCCCTTCGACGACATCCGGGGGGAAATCGCCCAGGGCATCGACAGCGGCATTCATGCCGCCATCGCCGCCAATGCCGGCGCTCAGGTCGTCGAGGACTTCAAGGACGCGCTGGATGCCCTGATGCAGGCCATCGACGGCCAGGGCGATCTGCAATCCTGGCTGGACGCCTTGTGCGAAGGCGGCGGCCAGGCCGACGCCAGACGCCTGCTGCAATCGGCGGAGAGGCTGACCTCCGGACTGAGCGACATCGCCGGGCGCATCGACGGGTTGCGCCGCCAAACCAACGAGCAGATTTCCCAGTCGGTCGACGACATCAACGCCGTTTTGACGAGGCTGGCCGACACCAGCAACCGCATCGCCGTCGATGCCGCCTGCGGCGCCGAGGTTTCGTACCTGTTCGAGGACCGGGACGAGCAGTTGGCCTTGTTATTCGGCCTGCTGGACGTGGTCAGCTTCATCCGAGGCGACGGCGCCGCCGCCGTCTATCTGCGCAGCGGCACGCCTTTGATCGAAGGGGCGTTCGCCAAGCGCTTCCTGTTCGAGGACGGGGAAAGCTTGGTGCTGGACGGCCGCGACGTGCGCCAGGACATCGGCTCCGGGCGGCTGTTCGGCCTGTTCAATCTGCGCGACCACCATTTGCAAGGGATCGCCCTGCAACTGGACAGTCTGGCCCTGATGATCCGCGAGCAGGTCAACCGGCTGTTCAATCGGGCCGTCGCCCAGGCGAATTCGGCGGTCGGCACCTATGCCGGCAGCCGGGAATTTCTCAATCCTGATTTCGAGCGGTTGGCCGTCAGCGGCGGCGACTGCGTCCTAACCTTGCTGGACGAGGGGGGAGTGCGGCTGGCCGCCACCAGCGTCAGCCTGTTGGCGGCGCGGCAGCTGTTGAGCGAGGGCTTGCCGACCGGAGCGGCCTGGAGTGTCGGGCAGTTCATCCGCGCCCTGGATCAATGGCTGCGGCATTCCTTGAAGTCGGATGCCGTCGCCGCTTTCCTCGATCCATTGGGGCGGGTGTGCATCGCTTTGCCGCGGGGGCGGCTGTCGTGGCGCGACCAACGCTGCACGGCCCTGGATTCCCAACCGATGGCCGATCCCGAGAAAGCCATCGGAGCGGCGGGGCCGCTGTCATTCCGCGACATCTTCGGCAACCATTACACCGTGCAGATCGCGGTGTCCGACAGCTTGCGCGACATCGCGGCCAAGCTGGAAAGCTTCAGCGGCTTGAAGGCGGCCCTGGTCGGCCAGCGCGAAGGGCAGATTTTGCGTGTCAGCAACGCCCAAGGCTGTGATCTTTACGTCGAGCCCGATCCGTTGGGACGGACGGGGCCCGTCGCTCTGCTTGGCTTGCTGCCGGCGCCGCCGCTGCCCCAGGGCGACCTGACGGTGGATTGGGACATCGACCGCCAGGGCGGCTATCTGGAAAGCGTGGCGGTTTCCGAGCACAACCGCTCTTTGGGCTTGAACGGCGCCTTGACGGTGACCAGCCAGGATCATCACCGGGTCGAGGTCTGGCTCGATCCCAAGCAGACCCTGTCGGGACTGGTGGGGCAGTTCAACGAGGCCGCTTCGTGCTCGGGCATGTCCGCCGTGATGAAGGGGGCCGGCAACCGCTGGGTCATCCGCATCATCGGCGCGTCGGGGCAGAATGTTTTTGCCGAAGGCGATCCCGCCGGGCTGCTGGGATTGCGCCCGCCGCCGGACGCCAGCATGACCGGCGTGGCGGCTTTTTTCGGACTCAACGATTTCTTCGCGCCGCCGGGCGGCCGGGACCGTGCCGAAAGCAAGGCCATGGCGCCGACGTTCTCCACCTTCAATCCCACCTGCCTGACGGTGACGCAGCGAGAGGGGCGGCGGCAGAATTTCGCCTTTCCCAGCGGCCAGGGATTGGAGGACGTGGTCAAGGCCGTCTGCCGCGAAGGCAGTCTGGCACACGCCGAACTGCATGAAAAAGACGGCATGCTGACCCTGTCGTTGACGTCGGTCGACGGCGAGGCCATGCAGGTTACCGGCTCTTTGGCGGTTCTGCTGGGATTGGGTGACGGCGCCCGCTGCCTGTCCCACGAACTGGAAAGCCGTCCCGATCTGTTGCCCGAGATGCTGCCGCCGTCGGCGGCGAAGCTGATGCGGGACGCCTTGAACGCCGGCTTGGACATTCCCGCGGGCGACGCCTTGCCCCAGGGCAAAACCAGTCTGAGGGAGGCGGCGCGGGGAATCCTCAGCCGTCATCGCCGTTACGTCGCCGAAGGGCGGGCGATGGTCCTCTATCAGCACACCTTGACCCAGGGGCTGCGCAAGCATCGTCAGGGCCTGTACCGTCTGGACATGAGCGAAGACGCCGTGCAGCTCAACAGCTACCGCGACGCCTATCTGGAAAACGCCTCGGTCATGTCGGGTCTGAGCCGTCTGGCGGCGCAGCTCGACGCGGCTCCGGCTGTGCATTGACGGGGTTTGGGGTGGGCAAAAATGACCTGGGCAAGAAACGCCCAAAAGCGGCCAGATCCCGCCTGTGCTAGAAAAAGTTGTTTGATTTCAATGGGTGTTAATTGGCCCGCGGCTTGCAAAGCTCGGAGAGTCCCATTCGGGACCGGCAAGGGATAAAATGATATGAGCGTCGATGCCGTCTCCATTCAAAGCCTGAAAAACGGCTTGGCCAATCTGATCAGCAGCCGCAATGCCTCGGGCGCCAGCGGCAGCGGGGTCTTCTCGTCTTTGCTGAGCGACTCCTCGTCTTCTCAGGGATCGGGGCAGACCGGCCTTTTGTCGGTGCTGGCCCAGGATGACACCTCCGCCACCGGCGGCGGCTCGGCCAATACGCAGACGGTTCAGGTAAAAAGCCAGGTTTCGTCCCAGGCTCTGTCGAATTACAGCGACGCCGTCAGTCAGAACGCCGGGTCGATCCTGTCCTCCTCGGCGACGTCGGCGAACATCCCTGCCAGCCGCAGCCAGAGCGTTTCGTCTTCGTCCGCCAAAACCGCGTCGCAGAGCAATTCGTCGTCGTCTTCCTCGTCGTCCAGCGCTCAAAGCGGCAGCCAAAGCGCCAGCGCCTCGGCGCAGACGACCTCCGCCCAGGCCCAGCAGGGTGCAGTAAAGCCGGCTCCGGCCAAAAGCACATCCTCTTCGTCCTCCTCCTCCTCCTCGACGTCGTCCTCATCGTCCTCGTCTTCGTCGTCCTCCGATGCGACGCAGGCCAGCGATACCAGCGCCGAAACCGATGCTCAGGCCGCCGCTGCCGCCGCGTTGGCGGTTCAGCAGGCGATGCAGCCGTCGCTGACGCAGACGCCTCCGCAGGGGCAGTCTCAGACGCAGGGCGCCGACGATCAGGCTGTCGGCATCGCTGCCGCCACAGTTCCGGCGCAGGCCTCCGACGCTCAGACGGCGGCCCAGCAGGCGTCTCAGGCCAATCCGTCTTCGGGCGATCAGCAGACAGCTCAGACCGCCGCTGCCGCCGTCGCCGCCGCGGCTTCGGCTGCCGTCGGGGTTCAGTCCGATGCCGCCGCCGCCGATGCCCAGGCTCAATCCGACGCTCAGGCCGCCGCCGCGGCGCAGAACGCCGCCGCCCAATCGGCTGCCGTTTCGCCCCAGATGGCCGCGCAGGCCGCTCAATTGTCCCAGTTGGCGGGCGGCACTCAGGTCGGCGTGAAAAGCTCCGGCGCGGCTTCTTCCACCTCCGCCTCGGGTCAGAGCACCAGCGATCTTTCGGCTGCGGCGGTGACAGCCGCCCAAGGCGACGTCCAGGGAGATACCAGCGGCAGCGCCGCCGCCGCGTCTCTTGCCGCGCCCCAGGCGGCGCCGGCGACGGCTCAGGTCGGGTCCGGCGACAATCAGTCTTCGTCGCAGACCGGCGATCAGCAGAGCCAGTCCGCCAACGCCGACACCAGTGCCGCTCAGACCTTGGCGGCTCAAATCCAGGGCCAGCAAGGCCAGTCGGGACAGCCGGCCCAGGCTTCTGGTCAGGGCGTGAAAGGCGAAGGCGCCGAGGCCGTGACCGCTGCCGCGTCCTCGCGTTCCGAGGCCGTGGCCGCCCAGGTGTCGACCACGCCTCAGACTAGCACTCCGGCCACCGCCACGGCGGTTCCTTCGGCGGCCCAGGGAACCAGCTTCGCCCAGCAGCTCAGCAACGCTCAGGGAACCCAGACCACCCGTCCGGCTACCCTGCCCAGCGCCGTCGAACAGGTGAAGGTGCAGATCGACAAGGGTTTGGCCACCGGCACCGGCTCCATCAGCGTGATCCTGCATCCCGAGGAAATGGGCCGCGTCGAGGTCAAGCTGGAGATGGGCCAGGACGGCCAGGTCAAGGCCACCGTGACCGCCGACAACGCCAACACCCTGCAAACCCTGAAGAGTGACGCGCAGTCGCTGCAGCAGTCCCTGCAGGATGCCGGTCTGTCCGCCGACGCCAATTCCTTGAACTTCCAACTACGGTCCGATCAGCAGGCGGCGCAGCAGCAACAGCAGCAATCGTCGGGCGGTAACGCCCAGACCGCCCAGGCCGATCCGACCTTGGCCGACGACGACCAGGACGCCTCTTTGACCAGCGCCGCCGCGCTGGCCGCCTGGAATGCCAACAGCTCCGACGGGCTGGACATCCGGGTTTAAGAAATTCCGCGTTTCACACCCTAACGCGGCACTCCCCGGAGGGGCTTCCCTCCGGGGTCTTTTTTTGTGTAAAACCCTAGCCCTTCCGCCGTTTCCCGGAATCGCTGGGCAAGTTTTGCCGGGTCGTTAACCATCCTTTCATTTTCCAGGTTTAGCGTTGCAGCCATGGAAGAAGCTGCGCGGGGAACCTCCGCGCCATCCCGAGGGAAGCCTTAGCCGTGAATTCGTTCCTTCAATCCCTCAAGAATCTCGGGACGATGCGCCTGACGGTGATTGCCGGCGGCGGTGTCGCGGTCCTGGCGTTCTTCATCTATGTGATGGCGCGTATGTCGACGCCGCCCATGGAGATGCTGTATGGCGGCCTGGAACTGGCCGACGCCAACGCCATCGTCACCAAGCTGCAGACCGACAAGGTTCCCTATGAATTGCGCCGCGACGGCACCGAAATCTGGGTGGCCGCCGACCGCAAGCTGGATCTGCGCGTCAAGATGGCCGAACAGCAACTGCCCAGCGGCGGTTCGGTCTCGACCGGCTACGAGGTATTCGACAAGGGCGACGTGCTGGGGTCCACCAGCTTCATTCAGAACGTCAATCTTCTGCGCGCCATGGAAGGCGAATTGGCCCGCACCATCCACGCTATCGACGGCGTGAAGACCGCCCGCGTTCATCTGGTGATGCCCAAGCGCGAGGCTTTCAGCCGCGAAACCCAGGAGCCTTCGGCCTCCATCGTCTTGAAGATGGAAAACGGGCGGCGGCTGAACAAGCAGCAGGTCCAGGCCATTCAGCATTTGGTGGCGGCGGCCGTTCCCAAGCTGAAGCCCAACATGATTTCCGTGGTGGACGACAAGGGTACCCTGTTGGCCCGCGGCACCGACGATGCCCAAAGCATGGCGGAAACCGCCGAGGACAATCGCCGCAACACTCAGGAGCGCTTGCAGCGCACCATCGAGGATCTGCTGGAGCGTTCGGTCGGTCCGGACAAGGTGCGTGCCGAGGTTTCGGTCGAAATGGATTACGACCGTATCAGCACCACCCAGGAAACCTATGATCCCGACAGCAAGGTGGTGCGGTCCACGGTGACCACCGAGGAAAACCAGCAGACCACCGATTCCGAAAATTCCTCGGTCAGCGTGCAGCAGAACCTGCCCGACGCCGGCGGCAACAACGCCGGGGCCAAGAGCCAGAGCAAGCAAAGCCGCACCCAGACCACTGAAAACTACGAAATCTCCAAGGTCGTGAAGAATCAGATCAAGGAGATGGGCACCATCAAGCGCATCACCGCCGCCGTGCTGGTGGACGGTCGTTACGGTCCTCCCGCCGAGGGGCAGAAGAAGCTGACCTATCAGCCCCGCGACGAAAAGGAACTGGAACAGATCGCTTCTCTGGTGCGGACCGCCATCGGCTATGATGCCAACCGCGGTGATCAGGTCGAGGTCACCTCGATGGCCTTCGCCGGCCACGACGAACCGGAACCCGACGGTTCGGAAAACAAGCTGTTCGGCATGGACCGCGACTTCGTCGAGAAGATCGCCTCGAATCTAGGCTTATCGGTGGTGGCCATTCTGTTCTTGCTGCTGGTCCTGCGTCCGCTGGTCAGCCGCGCCGTGGAATCCATGGCTGCCGGCCCGGCCGGAGCCGACGGGCGGCGCATGCTGGCCGATCACGGCGTCACTCCGCCGCTGCTGGCCGCCGGCGGTCCGCCGGCCCCGGCGCCGGGATTGTTGTCGGAAGAGCTTGATACTGTCGATGAGCTTATTGATATCGATAAGGTGGAGGGTCGCGTCAAAGCCTCGTCGCTGCGTAAAATCGGCGAGATCGTGGAGAAGCATCCCGAAGAAGCTTTGTCGATCATCCGTGCCTGGATGTACTCCGATGCGTAAGATCGAGCCTTCCGCCCTGTTTGAGTCCTTCGTCCGAGAGCTTGTGGCATGTCGCGCGTGAAAGAAGACTATCGTGGCCTGACGGGCCCGCAGAAAGCGGCGATCCTTATGCTGTCCTTGGCCGAGGAGCAGTCGTCCAAGCTGTTCAGCATGATGGACGACGAGGAGATCAAGGAAATCTCTCAGAGCATGGCCAATCTCGGCAACATCAACGCCGGTCTGGTCGAGCGCCTGTTCGTCGAGTTCGCCGACCAGATTTCGTCGACCGGTTCGCTGGTGGGTTCGTTCGAGAGCACCGAGCGCCTGCTGATGAAGACGCTGCCGAAGGACCGCGTCGACATGATCATGGAAGAAATCCGTGGTCCGGCCGGTCGCACCATGTGGGACAAGCTGGGCAACGTCAACGAGACGGTGCTCGCCAATTACCTGAAGAACGAATATCCGCAGACCGTCGCCGTGGTGCTGGCCAAGATCAAGCCCGACCATGCCGCCCGCGTGCTGTCGCTGCTGCCGGAAAACTTCGCCATGGAAGTCATCATGCGCATGCTGCGTATGGAGGCGGTGCAGAAGGAAGTGCTGGACGGCGTGGAAAAGACCCTGCGCACCGAATTCATGTCGAACCTGGCCCGCACCGCCCGGCGCGACGCTCACGAGTTGATGGCCGACATCTTCAACAACCTGGACCGCAACGCCGAAAACCGCTTCATGAGCGCCCTGGAAGAGCGCAACCGCGAAGCCGCCGAACGCATCAAGGCCCTTATGTTCACCTTCGAGGATCTGGTCCGCATCGACATGGCCGGCATCCAGACTCTGTTGCGTCACGTCGAGAAGGACAAGCTGGCGATGGCCCTCAAGGGCGCGTCGGACACGGTCAAGGAGCTGTTCTTCAAGAACATGTCCGAGCGCGCCGGCAAGATGCTGCGCGACGACATGGACGCCATGGGGCCGGTCCGCCTGCGCGACGTCGATCAGGCTCAAAGCATTATCGTGGTTCTGGCCAAGGAGCTGGCGTCGAGCGGCCAGATCGTTATCTCCGAAGGCCGCGAAGAAGACGAGCTGGTGTACTAACCGATGGCGAAGCTGCAGAAATATCTGTTCGACATGGATTTCGGAGCGCCGCCCAGGCCGGCCGGCGATCCCTATTCCGAACAGTCGGTGCTGCAGGACGAGGACGGCCAGGATTATTACGAGCCGCAGGTCGAGGAGGAGCCTCCGCCGCCGCCGCCGACGTTCTCGGAAGAGGATTTGCAGCTGGCCCGCGACCAGGCTTTCGAAGCCGGACGGACCGCCGGCATCCAGGAGGCCGAGTCGATGACCGAGCGCCTGCTGGCCATGGCCGAGCAATCCATGGCCGACGGCCTGTTCCGGGTGCAGACCCTACAGGCCGAGGCCAACGACCAGTTGATGCGCGACGCGGTGATGATCGCCGTCGCCGTCTTGAAAAAACTCCAGCCCGAAATGATTCGTCATCATGGGCTGGACGAGGTGGAAGGACTCCTGCATGAATGCCTGTCCCATTTGGACGGCGAGGTGAAGGTGACGGTGCGCGCCCATCCCGACATGCTGGATGCCGTGCGCGATCGCGCCGAACAGGTGGCTCAGGCGGTGGCCTTCGACGGCAAGCTGGTCTACGCTGCCGACCCCCGTATCGTCGAGGGCGATTGCCGGGTGGAGTGGGGTGACGGCGGTGCCGAGCGCGATCTGGCCCGCACCTGGACGGAAATCGAAACCGTGCTCGCCCGTGCCCTTGGCATGGAAGAAGAGACGGCGGACAATCAATCCGATGGCGGCGAGGCCGCCTGACGGATGGTAGGAGAGTAGGGATGGCCGAATTCGAGCTGAACGAACTGAAACCGGACGGAATGGAAGCCGACATGCCCGACGGTCCGCGCTCGGCGCGCGACCTCGAAGCGGTCTACGACATTCCCGTCCAGGTTTCTGCCGTGCTGGGCAAGGCGACCATGCAGGTCAACCAGCTTTTGAAGCTGGGCCGCGGTGCCGTCGTCGAACTGGACCGCAAGGTCGGCGAAGCCATCGACATTTATGTGAACAACCGTCTGGTCGCCCGCGGCGAGGTGGTGGTGGTGGAAGACCGGCTTGGCGTGACCATGACGGAAATCATCAAGACCGATCGCAGCTAACCGGGATCGGGGAGTAAGTCCGCATGCAGCTATTGATCATCGGCGCCCTTGACGGGCAGGTGGGAGCCGCCAGCCAGATCGCCATGGCGCGAGGGGCGCGGGTGAGCCATGTCAACACCGTCGACTCGGCCCTCGAAGTTCTCCGCTCTGGCCAGGGCGCCGATCTGGTGATGATTGATGTGCGTTTCGACGTGAAGTCGCTGGTGGACCGGCTGGCTTCCGAACGCATCACCGTTCCCGTGGTGGCCTGCGGCATCGGCACCGACGCGCAAGAGGCGGTCAAGGCCATCCGCGCCGGGGCCAAGGAATACATCCCGCTGCCGCCCGACGCCGACCTGATCGCCGCCGTGCTGGCCGCCGTCACCGAAGAATCGCACACCATTGTTTTCCGCGATCCGGTCATGGGCGCCATGATGCGCATGGCCGAGCAGGTGGCACCGTCCGACGCTTCGATCCTGATCACCGGCGAATCCGGCACGGGCAAGGAACTGGTGGCCCGCCATATCCACCGCAAGAGCAAGCGGGCGTCCAAGCGCTTCGTCGCCGTCAACTGTGCCGCCATCCCGGAAAATCTTTTGGAATCCGAACTGTTCGGCCACGAAAAGGGCGCCTTCACCGGCGCCGTGGCCCGCCGTCTGGGCAAGTTCGAGGAGGCCAACGGCGGCACTCTGCTGTTGGACGAAATTTCCGAGATGGACATTCGTCTGCAAGCCAAGCTGTTGCGCGCCCTGCAGGAAAAAGAGATCGACCGCGTCGGCAGCTCCAATCCGGTCAAGGTGGACGTGCGCATCGTCGCCACCTCGAACCGCAACATGGAGGAGGAGGTCCGCAAGGGCACCTTCCGCGAGGATCTGTTCTTCCGCCTGAACGTCATGACCTTGCGCATTCCCTCCCTGCGCGAGCGCCCGCTGGACATCGAACTGCTGGCCGGGCATTTCATCCGCCGCTTCTCGGAACTGAACGGCCTGCCCAACCGGCCGCTGTCGGCCGACGCCAAGAAGATGCTGGTGACGCATTCCTGGCGCGGCAACGTGCGTGAGCTGGAAAACACCATGCATCGTGCCGTGCTGCTGGCCGGCGGAGACGAAATCGGAGCCGAGGCCATTCTGCTGACCGGGGCTCCGGCCCAGGTCGATCCCGGCGCCTCCATGGTCGCCTCGGTGGCGGCGGTGGCCAACGGCACGACCCGCGCCCTGGTGGGCCGCACGGTGTCTGACGTCGAGCGCGATCTGATCATCGACACCCTGGAACATTGCCTGGGCAACCGTACCCACGCGGCCAACATCCTGGGCATTTCCATCCGCACCCTTCGCAACAAGCTGCGTCAGTACAGCGACGAGGGCATTGCCGTTCCGCCGCCCGGCGAATCGGAACGTCCTGCCCTCTGATCAGGCGGAAAGGCTGAGCCATAGTGTCCGAGAACGCCGAAGCCGCAGTGTCGGGAGGTGAAGGGGGCGCCCCGATGGGCGCCATGCTGAACCGCCTGGGCAACGCCTTGAAACGGGGCGATCTCGCCCTGGCCATGGGCGTGGTCGCGCTTTTGGTGGTGCTCATCCTGCCGATGCCGACCTGGCTGCTGGACGTCTCGTTGGCTTTCTCGCTGACCTTCGCCGTGATGATCCTGATGACGGCGATCTTCATCGAGAAGCCGACCGAATTCAGTTCGTTTCCCACGGTCCTGCTGATCGCCACCCTGATCCGGCTGGCGTTGAACATGGCGTCGACCCGCCTGATTCTGGCTCACGGCCATGAAGGCACGGCGGGCGCCGGCCACGTCATTCAGGCCTTTGCCGGCTTCGTCATGAGCGGCAATTTCGTCATCGGCATGATCGTCTTCGCCATTCTGATCATCGTCAACTTCGTGGTGATCACCAAAGGCTCGACCCGTATCGCCGAAGTGGCGGCGCGCTTCACTTTGGACGCCATGCCCGGCAAGCAGATGGCCATCGACGCCGACCTGTCCTCCGGGCTCATCGACGAGCCGACGGCCCGGGCCCGCCGTCGGGAACTGGAAGGCGAAAGCTCCTTCTTCGGCGCCATGGACGGTGCCTCGAAATTCGTGCGCGGCGATGCCGTCGCCGGTCTGATGATCACCTTCATCAACATGATCGGCGGCATGATCATCGGCATGGCCCAGAACGGCCTCAGCTTCACCCAGGCCGCCGATTTCTATACCAAGCTGACGGTGGGCGACGGTCTGGTGACGCAGATTCCGGCGCTGATCGTTTCGACCGCCGCCGGCATGCTGGTGACCAAGGCCGGCTTGCAGCAGGCCACGGAAAAAGCCCTGTTCGGCCAGCTGACCGGCTATCCCAAGGCGCTGGGCCTGACCTCGGGCCTGCTGGTGGCCCTGTCGCTGCTGCCCGATATGCCGATGGCGCCGTTCCTGATCCTGGCTCTGATGACCGGCACCGGCGCCTATTTCCTGGCCAAGGCGGAACGCGCCCGCGTCGCCGACGCGGAAGTCGCCGCCGCCGCCGCCATGCCCGACGCGCCGCCGGCCGAGGAACCCATCGCCACCGCGCTCAAAATCGACAATGTGCGGCTGGAGCTGGGCTACGGCCTGCTGTCGATGATCAACAGCCCGCGCGGTCAGCGGCTGACCGACCAGATCAAGGCCTTGCGCCGGGCGCTGGCTTCGGAAATGGGCTTCGTCATGCCCAGCGTGCGCATCCAGGACAACATGCAGCTTCCCGCCAACACCTATGTGGTGTTCATCAAGGAAGTGGAGGCCGGGCGCGGCGATCTGCGGCCCAATATGCTGCTGGTGATGGATCCGCGCGGCGAGGACATCACTCTGCCGGGCGAAAAAACCAAGGAGCCGACCTTCGGACTGCCCGCCGTGTGGATCGAGGCCACCAACCGCGAGGAAGCCCTGTTCCGCGGCTATACCGTGGTGGACCCGGCGACCATCATCACCACCCATCTGACCGAGGTGATCAAGGACCATATGTCCGAATTGCTCACCTATTCGGAAACCCAGAAGCTGCTGGACGAGATGGACAAGCCGAGCCAGAAGCTGATCGGCGACCTGATCCCGGCGATGATCGCGCTGGGCGGCGTGCAGCGCGTGCTGCAGAATCTGTTGCAGGAGCGCGTCTGTATCCGCGACCTCAATTCGATTCTGGAAGGCATCGCCGAGGCCTGCAGCCATACCCGCAACGTCATGATCATCACCGAGCATGTGCGGACCCGTCTGGCCCGCCAGATTTCGGACGCCAACACCGGCTTCCAGGGCTATATCTCGCTGGTGACCCTGTCGCCGGAATGGGAGCAGGCCTTCGTCGATTCGCTTCAGGGCCAGGGCGAGGAACGCCAGTTGGTCATGGCTCCGTCCAAGCTTCAGGACTTCATCAACAAGACCCGCCAGACCTTCGAACGCTTCGCCATGCAGGGCGAGTCGCCGGTGCTGCTGTGCAGCCCGGCCATCCGGCCCTATGTGCGCTCGATCATCGAACGGTTCCGCCCCTCAACCGTGGTCATGGCCCAGTCGGAGGTTCATCCGAAAGCCAGGATCAAGACCGTGGGGCAGCTCTAATCCATGCGGCTCAAATCCTACATAGCCCCCAGCATGGCCGAGGCCATGCACATGGTCCGCGAGGAGTTGGGCGAGGAAGCCATCATCGTCTCGACCCAGCGGGCCGCCGGGGGCAAGGGGGTGCGCATCACCGCCGCCCTGGAGCCGACCGACGTCGAGGAAGCCTTGGGCGAGATGCTGGCCGAAGCCATGCGCACGCCCGCCGCCGAAGTGGTGCGCGATCATCTGAACGAGCACGGCGTCCCCGCCCGTCTGGTGGACCGTCTGGTCAATGCCGTGCAAAGCAGCGGCATCGCCGATCCGCAGCAGGCCTGCGCCCATGCTCTGGAATCCGGCTTCGCTTTCGCGCCCTTGCCGGATCATGGCGCGCCGCGGCCTTTCATGCTGGTGGGGCCGCCCGGCACGGGCAAATCCATGGTGGTGGCCAAGCTGGCCGCCCGTTCGGCCCTGCGCAGCCGCCGGGTCGGCGTGATCACCACCGACAACATCCGCGCTGGCGCCACCGAGCAATTGGCGGCCTTTACCCGCATTCTCGAAATCGACCTGATTCCCGCCCGCGGCCCCGAGACCTTGCGGCGGGCGGTGGAACAGACCTACGGCCATTTCGACATCGTCTTCATCGACAGCCCGGGCCTCAATCCCTTCAAGCTGACCGACATGGAATATCTGGCCGCCTTGACCGAGGCGGGCAATTGCGAACCGATCCTGGTGCTGGCTGCCGGTGGCGATCCCACCGAGGCGGCCGAGATTTCCGAAAGCTTCGCCCAGGCCGGGGCCACCCGTCTGTTGGCGACGCGGCTTGACACCACCCGGCGGTTGGGGGGCATCATCTCGGCGGCCGATGCCGCTCCGCTGATGTTCTGCGATATTTCCGCCACCCCGCATGTGGTCAACGGTGTCGCCGCCATCACCGCCGCCGCCATGGCCCGCATGATCATTCCCGACGAGGCGCAGGAACCCGCGCCCGCACCGCAACCCAAACCGCAAGTCGAAGACCCCGCCGACTTCAATCCCTGGACAGAGGCCAGCCAATGACCGGAACGACCGCTCCAACCCTCGCCGCCCGACCGTCCCAACGGGCCAAGGGGCGCAACGTGATCGCCGTGGCCTCGGGGAAAGGCGGCGTCGGCAAGACCTGGTTCTCCATCACCCTGGCCCATGCCCTGGCCCGCGCCGGTCAGCGTTGCCTGCTGTTCGACGGCGATCTTGGGCTGGCCAACGTCGATATTCAGTTGGGGCTGATGCCCAAAACCGACCTGGGCAGCGTGGTGGCTGGCCGTCTGACGCTGAATCAGGCCACGGTGAATTTCCCCGAAGGCGGCTTCGACATCATCGCCGGGCGTTCGGGGTCCGGTTCGCTGGCCAATATTCCGCTGTCGCGCCTGCAATTGCTGGCCGACGATCTGAACTTGCTGGCGGGCGCTTACGACCGCGTGGTTCTCGATCTCGGCGCCGGCGTCGAGCGCACCGTGCGCGCCCTGGCGGCCAACGCCGGCACCGTGCTGGTGGTCACCACCGACGAGCCGACCTCGCTGACCGACGCCTATGCCTTCATCAAAGTCACCCACATGGAGCGCCCCGGCACTGATATGCGGGTGGTGGTCAACATGGCCAATTCGACCCGCGAGGGCGAGCGCATCTACAACACTCTGCTGAAAGCCTGCGAGGGCTTTCTGAAGATGTCGCCGCCGCTGGCCGGGGTGATTCGCCGCGATCTGAAGGTGCGTGAATCCATCCGCAACCAGACGCCGCTGCTGACCCGCTCGCCCAATTCGGAAGCGGCCACCGACGTTGAAGCCCTGGTGGAGCGTCTGCTCCGGAGTCGATGAGCAGCCCGCTGCCTCCGGCCCTTCCTTCCGTTCCCGCCGCCGCTCCGACGCAGGCGGCGGCCCCGGCGGCGCCTGTCGCCCAGGCTTCCGTCGCCAATCCCCAGTCCCTGCCGCCCGCTTTGGCGCAACTGACCGTCGGCGCGAAGGTCGACGCCCAGGTGCTGGCCAGCATCGGCCAGCCGCCCAATCTCACAGTGCAGGTTCAGACGGACCGGGGCGGCATGACCCTGCAGACCGAGATGCCGCTGCCGCAAGGGTCGTCGGTGACACTGCTGCTGACGGCGCAAGGCGGGCAGCCGCAATTCCGCATCGCCGCCTTGAACGGCCAGCCGGTGACGGCCCAAGGTCAGATCGTCGCTTCGGCTTCGGCTTCTCAGACTGCGACGGCATCGCCGACGGCGGTTCAGCCGGCATCGGCGGAACTGCAGTCGGCGCCGCCTGCCGACGCCGGGATCAGGGCCACGGTGCTGCCGTCGCCGCAATCTTCTCTTCCGCAAGGGGCCGGCCAATCGTCGGCCGCTCTGTCGTCTCCGGGCGGCAGCCCGGCCTTGCCGCCGGGCAACAGCGTGACGGTGCGCATCTTGTCGGTGGAGCCTGCGCCATTGGCTCAAGGCGCTTCGCCGGAGCGGCCGGTTCAGACGCCGGTCCGCGCCGCTCAGGCCTACGGCGCGGCGGCGCAAACGTCGGGAGTGCCGGCGGGGGGGGGCCAAACCACGCCTCCCCAGGCCGTTTCACCCCAGCCAGTTCCATCCCAACCGGCACAACCGGCTTCACCCACGGCTTCACCCACGGCTTCGCCGCCCTTGGCGCCGCCTTCGGTGCCGTCCGCGACGGAGGTGAGCCAAGGCCAGATCGCACCGCAATCGGGTCCGCCGGAGCCAGTTCCATCCCAACCGGCGTCGCTCCAGCCGGCTTTTCCTCAGGCGCCGGTTCTCCAGTCTGCGGCCCAGCCTGTTCCGGTCTCTTCGCCGCCGCTTCAGCCTGCCGCCCAATTGGTCGCCCAGCCGGCCGGGCAAAACGTGCTTCTTTCCGCGCCGCCTCCGTCTTTTCAGCAGGGGCCTTCTCCGCAGGCTTCGGTTGCCGGATTGGTGCTTCAGGGCACGGTGCCCGACACCAGCCGTCCGGCCAGTCCGCAGATTCAGACGCCGGTGGGGCTGCTGGCGTTGCAGGCGCAGGTGGACTTGTCGCCGGGCGACAAGGTGGTGGTGCAATTGGTCAGCGAGCCCGCCCCGCCGGAAGCGACGCCGCAACCGGATCCTGACGGTGCGCGGCCGCCTTTGCGCAAGGGATTGGATCTGATCCGGGCGGCCTTGCCGCAGTTGGCCGAACAGATCGAACGGCAATTGCCCAGCCTGGACCATGCCTCAGGCCATTCCCGGCTGGCTTTCCAACTGCTGGCCCTGACCACGGCGGTTCGGAGCGGCAAGGCCGAGCCTTTGGTGGCGGCGGAACCGGCGGCAGGCGAGCCAAGCCTGCTGTCCGCCCTGGCGCCGCACCATGGCTTGGTGCAGGGGCTGGAGCAGGAATTGGCCTCGCTGCGCCAGACGGTGACGCTGCCGGGCAGCGGTGTCGACCAGTGGCAGGCTTACGTTTTGCCGTTTCTGGTCGAGGGGAAGCCGCAGGAATTGCGTCTGGTGGTGCGCGACAAGCCGCAAAACGAGGCCGAGGCCCGCCGCCGCGAGGACGAGGGCACCCGCTTTCTCATCGATCTGGACATGACCAACCTGGGAGCCGTGCAACTGGACGGGCTGGTGAAGGGCCGGGCCAAACGCTTCGATCTGATCATTCGGACCCATGTGGCTTTGAGCGAAAGCTTGCGCATGGGCATTGCCGATGTCTTCGTCACCACCTTGGACGGCTTCGGGATGACCGGCCGCACCAGCTTCCAGACCGTGCCTGTGTTTATCGAGCCGCAGCGTTTGAGCGGTTCTCCCCTGTTGCCAACGGCATAACTCTTGCTTTAAAGCAGTCAGGGGCGCCCTTTCGGGCCGGAGATTCGAACTTGCAAACGCCATGACCGGGAAACAGACATTTTCCGTTGCCGATCCGCAGGGCTATTACGCCGTGCTGGGCGTTGGGCATTTGGCCGATGCCGCCGAGATCAAGGCCGCCTATCGCTATAAGGCCAAGATTCTCCATCCCGACTACAATCCATCTGACGATGCGGCGGATGAGTTTCTAAAGATTTCAGAGGCTTGGTCTGTTCTGCGCGATGCCAGACAGCGTGCCGCCTATGACGCCCGGGCGCGGCTGCCGGTGCCCGTGCGGGTCATTGATCCGAATGACCCCGAGCCCGACGCCCTGTGCTGTTCGCGTTGCGGCAAGGTCACGGCCCAGCCCCGCTACATCGTTTTCCACAAGGTAAAATCGTTCCTGCTGAAGACCCGGAAGACGGTGGTGCACGGCATTTTTTGCCGGGACTGCGCCGACCGCACGGCCATTCGCGCCAGCACCGTCACCTGGCTGCTGGGCTGGTGGGGCTTCAAGGGGCCGTTGCTCAGCCTGAAGGCCTTGCTGGCCAACCTGCGCGGTGGCGACCGCCCGCGCGAGGATAATCTGCGGGTACTGCTGCATCAGGCCCGCGCTTTTCTGGCCCGCGACGAAAAGGACATCGCCCGGGCGCTGGCCCAACAGGCGATGCCTTTCGCCCGGAACGACCAGGATCGCGAACGCATCCGCCGGATTGAAACCTTGGCCGGAACCTCGGACCGCAAGCTGAAAAGCCGCTGGGACAAGGGCGGGTACGCCGCCTGGGCCCAGGCCTTGCCGCTGTTCGCGGTGATCGCGGCGCTGGGCGTCGCCGTTTCCGTGGTGGCCATGCAGCCTTATACCGATCAGGTCGGGGCCGACATCATCGTTCATCCGGCCCAAGCCGGGGAAACCCGTCATGTGGCGGTCGAGATGTTGAAGGTGCGCCAGGGGCCGGGGGCCAGCCAGCCGGTGGTGGCGCTGCTGGACCGTTTTGCCACCGTGCAGGTCATGGAGGGGCAGGGGGACTGGGCCCGCATCCTGACCTCCAGCGGCGTCACCGGCTATGTGCCGTCGCGCTTTCTGTTTGGCGGGCCGGGCAGCGTGCAGAAGGACCGCTGGTGCTCGGAACAGCGGGGCGATCCGCCGGAAAACGGCGACGTGCTGATGCGCCGCTCGGGAGGCGAGCACCAACTCGACGTCTCCAACGAAAGCAGCGACGACGTGGTGGTGCGCTTGAAGACGCCCAACGGCCGCACGGTTCTGTCCTTCTTCGTCGGCGCCGATTCTCAGGCGACGATCGACGGCATTCCCGACGGCACCTTCCGCGCGGTGTTCGCCACCGGCGAGAACTACAGCCGGGCCTGCGGCATTTATCTGGACAATATGCAGACCTTCATCGTGCCGATGGCGCAAAGTTTCCAGGCCCGTCCGGACCAGGGCAAGGGGCTGCATTTGTCGCTGAATATTCCCGATGTCGGCATGGGGCCGGGAAAATCCCATCCGCTGCCGCTGGAAAGCTTTATGGATAATTGATCTGAAGCAAGGACAGGCCGGGTCCGCTTCTGCCACTAACATTGACAGATGCCGGCCCTGGCTCTATGTCTGTCCCCGTCCCTTAAAAGGCTCTTTCAGCCTTCCCTGTTGTCGAGGTTACCCCCATGTTCGGCGCCATCGCCCGACGTCTGTTCGGCACTGCCAACGACCGTCTCCTCAAGACCTTCACCAAGCAGGTCGAAGCCATCAACGCCCTTGAGCCCGAATTGGTCGGCTTGAGCGACGAGCAATTGCGCGCCCGCACCGTCTGGCTGCGCGGCCGTCTGGAAAAGGGCGAGAGCGAGGACGACATCCTGATGGACGCCTTCGCCACCGTGCGCGAGGCCGCCAAGCGAACCCTGGGACAGCGCCATTTCGACGTGCAGCTGCTGGGTGGCATTGTTCTGCACAAGGGCATGATCGCCGAAATGCGCACCGGCGAAGGCAAGACCCTGGTGGGCACTCTGGCAGTGTACCTGAACGCCATTTCGGGCAAGGGCGTGCATGTGGTCACGGTCAACGATTATCTGGCCAAGCGCGACTCCGACTGGATGGGACAGATCTACCGCTTCCTCGGCCTGAGCGTGGGTGTCATCACCCACGAACTGGGCGACGTCGACCGTCAGGCCGCCTATCGCGCCGACATCACTTACGGCACGAACAACGAATTCGGCTTCGACTATCTGCGCGACAACATGAAGTTCCGTCTGGAGGAAATGGTCCAGCGCGACTTCAACTTCGCCATCGTCGACGAAGTGGACTCGATCCTGATCGACGAGGCGCGGACGCCGCTGATCATCTCGGGCCCGACCGAGGACAATTCCGAGCTTTACCGCCAGATCGACCAACTGATCCCGCATATGGTCGACGCCGATTACGAAAAGGACGAAAAAGCCCGCGCCGTCACCATGACCGAAGCCGGCGTCGAGCATGTGGAAGCCATGCTGACCGAGGCCGGTCTGCTGCGCAGCGGCAACCTCTACGACATCCAGAACATCAATCTGGTCCATCATGTGAATCAGGCGCTGCGGGCCCATAAGCTGTTCACCCGCGACGTCGATTACATCGTCAAGGACGACAAGGTCGTCATCATCGACGAATTCACCGGCCGCATGATGGAGGGGCGCCGTTATTCGGAAGGCTTGCATCAGGCGCTGGAGGCCAAGGAGCGGGCCACCATTCAGAACGAGAACCAGACCCTGGCCTCGATCACCTTCCAGAATTATTTCCGCCTATATCCCAAGCTGGGCGGCATGACCGGCACGGCCATGACCGAGGCGTCGGAATTCCAGGAGATTTATAATCTGGAAGTGGTGGACATCCCCACCAACCTGCCGGTCCAGCGCAAGGACGAGGACGACGAGGTTTATCGCACCGCCCGTGAAAAATATCTGGCCATCGTCGAACTGGTGGAAGACTGCGCCAAGCGTAAGCAGCCGGTTCTGGTGGGCACCGTCTCCATCGAGAAGTCCGAGATGATCTCGGAACTCTTGACCAAGAAGAAGATCCCGCACGAGGTCTTGAACGCCCGCCACCACGAGCGCGAAGCCTTCATCGTTTCCCAGGCCGGGCGTCCGGGTTCGGTGACCATCGCCACCAACATGGCGGGCCGCGGCACCGACATCCAGTTGGGCGGCAATCTGGATATGCGTCTGAAGGCCGAGCTGACCGGCCTCGACGAGGCCGCTGCCGCCAAGCGCACCGAAGAGATCAAGGCCGAGATCGCCGACCTGAAGCAGGTGGCCCTGGCCGCCGGCGGTCTGTACGTGATCGGCACCGAACGCCATGAAAGCCGCCGCATCGACAATCAGCTGCGCGGCCGTTCGGGTCGCCAGGGCGATCCCGGCGGGTCGAAATTCTTCCTGTCGCTGGAAGATGACCTGATGCGCATCTTCGGCAGCCAGCGCATGGACGGCATGCTGCAGAAATTGGGTCTGAAGGAAGGCGAGGCCATCGTCCATCCCTGGATCAACAAGGCGCTGGAAAAGGCTCAGCAGAAGGTCGAGGCCCGCAACTTCGACATCCGCAAGAACCTGCTGAAGTTCGACGACGTGATGAACGACCAGCGCAAGGTCATCTACGAGCAGCGCAAGGAACTGATGGCCGCCACCGATGTGGCCGAGGAAATCGTCGAGATGCGCCACGAGGTGGCCGAGGACTTGGTCAGCCGCTGCATCCCCGAAAAGGCCTACCCCGAGCAGTGGGACGTTTCCGGCCTGCACGAGGAAATGCTGCGCGTCTTCAACCTGGACCTGCCGGTCGCCGACTGGGCCAAGGAAGAGGGCATCGCCGATCAGGAAATCCATCACCGCATTCTCGACGTCACCGACCGCAAGGCTGCGGAAAAGGCCGCCAATTACGGCCCCGAAGTCATGCGCATGGTGGAAAAGAGCCTGCTTTTGCAGATTCTCGACCAATCGTGGAAGGATCATCTGCTGACCCTGGATCATCTGCGCCAGGGCATCGGCCTGCGGGCCTACGCCCAGCGCGACCCGCTGAACGAATACAAACGCGAAGCCTTCAATCTGTTCGAAGAAATGCTGACGACGCTGCGCGAGAAAATCACGGCGATCCTGTCGCACATCGAGCTACGCATCGACGAGCCGCCGCCCGAGGAAGCCTTGGCTCCCCGCCGTCCGGCTCAACTGGTCGAAGGCCGCGAAGATCCGGCTTTTGCCGCCGCCCAGGCCGAGCACGATGCCGACGCCGTCGCCGCCGGGCTGGTGCCGATGCGGACCGCTGCCGTCGATCCCGACGACGCTTCGACCTGGGACAGCGCGCCACGCAATTCGCCCTGTCCCTGCGGTTCGGGCAAGAAGTACAAGCATTGCCACGGCGCCGTCGCTTAAAAGCCTGCGTCTGAACTAAAAAAGGGAGCCCTTGGGGCTCCCTTTTTTATTGGCTCCAGTTGAAGCGTTGTCTCGGATGCGGCGCGTAGAGTTTTTTCATCGCTTGCTGCCGCTGACGGATTGCTGGAACCTCTCGCCGAGAAAGCAGCGGCCATAAGGAAGTCGCGCAATTATTGGGGGTGTTATGCTTTTTAAACAACGGCTTGCGGGTTTTTTGACAAAAAAAGACCCTCCCCGACATCGCCGGGGAGGGGTGCTGGCAGCTCGGGTGAGGGGGAGAGCCGCCTAAAGATGAGCGCGAAGTATCTTTTTTCTCAAGAGAGGTGGTAATCTGTGATTACCGTCACATCACTTTCGCTCTATGGGGATTAGAATTCAAATAATTTTATTTAGGCTATTATTTAACGTGATTATGTTTTGTTTTTCATAAAATTGTATCTATCCGCCGTGGAGGCATGTCCTGTCTTCCGATGAATTTTCCTCTTCCGGGATGGCGCCGCCGCCATGCCTGCTCGGCTTGTCCAAAGCTTGACCCTCACCCCGCCGCCGCTTACTTTGTGCGGGCCTTGCCGACCCTGGTTTCAGGCTGGGGTTTTTTGCGGGCTTCGCATCCAGTTTCTTCACGGCGGTTTTCCCATGGCGCAGCAGCGGCCGAGCTTCCAGTCTCTTATTCTTACCCTGCAGGCTTTCTGGGCCGAGCAAGGGTGCGTGATCCTTCAGCCCTACGACATGGAAGTGGGCGCGGGAACGTTCCATCCGGCCACCACCCTGCGGGCGCTGGGTCCGGAGTCCTGGAAGACCGCCTATGTTCAGCCGTCGCGCCGTCCCAAGGACGGCCGTTATGGCGAAAACCCCAACCGTCTTCAGCATTATTACCAGTTCCAGGCTTTGCTGAAGCCGTCGCCGGCCAACGCTCAGGAACTGTATCTCGAAAGCCTGAAGCGCCTGGGCATCGACCCGCTGGCTCACGACATCCGCTTCGTCGAAGACGACTGGGAAAGCCCAACCCTGGGCGCCTGGGGCCTGGGCTGGGAAGTCTGGTGCGACGGCATGGAGGTGACCCAGTTCACCTATTTCCAACAGGTGGGCGGCATCGAATGCGATCCGGTCGCCGTCGAGCTGACCTATGGCCTGGAGCGTTTGGCCATGTACATTCAGGGCGTGGAAAACGTCTACGACCTGGATTTCAACGGCGACGGCGTCAAGTACGGCGACGTCTTCAAGCAGGCCGAAGTGGAGTATTCCAAGCATAACTTCGAATATGCCGACACCGGCATGCTGCTGCGGCATTTCCTCGACGCCGAGACGGAATGCGAGAACCTGCTGAAGGCCGGTCTGGCCCTGCCGGCCTATGACCAGTGCATCAAGGCCAGCCACCGCTTCAATCTTCTCGATGCCCGTGGGGTGATTTCCGTGACCGAGCGCCAATCCTATATCGGCCGCGTCCGCGCGCTTGCCAAAGCCTGTTGCGAATGTTGGCTGGCCACCCGCCATCCTGCTTCCCGGCAAACCGGCAAGGTGGAGGGCTGATCATGGCTGAATTCCTGCTCGAACTGCTGTCCGAGGAAATTCCCGCCCGCATGCAGGCCCGCGCCGCTGAGGATTTGCGGCGTCTGGTCTCGGAAGGCCTGAAAAAGAACGGCCTGGATTGGGAAGGCCTGCGCAGCCACGCCACGCCGCGACGCCTGAATCTGGTCGTCGAAGGTCTGCCGACCGCCACGCCCGACGTGTCGGAAGAACGGCGCGGCCCGCGCGTCGGCGCTCCGGCCCAGGCTCTGGACGGCTTCCTGAAAGGCGCCGGCGTCACCCTGGCCGAATGCGAGGAACGCGATACCGGCAAGGGCGTGTTCTATTTCGCCGTCATCTCCAGGAAGGGGCGGCCCACGGCCGATGTCCTCAAGGACGTGGTGGAACAGACCCTGGCCGATTTCCCCTGGCCGAAATCCATGCGCTGGGGCAGTCATTCGGTGCGCTGGGTGCGCCCGCTGCAAAGCATCATCGCCTTGTTCGACGGCAAGGTCGTGCCGGTTTCGTTCGGTCCGATCAGCGCCGACGACCGCACCGTCGGCCATCGCTTCCTGGCCCCCGCCGCTTTCGCGGTGAAGGATTATGCCGATTACGCCGCCAAGCTGGCCGATGCCCATGTGACGCTGGACGCCACCGAGCGCCGTCATGAAATCCTGCGTCAGGCCGAAGCCGCCGCCGAGCGCGAAGGCTTCAGCCTGCGCCAGGACGAAGGTCTGCTGGCCGAAGTCACCGGGCTGGTGGAATGCCCCAACGTGCTGGTCGGCACCATCGATCAGGCCTTCATGGACGTGCCGGACGAAGTGCTGATCACCTCCATGCGTTCGCACCAGAAATATTTCTCGCTGCTGAAGGCCGACGGCCGTCTGGCCAACCGTTTCCTGGTGGTCAGCAACATGAAGGCGGCGGACGGCGGCAAGGCCATCGTCGCCGGCAACGAGCGCGTGCTGCGTGCCCGTCTGTCGGACGCCAAGTTCTTCTGGGACACCGACCGCAAGCATCGCTTGGAATCGCGCCTGCCCAAGCTGGCCGAGCGTCTTTACTACGCCAAGCTGGGCACCATGCTGGACAAGGTCGAGCGCATCAAGGCGCTGTCCGACGCCATCGCCGCGCTGATCGGCGCCGACGCCGCCCAGGCGACCCGCGCCGCCGAACTGGCCAAGGCCGATCTGTCGTCGGAAATGGTCGGCGAATTCCCCGAACTGCAAGGCCTGATGGGCCGCTATTACGCCCTCAACGACGGCGAGGCCGCGGCCGTGGCCGACGCCGTCGCCGACCACTACGCCCCCCAGGGGCCGAACGACCGTTGCCCCACCGCACGGGTGTCGGTGGCCGTGGCCTTGGCCGACAAGCTGGACAGTCTGGTGGGCTTCTTCGCCATCGACGAAAAGCCTACGGGGTCGAAGGATCCCTTCGCCCTGCGCCGCGCCGCCTTGGGCGTCATCCGCCTGATCCTGGAGAACGGTTTGCGCCTGTCCTTGCGTACGCTGTTCGTTCAGGCTCATGCCGCCTACAAGCTGCCGCTGGCCGTCGGCGCCGACCAGACCGCCGACGACCTGATGGATTTCTTCGCCGATCGTCTGACGGTGGCCCTGCGCGAGAACGGCGTGCGCCACGACCTGATCGCCGCCATCTTCGCCAAAGGCGGAGAGGACGATCTGGTGCGTCTGCAAGCGCGTGTCGGCGCGTTGACCGATTTCGTGGCCTCGGAAGACGGCTCCAACCTGCTGATCGCCTATCGCCGCGCCGCCAATATCGTGCGCATCGAGGAAAAGAAGGACGGGATTTCCCACGCCGGCGCCATCGACGGTTCGTTGCTGGGGCAGGCCGAGGAGAAAGCTTTGGCAGAAGCTCTGGCGTCGGGACGCCCGGCGCTGGACAAGGCGCTGGCGGACGAAGACTACGCCGCCGCCATGGCTGCCCTGGCCCGGTTGCGCCGCCCGGTCGACGCTTTCTTCGACAAGGTCACGGTGAACTGCGACGAAGCGCCGGTGCGGGCCAATCGCCTGCGGCTGTTGTCCCAGATCGGGTCGGCCATGGAAGCCATCGCCGACTTCTCGAAGATCGAAGGCTGAGCCGGCCTAAACGTTTGAGCACGACGATTTCCTTCCGCAAACTGGAAGCGGAAGGAAATATTCTTATATTCGCCTGACATTGGGTGGGCAGACCCAGTCATTTTGGAGGTTTTTATGACCAAGTGGGTGTACGCGTTCGGCGGCGGCAGCGCCGAAGGCCGTTCGGACATGAAGAACCTGCTGGGCGGCAAGGGCGCCAATCTGGCCGAAATGGCCAATCTCGGCTTGCCCGTTCCTCCCGGCTTCACCATCACCACCGAAGTGTGCACCTACTATTACGCCAACGGCGAAAGCTATCCGGCCGAGCTGGCGGCGCAGGTCAAGGACGCCTTGGCCAAGATCGAAAGTGGCACGGGCTGTCAATTCGGCTCGCTGGAAAATCCGCTGCTGGTTTCCGTCCGTTCGGGCGCTCGCGCCTCGATGCCGGGCATGATGGACACCGTCTTGAACCTGGGACTTAACGACCAGACGGTGGAAGCCCTGGCCAAGCGCAGCAACGATCCGCGCTTCGCCTATGACAGCTACCGCCGGTTCATCCAGATGTATTCCGACGTGGTGTTGGGCGTCGAGCACCATCACTTCGAAGACATTCTGGAGAACCACAAGTCCGACAACGACCAGAGCCTGGATACGGCGCTGACCGCCAACGACTGGAAGACGATCGTCGCCGCCTATAAGGCCAAGGTTCAGGAAGAACTGGGCCGTCCCTTCCCGCAGTCGGTCGAGGATCAGTTGTGGGGCGCCGTCGGCGCCGTGTTCGGCAGCTGGATGAACCAGCGCGCCATCACCTATCGCCGTCTGCACGACATTTCGGCCGACTGGGGCACCGCCGTCAACATTCAGGCCATGGTGTTCGGCAACATGGGCGACGACTGCGCCACCGGCGTGGCCTTCACCCGCGATCCATCGACCGGCGAGAACTTCTTCTACGGCGAATATCTGGTCAACGCCCAGGGCGAGGACGTGGTCGCCGGCATCCGCACGCCGCAATATCTGACCAAGGCCGCCCGCGAGGCCGCCGGGGCCGATCTGCTGTCGATGGAAGAGGTGATGCCGAAGGTCTTCGCCCAGTTGGCCGACGTCCGTACCAAGCTGGAGGCCCACTTCACCGACATGCAGGACATCGAGTTCACCGTCCAGCAGTCGAAGCTGTGGATGCTGCAGACCCGTACCGGCAAACGCACTGCCGCCGCCGCCCTGAAGATCGCCGTGGACATGGCCCGCGAAGGCCTGATCTCCAAGGAAAAGGCCGTGGCCCGCATCGAGCCGGGCAATCTGGACCAGCTGCTGCATCCGACCCTGGATCCCAAGGCCGACCGCAAGATCATCGCCCGCGGCCTGCCGGCCTCGCCGGGCGCGGCGTCGGGCAAGGTGGTGTTCTCGGCCGAAGACGCTGAGGCGCTGGCCAAGAACGGCGAGAAGGTGATTCTGGTCCGCATCGAAACCAGTCCTGAGGACATCGGCGGCATGCATGTCAGCCAAGGCATCCTGACCTCGCGCGGCGGCATGACCAGTCACGCCGCCGTGGTTGCCCGCGGCATGGGCCGTCCCTGCGTTTCCGGCACCGGCGACGTGCGCATCGACTACAAGGCCAAGCAGTTCAAGGCCATGGGCGTCGTCGTCAAGGAAGGCGACATCATCACCCTGGACGGCGCCACCGGCGAGGTGATGCTGGGTCATGTTCCCACCGTGCAGCCTGAGCTGACCGGCGATTTCGCGGCCTTGATGGAATGGGTGGACGCCATTCGCACTCTGAAGGTCCGCACCAACGCCGAAACCCCGCTGGACGCCCGCACCGCCCGCAAGTTCGGGGCCGAAGGCATCGGCCTGTGCCGGACCGAGCATATGTTCTTCGATCCCAAGCGCATCCTGGCGGTGCGCGAGATGATCCTGGCCTCCGACGAGGCGGGCCGCCGCGCCGCCCTGGCCAAGGTCGAACCCTATCAGAAGAACGATTTCGTCGAGCTGTTCGAGATCATGCAGGGGCTGCCGGTGACCATCCGCCTGCTGGACCCGCCGCTGCACGAGTTCCTGCCCCACACCGAAGCCGAAATGGCCGAGGTGGCCGCCGCCGCCGGCACCGACATTTCGGCGCTGCGCGCCCGTAACAGCCAGTTGCATGAAGCCAACCCCATGCTGGGCCATCGCGGCTGCCGTCTGGGCATCACCTATCCGGAAATCTACGAAATGCAGGCCCGCGCCATCTTTACCGCCGCCGTCGAGGTGTCGAAGAAGAGCGGGCAGACCGTGGTTCCCGAAGTGATGATCCCGCTGGTGGGCACCAAGAAGGAACTGGACCTGTTGAAGGACGTGGTCGATCGCGCCGCCGCCCAGGTCTTCGCCGCCACCGGCACCACGCTCGACTACATGATCGGCACCATGATCGAGCTGCCCCGTGCCGCCCTGGCCGCCGGCAAGATCGCCGAGACCGCCGAGTTCTTCAGCTTCGGCACCAACGATCTGACGCAGACCACCCTGGGCATGAGCCGCGACGATTCCGGCCCGTTTCTGGAGGTTTATCGCCAGAAGGGCATCTACGAGCATGATCCTTTCGCCAGCATCGACGTCGAGGGCGTCGGCGAAATGATCAAGATCGCCGCCGAACGCGGCCGCGCCACCCGCCCCGGCATCAAGATGGGCATCTGCGGCGAACATGGCGGCGATCCCGCCTCGGTCGCCTTCTGCCAGACGGTCGGCCTGGACTACGTGTCCTGTTCGCCCTATCGCGTGCCGATCGCCCGCTTGGCCGCCGCCCAGGCAGCCCTGGGGCAAAAAGCCGCCAGCACGGCGTAAGCCTTGTAAGCCTTCTTGCCGCGCGCATGAGAAAGGCCGCTTTCCGAGAGGAAGGCGGCCTTTTTTGCGGTTTTCCGGGGTGCGGCTCGGCAGGCTATGCCGCGTCTGTCAGATCCAGCACCAGGATTTCCTGGTCGTGCCACCGGCCGTCGACCTTCAGAATTTTGCGTTCGATGCCGCTGAAGTCGAAACCCAGGCGGGCATAGAAGGCCCGGGCGCGGTCGTTGCCGCAGGTGACGAGGCCGGTCAGAACGTCCACATGCTTGCGGGCATGCTCGATGACGGCGGCGATCAGGCGCTCGGCGGCGTCGGTGCCGCGCAGTTCGGGAACGACGTAGACGCCCCACAACGTGCCGCGGTGGCGCATGGTGCCGCTGGCGGCGCGGAACATGGCGGCGATGCCAATCATATTGGCGCCCCGGAATGCGCCGAAGGCGGCGTCGCCGTCCTGGAAGCCGGCGATCCGGCGTTCAAACAGGGCGACGCCCTGGGCTTCTTCCTCGTCGTGGGGCGCGCCGAAGCATTCGGGGTGATCCCGCAGCGCCGCCAGGCGCAGGGCGCGGAATTGCGGCGCATCCGTCAGGACGAGTTGGCGGAAAGTTACTGTGGTGTCGGTCATCATTTAGAATCCGTAATCCCGTTCCACCTTCGCCACCCTGAGGCGGAACCCGGCGTACCATTTTTCCCGACCCAGTCTTTGGGCGGTTTGATGTTCGGCGTCGGCCTTCCAGGCAGCGATGGCGGCTTCGTCGCGCCAGTATGAAACGGTGAGGCCGAAGCCGTTCGCGTCGCGACTGCTTTCGGCGCCAAGAAAGCCCGGTTGCCTGCCCGCCAGTTCCACCATGCGCTCGGCCATGGCGGCGTAGCCGTCGTCGGCATCCGTCCGCTGACTGGAAAAGACGACGGCATAATAGGGCGGTTTTGGCGTCTTGGCGAACATCAGGCGGTTTCCATTTCTAGAACCCGGCGCAGTTCGGCGAACAGGGCGGCGGGGTCGACGGGTTTGCTCAAATAGCCGTTCATGCCGGCCTGCATGCAATGCTCGACGTCGCTGCTGAAGGCGTTGGCGGTCATGGCGATGATGGGGACGGCGCTGCGCGGGCCTTTCATGCGGCGAATGGCGCGGGTGGCTTCCAGCCCGTCCATTTCCGGCATCTGCATGTCCATCAGCACTGCCTGAAAATGGCCGGGCGGACGGGACGATATGGCGTGAATGGCCTCCAGGCCGTTGACCGCCAGTTCGATGGAATGGCCGAACTTGTCGAGAATGGCCTGCACCACCATGGCGTTGATGCGGTGGTCCTCGACCAGCAGCAGATGCAGCGGCGGCAAGCCGCCGCTGCCGGGCAGCGATGGAGCGCAGAACGGCGCGACGGTTTTCGGCAAAGGCAGGGCCAGGGTGAAGCGGCTGCCGTGCGCTTCCCGGCTGCTGACGGTGATGCCGCCACCCATGGCGACGGCCAGGCGGCGGCTGATGGCCAGCCCGAGGCCAGTACCGCCATAGCGGCGGCTGATGCTGGCGTCGGCTTGCGTGAAGGGGGTGAACAGGCGGGCCTGGATGTCTTCCGACATGCCGATGCCGGTATCTTCGACCTCGATCTCGGCCAGGGTATAACCGGCGGGCTGGGGCAGACAACGGGCGGCGACGGCCACATGGCCGCGGTCGGTGAACTTGACGGCGTTGCCGATCAGGTTCAGCAGAATCTGCCGCAGGCGGTTCGCGTCGCCTTCGACCCAGGCTTCCAGGCTTGGCTCCAGGGTCAGACGCAGGTTCAGATCCTTGGCCTCCGCATGGTTGCGCATCAGTTCGACGGTGTCGCTGAGCAACTTGGGCAGTTGGAACGGCGCGGTTTCCAGTTCGAGCTTGTCTTGCTCCAGCTTCGAGAAGTCCAGGATGTCGTTGAGAATGGTCAGCAGGCTCTCGCCCGATCCGGTGATGATGCGCACCCAGTCGCGCTGCGCGGCGGTCAGGGGCGTTTCCATCAGCAGGCCGGCGACGCTGATGATGCCGGTCATGGGCGTGCGGATCTCGTGGCTCATCATGGCCAGGAAGGCGCTTTTCGCCTGATCGGCGGCTTCGGCGGAATCCCTGGCGCGGCGCAGGGTGGCTTCGTGCTCCTTGATGACCGAGATATCCATCAGGGCGGCGAAAATGCATTCCTGGCCGTCCTGTTCGACGCGGGCGCAGCTGATGCTGACCCAGACCAGGCGTCCGGTGCGGCTGCGTCCCTGGACCTCCGGGATGAAGGCGACCTTGTCGGCGCCGATTGAGGCCAGAACCCGCTCGCGGTCCTGTTCCCCGGCGTAAAGCTCTTGAGTGCGAACGAAGCCTTCGTCCGCGTCGGCAATGTCGAACAGGGTGCGGAAGGCCTGATTGGAATAGACGATCAGGCCGTCGGATATCCGGCTGATCATCAGCGGTAGCGGCACGGTGGCGAGGAACGTCCGGGAACGGCGCTCGCCCATCTCCAATTGCTCCATGGCTTGGCGGCGCTGATCGATCTCCACCTGCAGATCGGCGGTGCGTTCCTCGACGCGGGTTTCCAGCAAGGAGCGGGCCTGATGCTCGAAAGCCAGGGCCGCCGCCACGGCGGCCTTGGAATTTTTCTGCTCCAGCCGCAGGCGGTTGGCCAGACCGGCGCCGATCATCACCACATGCATCAGGGCGGCGATGCGCAGCGGCCAGGCGATGGTTTCGATGTCCATGACCACACCCAGCAGCATGATGATGGCGATGCTGGTGGCGGTTACATGGGCGGAGAAGGCCAGAAGAAAGAAGCGGGCCGAGGGAACCCGCTGCCAGGCCAGCCGGGCGGCGCACAGGGTTGACGCCAGCAATCCCGCCAAGGCCATCTGATTGAAAGGCTTGGCCACCAGATCCCAGCGGCCGGCGGCGGAGAAAAGACAGGCGACGGCAGCCAGCGCCGCCGCGGTTTGGAACGCGCGGCGCATGCGCGGCATATGGCGCTTCAGTTCCAAAAGCTCGATGACGAACAGGCAGCCCATCACCACGCTGAGGGCGCTGACACAGCCCACCAGCCGGTCGGTGAAAATAGGATTGTCGGGCCAGAAGAAGCGGGCCGGCAGACCGTCGGCGACAAACATCTGGCTGTTGCTGGTCAAGGCATAGCCGGCATAGGCCAGAAAAATGCGTTTCCTCAGCCAGATGCCGAAAATCGCCGACAGTAACAGCATCAGGATGACGTCGCCGTAAACCAGCCCCAGAGCGAACAGATTTGCGGCGGTGTCCTCGGCCATGCGGGCGGTGGTGTACATCCTGACGCCCATGATGGTGCTGCTGCCGGTCTGGACGCGGACATAGACGGTCATGGTCCGGCCATCGGCAAGCGGCGGCACCTTTAGCACAAAATGATGATGCAGCCAGTCGCGGCTGGACAACGGCAGTTGGTCGCCGGTGGCCCGTTCGATGAATTGGCCGGGATGGTCCTGATCGGGGAAATAGACGGTCACGCGGTCTAGGAACGCGGGCAGCATTTCCAGCCACCAGTCATGGGCGGCCCCCGGTTCGCTCTCCAGACGGATGCGCAGCCATGTGGCGCCGTGGGTGAAGCCGCGGGCCAGAATGCCCGGCATGGGGGTGAAATCGGGGCGTTCGGTGGCCTGCCCGATGGTCAGGGAACCGGCGGGGTCGGCCAGCATTTCCATATGGCCGGCCCAGCTGGCCTTGCCCATATTCGGGGAAAGCACCAGCACTGGAGCCTCCGCCGCCATGCCCAGACCGGGAAACAACAGCAGAATCAAACCAATAAGAAAACGGCGCAAAACCATTCTTCGGCACTGTCCGGGGTGAAGCGCAAATGGATGTAAATTGTGTCATACCTTTCTTCGCAGTGCACATGTCCATGCGCAGAAGAAATGGCTGCCTTGAACGGGCATTGGTTTAGGACGGGATGCGCGCCGTTGATCGGGCGCTGGGTCTGAGCTACATGTGGGGCTGAATTTTTCCTTCTCCTGGAAAGCCCTGAAGCCCGTGTCCGTCCCCATCACCCTGTCGGCTCTCAAGACCAGCGGAAAGGTGGCGATCGCTCGTGCCTTGGCCTTGCTGGAGCAGGCGCCCGACAGCCCCGAGGTGATCGATTTGCTGTCACAGGCCTACGAGGCGCCTCGGGCCCATGTGGTGGGGATGACTGGCCCGCCCGGCGTCGGTAAATCGACCTTGATGAACGCCCTGATTTCCGGCTGGCGGAGCCGCGGCCGCACGGTGGCCTGCATCGCCGTCGATCCGTCGTCGCGGCGCTCGGGCGGCGCCTTGCTGGGCGACCGCACCCGGCTTTCCACCGATCCCGAGGACCAGGGCGTCTTCGTGCGCTCGATGGCCGCCCGCGACCGTCTGGGCGGCTTGGCCGGGCTGACGGTGTCGGCCATGGTGCTGATGCGCGCGCTCTACGACGTGGTGCTGATCGAAACGGTGGGCGTCGGCCAATCGGAAACCGACGTGGTCGGGGTGGCCGATACGGTGATCTTCTGCGTTCAGCCGGGATCGGGCGACAGCTTGCAGTTCATGAAAGCGGGCATCGCCGAGATTCCTCATGTGGTGGTGGTGACGAAGGCCGACATGGGAGCGGCCGCCAGCCGGGCGCGGGCCGACGTGCTGGGGGCCTTGTCGCTGGCCGAGGACGAGGACGGCTGGTCGATCCCGGTGCTGATGGTGTCGTCGCAGCAGGCCCAGGGCATGGACGAATTGATCGCCACGCTGGACGATCATGCCGCCTATCTGCGGATCGGCCATCGGTTGGCGCAGGCGCGTCGGATTCAGGCCGGGCAATGGCTGGTGGAGGCGGTGCGGGAGCGGTTCGGCCGCGAAGGCGTGCGCCGGGCCGGAGACTTGACCCTGGCGGCGGGAGAATCGCCGTTCCGCCGTCTGGCCGATGTGGCGGGGCGTCTTTGATGCGTTTCTCGGCCCGTTCCCTGCTGCTGTGCGCCGGATTGCTGGCCGGTTCGACGGTCGGGCCGTGGGCCACGGCCGCCGAGGCGGTGTGGCAGACTTTCGACAGCCTGACGCCGGGCGACCGCGAGGAGGCGGAGGCCGCCGTCGCCGACATGTTCGGCGAAGACACCGCCCTGTGGCCCGATTGGCTGGATCTTCAGGCCGTTTTCATTCCGCCGGGAAAATACCGGGCCGTGCTGGTGATCCGTCATCCCATGCGTCAGGCCTGCGGGCCTTGGGGCTATGTGGTGCTGGGATATGTCGGCGACGACGGCAAGCGGCCGCAGCTTGGAGCGCGCTTTTGCGGCAATGATCTGACGCTGATCACTCGCAGCTTCCAGTCCTTGCCCGATTTCCAGATCGACAACCAGGGAACACAGGACGCCGACGGCAACGTCACCTACGACACCGTCCGCTGGCGTTGGGACGGCAAGCAATGGCTGACGGTTCAGGCAAAACACTAAGGGCGCTCCAACAGAGCGCCCTTCGCGTTTAAGGCCGGTTTCGGTCGGCGGCTGTCTTAGTTCGTCTTCGCCGGAGCCTGGGCGGCCGGAGTGGCGGCGGTGGCGGGCGAGGTCGGGGCCGGGGTGGCGGCCTGCTGCTTTTCGCTCTTCACCTTCTTTTCGGCGACATGGTGCTTTTTCTCGATCTTCTTTTCCTCGGCCTTCTTCTCGGCGACCACCGGCTTGGCGGCTTGGCTCTGCACCTGAGCCGAGGCGGGGGCGGCGGTGCCGGTCGTCGCGTCGGCGGCGAAAGCCGCGCCGCTCAGAACCACACCGGAAACAACCAGGGCCGAAATCACGCTCTTAAACATTTGTTCGCTCCGTTTTCTATTCGCGTCCCGGTTCGTTCCGGGGACAGGTATAGAAGTACCGCCGGGGCGTGGCGGAGGTGTGGCGGAGAAACGCTGATTCAAGGTGTTTTGGCGCGGCCTGTGGTGGTTTCGCCACAATTCAGGCGGGCAGAACCACCCAGTCGGGCACGGACGGAGTCAGGGCGGCGTCGCCGCAGCGCAGGGTTCCGCCCTTTTCCCGCCATTCCGCCAGCTGTTCCAGGCGCAGCAGGGCCAGCCCGCTTTGGCCGCAGTGGCTGCGCAGTTCTCCGGCTTCGGCTTCTCCCAGAAGGACGGGCGTGCCGGTTTCCGGAACGGCGCCGGAAATGCGCACCGGCAGCAGGCGTTTCTTGATCAGGGCGCGGTATTTGGTGCGGGCGGTCAGCTCCTGTCCCATGTAGCAGCCCTTCTTGAAATCGACGCCGTAAAGCTCGTCGAAGCCGTTCTCCAACAACAGGGCCTTTTCAGGCTCCAGATCGCGACTGCCGTCGGGCAGGCCCAGGGCAATGCGGCGTTCGTCCCAGGCGGTGACGTCGGCGCGGGTGAAACCGGCGGCCTGCAAAGCGGCCTCGCCGCCTTCGGGCAGCCAGGCGCGGAAACCGGCGTCGGCCAGCCGGGGGTCTTTCAAAGCCAGTCCGCCGCCGAAGGCTCCGGCGTCGGCGGCAAGGACCAGAGCCTGGGCGGCGCCGTCTCCCCACAGGGCGAAGACCGTCCGGCTGTCGTCGGCGGCTACCGTGACCTTGGCCCGCAGCTTGTACATGGACAGCTTTTTGACGAACTCGGCGCGGCGGGCGGCTTCGGTTTCCAGCCACAGGATTTCGGTCTGTTCGGCCAGAAACAGCTCGTTGAGGAATTTACCTTGGGGCGTCAGAAAGGCTCCATATAGTCCCCGGCTGCCGTCGGCTCGCGGCACATCCGCCGAAACCAGACCTTGCAAAAAGTCCTTCCGGTCGTCGCCGCCGACTTTAATCAGGGCGCGATGGGAAAGCGGGGTATAGAAAAGAGCCGACATGACCGACCATCCTTCCAGGGAAATCATGGTCTTAAGGTGGTCCCTGGACGGAACTCAGGCAAGAGGAGAGTGGCTGTGTTCCGGTTCTTTCGGCTAATCTGGCGCGGGCGTTCCGGTCAGAGGCGGGTTTGATGATCAGGCAGGAAGCATCGTCCATCGGTGATTTCAACGTGACTGTGGCCGAGGTCGAGCGGGCGGTGATGACGGCGGGAGGCTGGGTCATTTCCCACCAGTTCTTTTCCAACCGCTTGGCCATGCTGGCATTCAATCTGCCGCGCGGGGCGGAAGGGGCGTTCGCTCCGGCCCTGGAAGCTGCGGGTTTGTCTCTGCATCAGCCGTTTCCTGCTGCGTCGCCGGGACGGGGCGACGAGGTGACCGTGCAGCTTTCCATCAGCTTTCTGCACGACGGTCTCGACCTGCGGCGCGAGGTTCCGGCTTTCGGTTGACGACATCTTGCGTCCCCGCTCCCCTTGCCGGGGGACGGCGCGCACCTTATAACCGTGGTCATGCATATCACCCTGGTCGACGACTCCATTCCTTTCGACGGCTATTCGCCGGCCAACCGCCCGTTGGGCGGCGCCGAAAAAGCCTTTGCCAGTCTGGCCGCCGCGCTGGCCCGCCGGGGCCACGACGTTCACGCCTACAACCGCGCCCGCTACGGCATGATCATCGAAGGTGTGCATTGGGAAACCCTGGATAAAGCCTTTCCCACCCAGACCGACGCGCTGGTGGCTTTCCGCAAACCGTCCCTGCTGGGCTCGGTGCGACTTGCCGGCAAGCGGGTGTTGTGGAGCACGGCGACCGGTCCGCAATTGACGGCGGCGCGCAAAGGCGTCGAAAGCTTCAGTCCTATGGTGCTGCTCAACAGCGTAGCCCAGGTGCAGGGCGCGCCGGTGGGTAGCGAGGCGATGCCGCTGCGGCTGATGGTGCCGGGGGTGCGCAGCGACTTCATGGCCGATCTGCCGACCCAACTGGCCGACGCGCCGACTGCCATCGTCACCAGCCATCCCGCCCACGGTCTGTCTGCGCTGCTGGTGCTGTGGAAGGAACAGATCCGTCCCCAGGTGCCCGAAGCCCGCCTGCTGGTGGTTTCGGCCAGTCTGGACAAGGCCGTGCGCACCGGCGAGGTGCCGGAAGCCCTGGTGTCCGTTTATGCCCAGGTCCAGATGGCGCAGGCCGACGGCGTCGAAGTGGTGGCGCCCAAGGGCGACGGCGGCATGGCCGAGCTGTACCGTTCGGCACGCGTGCATCTTTATCCCGGCCATGTCGACGACATGGTGGCCTGGACCCTGCTGGACAGTCAGGCTTGCGGGCTGCCGGCGGTGGTGCGCCCCCTGGGCGGGGCCAAGGAGCGCATCCGCGACGGCCAGACCGGCCAGGCGGTGCCCGACGATGCGGCGCTGGTCAACGTGACCGTGCGCCTTCTGACCGACGACGACACATTCTGGGGGATGAGCCGAGACGCCCGGCTGCTGCAGCGCGAGCGCAGCTGGGATGCGGCCGCCGCCGAGTTCGACGCTTTGCTGCGCGCCGGAGAGAGGACATGAGAATTCTTCAAGCCATCGCCGGTGCGCCCCATGGTGGGGCCGAACGGTTTTTCGAGCGTTTGGTGCCGGCTCTGTCCCGCGCCGGCATCGAACAGCGGGTGCTGATCCGCAAGGACGATCGCCGCGCCGCCTTGTTGCGCGAGCAGGGGCTGGACGTGCATCAGCTGCGCTTCGGCGGCAAGCTGGACTTTCTGACGCCCATGGCCTTTGCCCGCCACACCCGCGATTTCAAGCCGGACATCGTCTTCACCTGGATGAGCCGGGCCAGTGGCATGGCGCCGAAAAGCAAGGCCGGCCAGCCTGGCGGTTTTGTCCGTGTCGCCCGCCTGGGCGGCTATTACGACCTGAAATATTATCAGGGCTGCGACTATCTGGTGGGCGACACACAGTCCATCGTCGACTACCTGACGGCCGAGGGCTGGCCCGAGGGCAAGGCGGTCTATCTGCCCAATTTCGTCTCAGACACTCCCGGCACGCCGATCCCGCGCAAGGAGCTTTATATTCCCGAAAGCGCGCCGATCCTGCTGGGGCTGGGACGGCTGCACACCAACAAGGCTTTCGACGTTCTGCTGAAAGCCTTGGTGCATGTGCCGGACGCCTATCTGCTGCTGGCCGGCGTGGGGCCGGAGCAGGCGGCGCTGGAGGCCTTGGCCACCAAGCTGGGCATCAAGCCCCGCGTGCGTTTCCTGGGCTGGCGCGACGACGTGCCGCGTCTGTTCGCCACCGCCAACCTGTTCGTCCACCCCGCCCGCCACGAGCCGCTGGGCAATGTGGTGATCGAGGCCTGGGCCCAGCGGGTGCCGGTGGTCTGCACCGCCAGCCAAGGCCCGGCGGTGCTGATCGAGGACGGCGTCAACGGTCTGCTGACGCCGCTGGATCAGCCGGAGCCGCTGGCCGCCGCCATCCGTCAGGCCTTGTCCAGCGCCGAGCTTCGCACCGCCCTGGCCGACGCCGGGCGGGCCGTCTACGAGGAGCAATATACCGAACAGGCCGTGGTGGCCGCCTATCGGCGTTTCTTCGAGTCGGTGCTGCCTTAAGATGTGCGGTATCGCCGGGCTGATGACGGCAAACGGCGGCCCGCCCGCCGAAGCGGTCTTGCGCGCCATGACCCAGGCCATGGCCCATCGGGGACCGGACGGCCAGGGTTTTTACGCCAAGACCTCGGTGGGGCTGGCCCATTGCCGTTTGGCCATCATCGATCTGGTGACCGGCGACCAGCCGCTGTTCGCCTCCGGCGATCTGGCTCTTGTCGCCAACGGCGAAATCTACAACCACGTCGAGCTGCGGGCGGCTTTGTCCGAGGTGGCGTTCAAGACAGGCTCGGACTGCGAGCCGCCGCTGTATCTCTATCAGCGCCACGGTCTGGATTTCCCCAAATACCTGCGCGGCATGTACGCCATCGCCCTGCATGATCCCGACAAGGGGCGGCTGGTGCTGTCGCGCGATCCGTTCGGCATCAAGCCGCTCTATTGGGCGGAATGCGCCGAAGGCTTCCTGTTCGCTTCCGAGCCCCAGGCCATTCTGGCCACCGGGCTGGTGGACCGCCGCCTGCGAAAGCAAGGCCGCGACGAGCTTTTGAACCTGCAATTCACCACCGGCACGGAAACCGCTTTTGAGGGCGTTCACCGCCTGCTGCCGGGCGAGACGGTGGCGGTGGAGCAGGGACGCATCGTCGAGCGCCGCCGCCTGGACGCCCTGGTGGTGGAAAGGCCGGTCGATACCTCGACGGCGGCTTTGGACCGGGTGCTGGAGGAATCGGTATCTCTGCACCAGCGTTCCGACGTTCCTTACGGCATGTTCCTGTCGGGTGGTATCGACAGTTCGGCGGTGCTGGCCTTGATGGCCCGTCTCAACAGCCGCCCCGTATTGGCCTTCACCGCTTTTTTCCCGGGCACGGCGGCCCGCGACGAAAGCGAACATGCCCGCGAACTGGCCCGCGTCGTCGGGGCTGAGCATGTGGAAGTGGCGGTCGAAGAGGCCGATTTCTGGTTGTCCCTGCCGGCCATCGCTGCCCATCTTGACGATCCCGTCGCCGATTATGCCGTGGTTCCCACCTTCAAGCTGGCGGCACAAGCCCGCAAATCGGTGAAGGTGATCCTGTCCGGGGAAGGAGGCGACGAACTGTTTGCCGGTTATGGCCGCTATCGCGCCGCCATGCGCCCCTGGCCCTTCGCCAAGCAGATGCGCCGGTCCTCCAGCTTCGAGGGGCTGGGCGTCTTACGCGACGAAAGCCGCGGCTGGCGGACCGGTTACGCCGCGTCCGAGGCCGAAGCCACCGGCCGTCCCGGCAACCGTCTGCAAAAAGCCCAGGCGGTGGATTGCGCCGACTGGCTGCCCAACGATCTGCTGGTCAAGCTGGACCGCATGCTGATGGCCCACGGTATCGAGGGGCGTGTGCCCTTCCTGGACCGTGAAGTGGCGCGCTTCGCCTATAACTTGCCGGACCGGCAGAAGCTGGCCAAGGGCCAGGGCAAGGCGGCGCTACGCCAATGGCTGGCGGGTGTACTACCGGAAGCCAGGCCGTTTTCCCCCAAGCGGGGCTTCACGGTACCGGTGGCCGACTGGATGGCGGGCAAGCCGCATCTGGGCGCCCTGGTGGCGGCCAGTCCGGCCATTCAGGAGCTTTGCCGCCCCGGCAGCGTCGAGACTTTGTTCCGTTCAGGCGGTAAAAAGGCGGGATTCGCCGCCTGGACCCTGTTGTTTTATGCTTTGTGGCACCATGTTCATGTCCAAGGCAAAAGCCCGCAGGGCGATGTTTTCTCCGTTCTTTCCGCGTAAGGGATGTTTCCCATGTCCGACAGCTTCGATCTGGTTCTTACCGGCGCCGATGTCGCCACGCCCGGCGGCGTGGTTCGCGCCGACATCGCCGTCAAGGACGGCCGCATCGCCGCCATCGGCGCTTTGTCCGAAGCCAAGACCGCCGAAGTGATGGATCTGGCCGGTCTGACCGTGCTGCCTGGCGTCATCGACAGCCAGGTGCATTTGCGCGAACCGGGACTGGAGCACAAGGAAGACCTGGCCACCGGCACCGCCTCGGCGGCTTTGGGCGGCGTCACCGCCATCTGCGAGATGCCGAACACCAAGCCTTCGACCACCACCGCCGAGGCCATCGCCGACAAGCTGGCCCGGGCGAAAAACCGGGCCTGGACCGATCACGCCTTTTTCGTCGGCGCGGCGGCCGAGAATTTGTCAGAGCTGGGCAGGTTGGAACTGTTGCCCGGCTGTGCCGGCGTCAAGGTGTTCATGGGCAGTTCGACCGGCAGCCTGCTGGTGGACCGCGACGAGGCACTGGCCGAGGTGCTGTCCCACGGTTTCCGCCGCGTCGCCGTGCATTGCGAAGACGAAAGCCGCCTGAAAGAGCGTTTCCACATGGTGGAAGGCGGGGCCGAGCCTGAGATGCATCCCGAGTGGCGCGACGCCCAAACGGCTTTGCTGGCCACCCAGCGGCTGTTGCGTCTGGCCCGCGCCGCTGGCCGCCGGGTGCATGTGCTGCACGTCACCACCGCCCAGGAAATGGAGCTTTTGGCGCGCAACAAGGACATCGCCTCGGTGGAGGTGACGCCCCAGCATCTGACCCTGTCCGGCCCCGACTGTTACCGCCGTCTGGGTACCTATGCCCAGATGAACCCGCCGATTCGCTCGGAGGAACACCGTCTGGCCCTGTGGAAGGCCTTGGAGCAGGGCGTCGTCGACGTCATCGGTTCGGACCATGCGCCGCACACCAGGGAAGAAAAATCCAAGCCCTATCCGCAAAGCCCGTCGGGGATGACCGGCGTGCAGACGCTGGTGCCGGTGATGCTGAACCATGTGGCCGAAGGGCGCCTGTCGCTGGGGCGTTTTATCGATTTGACCAGCGCCGGTCCGGCCCGCGTCTACAACATGGTCAACAAAGGGCGTATCGCCGTCGGGTACGACGCCGACTTCACGGTGGTCGACCTGAAGGCCGAGCGCAAGATCACCAATATGTGGATCGCCAGCAAGTGCGGCTGGACCCCCTTCGACGGCATGAGGATCAAAGGCTGGCCGATCTCGACCATCATCCGCGGCAACGTGGTGATGCGCGACGACACCTTGATCGGCGATCCGCTGGGCCAGCCCCTGCGCTTCGGCGAGACGCTGGCCAAGGGTTGATCACATTACCCTGATTTCCCGCCATTCCCCGCCCGCCTCGGCTGAAAACAGCAGAGGCAGGGCGTTGGGAACCGGAGACTGGCCGTCGTCCAGCCCCATATGGCGGCGCAAGACCCGGCAGGCGCCGGCATGGGCCACCAGCAGGATGGGAGCCTGGGTATTGTCGTGGGGGATCAGACCGGCAACGGCGGTCAGGATGCGCTGGCTGAAAAATTCGGGCGTTTCCGCGCCCTGAGGCGTCGCTTGCGGCGGCAGCTTGAACAGTTCGCGGTGGCTGCGCCCGGTCATGGCGCCCCAATCCCGTTCGCTCAAATCCTTGATGATTTCCGGTTCTCCGCCGCCGCAACAGTCCGCGACGATGCGGGCGGTTTCCAACGCGCGCACCAGCGGGCTGGCGGCGATGCGGCGGACGCCGGCCTGGGCCAGAACCGCCCCGGCCGCCTTGGCCTGCCATCGGCCCTGATCGTTCAAGGGGATGTCCAATTGCCCCATGACGACGCGTCGCTGATTGTGATCGGTCACCCCATGGCGCAGAAAGTAGAAAGACGTGTGGGGTAACATATGCCGCGAGTCTCGCCCTGTAACAAATCCCAGAAGCGATGAACGCCATAACAGAGCGGCAGAGTCAATCTTTGCCTGCCGTTTGTGCCCTCCTTGTTCCTTTGGTGGGGTTGCGTTGGGCCGCGACAACGCTCACCTTAATGAGAAGCAGCGGGACAACCGCCAAGGATGGGAGGGAGAGAGGTTCGCCATGACCCTGCTAGATTTGTTGCGGGACGACGCCGATGACCACCGCCCGGCGGTGATCCCCTGGGAAAAGGATGAATACGGCCATTACCGCCGCCTGCTGAGCCTGCACCCGGACGAAGAGGAGCTGGACGGCGAGGGAGGCGTTTATGTGCTGTGGCATTGGGGGCAAAAGCCCGAATGGATCCATGCGGCCGCTACCGATGATCTGGGCAAAGCCTTGGAATTCGCCCGCGATTCCGAATCGGTGTTGACCTATGAGCCTCATGGCGGCGTATTCGTCACCTGGGCTTATTTCAAGCCGGAATTCAGGGCGGGCGTGGCCCGATACCTGAACGACACGCTGGAACCCAAGCTGGTGGACATTTTGCCTTTCGATCGGCCGGACGATCGGGTCGACCCCGTGGCGGTGCAGGCCCCGCACTGATCGCGGCGCGTCCGCCCGGCGAGGGACTTTACGGCAGGCTGGTTGCCCTGGCGGTCTGTTTTCAGCGAGCATTGAGCGAGCGGCCAAGGACGCGGCGCGTCCGTCCGGCGAGGGACTTACGGCAAGCTGGTTGCCCTGGCGGTCTGTTTTCAGCGAGCATTGAGCGAGCGGCCAAGGACGCGGCGCGTCCGTCCGGCGAGGGACTTACGGCAGGCTGGTTGCCCTGGCGGTCTGTTTTCAGCGAGCATTGAGCGAGCGGCCAAGGACGCG